>JAABUT010000363.1_pt1 | contig 78108 bp, 62 predicted proteins | sample 5559281 | NCBI WGS metagenome assembly JAABUT01 (sample SAMN10711880, study PRJNA513359) | rock metagenome | isolation source: Antarctica rocks | place: Antarctica: Victoria Land, Ricker Hills nord | collected 2016-01-04 | reverse complement strand
ATCCTGAGCCAGGATCAAACTCTCAATCCATTATCGTCCACCACGCATCCCTAGCATGGCGCGAGTGCCTTCGCTGGCCCTCTCTCCCTTCCCCTCTGCTGGTAAGGTGCGCTCACTGCTCCGAGGCAGTAAAGGAAATGGTACATCTGTCCCCACACCGTGTCAATACCCTGAGCAATATTGCATTTCATCGCGGTCAGTGCCACGCTGGTTCTTGACGAAAAGATGTTCGCGGTGCTACCTTCTCGTCGGCACCGGGCGTCGTGCCGACGTAGCTCAGAGGCAGAGCAGGGGACTCATAAGCCCTTGGTCGCAGGTTCGAATCCCGCCGTCGGCACCATATTCTCCCTCTATAAAAGACGAACTCCAATGCCCCAACCGCCCGCTTCCGCCCACCGTCGAGCAGAGCGCGTGCGCGCGGCGATTCGTGCGGCATTGCGCCCCGCTATCGGGTCACATCTGCTCGTTGCGTGCTCCGGTGGCGCGGATAGTCTGTGCGTGGCGCATGCGGCGGATGCCGTCGCGCGCGCCACGCACACCGCGTTGACCATCGCGCATATCCGGCACAACGTACGACCCGACGACGCGCGCGATGCCGCGATCGTGGCGGCCTTCGCGGACAAACTTGGACGCCCGTACCGCTGCAAGGCGATCGACCAGCCGGGTCATGGCGATGAGAACACCTTGCGTCAGGGCCGCTATGGCCTGCTCGCGACGATGGCGTGCGCGGACGGTGCGTCGGTGATCCTGACGGGCCACACAATGGACGATCAGGCCGAAACGGTGCTCCTGCACCTCCTCCGTGGAGCGGGCATCGACGGCCTCGGGGGAATGCGAATGGAGACGTCGCTCTCGTTCATGGGGAACGAAGCGGATCGGCACGCCGTGCGAATTATCCGTCCGCTGCTCTCGATTTCGCACGCGGAGACCATCGCCTACTGCTGGGATTTCGATCTTCACTATGTCGAGGACCCATCGAACGCGGACGAATCGTACACGCGCAATTGGCTGCGGCACGGCCTGATCCCGATGCTGCAAACCCGATACCCCGCTGTCGTACGGACGCTGCATCGGTCGGCGGCGGTTGTGCAGGACGACGCGGATATGCTTCGCGCGTTGACGGACGCGGCGGTTGCGCGGTGTCTCATCGATCAATCATCCGCGTGCATAACCCTTGATTACGATGGCTTTTCGGGCGAACCCCCCGCGATGCAGCGGCGAATTATTCGCGCGGTTGTCGATCGGCTCTTCGCATTCGCGCCGAACGCGCATGAGTCCGAGGACGCGCGGATCGCGGTCTTGCGCTCGCGCGCGACGCGATTGCATCGGCTGCGGCACGCCACGCTCGTCTCCGCGAATGGCATGATCGTGATCGGCGTTGAGGACGCGGCCCGCGATTCAATTTTCCGAACCGCCAACGCACGCCACCCGCTGCTGTACGAGGCGGTACACATCACACCTGGCGAGCCAGTGCACGTGAGAAGTGCCACCGCAAACGGCTATGACTACACGCTGGTCGTCGCTCCGGCCGCAATGGTGGATGATCTTCGACAAGAGCCAGTGTCCGAATTCTTTGTGCGATTACCGTCCAATGCTGATCTGAAACTCCGCACGCGCCGCCCCGGTGATCGGTTCCATCCGGTGGCGCGCGACAACGGGCAACGGTTCCGGGACTATCTCTCGCGGCAGCATGTCCCCGCGCTGGTGCGCGACGCATTGCCACTCCTGACGGTGAACGGTACGATTGCCTGGGTGTTGGGCTACGACGCTGCCGCAGGCTTTGTCGTCGATCCAGGCGCGGCGACGCATCGCCTCCGGCTCTTCCGCTATGCCACGCGCGAGCGCATGGATGAAAAGGAAAGTGAAAGGGAACAGACGCACGTATGATGGACGCCGCGAAGAAGCCACGACCGGGGACGACCGATATGCCGATGCGGGTGCTCCTGTCCGAGGAAGCGATCCGGGCGCGCGTGCGCGAACTGGCGGTGGACATCGACCGCGACTACGCGGGGCGGGTGCCGGTGCTCATCGGGGTGTTGACGGGCGCAACGATTTTCATGGCCGACCTCACGCGACAAATGGGTATCCCGCTCGAAATTGAGTTCATGGCGGTCTCGTCCTACGGCGTGGGCACGGAGTCCACCGGCGTCGTGCGTATCCTGAAGGACCTGAACAGCGAGATCACGGGCCGTGACATTATCGTCGTTGAGGACATTGTCGATAGCGGGTTGACACTGGCGTACCTCCAGAGCCTCCTCCGGGCGCGTGAACCCGCGTCGCTGCGGACGTGCGTGCTGCTCGATAAGAAGGAACGGCGTGAGACGGATGTCGCACTCGACTACATCGGCTTCACGATCCCGAATGCGTTTGTCGTCGGCTATGGCCTCGACTACGCCGGGCTATACCGGCAGCTTCCTTTCGTCGGCGTGCTTGAATCTTCGGCGATCACCCAATAAACGCGCGCATGGCGAGGCGAGGCGTCGGAAGTGCGTTCATATGTTAGAATGAAGGGCGCGCGACGTGGTGATACAGGGCGCGCGATGCTCACTGGTATCCCGTTGTGCACAAGCGTCGCGGCGCTGGAGGCTCGTTAATGAGTGAAAACAAGTGGCTGAAAAACAGCCTCGTCTATCTGATAATCATTGTGGCGGTGATCGCCCTCTGGTTCACCGTTGTCTCAAACCCTGGCAGCAACAAGACAACCGACATTAGCGCCGTCATTTCCGCAGTCCGGGCCAATCAGGTCGCCAAGATCACGACGACGAATGGCAGCAGCAACGCCGAGGTGGATTTCAAAGATAGCACGAACGGCAAGAAGAACGTTCGCCTGCCGGACAACAGTTCCATCTATGAAATTCTCAAGGATAACGGCATTCCACCGGAGCAGTACCCCGCGATCTCCGCGAAGGGTGCAAGTAATTGGGGTGGTCTGCTCGGGACGCTCGGTTTCCTCCTGCCGACGCTCTTTCTCGTCGGCATCCTCGTCTTCATGATGCGGCAGGCGCAGGGGTCGAACAATCAGGCGATGTCCTTCGGCAAAAGCCGCGCGCGCATGTTCACCGGCAATCGCCCCACCGTCACCTTCACGGATGTTGCGGGCGTCGATGAGGCGAAGCAGGAACTCGCGGAAGTCGTCGAGTTCCTCAAGTACCCGGACAAGTTCGCCGCGCTCGGCGCGCGGATTCCGCGCGGTGTGCTGCTCGTTGGCCCGCCCGGCACCGGCAAGACGCTCCTCTCCCGCGCGGTCGCGGGCGAGGCGGGTGTGCCGTTCTTTTCGATCTCCGGCTCGGAGTTCGTGGAGATGTTCGTCGGTGTCGGCGCGTCCCGCGTGCGCGATCTCTTCGATCAGGCGAAGCGCAACGCACCGTGCATCATCTTCGTCGACGAAATCGACGCAGTGGGGCGGCAGCGCGGCGCTGGCCTCGGTGGCAGCCACGACGAGCGCGAGCAGACGCTGAACCAGATCCTCGTGGAGATGGACGGCTTCGATTCCAGCACGAATATCATCGTGATCGCGGCGACGAACCGGCCCGACGTGCTCGACCCAGCGTTACTGCGGCCGGGCCGGTTCGACCGCCAAGTGATCCTCGACAACCCCGACATTCGTGGCCGTCAGGCGATCCTCGAAGTGCACACGCGCGGCAAGCCGCTCGACGAAGCGGTGACGATGGAGGAGATCGCGCGGCAGACGCCCGGATTCTCCGGCGCTGATCTGGAAAACCTCGTCAATGAGGCGGCGATCCTCGCCGCGCGCCGCAACCTGAAGTTGATCGGGCGCGATGAGGTCGCGGAGGCGATTGACCGCGTGATTGCGGGGCCACAGCGCAAGAGCCGCCTGATCAGCGAGCGCGAGCGCATCATGACGGCGTATCACGAGGCGGGGCATGCGCTCGTCGCGCGGGTCCTGCCGAATGCCGACCCCGTCCACAAGGTCAGCATCGTCGCGCGCGGTATGATGGGCGGCTACACGCGCATCCTGCCCGATGAGGATCGCTTCTTCTGGACGAAGGCGCAGTTCAAGGACCGCCTCGCCTACGCGCTCGGCGGCCATGTGACCGAGGAACTCGTCTTCCAGGAAGTGAGCACGGGCGCGTCGAATGACATCGAGCAGGTGACGAATCTCGCCCGCAAGATGGTCACCGAGTACGGCATGAGCAAAGAATTGGGGCCAATCCAGTACGGCAAGCGCGAGGAGATGGTCTTCCTCGGTCGCGATCTCGGTGAGCACCGCAATTACTCAGACGATGTCGCATTCCAGATCGACAAAGAGGTGCGGAAACTCGTCGAGGAAGGGTACGAGCGCGCGCGTGAAATCCTGACGACGTACATGGAGCAGTTGCACCAGATTTCGGCGCTTCTCCTCGAAAAGGAGACCGTCGATGGCGACGAACTGGAGCAGTATTTCCAGGAGCCGAAGGCGTCGCCGAATTACGTCATCCCGGAGCGTGCGCGAGAGGCGGTCGCTGCGGCGACCCTTGCGGCGGCGCAGAAGGCGCAGAATCAGCAGCCACCACCGAACGGCTCCGTGCCGCTGCCGCCCACGAATGGCCAGTCACCGCCGCCCCGGTTCCGCAACGCACCCGGCGTTGCATAGACGCGAGAGCGAGAGCAAACGGGGTCGGCATCATCCGGCCCCGTTTTCTATTGAGGGTTGAACAACGTGCAGAGTATCGATTCACCGTCCACAATGCCATCGGTCGGCGCGGAGGTGCCGCTTCGCATCACGAGCATGGCGAATGGTGGCGCGGCCATTGGGCGCGTCGGTCAGTTGGTCGTCTTTGTCAAGGGCGCGGCGCCCGATGAACTGGTCATGGTGCGCATCACGCAGCGACGGAAGAACTTCGCGCGCGCCGATATCGTTGACATTCTGAAGCCGTCTCCGCATCGTGTCCTGCCCGGTTGCGAATACTTCGGGCGATGCGGCGGCTGCCAGTGGCAATACATGGGCTATCCATCGCAGTTGGACGCGAAGGCCGCGATCCTGCGCGATCAGATTCAGCGCACATTGCGCCTGTCGGACGAGGCGTGCGCGGGCATCTTCCCCGCGCCGATAGGCATGGATGACCCATGGCGCTACCGCAATGTGATCACGGTCGAACCGGACACGGAGCGGAAGCCGTCCTTTCATCACCTCCACAGTGACCGACGAATCTCGATCACGCATTGCCCGATCAGCGAGCCGTCAATCAGCGCGGCGCTGACGGACCTATCCGCGACGGGCATCGAGGCGGAAACGACGATCCGTGCATCAGGAGAGGAACGTGCGGTTGCGTACACATCGCGCGCGCCGAAAACCGTGACCCTCCGGCTACTCGGTCATGATTTCCGGGTTTCCGGGGGGGCATTCTTCCAGGTGAACACGCGCCCGCAATCGGGGGGTATCGGCGGCAGCAATCCGACCATGGCGGATACGCTGGCCGAACACGCGCTGCGCGGCCTCGCGCTGACCGGGAATGAGGCGGTGCTCGATCTCTATGCGGGCGTTGGCACCTTTGCCATTCTCGCCGCGCCCAACGCACGGCGAGTTGTCGCGGTTGAGGAGTCGCCGGTTGCCGCCACTGATGCGCGCTTTAACGCCCAGAATCTGGGGGCGGCGAATGTTTCCGTGCACACGCGCAGCGCGGAACAATTCCTTGCGGCGTTTAATGAGCGGATCGACGCGGTTGTGCTCGACCCCCCGCGCGCCGGATGCTCGCCCCCCGTGCTCGCGGGATTGGCGCGTCTGCGTCCACGGCGGATCGTCTACGTCTCCTGCGACCCGGCAACGCTCGCGCGCGATCTGAAAACCCTGACCGAGGCGTACGCGATTGAATCGTGCCAGTTGATCGACCTGTTCCCACAGACATTCCACTTGGAGAGCGTCACGGTCTTGCAGCGACGTGGGGGAGCGAGGAAACAATGAACGAGAAAGTGACGCGCGCGCGGGCGCAGGTCTTCGCGCTGGTGCGGGAATGCCCCCCGGGGCGGGTGACAACGTACGGCGTGCTCGCGACCGCCATCGGCTATCCCGGCCACGCGCGGCTGGTCGGCTGGATCATGAATGGCACGCCCGCCGAGGCGCAGGTGCCCGCGCATCGTGTCGTCAACCGCGAGGGCGCGCTCACGGGCGCGTGGGCCTTCGGCCACCCGGACACGATGGCGGGCCTGCTCCGCGCGGAAGATGTCGCGTTCGACGCGAAGGGCCGCGTGGTGATGAAGCAGCATCTCTGGGACCCGATAGCAGACCTCGAAGAAGACGAGATCCAGCACATCCTCGATACTGCGCTGGCGACGTTCGTTGATCTTCCCGACCCGACGGATGATTTGCCGGAAGCGCTGCGCCGCGACCCCAACAGTCCATTTCGCGTCCGCGAGTAGACGGTAACGCGCTATGTTTTGGAAGCGAATGCCTCAATTGCGCGTCGGTACACGTCCACGGTGCGTTCCGTGACCGCCGTCAGCGAGAAGGTCGCGACGGAGTGCCGGATCGACGCCGCCGACAGTCGCTGGCGCAAGGACGGCGAGGCGGCGATTTCGGTCAGACGCGCCGCCATTATCGTGGTGTCGCCGCGCGGCACGAGAAACCCCGTTTCGCCGTCGAGGACGATGGTCTTCGTGCCGCCCGTCTCCGTCGCGACGATGGGGCAGCCGACCGCGAGCGCTTCGAGATGCGTCCGGCTGAGTGGTTCGTCCCAGCGGGCGGGCGTAACGAGGGCGGTCGCGCCCCGCATCAATTCGAGCACATCGCTGTTCGGCACGACGCCGAGGACGCGGACGCGCCGACCCGTCGGGTCGAACGCTTTCAGCAACTCCTCGTCCGGCCCACCGCCCGCAATGAGCAATGGCGGCGCATCGTCACCGAGACGCGCGACGATGTCCACGAGCAAATCCGCGCCCTTGTGGGCGGAGAGTTTGCCCGCGTAGAAGAAATAGGCCCCGGCGGGTGCGTGTGAACTCTTCGTGTGGCCGTCCAACGGGATCGTCGTCACATCGACCGCATTCGGAACAACCCGCACGGCATCGTCGCCAAGCAGCGGTCTCACCTCGGCCGCAATCGCGTCGCTGACGGCGATGACGCCGGACGCTTCCCGCAGTTGGACCTGCCGCTGGTTGAGGATGTGGCGCATCATGCGCGCCTTCGCGACGCGGCGGGCGGCGGGCGCATCCTCGTTGCCGCGTCGGTCGTTGCACGGTGAGCGCGTCCCGCGCAAGCAGGTTGGGCATGGCGCATGGCTCAGCGCCGTGCCGTAGAAGCAGACTGGCCAGTGGTCGCGGAGCGTGATGACGACCGGGACCTTCGATGCAACCCGCGCCGTCACGGCGGCGGCATTGACGTGCTGCGCGTGGATGACGTGCGGCGCCCACGACTGAAGAAGTTCCCGCACGGCGCGTCCCGGCCCGAGCGCGGAGAGTGAGAAGATGGCCGGGTTGATCCCTGCATCGTCACCGGTCACGCGGTAGACGGAAAAATCGTCGTAGGTATCGCGTGCCAACTTCCGCACGGGCTGCGCGACGACGATTCGTACGTCATGCCCTTGCGGGCGCAGTCCGCGCGCAAGGTGGTACGCGCTCCAGCCGCTGCCGTAGCAATGCGGCGGGAAGGCGTCGGTGACAAACAGGATGCGCAGCGGTGCGGTCATGTCACGCGACCATCGCGCGCAGCGTCGCGTCGAGGGCGCGGCAATGCGCCTCCCACGAGAACCGCTGAATGACCCGCTCGCGTCCGAGGCGACCGGCGGCACGGCGGCGGTCCTCGTCCTGGAGCAACACGATCACCGCATCCGCGAGGGCTGTGCTATCCCCTTCGGGCGTCGCGTCGCCGCAGCCCGCGACGATGTCCGTCAATGGCGGTATATCGGTTGTTACCACGGGAATCGCCATGGCGAGCGCCTCATAGACTTTCAAGGGCGACCAGTAGAAGCCGAAGTGCCGCAATGGTTCGTGGCGTCGCGGGGCGAACGGCGCGACCGCGACATCCACGAGCGCGAGGTGCGGCGCGACCTCCTCGTAGGGCACGGCACCGGCGAAGATGACCTGTGATGCGTCGTTGGGCGGTATCGCCCGCTCAATCGCCGCGCGTTCCGGGCCGTCACCTACAAAGAGCAATCGCGCGTCCGGGATGCGCTGACGAATGAGATGAAACGCGCGGACGGCATCCGCCGCACCGTGCCACACGCGGAACGACCCGGTGAATCCGACGACGGGCGCGCCGTGCGGGATGCCGTATCGCCGCCGGAGCATTTCAACGTGCGTCTCTCCTACCGGGTATCGGTCCGGGTCGAACAGATGAACATTGGCTCCCCACGGCAGTGCCACGACTTTTTCGTGGACGTGGGAGGGGACCGTTGCCGCGAGTGGTGTGACGATCGTCGTTGCCCATGTGCATTGACGATTCGCCCACCGCTGCATCGGCCTCCGGAGGAGGGCGTCCACACGATCCTTGCGGCTGCCGGGCGGATCAATCACCGGGGCATTGACTTCGAGGAGCGACGGGATGGATCGCTGGTGCGCGGCGAGCATACCACCCCCCGCGAAGGTGTAATACCGTTCCATCACCACATCCGGCTCCCACGCGCGGACGATGCGGCGCACGGACGGCGTCATCAGCAGCGTGGCGAGGGGCGGCGTGCGCGTGAGCGTCAGGCGCGCGTGGAACTGGTGCGACAGGTCGGTGTCGTAGTCGCCCCGGCCAACGACCCAGAGATCGTGACCGAGGGCATGCAGACCGTTCGTCACTTCGCGCGCGTGCGTCGCGCCACCGTGGGATCGGTCGAGCCGGATCGCCTGCGCACAGTAGAGAATCTTCATGCGCGCGGCGATGGTTTCGCGAGCAGGAAGAACGCGCCGGTCCGCACGCGCCGGAAGAACGCGACATCGCACAGCAGGAGCGCTGTCAGGCCGCGAAGCGCGATGCGAACAATCGGGCGGGCACTCACAGCGTCGCGGACAGAAGGCGGTGTGTACGTTCGGTCAGAAACGGTCTGCGCGTCGTCCGGTCGCTTTCGCCGCCGCGTAACGGCCTGCTCCATCGCCGCGATGCCGAGCGTTTCCACGTACGTCGCGATGACCGGATTGAGGTACCAGAGGGTCGCGGCGCGGAAGCCCTGCGCGTCGAGTTCGCGCACGAGCGCGTCGGTGGTCTCGACGGCCTTGACGTGATCTCCTTTGCGCAGGTGATCCCGCGTGCGATCAACGATCCCCGCGCGGTGGAATGACTCGGACAGCCGACGACCGGGGTCGATGAGCCGGTTGAGCCACGACCGCTCCCGCGTGTTCGAGAAGCAGAAGTAGGAGCCATCGCGGGTGAGGACGCGCCGCGTCTCGCGCAGATGGTCGCGGACACCGGCGAGGTCGAGATGCTCGAAGACATCGACTGTGTAGACATGGTCGAATGTCCCCGGTGCGAACGGGAGCGCCCGCGCGTCGGCCTGCACGAGGTCCACGGTTTCACGCGCGCGGGCCGCGAACCGGGCGGCGGGGTCGAGGCCCACCATGTGCGCGACGGCCCGGCGATTCCACACCGCGAACTTGCCGTTGCCGCAGCCAATGTCGAGCACCGCATCGGTCGGCTGAGGCCGCATCAGCAGGCGAAGCACGCGCTGGCGGACACCGGCGGAGAGGACGGGTGAGCGGATGACCAGGTCATCGAGATCGACCGTATCGTCGTTGTAGACGGTCTCCTTGCCGGTGAATTTTTCATCGCGGCGCATGTCCACGTAGCCGTCGCGGAAGGCGTACGCCGCGCCGCAGTCACGACAGGTCAGACCGGACACGGAACGCTCCAATGCGCCGTGATGCCGTGCGCTCGCGTCCTGCACGCAGGTGGGGCAGCGGAGCGTGGAGATGAGCCATTCCGAAATCATGCGTCTTCTCCGCGCCAGCCGAAGGCGACCACGCCGTTACCGATCAGCGGCGGGTACGGCACGTCGATCCTCCGGGGAAGGCGCTTGCCGCCGATCCTGACGATTGGCTTGAACCCGGTGCGGACGCGCACGCAGTCGAAACCGGCGCGATGTAGGGCCTGCCGCATCTCGGCGGGCGAGTAGATATGGGTGTGCGTCGGGTCAGCGTCGCCGCACCAGGTGCGCCGCGTCGCCGCGTCAATCGGGCGGCGCACATCCCAGCGGTTCGGCGTCGTCAGCGCGACGACGCCACCGGGGCGCAGAACGCGGAGACAGAACCGCAATGTCTGCTCGCCGTCGAGCACATGCTCGATCGCTTCGCGCAGGATGATCGCATCGAAGGAGCGCTCCCGAAAGGGGAGCGGCGCGTCGAGATTGGCTCGCACCAGTGGCGCGTTCGGCAGCATCTCTCGCGCGGCTCGCAGCGCGGCGGTGGCAATGTCCACGCCCACCGCGCTCCGCACGCGCCCCGTGAAGTACCGCAGCCCCGGTGCCGCGCCGCACGCCCCATCGAGGACGACCGCGCCCGGATTGAGGCGCACATTGCCCATCGCAAGCAAACGCTCGTACTCCCACGCCACTTTCGCATCGGATTTCGCCTGCTGGACGAGGAAATACTCGTCTCGGTAGCGCTCATTCGCCGATGGTGCGGCTGTCACGGTCATGGTGTGCCTCCACCCTGATAGAACGAATTGGGCGCGCGGATCAGCCGCCACAGGTCGCTGAACAGATGGCGCGGGACCTGCGTGAACTGATTGACGAGCACCAGCGGCCACTCAAGTTGCTGCCGATCTATGTACTGCTTCACGAACTGGACGATCAATCCGCCGTTCCACAGTATCGCCGCAATCGCCAGCATCGGCACCCAGATGCGGAGCGCGCCCGGCGCTCCCACGCGACGCTCGCCCCAGCGACGGAAGACTTCTGCCAGACCAATGGCGAAGATCGGGCTGCACACGATAAACCGGCGCGCGCCGAATGCGCCCGCTGTCGTCCATGTCTGGAACGAGCCGTTGAGGTAAAGCGTGAGCGCGAAACCCGTCGCCAGTGAGAGACCAAGCCGTGCGTCGCGCCGGATCAGACAGGCGATGCCGAAGACGGCGACGAGCAAAATGGGCGTCCAGAAGAACAAGCCGTGCCCCGGGTCGAACAGCACCCGCAGGGCATTCGGCGCGTTCCAGCGCAGTTTGTCGGAGACTTCCGACGACGGGCGAAACGCGCCATTGAGGCTGCGATAGACGAGCAACTGGGGAATAAAGGCAACCACGGCCACGACACCGTAGAGGATGCCGCCTGCGAGTGTCCGCGTGAGATCGCCCCACCACCGTTTCGTGTGGCGGCGTAGGCCGGGCGCGAGGCGCAGCGCCTCATCCACAACGGGGACGAGGAGAAAGACCGCATCCTGCTCCCGGATCATCGCGACGAGGCCGCCGAGCAGACCGAGCGCTACCCATCCCAGCCACGTTCGCCGCTCCCGCGTCCGGTACCAGACCGCCAGAAACGCCGCCGCAGCGAACCATGACGTGGCGTGCGCGTAGGTCGGCGCGAGATGGCTGTAGAAGAACGCCGGCGTGCCGAGCCAGATCACCAGGGACGCCCAGAACGCGGCGCGATGATCGGTGATCTGGCTCGTCAACCAGTAGGTGAGCAGGAGCGCGGCCCCCGCATAGAGCGCGGCGCCGAGGGAAACCGCCCAGATGTACGGCAGCGAGAAGCCATCCGCCGCCACCGAGGCGCGCGCCGCGTGGAGCAGGTGCGCGGCGTCATCACCCGCGAGGAAGAAGGGCGCCCACAGGATCGCCGATCCAACCGGCCCGTTGTTGATCGACTTGCCGGAAGGGTTTCGCTGATCGATGAAGCCCTCCTTGAACTTCGTCAGTCCGTTCGGGTTGCGGTCATAGAAGCCCTGATAGTCGTTCGTGAAGTCGAGGTCGCCATCGAAGTAGATCGACCGATCATAGACGTAATACTCGATCGCATCCGACGCCGTCATCCGGTGGGAGACGAGAGGCAACGAGACGAGATAGAGGAGGCAAAGGATCGCCACGCCATGGTCGATCGTGCGCCACCACCGTGCCACGCGCCCGGTGCGCGGCGATGCGCTGGGTCGCACGCGAGCGTGCTCGCGAATGCCCGCGCTACCCATCTGTGCCCCCTGCGACCGCTTCGCAGAAGCGGATAATCGCCGCCGCGCGCCTGTCATAGGTGTGTGCGGAAACAGCGGCGCGCGCCGCAACCGCCATCGTGCGCGCCTGTTGCGGGTTCGCGCGAATCCATTGCAGCGCGTCCGCGATTGCGCGGGCATCGCCCGCCGGGATATAGCGCGCGGCATTCACCGGCAGTATCTCGCGGAGTGCGGGGAGGTCGGCGGCGACGATGGGCCGCTCCATCGCCGCGTACTCGAAGAGTTTCAGCGGCGACGCGCTCGCCTTGGATACCGTGTCCGGGATGACCAGCGCATCCGCCGCCGCGAGGTACGTCGCCACGACGGGCGGCGGCACGGGCGCGACGAAGCGCGCGACCTGAGCAAGACCAATTTCCTGGGCGTGCGTGATGAGCGCCTGCCGCTCCCCGTCCCGCCCGCCGACGATGCAGACGGCGAGATGTGGTATCTCTCCCGTTAGCAATGCCGTCGCTTCGACGAGCCGGTCCACGCCGTGGTACGCGAACGTCAGCCCTGAGTAGACGACGAGAAAGGCGTCATCGGCAATCCCGAGTTCGCGCCGTGCGTCGTCCCGGTTGCGCGGGACATAGACCGCATCGTCGTAGGCATCGGGGATGATCGCCGGGGTTCGGCGCACCTGATAGTGCGCTCGCTCGATTTCCTCCACGAATGTGCGGGTGAGCGAGACGACCGCGTCCGCACGATTCAAGGCGATCCGATCCAGCCACCGCGCGAGAGAGCGGGTGATTGGCCCCGTGTTCGCGGATGGATTGCGCGATTCGAGGTCATGGACTTCGTAGATCACGGCGCAACGAACCAACGGATGCGCGAGCAGCGCCAGCCACGCGGCGCAGACGATATCGCGCACGTAGACCACATCCGGTTGCCGCCGCGACAGCCGCTGGCGCGACAACCGACCGAGGGCGCGGCAGGCGAACCATGTGCGCTCGGCATACGACCACCCGACCGAGCGGATCACATGGCGACCGGCGTTGAAGGGGAGGCGCAGCAGATGCGTCGCGCCGACCGCGCGGAAACTGCTCGGACGGAAGGCGAAGCGGGGAATCAGAAGATCGAAGTGCGCGACACGCTCGCGGAGGGCACGCGCGGTGGCGAAAGTCTGGACGGCGTTCGCGGACCGGAGGACGAGGCTGGAGGGGTACGCGATGTACGTGATGCGCGGCTGCGCCTGGGGAGGAATGCGCCGAGTGGTTTCCTCGCCCACCCCCTGCTCCTGTGTCGCTCCTATCACCCGTCGTCGCCTCCGATGCTCTGCCTGTCCGCGTCGGAGTATAGCACACGGGACTGCGGCGCTTTGTCTGGTACGAGTTGGCGGTACAGCCGCAGCACACCGTCCGCAGTGTTGTCGAGGGAGAAGGATTGCGCCATCGCGTGGGCGCCGCGCGACGCCGCAGACCACGCTTCGTCGCTCGTGAGCAGGCGCAGAATCGCGGTCGCGAGCGCGGACGGGCTGCGGGGTGGGACCAGTTCCCCCGCGTGGAAGGTCTCGACGTAGTGCGCAAGGCCCGCTGCGGTCGAGACGACGGATGGTGTGCCCACGGACGCCGCCTCGACTCCCGTCATATTGATGCCATCCAGGAGGGACGGGATCAGGGCGATATCCGTTGCCGCGAAGTACCGCGCGACATCTGGGAAGGCGATTTGCGGTTCGATCCTGACATGCCCGGCAACACCGAGTTCCGCCGCCAGCCGTCGCAATGACGTAACGTACTCCTGTGCGTGGGCGTCGCGCGCGGGGCCGGCGAAGAGCGCGGTGACGTTCGGGCACACGGCCAGCACGGCGGGTAGGGCGCGGATCACGTCATCGTATCCCTTGATCGGCACCATCCGCCCCAATCCGAGGAGCAGGCGACCGGGCGGGATTGCCGCCGTCTGTTCGATCTCTCGGCAGGCCGCGCGACGGTACGGGTCAATGGCGTCGTCCGGCAGCGCCTCATGCGACGACAGTGGCGGCTGCACCACGATGCGTTCCGGCGGGCAGCCGTGCCGCGCGACGGCCGCCGCAGTGAGCGGTGAATTCGCCTGAACCATTGCCGCCCATCGCAGTGTGCGGGTGATCGATCGCCGCGCGACGGGATGTTTGCCGTAGCCGTAGCCAGTCTCATCGTTGGTGAGAATGTCGCCGCCGGTGATCGTCACGATCGTCGGGGGGAGCGCACGGCTACGGAGCGCGTGTCGCACGGCGGTCGCGTAGGGGAATGCCATCCCGACGTGCAACAAATCGTATTCCGCCACCCGTTCCGCCGTGAGGAACGAACGCAGCCCGGCAACGAGACCGCTGAATGACGGAAATGCCCAGACGCGCTCGCCCCACACGCGGTACGCCCGGTTGAGGTGGGGCATGCGCGGGCGCACCCGCCAGACACGTGTCCCGTGACGGTCGGTGACGACGGAGATGGCCTCCGCGTGATCCGGGGCGGCGAACGTCGCGATTTCCGCGTCCACACCCCGTCCACGGAGCGCGGCGACGAGGTCTCCGTGCGTGTGGCTCACCATCGAGTCGGGGCGGTATGACCCCGTGATGTACAGCACGCGCATTATTTGCCCCGCTCTCGGATCGATGCGTACAGGTCCGCGAACTGCCGTGCGACGACCGGCGCGGCGTACCGTTCCATGCCGACGCGCGCGCCCTGCGTGCCGAGTCGTTCGCGAAGACTTCGATCGGTCAGCAGGCGCACCAACGCATCGGCGAGGGCCGCCGGGTCGGTCGGCGGCACGACGAGGCCGGTCTGCCCATGCGTGACGATCTCGTTGCACGCGGGGACGTCCGTCGTCACGACGGGCGTCCCGACCATCATCGCCTCGACGAGCGGGATGCCGAAGCCCTCGTAGCGCGCGGGCAGCGCCAAGGCCCACGCGGATCGCAATAGACGAATTTTTTCTTCTTCCGAGACACGCCCGACCGCCCGGATCGCGGCGCGGACGTCGAGTTCGGCCACGAGGCGGTCGAAATCGCTGCGGTCGCGGTCCGTGTGGCCCGCGAAGATGAAGGCCGCATCCGGGACATGGGCGCGCACGGCAGGGATCGCCCGCACGAGCACATCCCACCCCTTGCGATACTTCGTCTGCCCGAGAAAGAGCACGGTCGGCGTTGTCGTCCGCGCGATCGCCGCGTTCGTGGCGACCAAGGAGGCGTCGATGCCGTTGGGGATGAAATGGATACGCTCGGCGGGCACACCGAGGTCGATCAAGACGCGCTTCTCGTGCATCGAGATCGCGTGGATCGCGTCCGCGACGAAGAGCGGGCGGTGGAGCGCCCAGACGAACGCGCCGTGCCGCCGCCCGTGGACGCGCATCGAATCGCGGAGCCTCGGGCGTACGCGCTCGCGGCGGATTGGCGCGTCGAGCGGGCGGTCGGTGTCCGCGACGAGTTCCGGGTCGTGGAGGATACCGTGGGGCGAGAAGACCACCGGGACGCGGCGCGCGGCGTACGCCGGCATCGCCAGTGCGGAGAGGCGGTTGCTCAAGTGGTGAATGTGCGCGACATCCGGCGCATCGCCGATGATGTACCGCAGTGAGCCGGGCGCGACGAGGCCCTTGCGCCGGAGTCGGTGCACCTCGATACCGTCGATCACCGCGTGGTGCGTGTCGATCATCGGCGACGATTTCGCATAGTAGGTGAGCACGCGGACGTGATGACCTTCCGCCTGGAGCGCCCGCGCGAGCACGGCCTCCGGAAAGGACGGGAATCCATCCACGACGCCAAATGTGGTGACCAAATCAACGCGCATCGAGTGCCTCGCGGTACGCGGCCAGCACGCGCTCGGTCACGACTGGCCACGCGAAACAGTCGCATACGAACGCGCGGCCCGCCGTGCCGAAGCCGCGCGCTTCGTCGGGATGCGCGACGATCCATTCTATCGCAGCGGCGAGCGCGGCGGGGTCGCGTGGCGGCACGAGCAGCCCCGTCCGCTCGTGCTGTACCACCTCCGGAAAGCCGCCGAACGCGGTCGCGATGACGGGACGCGCGCACGCGGATGCCTCGGCGAGCGCCATCCCGAACGTCTCGTTGGCGAAACTCGTGCCGAGGACAACATCGCTCGATGCGTACATCGTACGGAGTGTGTCGTGGCTCTGCGATCCGACGAGATGGACGCGCTCTGGGATGCCGAGGGCGACCGATGCATCGGTGAGGCGGGTGCGTTCCGGGCCATCACCAACGATCACGAGATGCGCGTCCGCACGCATCAACGCGAGCGCGCGAACCGCGTCGATGGTTCCTTTCCAACGCTCCAGCCGCCCGACCCAGAGCGCCAGCGGCGCCCCCCCGATGCCCAGCGATGCGCGCCACACCTCGTCGCGTGCGACCGGGCGGAAATGGTCTGTGTCCACACCGTTGTAGATGATGCGGCTTTCGTGACCGTACCGCTCGCGCACCTCGGCGGCGTTGTACGCGCTGCACGCGGTGATGACCGCGACATCACGGACGAAGCGACGGTCTCCTGCGAAGAAATCCCGACCGTGCGAGCTGTAAACGATCCGCGCGTTCGCCCGGCGCCGCAACCACGACGCAAGCGGGAAGTCGAATGGCTTGTGGATGTGAACGATGTCGTATCCCCCACGCCGGATCGCGCCCGCCGCGCCTGCGTCGAACGACAACCGTTCGATCAGTTTGGTCGCGGCGTATTGCCGCCTGACAAGCGGGATGCGTCGCAGCCACGCACGGTCGATGTAGCGCGACGTGTGCACATCGACCGTGGCGCTGACCGGAGCGCGGCTCTCGCACGCGCCACCGAAGATCGAGACTTCCACACCGGTTGCCGCCAAAGAATGCGCGAGTTGCACGACGAATTGCTCAACGCCGCCGATCTTCGTCGTGGTCGTCACATTGACAAGTGCGACACGCATCACGCGCGCCTCCCGGAGAGCAGGCGAGCAATCGTCCCGCGCATCGGCAGTCGGAGTGTCTTCAGCCGTTCGATGTCCGCCGCCTCGATGCCACCCATCTGTCGGAAGACGACGATGTAGACAACCCCACCGAGGGCCGCAATCCCGGCCGTCACCGCGAGCCAGAAGAGCCGTTGAAACGCACCACCGAGGACATCCGGCGCTCGCCCGATCGAGAAAGCCAGGCCACCGACGACCGCCGCCATGCAGACGACGGCAACACTCACGCGCCGAACGAAGTCGAGCGGATAGCGGATTGGGAGCAGTGCATTCGACGCGATTGTGCCCACCAACGCGGCGAGCAGGGCGAAGCCGCCGGAGGTCAGCGCCGCCCCCATTGCGCCGTAGGCGCGCGCCGTGAAGAACATCACCGGGAGCGCGAACAGTGCGATCATCCGCGCGGCAATGACCGGGCGATACCGCTCGTACGTGAGTAGCACCGTCGTCCCCGTGCTGAGGCATGCTTCCCCGAAGAGCAACAGGACGAGCGCGATGCACACACTACTGTAGGAGACATACTGCGGATAGAGGATGCGGAAGATATTCGGCACGAGCAGCGCCAACCCGACCGCGCCGGGGAGAAGGACCACCGCGAGAAATCGCGCGACGATGCCGTACGCCTGACCGAGCTGCCGATCATCGCGGGACGTGAAGATGCGCGTGAATATCGGCACTTGAATGCCAATGATCGGTGTCGTCAGCGCGCTCAGTATTTCTCGCACCGAGCCGGCCGCAACGCGGTACCCGGCGATGTCCTCCGCGTTCTTCAGGATCAGCGCGGCGAACGCGTACGATGTGAGGAAGCTGGTCACTTGCAGCGCGTATTGCAGGCCTGAGTAGAAGGCGAAACGTCGGAGCGGCAACGGGTGACCACGTTCGGCTTCCTCGACGAATTCGCGCTCGGTGTCCACGCTCTGCCGCACGGCGACGACCGCGAAGGTGCCCGCGAGGACCATCGCGAGCAGCGCCACGAACACGCGACCGGCGAGGACGATCGCGATATTGCCGCCCGACAAAACGAGCACGGCTACCACGAGCGGGTCGGCCAGCGTGACGAGGATGGTGATGATGTTCCAGCTCTTGTTGCGAAAGGTGGCGACGAGGCTTTGCATCGCCACATCGTAGAACGCGCCAACGAGGACGAGTGAGACGACCGAGGCGAAGATCGCCCAATGTTGCCGCTGGACGATCTGCAGGATGTCCGGTTTGTCGGGCGGGACCCGACTGTCGAGAAAGCGGAAGAATGAGCCGTGCAACGCCGTCGCGATCAGAATAACCGGCAGGAGCACCGCCAATTTGACGCCGAATACCCAGGTCAGAAGTGATCGGACGCCCTTCCGTCCCTGCCGACCGGCGACTTCGGGCAGGAACTTGACGACGCTCCGCTCGGTGCCGAGGTCAACGAGCGAGCCGGATGTGACGCCGACGGAGAGCGCGAGCACGTAGACGCCGAACTCCGCCTTCGGCAGCGCGTTGGCGAGTACGAGTTGCGCGAGGAGATGCGACCCCAACTTGGCGGGCAGGAGCACCGTGTTCCAGAACGCGGCGCGGGTGGCATACGCACCGAGCGCGGCGCGCGGCGCGCGCTTGTCCGCGCTCGATTCGGGCGGTGTCGTGACCGTCACGGCGCTGCTCCGTGCGGCCGGAGGGCGAGTTCGTAGGTCCCTGGGACCGCGAAACGATGCAGCCGATAGACCGGTTGGAGCGCGTGGACGGCGCGCAATGCCCGAATGGTGGCCCGATGACGGCCCGAACCCTGGCCCATTTCTCCCATAAGTGCCCGTTCTTTCGTATCGATGACGGTAAAGCCAATCGCGCGCGCGCGCCGGGTAAATCTGGCCATCGTATCGTAATACATATCCCCCAAGCACTGATTGTCCGCGAAGCGTGCGCCGCCCTTCGACCGGCCGACATGATCGACGACCGCCTCAGCGACGGGGCGCGGCAACCAGTTGAGACCGAACAGGTGATAATGTGGGTCGCGCCACGCGAACCGGTTGATGACTGTCACGAGTGCGACGCCGGACGGTGTGAGCACGCGATGGATCTCTCGGAGCGTTACGAACGGGTCGCGGACGTGTTCGAGGATGTCCTGCGCGAGCACGACATCGAAGGAATGATCGGCAAATGGCAGCGACTCGCCGTACCCGCGCGTGACGCGCGGTGGCAGCCCGTAGCGGTCGGCGCGGAGGCGCGTGATCGCGCAGTAGTCCGCGTTCGGCTCGATGCCGACCGCGCGGATGGCGTTCCGTTGCGCCGCGACGAGGAACCCGCCCATACCGGAACCGATGTCCAGGACCTGCTTCCCCGCGAGATCTCCCACGATGGCACGGACGGCGGCGAGGCGTGATGCCTGCCCATCCTCCTGCCAGAGCCGGTTCTCGCGCCAGCGGTCGTAATTCCTGCGCCAGCGCATATGCCCGGTCCACTGGTCAACAAGCGCGCGCAGATGCTCCTCACGCTCCTGGTCGCTCCCCCTGGCGGTGACAACTGAGGCATTCATCGGCGCGGCGGTGGGGGAGTGATGCGGCGGAGCAGTTCGAAATCGCCCTGGCGTTTGACGAGTTGCCACTGCCCGTTCGCCTTCAATGTGTCGAGATCGCCTGCTTCCGCGCCACCGTCACGCCGCCGGTCGCCGAGGACGTAGTCGGCCCGGTCGATCAACGTGGCGTCGTAGAAGGAGTTGCCGGGAAATTCGTAGAGGTAGCGTCGGAGCGGCACGCGCGTCGCGGCAAGGCTGGTGACGGAGAGCGGTGCGTCCTGCGGGATCATCGGGATGAGGGTATCGACCGACGCAATCCGGTTCGCGTCCTCCTTGTGCACGACAAAATCGCCGACCTTATTGGGCTGTGTGTACGCCTGCTGTACCACGCTCAGGCAGAGCATCCCGCATACGAGCGCAACCGTCGGCACCCCGCGTTGCGTACGCAAGTGCGTCGTCGGCTCCCCGCGTCGGATGCGTCGCAGCAGCGGGTACGTGCCATCCATCAGTGCACCGACCGCGAAGATGGCCGCGATGAATAACCAGGGGGTGATGAACGCCGAATACTGGTGGAAGATGTCTCGCTGATACTGGAAATGCGGCCCCGCGAAGATATTTAGCAGAAATGGCGGCACGGCGATGAGCAGGACACGCGGCGACAGCAGCGGCAGGAAACCGAGCGCGAACAGCAGGCTGACGACATACTCCCATCGGTCCCGCCCCGCGACCGTCCGCGCGACGGACACCGGATGGGTGACGACCGTGCGGACAATTGCCCCGAAATTCCCCCCTAGCCAGTCGTAGTTCTGCAAATACGAGAACTGCGCGCCGTGCGCGAACGCCGGGATGACGATGAAGACCGCGACGAGCCAGTACGGCAGCCCCACGATGATCGGCGCCCAACTGTACGTGAACCGGCGGCGGGTGACGACGCCATACACGCCGAGCGCGGCGATCACCAGCGCCACATCGTTGCGGTTGATGAGCGCGAGCACGATCATCACCCAGAACGCGACAGCGCGACCGTGCATCATGAACCAGAACGCGAACAGAAGGAACGTCGCCGCGAAGAGCCGTGGCTGCACCTCGTACAGGTTGACGTTCTGCATCGGCAGGTACGAGAGAAAGAGCAGGCTGAAGAGCAGCGGGACGATGGGCTGTCGGGGGATCGCGTCGCGCGCGATGCAATAGACCGCGACCGCGCCGCCCGCCGCCGCGACTGTTTGCAGGAAAAGCAGCGTCGCTGTCGTCGGCTTCAGCGCGAAAAACGGCACGAGGACGAAGTGGAAGAGAAATAGATCCTGCCCGAAGGCCGAGGTCGTGTACGACAGCGCGGACTGCTCCGCGATGTGGCCGTGGAGCGTGTTCCAGAGCGGTTGCTCGTAGACGAGCGGGTCGAAGCCCATCCGCAGCGCGTCGAGCTGCCACTTGGAGGCGAGAAAGATGACCGCGATATACAGGAGGCACGCGATGCCGAGGGCATAGGGTGCGAGACGAGCAACGACCGCCTGCGTCCCGTCGCGCGTGCTCGTGACGTTCTCGCGCCGCCCTGCTGGATGCACCGAGGCGCCCGCCGCCGCGTCATTGCGCGTTAGAGCCGGTTTCACTTCCTCACCCCCCTCTGCCCGGAGGGCACCCGCTCTCCATCGCCCAAAGGACTCGATACGTCTAGATTAGAGCGGCGATGGAGAGGGGAGGGGACGGTGTTGCAATCGACTCGTATTCGTCCCTCTCCCAATCCTTGCACGGCGACCCCTTCGGCATCCTAACATATGCACACTAGCGGAGTGCGTGGACAGGCTTCCCGTTGACGACGGCGAGCGCGGCCTCGTGGATCGCTTCGGGTAGTGTTGGATGCGCGTGGATCGTGTGCGCCACATCCGTAGCGGTCGCGCCCATGTGCAAGCCGAGCGCGAGTTCCGCGATCAGATCGCTGGCGCGGGGGCCGAGGATATGCGCGCCGAGCAACTTGCCGCCCTCGCCGGCGATAAGCTTCACGACGCCCGCCGTCTCACCGAGAATCTGCGCGCGCCCGAGCGCGGCGAAGGGAAAGACGCCCGTGCGTACCGCGTCGCCATGTCGCTCGCGCGCCTGCTCCTCGGTGAGGCCGACGCCGGCGATTTCGGGGAGTGTGAAGATGCAGTTCGGGATGACGGACGGGTCGTAGTGCGTTTCGATCCCCTTCAGGTTCTCCACGACTACCTCGCCCTGCGCGGACGCGGTGTGCGCGAGCGGTGGGGCGAGCGCCACATCGCCGATGGCGAAGACGCCGGGCAGGCTCGTGCGCAAGGCAGTGTCCACTTTGATAGCGCGGCGGTCCATCTCCATCGGCACGTCTGCGGCCCACACATCGGTCGTGTAGGGCACGCGCCCAACGGCGACGAGCACCGCGTCCGCCTCGACCGTCTGCTCGCCGGTGGCGGTGCGATAGCGGACGGCGAGATCATCGTCATCGCCCCACGAGACTTCTTCCACGGCGGCATCGGTCGTCACCGTCACGCCGAGCCTGCGGTAGAGCGGGAGCGCGCGCCGGATCATCTCCGGCTCGACGCCGGTGAGGATGCTCGGCAGCCGCTCGATCACGCTGACCGTCGTGCCGAAGGCGGCGAAGATCGTCGCGAACTCCATGCCGATGATGCCGCCGCCGATAATCGCCAGTCGCTTCGGCAGCGTCGTCAGCGCGAGGATGCCGTCGGACGTGACGACGCCCGGTAGGTCGAGGCCCGGAATCGGCGGCATGATCGGGACGGATCCGGTCGCGATGATGACATTCTTCGCCGTGACTTCGCGCGTGCCGCCGTCGATATCTTCCACGGTGATCCGGTGGGGCGGGGCAGCGGTGAGCAGGCAGCCCGTGCCGCGCACCACCGCGACCTTGTTGCCCTGCATCAGCCCATCGACACCGCGCACCAACGACCGGACGACATCATCCTTGTGCGCCATCGCCTGCGCGAAATCGAGCGTCGCGCCCGCGACGTTCACGCCGTAGGTTTGTGCCTCGTGGACGGTGCGCCACACCTCGGCGGTGTGATGGAGCGCCTTTGTCGGGATGCAGCCCCACGAGAGGCACGTGCCACCGAGCGCGGCCCGTTCGATCACCGCGACGGACATTCCTTCCTGCGCCGCGCGGATGGCGGCGACGTATCCGCCGGGGCCGCCACCGATGATCGCCACGTCGTAGATCGTCGGTGCGTCAGTTGTCGACATCTTTCTCTCCTTATCGGCATCGGTACTCAACGACCGCGTTTCCACCGATGCGATCATGCGCATATCCCGGCGCCGATCAGAGCGTACGCGCCCGCACAGCACGGGTCAAGGTGGCGCGACCCACAGTTCCACGCCGCTCGCTTTGCCGTGCGCGACCACCTGCGCCACATTGGACGGTAGTTGGTCGATGCCCGCGTGGATTGTCGCGTCCGGGAGGGCGGTGGTGCTGGGGAGCGCGATCGTCTTGCCGTCCTTCGTCGTGACCCACATCGCGACCGTTTCGCCGGGGGTGAAGAGAGGGGGGCCTGTCACGATGAGATTGTCGAGGGCGAGATGCGGCAAGGCGCTCAGGCTGACGACATTCACGCGCGTGCTTGATGGTTGACCGAGGAGCGGGGCGAGCGTTGATTCGAGCGCGATGTCGTAGGCCCCCGGTTCGCGCGGCAACGTGATCGAGAGCGGAATATCGGTGCTGCCCTTGGGAATAATCGCCGGGATCGAGAGCGGGAGTGTTTCGCGGCTCACCACACGCCCCGACGTGTCGCGGATGACCGCCCGCACGTCGATCTTGCCCACGGTGTAGAGCATCCGCGCGTTGTTTCCGGGGTTCTGCACCGTGAGATGACCCAACAGCTTGTCGATGCTCCCGCCCGGGTTCACCACGAATCGCACCGTGGCGTTCAGTGGGGGCGACGTTGGATCCGGGACGATGTCGTAAATATCGCTCTCACCGACCGCCGCGATGAGATGGAACCGGCCGCCGGTTTTCGCCGCCCCAGTCCGGATGGCGGCCAACTCCTCCGGCTTATAGGCATCCCGATGAATGACGATGCGACGGACGCCGATGTCCGTCAGCACATCGAGGTCATCCAGTCCGGGAAAATCCTCGCGGCCAACGAATCGCGCGTGCAACTGGTACGTTGGGGCGGGGATGAAACCCGAGTGGCCCCAGACGACGGGGTTCCAGTGATACGTGGAATAGAATGCCGTCAACAGTTGATAGGATGCCACCGGAAACTCGGCAATACTGCCATCAGTGGGGTGCGCATTCAGCCATTGATACGGCGCGATCACGTCAGCGGACTGTGCGACAGGCGCCATCGGCAGGAGTGCGGCGCTTGTTTCGATGAGCGCGAACGCGCCGATGATCGCGCCGAGAGCCACCGACGGCACAAGGCGGCGGTTGGACGTTCTCTCCCAATAGTGGACAAGATGGGTGATGCCGAGCGCGGCAAATGGCGCCATCGCGAGCAGCACAATCGATGCGAAGCGATCGGGGCCGCGAATGCCCTTGAAACCGACGATGTGCGCATAGAGCAGGCGATAGGGGAGTGGTTGCCCCGTCTCCTTGTCCCCCAGCGTCGGGCCGAACGAGAGGACTAGGGCGACGAGACCCAGCGCGAACAGCCCACCCATCCATGGTTTTCGCAGCGCGCGAAGGCCGACAAGCCCGAACAGCGTCAGGATCACTCCGGGAAAAAGCGCGGCATGTTCCGTGTCGGACTGCGGGAGGAGATGACCCCACAGATGATTGCCGGGCGTTATCGTGACGTACGAGCCGATGTGCGCGGCGTCGTCGTACGCCTCATCGAGCGTCCGCACGATCCCCTGCTCGCGGCGCATCGTCAGGTATGGCAGATCGATTGCCGCAACGACCGCCCCGGCGACCACGAGCGCGACGAACAAGCCCCACAGCGACTGGCGCACGATGAGCCGCCGTTGTCGGAGGCCTTCCACGAGGAGGAAGACGACAAGGGCGACGCCGAACATCATCGTGTAATAGACGGAGGAAAGCGCCGTCGCCGCCACCGCGAGTGTTACCCAACAGCCGCGCAGCCGGGATGGACGCTGCACGAAGCGAATCACCGCGAGTATCGTGAGCGGCATCCACTGCATGGAGAGCACCTGGAGGTGCGCGTTGTTGTCCATGCGGAAGGGCGCGAATGTGTAGCAGACACCCGCGACGAACGCGGCGACGCGCATAGCGCCGAGGCTGCGGCAGAGGGCGTACATCGCGACGGCGCAGAGGGGATAGGTGATAAGCAGGGCAATGTTGTAGGCGACGAGGGCATTGTGCGAAATGAACCAGATTGGCCAAGCCATGATCGCTTGGGGAAGGAGCAGTTCACTGAAGGCGAGGGTACGTGGGTTCGACGCGAACATGTTGGCATCGTAGAGATGCGACGGGTTCGCGATGAGCGCGTGCTGCACCCAGCGGAGGGTCCAGGCGTTGAGGAGCGGGTCGCCGATCGTATCGGCGACAGCGGAGCCAACATGACGAACGAGCGGCCAGAGCATGATCATCGTGAGCGCTGTATAAGCGCACGGGATCGTGACATACCAGTGACGGGGTTTCAGCCGGTCAACGCGCCGACGGATGTGCGATGGGGCTGTGGGTCGGGTAACAGGTGGTGCAATGGCGAGTCCCATGCAGGAGATACCCCTCCAGGCGATGCAATGGGAAGGAGGAATGGTCGGGGAGAGAGGATTCGAACCTCCGGCCTCACGGTCCCGATCCGTGCACTCTGCCAGGCTGAGCTACTCCCCGTAACCTGTGGCAGCATAGCATACCCTTCCACACTTGCCAAGCCCTTTGGCGCGCGTTGACGGAAATACTGCCCGATGCTAGAATGCACTGCCGACCTGGCGTGGTCGGTTCGAGGCGTCATGTGCTCGGTTCGGCGGAAGCGCGTGATCAGGGTTCTCCGGGAGGAAAGGCATCAGCAGACCACTTCGCACCAATGATCGTATTCGGGTTCGTGAAGTCCGCGTCATCGACGAGGAAGGTACGCAGCTTGGGGTGATGCTCACGCGGGACGCATTGGAGCGTGCGCGAGAACTTGGGCTGGACCTTGTCGAGGTCGCGCCGAATGCGACCCCTCCGGTGTGCCGCCTGATGGACTTTGGCCGGTTCAAGTATGACCAGAGCCGCCGCGATCGCGAGGCGCGCAAGAACCAGAAGCAGCAGGACATCAAGGAAGTGCGCGTCACCGGTATTCTGATCGACCAGCACGACCTGGAGACGAAGGCGCGCGATGTCAAGCGGCTGCTGAAAGAAGGCAACAAGGTCCGTGTCTCCGTCATTTATCGTGGTGCGCGGCAGATGTCGCACCCGGAAATCGGCGACGAACTGATGCGGAAGTTGGTGGCGATGCTCGAGGCGGACGCGGTGATCGAATCGCCGGCGCGGCAAGAAGGCCGGATTTTGAGTATGTTGGTAAGCCCGCGCGTTGCGCCGGCTGCGAAAGCGACGAAGGAACCGGCGGAGCCGGAGCCATCCGCGTAGGGGGAGAGAACGGCGGCATGTCGAAACTGAAGCTGAAGACGCACAAGCAGGCGGCCAAGCGCTTCAAAATTACGGGCACGGGCAAGATTATGCGCACCAAGGGGATGAAAAGTCATTTCCGGCGGCGCAAGTCGTCCCGTGTGAAGCGCTCGCTTGACAAGATGTTCCCACTGAGTAGCGCGAACGCGAAGGGCGTGCGCCGCAGCCTGCCATACGGCGTGAAATAGGAAGGAATCCCGCAATGCCTCGCGCTACAAACAACGTCGCGGCACACGCACGCACGAAGAAGGTGCTCGCCGCGACGAAGGGTCACAAAGGCTCGCGCTCGCGCTGGAAGCGCGTCGCCATCGAATCGAACATGAAGGCGATGATGTACGCGACGCGGGACCGCAAGAACCGCAAGCGTGAGTTCCGCGCCCTCTGGATCGCGCGCATCAATGCGGCGGCGCGGGTCCACGACATGCCGTACAACCGCTTCATCAGCGGCCTGCAAGCGGCGGGTGTGGCGATCGACCGCAAGATGCTCGCGGACCTCGCCGTGCGCGACAGCAGCGCCTTCGCCGATCTTGTTGCCGTTGCGAAGAACGCGGTCGCGGTCGCCGCATAACGAGCGGGAGGCCCGCGACGCGCTTCTCGATCACGAGCACGCACAACCCGACAATCGTTCAGATTCGCTCCCTCCACCGGCGCAAAGGTCGCCGCGAGCAGGGGGCGTTTCTTGTTGAGGGTGTCCGCATCGTCGCGGACGCCTTCGTGTCGCGCGCGCGGTTCACGCACCTGATCGTTAGTGAAAACGCTATTTCCGCAGAGGGCGATACGCTCGTGCAACGGATCGAAGATGCACAGCCTGACGTGTCGATCCTGATTGTGCCCGCGCCGCTAATGCATTCACTCACGGACACGGAGACACCGCAGGGTCTGATCGCAGTCATGCAAACCGAGGTGCATGCGTTACCGCGATTCGACGCGGAACACGGTCTCGTCCTCGTCCTGGACGGTCTGCGCGATCCGGGGAATGTGGGGACGCTAATCCGCACGGCGGCGGCGGCGGGCGCTGATGCCGTCGTCCTGGCGGAGGGCGCCACGGATGCGTACGCGCCGAAGGTCGTGCGGGCAGCGATGGGTGCGCACTTTCGCGTGTCCGTTTTCGCGGATCAGCCGTGGGACGCAATCTGCGACGCGATCGCGCCTCTGCCCGTCATTGTTGGGGCAGACGCCACGGCGGAAACGGCGTACGACGCCATCGACTGGAAGGTGGGCGCTGCGCTCATGATTGGGCACGAGGATCACGGATTGTCCGCGTCCGCACGCGCGGTGTGCCGTGACCTGACGGCGATTCCGATGGCGAACGGAGTGGAGTCGCTCAACGCGGCGGTGAGCGGCGCGGTGGTGCTCTTCGAGGCGCGACGTCAGCGCCGCGCGGCCCGCGACGGCTTGACATGATAGCAAATTACGGGTATGACTCTCTCTTAATAACGCGACGACGGAGCGCGTCGCAGCGGCCCCGCGTCTGACGCAACCGGCACGCAGCAGGGAAGAACGAGCGGGACTGCGACTCGTTCTCTGCCGGAACGCCGCTGAGACATTCCCTCCCGAGCATGACGGTGAATGCCAGTAGCCGCTCACGGATGTTCCCCGTTACCGGAACGCCGCCATCGGTCAGTGACCGGCCCGTGGCTGGCATGAGATGCGGTCGCCGCTGCGTGACGATCGCAAACAGGGTGGTACCGCGTGGCCATGTCTTCGCCCCTGAGTGGGGCAGGCGTGGCTTTTTGTGTGCATGAGGAGTTACAAGGAGAAAAGCGATGGCGGAAACTCCCCCAACGATCGCGGAACTGCGGGAGACGGCGATCACGCGGTTACAGGCGGCGCACGATCTGCCGTCAACGCGAGAATGGTACCGCGAATTCCTGGGCGATCAGGGCAGCGTCTCGGCGCTGTTCAAGCAGATTGGCGCACTGCCCGGGGACCAGCGACGCGCGTTCGGCATCGCGGTGAACGCACTGAAAGCGGAACTCGCGGCGGCGCTCGCAGAGCGTCAGTCGCACCTCGAAGCGAGCGCACTGGACGCGCGCATCCACGCGGAGCAGATCGACGTGACGCTGCCGGGCAGGCCCGTCAACCGGGGCTTTCTGCACCCGACGACGCGCATCATCCGCGAAATCTGCGAAATCTTCGGCAAGATGGGCTTCCAGACGGTCGAAGGCCCGGAGGTCGAGTACGCGAAGTACAACTTCGACATGCTCAACATCCCGGCGGATCACCCCGCGCGTGATGTGTGGGACACCTTCCACGTCGTCTCCGAGGAGGATAACATCGTGCTCCGCACGCACACCTCGCCGATGCAGGTGCGGACGATGCTCCAGCAGGAGCCGCCGGTGCGCGTCGTCGTGCCCGGTCGCTGCTACCGCTTCGAGGCGACGGACGCGACGCATCTCGCGATGTTCTATCAGGTAGAGGGGCTGGCGGTCGGCGAGGGGATCACGCTCGCGGACTTAAAGGGGACGCTGACCGAGTTCGCGCGGCAGATGTTCGGCGCGGAGCGGAAGACGCGGTTCCGCTGTGACTTCTTCCCGTTCGTCGAGCCGGGGGTGGATTTCGCGATCGACTGCCCGCAGTGCGGCGGCAAGGGGTGTCGGCTCTGCAAGCAGACCGGGTGGATCGAACTCTTGGGCGCGGGGATGGTGCATCCGCGCGTCCTCGAAATGGTCGGGTATGACACGACGAAGTACACCGGGTTCGCCTTCGGTATGGGCCCGGAGCGGCTGATGCTGCTCAAGTACGGCTTGGACGACATCCGGGATTTCTACAAGAACGACACGCGCTGGCTCCGCCAGATGGATCGAGCCTGGCTGTAATGAGTGACGAGTACTGAGTACTGAGTACTGAGTACTGAGTACTGAGTGGGATTCCGTATCACTCAGTACTCAGTACTCGTCACTCGTCACTATCGTGGGAGGTGAACGCGATGAAAGTTTCCTGGCGGTGGCTGCATGAGTACGTCGATCTGGGCGACATCACGCCGCGCGAACTCGCGCGTCGGCTGACGATGGCAGGGCTGGAGGCGGAGAAGATCGAGGAGATTGGCGCGGAATGGGACCCGAATCTTGTCCGCGTCGCGCGGGTGAAGGAGGTGCGGCGGATCGCGGGCGCGGAGCGCGTCGTGCAGGTCATCCTCGAACTGCCCGACCGGGAGGTGATGGTCGTCACCGGCGCGCCGAACATCGCGGAAGGGCAGAAGATCGCCCTCGCGCTGATCGGGGCGCAGCTCTACGACGGGCATCGCGACGACGATGTGCTTCGGACGCTGAAAGCGCGCCCGATCATGGGGATTACGGGCGAGGGGATGGTCTGCTCCGAGAAGGAACTCGGCATCTCCGACGAGCACGAGGGGATTATCGTCCTGCCGGACGACGCGCCGATCGGGATGCCGCTCGTCGAGTACCTCGGTGACACGGTGATCGAGTTTGAGATCACGCCCAATCTGGTGCACGATTTCTCGATCATCGGCGTCGCGCGCGAGGCGGCGGCGCTCATTGCGACGGCGTTCCACGACCCGTTCCCCCGCTGGGAACGGGAACCGCTCGACGCGCCGGAGTTGCCGGCTATCGTGACGGTGGAGAGCCCGGAACTCTGCCCGCGCTACACCGCGCTGGTGATGGAGAATGTCACCGTCAGGCCGTCGCCGGAGTGGATGCAGCGGCGGCTGCACGCGGACGGACTGCGGCCCGTCAACAACATCGTCGACGTCTCCAACTACGTCATGATCGAGTACGGCCAGCCGAACCACATCTTCGATCGCGACCGGCTGATCGGGGGGCGGCTGATCGTCCGGCGCGCGCATCCGGGCGAGACGCTCGAACTGATTAACCACGAGACGCGCGCACTGACGCCGGAGATGGCCACCGTCTGCGATGAGGCGGGCGTGACGGATCTTGGGGGCATCATCGGTGGCACGCGCTCGGAGATCGTCGATATGACGACAAACATCCTGATCGAGGCGGCGAATTGGGAGATGCGCAGCATCCGCCACACGCGGCAGGCGCTCAAGATACAGACCGACGCCTCCGCGCGGTACGAGCGGGGCTTGGAGCCAGAGTTGACGATGCCTGCGGCGCGGCGGGTTGCGGAACTGATTCGGATGCTCTGCCCGGAGGCGCGTGTGACAGGCTGGGCGGATCTTTACCCGTCGCCGCGCCCGCCGCGTCAAGTCGCGCTCCGGTATGGCGCATTTCAGCGCGTCCTCGGCGCCACATATCCCTTGAGCACTATTGACGACGTGCTGACGCGGTTGCAGTTCGGCGTGACGATCGCCGCTGATGCCGACCCGCTCCTGACGATCGACATACCGCCGCATCGTGCGGATGTCTCGTTGCCGGAGGACATCATCGAGGAAGTGGCGCGTATCATCGGCTACGAGACGATCCCCGCGACGATGCTCTCCGGGATGGTGCCGCACGTCGTGCGCACCGACGAGTGGATCGCGCGCGAGGCGGCGCGGGATGCGCTGGCGAGCGCGGGGCTGATCGAGGTCGTGACCTATTCGTTCACCAGCCGCGCCGCGCTCGACCGGCTCGCTGTCGCGGGCGGCACGGCGGGCGGCGACGTGCCCATTGTGCAACTGGTCAACCCGATGGGCGATTGGGAGGGGATGCGCCCGACCTTGCGCGCCAGCCTCCTGACGATCGCAGCGGACAACCTCAAGTTCAATCCCGGCGTCGCGATCGGCGAAGTCGCCAATGTTTACCTGCCGCGTGGCGGGAATGAACTGCCGGACGAACGGCTGACGATGGGCATGGCGCTCGCGGGGACGGATCGTGTCCGGTCGCTCGGCGTCGAGCCGCGCGTTTACGACTTCTTCGACCTGAAAGGGATGGTGGAAGCGATTCTGCCAACGTTGGGACTGGCGGATATCTCCTTCGTGCCGTCGCACGACCCGGTGTTCCAGCCCGGCAGGGCGGCGGAGGTGCGCGTTGGGGAGACGCGCATCGGCGTTATTGGCGAGGTGCATCCGCTCGTCGTCTCCGCGTTCGATCTGCGCGGACGGGTGATGCTCGCGGAACTCGATCTCGCGCCGGTGATCGCCACGGTGGCGGCGCATCGGGGCATGTTGCGAAAGATTCCCGTCGTATCACGCTATCCCGCCGTGGAGAATGACTTCGCGGTGGTCGTCGACGAGTCCGTCCCCGCCGCCGATGTCGGCGTGGTGCTCCGGCAGGCGGTCGGCAGCCTCGGTCACGCTGTCCATTTGTTCGATCTCTACCGTGGCGAGCAGGTTGGGAGCGGGAAGAAGAGCCTGACCTTCTCCGTGACGCTACAAGCGCCGGATCGCGCGCTCACGGAGCCTGAGGTGCAGAAGGTGCGTGACCGCGTCGCGCAGGCGCTGGCGAAGCGTCTGAAGGCGGTGCTCCGCTCGTAGGTGGGCAAGGCCGTGATAAGATACCAACCGGGCCGTGATGGCCCGTCGATGGGGGCAACCGGTGTCAATGCGTCAGTCAACGAACATGGCGGTCGAGCGGGTGCGGGGGATGGCCGACATCCCGCCGGAGACGCACGCGCTGCGGCAGGCGGTCGCGGACAGGATTCTCGCCGTGTGCAACGCGGCCGGCTACGCGCTGATGGATTTTCCCGTCGTGGAGGCGACCGAGTTATTCCTGCGGAAGGCGGGCGAGGAGCGCGTGCAGCAGATGTACGCCTTTCGCTACCGCAATCGTGATCTCTGCTTGCGCCCTGAATTCACGGCCTCCGTCGTCCGCAGCGTCACGGCGACGATGCAGAGCGCGCCGCTCCCGGTGCGCATTGCCTACCACGGCCCGGTCTTTCGCTACGAGCGGCCCGGTCAGGCCCGGTACCGGCAGTTCACGGAGGTCGGTGTCGAGCTATTGGGCGCTGCTACCGCCGCAGCGGACGCGGAGGTGATCGGCACGGCGGTTGGGGCACTGCGGGCGGCGGGCATCCCGACGGTGCGGCTGGTCGTCGGGCATGTCGGCGTGGTGCGGAGTTTCCTCGCGGGGCTGTCGCTCGATGAGCGTGTCCGCGACTGGCTCGTCTGGAGCATGGAGCGGCTGCGCCCGGACGACCCGCGCGGCGAGCGCATCCACCCCGCGCTGGCGTCGATGCTGGCGGACGAGCGAAGTCAGGTGCCGACCGTCGCGCCGACACCCCCGGATCGGGACGTCTTCCTGTCGCTGCTCCGCGAGGCGGGCATCTCGCTGGAGGGGAACCGCCGCTCCCCCGAAGAGATTGCCGAGGGTTTGATTCGGAAGGTCGCGCGCCGCGCCGAGGGCAACGACGTCCGGCGCGCACTCGATTTCCTGCGACGCCTCGTGACGCTCCGGGGGGCGCCGGCTGAGGTTCTGCCCGCACTGGCCAAACTGCTGACGGAGAATGGCCTCGCTACCTCCGCAGTCGAGCGCCTGCACGCGGTCATCGCGTTGATGGCCGCGTACGGGGTCGCGCCGCAGGATATCGTGCTCGATCTCGGATTGGGCCGTGGATTGCATTACTACACGGGGATTCTCTTTGAGGTATACGGCGACGGGCCGGATCAACTCGGCGGCGGCGGCCGCTATGATGATCTCGCGTCGATCCTCGGCGCGCGCCAGCCATTGCCCGCCGTCGGATTCTCGCTCGGTGTCGAGCGGATCGCGGATGCGCTCGGTGTGCGCGGCAACCTGCAACGCCCGGACGCGCCGACCGTCGCGCTCGCGGGTGGTGGCAATGCGAATGATTTTGCCGCCGCCGCCATCGCGCAGACGTTGCGTGCGTCGGGTTGGCGGGTGCTCATCGATGTGCGCGACCGTACGGCGAACGCCGCGCTCAAGCACGCGCGGTCGATTCGCGCGGATGTGTTCGCGGAAGTGCAGGCAGGCGGCGAAACGCTCCGCTGGCTGCCGCTCAACGGCGAGGAAGGGCGCGTGATCCCGGTGGATGCACTCCCACAGAGCGGGCATGCAACGATCCGCGACTTGCGGGCCGGTGGGCAGAACGGTGTGAAGGAGCGGGGATCGTGACCGACACGCTGCGTATCGCGCTGCCAAGCAAGGGACGGATCGAGGAAGGGGCGCGGCTCTTTTTCGACCGCGTCGGCTTCCCGGTGCGGCGACCGAACGCGCGCCAGTACGTCGGCTCATTGCGCGGTTTGCCGAATGCCTCCGTCCTCTTCCAGCGCGCCGCCGACATCGTCACGAAGGTGGAATCGGGCCTCGCGGACATCGGCGTGACCGGACTGGATTTCGTCGCGGAGTACCAGGCGGACAATGACTCTGTGATCGTCCTGATGCCGGACTTGGGCTTCAGTCGGTGCCGCTTCGTGATCGAGGTGCCGGAGGCGTGGGTGGATGTCACGACCGTCGCCGACCTCGCCGATCTCGCCGCCGATTTCCGCGCGCGCGGGCGCACACTCCGCGTGATCACCGATTCGCCGAACCTTGTCAAGGATTTCCTCTACGCGCGCGGCATCACCTATTTCGTGGTGATCGAGGGCGAGGGCGGGCTTGAGGCCGCGCCCGCGATTGACACTGCGGACATCGTCGCCGACCGCACCGAGACGGGGACGACGCTGCGCGACAACCGCCTGAAGGAACTCGATGGCGGCACGATCATGGAGACGCAGGCGTGCCTGATCGGCAACCGGCGCGAGTTGCTCGCCTCGCGCGAGAAGCGCGAGACCCTGCGGCATTTGATGGAGTTCATCGAGGCGCACCTGCGCAGCCGCCGATTCCGCACGCTGACGGCGAATGTCTGCGGGGAGAGCGCCGCCGATGTGGCCGAGCACGTCATCCAGCAGATCGACACGGCGGGCACCCTCGGCCCGACGATCGCGCCCGTCTTCCCGAAGGGGCCAGCCCTCACCGGTGGCCCGGTGATCACCACGCTCGACACCGGCTGGTACGCGGTGAGCATCGTCGTGGAGGAGCACTTGTTGCTCTCCGCGATTGACCACTTGCGGCGCGCGGGGAGCGGCGGCATCACGGTTGGGAAACCGGAGTACGTCTTCGAGCCAACATCGCGCGCATATGTTGCGATGCTCGAAGCGCTCGGGCTGCGCGATGGGGCGCCGACATGATGCGTATTTTCGACGACCTTGATGCGGCGAAAGCGGCGATTCTGACCCGTCCGAAGGGCGCGGAGACGGCGCTTTCTGAGGGCATGCGACGCGGCATCCGCGAGATTTTCGGTCAGGACCTCTCCGTGGGGGAGGTCGCGCGGACGATCTGCGATGCGGTCGCGCGGGACGGCGACACCGCCGTCCGTGACTATACGAGCCGGATTGATCGCGTCGAGATCGACGCATTCGAGGTGCCCGCGTCGGCGATGCGCGCGGCGCTCGACCGCATACCCGCCGCACTGCGCGAAGCGCTCGAACTCGCCGCCGACCGGATTGACGCGTATCACCGGCACGAGCGACACGAAGGGTGGATGTGGCCGACGGCGGACGGCACGCTCGGCCAGATCGTGCGCCCGTTGCGGCGCGTCGGGTTTTACGTGCCCGGCGGCACCGCCGCCTATCCCTCGACGCTCCTGATGTCGGCGATTCCGGCGCGCGTTGCCGGGGTGAAGGAACGCATCGTCGTCACCCCGCCACATCCGAAGGGCGTCGCGGATGTTATCTTGGCGGCGGCGACCATCGCGCGGATTGACCGCGTCTTCGCGGTTGGTGGCGCGCAGGCGGTCGCCGCGCTCGCGTACGGGACGGAGACGATCCCACGGGTTGATAAGATCGTCGGGCCGGGCAATCCCTTCGTCAGTGCGGCGAAGCGCCATGTCTTCGGGCAGGTGGCTATCGATCAGATCGCGGGGCCGACGGAGACGATGATCATCGCCGACGATGCCGCTAACCCGGCGTTCGTCGCCGCCGACCTGATCGCGCAGGCCGAGCACGGCGACACGTCCTCCGCGATTCTCCTTGCCACCACGCGCAGCCTCGCCGATGCGGTGGCGGCGGCGGTTGAATCGCAACTCACGACGCGCGCGCGCGCGGAGGTTGTGCGCGCATCACTTGCCAATACCGGCGGCGCGATCATCGTTCCGTCCATTGAGATGGCCATCGCACTCGCGAACGCCTACGCCCCTGAGCATCTCTGCCTGCTCGTTCGCGAGCCGTGGGAGTACGTCGGCCTGATCGAGAACGCGGGCGGCGTTTTCCTCGGTGAAGGAAGCCCGGAGGTATTGGGCGATTATGTCGCCGGCCCGAGTCATGTGATGCCGACCGGCGGCACGGCGCGCTTCTCGTCTGCGATGCACGTTGGGGACTTCGTGCGGACGATGAGCGTGGTCGGCTTGCGACCGGACGCGAGCGCGCGACTCGCCGAATCGGCGGCGACAATCGCGGACGCGGAGGGCCTGCCGGGTCATGCATTCGCCGCACGCCTCCGGGCGCGTGGGTGTCGGCAGGGCGAGGGCGACGCATGACGGACACCGCGATGGACCTGCGTCGGCTTTTGCGCCGTGACCGCCCGGATGTCGCCGTGCGCCAACCCGACGATGACGCGGCGAGCATCGCCGCGCGGTGGGGCATCGCGCCCGAACGGGTCGTCCGGCTACACATGAATGAGAACCCGTACGGGACGCCATTACGAGTGCAGGAGGCGCTCGCGTCCTTCGATCGGTACCATCACTATCCCGACACGGAGCACACCGCGCTCCGTGGCAATCTGGCGGACTATACGGGCCTCGACCCGGCCCGAATCGTCGTGGGAAATGGCGCGACGGAACTGATCGATGATCTCTGCTTGCTCTTCATCGATCAGGGCGACGCGGTGATCCTCCCGGACGTAACCCTCGGCTTCGACGCGGCGCGCATCGGCCTGTTCGGTGCGATCTGCCGTGTCGTCCCACGGCGGCCCGATTTCACGCTCGACATTGACGCGATGGAGGCGACAATTACGCCCGCGACGAAACTCGTGCTGCTGGCGTCGCCGAATGACCCGTCGGGCAATCTTTGCCGCGAGCGGGACATTGTGCGGCTGCTGCGCCGGGATGTGATCGTGGTCGTGGACGAGACGTACTTCGAGTTCGGCGGCCGTACGGTCGCCCCGCTGATCCGCGAATTCGACAACCTTGTCGTTTTGCGGACGCTCTCACACTGGGCGGGACTGGCGGGATTGCCACTCGGTTATGCGCTTGTGCCGCGCTGGATCGCCTCGGAAGCGCGTCGGGTGCAGCGGCCGTACGGCATCACTGCGGCGGCACAAATCGCCGCTGAAGCGATCTTTACCGAGTTGCCGTACTTTCGCAATGTGACGCGCCGCATCCGGCTGGAACGCCTCCGCATGTATCGCACATTGCGGAAACTTAACGTCGTGCGGCCACTGGAGAGCAAGGCGAATTTCCTCCTTCTCGACGTGCTGCTCGGCACGCCTGCGGCCCTCGTCGATTGGCTTGCCCAGGACGGCATCATTGTGCGCGGGTTTGCGGAACCCGCGCTCGCGCGGTATGTGCGCATCTCGGTGGGGAAATCTGAGGATACGGATCGGCTAATGCGGCGCATGACCGAACTGGCGCGACGCTACGCGCGGGAGCTTCCACTATGACGACAACGGCACGAACGGCAATGATTGAGCGCGAGACGGCGGAGACGCATGTCGTCGTCAGTGTTGGCATCGACGGCACCGGGAAGACGGAGATCGCCACGGGTGTCGGTGCGCTCGACCACTTCCTGACGCTCTGGGCGCGACACGGGTTGTTCGATCTCGAAGTGGCGGCGAATGGTGACTTAGAGGTTGACGGCCATCACACCGTTGAAGATGTCGGTTTGTGCCTCGGCAGGGCGCTCAGTGGCGCGCTCGGCGACCGGCGCGGCATCCGTCGCGCGGCGAGTATGACGATGCCGATGGACGAGGCGCTCGCAACGACCGCCGTTGATATTGGTGGGCGCGGATACTTCGTGATGCAGGGGGCGTTTAGCGCCCCGCACATCGGGCAATTGGAAACCGACCTCGTGCGCCATTTCCTCCATTCGCTCGCGCTGGAAGCCCGCATCAATCTGCACGTCCTCCTGCATTACGGGACGAACGCGCACCACGAGGTCGAGGCGATCTTCAAGGGGTTCGGTCGCGCGTTCGATGCCGCGACGCAGGTCGATGCGCGGCTGGGCGATGCGGTGCCGTCATCGAAGGGCGTGATCGAAACCTAAGCCCGGTTCAGCGCGTCCTGTTGCGCCGCAGTTAATTCGGTGATCCCCTTTTGCGCCAGCGCGAGCATCTGCGCGAGCGCATCGGCGCTGAAGGTGTCATGCTCCGCCGTCATCTGCACCTCAATGAACGCGCCCGCGCCCGTCATGACGACATTCGCGTCCACATCGGCGACGCTGTCCTCGCGGTACTCAAGGTCGAGGCGCGGTTCACCATCGACGATGCCGACACTGACCGCCGCGACCGAGGCGCGCACCGGCGGGCGCACGATCAACCGCCCGTCAACCAGCGTGCGGAGCGCGATCATCAGCGCGACATATCCACCAGTTATCGCCGCCGTCCGCGTGCCGCCATCGGCTTGCAGCACGTCGCAATCGACGGTGATCGTGCGTTCGCCGAGCGCGCCGAGATCGACGATGGCGCGGAGTGACCGGCCGATCAGTCGCTGAATTTCGTGCGTACGCCCGCCGATTTTTCCCGTCGTGGATTCACGGGGCGAGCGGGTCAGCGTCGCGCGGGGGAGCATCGCATACTCTGCCGTGAGCCAGCCCTGCCCCTTGCCCGTGAGAAACGGCGGGACCCGATTCTCGATGGATGCAGTGCAGCGCACCTCGGTCTTGCCGAAGGCGACGAGCGCCGAAGGCGACGAGCGCCGAACCCTCCGCAAAGGCGGCGACATTTGGCGTGATGACGATGGGGCGGAGAGCATCAACCGCCCGATCCGTGCGCGGTGTTTTCATGAGCGGGGCGCCTCCACGTTGTTGTTCTTATCTGTGTCCGTCTTCTCGTCCGCGCGCAACTCATCGATGCGCGCGCGGCGGTCGTCCAGTCGTTGCCGGATGCGCGCCTCAACGCCGCGCTCCGTCGGGAGATAGTACCGCCGGTTCGCCAGATTGTCGGGCAGGTGATCCTGCGCGACGAGTGCATCGTCGGCGTCGTGCGCGTACTGATAGCCCTTGCTGTAGCCGAGGGCCTTCATCAGCCGGGTCGAGGCGTTCCGCAGATGCAGCGGCACGGGATCGTTCCGCGTCTCCGCGACATCGGTCTGGACGGCTTTGTAAGCGCGGTAGACCGCGTTGCTTTTCGGTGCGATGGCGAGGTAGAGCGCCGCCTGCGCGAGCGCGAGCGCGCCCTCCGGCATGCCGATGAAATGCACCGCCTGCTGCGCCGCCATCGCGATCACGAGCGCTTGCGGGTCGGCCAGCCCGACATCCTCCGACGCGGCGCGCACGAGCCGCCGCGCGACAAAGAGCGGGTCCTCGCCCGATTCGAGCATCCGCCCCATCCAGTAGAGCGTCGCGTCGGGGTCGGAGTCGCGCAGGGATTTATGGAGGGCGGAGATCGCGTCATAATGCGACTCACCTCCCTGATCGTACACCGCCGCGCGGCGTTGCGCCGCCTCCATGACGATCTCGGCGGTGATCACCGCGTCGTTCGCGCCTTCGTGAGCGACGGACGTAGCGGCGACTTCGAGCGTGTTCAGAGCGAAGCGCGCATCGCCATTCGCGAGGTTGATGAGCGCCGCCCTGCCGCCTTCGTCGAGCAGCACGTTCGCCGCCCCCAGTCCGCGTTCCATATCCGCCAGGGCATTCGAGACGATCGTGCCGATGTCCTCATCGGTGAGGGAACGCAGAGTGAAGACGCGGGCGCGTGAGAGCAGCGGCGCGTTGACCTCGAACGACGGGTTCTCGGTCGTCGCACCGATGAAGATAACCGTGCCATCCTCAACGTACGGCAGGATGGCGTCCTGTTGCGCCTTGTTGAACCGGTGAATCTCATCTACGAAGAGGAGCGTGCGTCGCCCGTTCTCGATCTTGCGCGCTTGCGCCTCAGCAACGACCCGGCGGAGGTCGGCGACACCGGCGGAGACCGCGCTGAGTGGGGCAAACTGCGCGTCCGACGCGCTCGCGATGATCCGCGCCAGCGTCGTCTTGCCGGTGCCGGGTGGCCCCCAGAGGATGCAGGAGCGAACCGCATCGTTCTCGATCGCGCGGCGGAGCACGCGACTAGCGCCGAGGATGTGCTCCTGGCCGACATACTCGTCGAGCGTACGCGGGCGCATTCGCGACGCCAGCGGCTCGTCCGTGGCGGCGACGCGGAGCAAGGGTGGCTGCTCCGTCATTCCCCCGCCTGTTCGCGGGCGTCCAGCCGCGCGTGGATGGTGGCGATCAGCACTTCGGCCTCATCGCGCGACGAAACACGCAGTTCATCGAGGTCCTCGACGAGCGTTTCCAGTTGATCGAGCAATTCGAGCAACTCATATTCGCGTGTCGGCAGCGTTCGCTCGCTCATGGGGTTGTCCTCATGACTGGAACCAGACGGCCGCAGAGACGATGCCGATGGCAACGAGCGCGACGCCACCGAACTCGATCGCATCGAACGGTTGCACACGGTCGCGCAGTTGCGCGCTCGCGAGGCCCGCGACGAGATAGAAGACGGCGAGCAGGAACGCGCCGCCGGTCCAGCCTGTCGCGGACCAGTAGTTGATAATCCACGTGACCTGACCGACGATCAGCGCCCCGACAACCGCATAGACGATCCGGCGTGTCAGCGCGGGTTCTTCTCCGTCCGTCATCTGTAGGAGGAGGAAGAAGCAGATGATCGCCACGGCAGACGCCGAGTAGACCGAGCGCAGTTTGTTGATGTAGATCATCGCGAGCGAAATGAAGGCGACGACGTAGGTAACAACGGTGAGCGAGGTGCGGGCGACATCGTAGCCGAACCCGTCGTGCTCCGCGAGCAGCACCCGCGCGATCATGCCGATGAGCAGCGCGAGGCAGACAACGACAGGCGCGACTACCCACCAGCGGCGATCATGGTAGACGGAGATGACGAGCAGGCCACTGAAGATCGTCAGGGCAGGGAAGACCCAAGCCGTCGCCAGCGGCAGCCTCGGCTGATTCGTGTCTCGCGTCGCGAAGGCGGCTGCCGCACCGACCAGGGCGCAAAGTAGTATTCCAGGGAGCCAATAGCGCCAGCCATTCGTCGCACGCAGCGTGAATGCGAGCCTGTCCTGCGCCGCGAGATTCCGAGAAACATATCCCTGAAGTACCAATAAACCCGCGCCGAACAATCCAATAAGAGTTAGCAAGGCCATCGTCAGACGCGGAAGCGTGGGGAGTGCCCCTCCCGCGAAGGATTTACTCGCATCCTCCTGACCCGTAGGCGGCATAGCTACTTCCGTTACCGTGATCGGTTCCGGCCCGATAGCTTCGCTGACACGGTTACTGCGTGAAAGTTCGTCGTCCTGCATGTTTCCTCTCATGGCCGAAAACCCGAAGGGGAGATTACCTCGTCTCTGTCTATCCGAGTGCGCTCTTGACGTGTTCCGCGACCTGCCGCGACATCCCCGGCACGGCGGCGATCTCATCGAGCGTTGCCAATTTCAGTTGCTTCACCGAGCCAAAGTGCGTGATGAGTTGCTTCTTGCGCTTCGGGCCAATGCCGTGCACATCGTCCAATTGCGATTTCAGGCCACTTGCGGAGCGCTTCTGGCGGTGAAAGGTGAGAGCGAACCGGTGTGCCTCGTCCCGCACCCGCTGCACGAGGAAGAGCGCCTGTGCATCCCGCGGCAACAGCACGGGGTCCTTGCGCCCCGGCAGGTAGAGTTCCTCATTCTGCTTGGCGAGGCCGACGATGGGAATGTTCTCAAGGTTCAGGCGATGGAGAACTTCGAGCGCGGCGCCGAGTTGACCCTTACCGCCGTCGATGATGATGAGGTCCGGCCAGACGCCCCACCCGGCGGCGTCGGTCGTGTCCGGCGACTGCAACCGCTTGAATCGTCGCTCGACGACCTCGGCTATCGAGGCGAAATCGTTCGCCCCCTCGACCGTCTTGATCACGAACTTGCGGTAGTCGCTCTTCTTCGGCTTCGCATCCTCGAAGACGACCATGCTCGCGACGCTGTTCGTGCCCTGCGTGTTCGAGATGTCGAAGCACTCGATGCGGCGCGGCCAGCCGGACAGGCCGAGGGCGTCCTGCAACTCGCTGAGCGCGGCGGTCATCTTCTGCTCGTCCGTCAGCCAGCGCAACCGATCCTGCGCGAGGTTTTCCGCCGCGCTCTCCGCCGCCATCGCGACAAGATTGACGCGCTCGCCGCGCTTCGGGACGACGATCTCGACCCGCCCGCCGCGCCGCGCCTGGAGGAAATCGACGAGCGCGCGCTGGTCATCGTCCGGCGCGGACTGGAGAATCAGGAGCGGCGGCACCGTCCGCTGGGTGGCGTAGTATTGCTCGACGAATGAGGCGAGCAGCGCCGCGTCGGTATCATCGATGCGCGAGCCGATCAGCCGCAGGTGCTCGGTACCGTGAATCTTGTGGCTGCGGATGTTGAGCACCTGCACGGACGCATCGCCGCCATCGCCGCGCGCGAGCGCGATCACATCCGCGTCGGCGTCGCGCTGCGAGACGATCTTCTGGCGCTGGAGGACGTGTTCGAGCGCGCGGATATCCTCCTGATACCGCTGGGCGCGCTCGAATTGTAGTTCCTCGCTCGCCGCGTCGCGCTTCGCGATTAAGTCCGCCTTGATTGACTCATCCTTGCCGAGCAGGAGCAGCCCCGTGCGTTCTAGTTCCGCCTCGTACTCGGCAACGGTCGTCTTGCTGGCGCACGGCGCGAGGCAGCGGTGCAGGTGGTAGTACAAGCAGGGGCGCTGGTCGCCCTTGATCGTCATCGTGCACTTGCGGAACTGGAACAACCGCTCCAGCAGATCGAGTGTCCGCTGCGGCGACCCGCCGGTGGTGATCGGCCCGAAATAGCGCCCACCATCGTTCGCGATGCGGCGGGTGATGACGACGCGCGGCCATTCCTCATTGGTGATTTTCAAATAGGGATAGGTCTTGTCGTCCTTCAGGAGGATATTGTAGTGCGGCTGATACCGCTTAATCAGTTCGTTCTCAAGGATCAACGCCTCGCGCGGGGTGTCGGTGCGGATCACCTCGAAATCTGCGATCCGGCGCACGAGTTCGCGCGTCTTGCCGTTCAGCGAGCGCGGGGAGCCGAAGTACGAGCGGACACGGTCGCGGAGGGATTGCGCCTTCCCAACGTAGATCACCGTGCCGTACTCATCCTTCATCAGATAGACACCGGGGGCCGTCGCGAGCGCGGTGAGGCGATCCGCGAACGGGTGCCGCTCGCCGACATGCCGCGCGCGCTTCGTCGCCGTCACAAGTCCCTGACCCATCGAGATGACGATACCGGGGTCGATTTCGGACGCGGATTCGTCGTCCTGGATTTCCACTGCGGAAGTCTCTTCGCTCTCCATGCTAAGATTGTACCAAATTTCCGTCCGGTCGCGCGGTTACGCACTGCGTCGTGTCTGATTATGGCATGTGTACGGACAGTACGTACTTGACAATTCATTGACAGTTCAGCCCCGCGCCGCCTACAATGGCGTGAGCGGTCCGTCACAAGGAGTAATGCACGATGCAACCGATGGACAGCGAAACGATCCGTCAAACCTTCGTCGACTACTTTGTCCGCCACGGGCACATGCAGTTGCCGAGCGCCTCGCTCATCCCATCGAGCGACACGGGGTCGCTCCTCACTATTGCGGGGATGCAGCAGATCACGCCCTTCTTCCTCGGCCTCGATGAGCCGCCAAGCCCCCGCCTCGTCACGGTGCAGAAGTGCTTCCGCACCGGCGACATTGATGAGGTCGGCGATGAGAGCCACGGGACTTTTCTGGAGATGCTCGGCAACTTCTCGGTCGGCGACTATTTCAAGCATGACGCCATCCACTTCGCGTGGGACCTGCTGACGAATGGCTACGGCATCGACCCCGAGCGGATGTATCCGACGATCTTTCCCGAGGATGACGAGGCGCGCGCGCTCTGGCGCGACGAGATTGGCATTCCGGAAAGTCGCATCGTCATCACCGCGAATGCGCGCGAGGACAACTGGTGGTCGCCGGGGCCGACCGGCCCGAACGGCCCGTCCTCCGAAATCCACATGGATCGCGGGCGTCAGTACGGCAAAGATTACCCAGAGGGGCAACCCGGCGAGGATGTCCGCTTCCTCGAAGTCTGGAACCTCGTCTTCATGCAGTTCTCGCGCAGCGCCGATGGCACGAACACGCCACTCGTGCGCAATAATATCGACACCGGCATGGGATTCGAGCGGATCGTGCTCATTCTGCAGGACGTGCCCACGGTCTACGAGACGGACCTGCATACGCCGATCATCGTGACCGCAGCGGGGATCGCGCGTGTCATCTATGGCCGCGACGCGAAGATCGACCGCGCGCTCCGCATCATCTCCGACCACAGCCGCGGGGTGACGTTCCTGATTAACGATGGCGTCCTGCCGAGCAACGAGGGGCGCGGGTACGTCCTCCGGCGCGTGCTGCGACGGCTCGTGCGGCAAGGCCGGTTGCTCGGCATCGACAAGCCGTTCGCCACCACCGTCGTCCGCGCGGTGATCGACAAGATGGCGCGCAGTTACCCGGAGTTGCGCGCGCGCGAGGATCACATCCTGCGCGTCGTGGAGCGCGAGGAGGAAACATTCGGGCGCACGCTTCAGGCGGGACTGGGGCGGTTCGAGACGCTCGCCGCCGACCTCAAGCGGCAGGGCGCATCGACCATGCCGGGCGATCAGGCATTCCGCCTCTACGACACCTTCGGCTTCCCGTACGACCTCACGCGCGAACTCGCCGACGAACAGGGCCTGGCGATTGACGAAGCCGGGTTCAACGCGGCGATGACGACGCAACGCGAGCAGAGCCGCGCGGGCGCGTCGTTCGACAAGGCCGCGATGGCAAGCATGCAGACGATTGGCGAACTCGGCCTCGACGCGACGGCCTTCCGAGGCTACGAGACGCTGGAGGCGGACGGGCGCGTGCTCGCGATCATCGGGGAGCACGGGGCGCAGGAGGGCGCGGAGGCGGGGGATGTCGTCACGGTTTTCCTCGACCAAACGCCCTTCTATGCGGAGTCCGGCGGGCAGGTCGGCGACACGGGCCTGCTCACGTCGGAGACGGGCATCTTCGCGGTGACGGACACGCGGCGGCCAAATGTCTCGCTGATCGCCCATCGTGGGCACGTCCTGGAAGGCTCAATCCGGGTGGGGGACGGCGTGCGCGCCGCCGTCGATGCCGCGCGGCGGGGCGCAATCCGCCGCAATCACACGGCGACGCATCTGCTCCACCGCGCCCTGCACATCGTCCTCGATGAGCACGCGAAGCAGGCGGGATCGCTCGTCGCGCCGGATCGGCTGCGGTTCGACTTCACGCACGCGGGCGCGCTCTCGGCGGCGGAATTGAGCCGGGTCGCGGAACTCGCGAACGATCAGGTCTTGCTAAATGAGCGCGTCGAGACAGACATCAAAGGGTACGATGAAGCCGTGGCGACCGGCGCGATGGCACTCTTCGGCGAGAAGTACGGCGATACGGTGCGCGTCGTCACGATTGGTGATTATTCCCGCGAACTCTGCGGCGGGACGCATGTGCGGCAGACGGGTGAGATTGGGCCGATTGTCGTCGTCAATGAGGAAAGCTCGGCGGCGGGCGTGCGCCGCATCGAGGCGCTGACGGGCGTGCCCGCGATTGAGTACATCGGCGCGTTGCAGTCGATGATTAATAGACTCGCGGCGGACTTCCGGGGCACGGCCGAGGAACTGCCGGGGCGTGTCCAGGCGCAACGCGATCAACTCCGCGGCAAAGACCGGGAGATCGCGGCGCTCAAGGCGCAGGTGGCGCGCGGTGCGGTCGGTAGCTTGGCGGACGCCGCAATTGCGGTGGGCGACACGCGCGTTGTTATCGGACGGATCGATGCGGGGGATCTCGCCTCCGTCGCCGATCAGTTGCGCGACCGGTTCCCGTCGAGCGTCATTGTCCTCGGCATGGTCAATGACGGCAAGCCCGCATTGCTCGCGACGGTGTCGCCGGACATCGCCGGGTCGCGCGTCTCGGCGAGCGACATCGTGCGCGAGGCGGCGCCGGTGATCGGCGGGCGCGGCGGCGGACGACCGGACCGCGCCCAAGGTGGCGGCACGAACGCCGAGGCGCTCGATGCGGCGCTCGAAGTCGCGCGAGCGCATATCCTCGCAGGCCTGGGTCAGTCCGGCTAAAGCCGAGAAAGGGTTTTGCATGGTCGTGCACGCGACGGGTCGAACGGTGATGGTCACCGCACACACAACGCTCGATGGCGTGCTCGATCAACTGCGCGGACTCCCCGCAGGCAATGTCACGCTCGCGCTGCACCCGATGTCGCTGCTTTTCGCGACGCCCGATCATTTCCGCGCGCTGGATACCGTGCGCATGGCGCGGTCACTGATCGTGACATTCGTCGTGAACGATGCGCACCGGACCGGGTTGGCATTGGCGTTCGGCTACCGCGTTCGCCCCGCGTTGGAGGGGACGGAAGCGCTCGACGCCAGCCCGCTCATGCGCAGTCGCCCGATTCCGATTCCGATTCCAACTGCGGCACGGGAATACATGCCACTCCTGCCGCAGGAGACGACAGCGGAATACGAGACCGACGAGACGCCGGAGCGCCTCCTGCGCGGTGCACGGTGGGTGCGGCGCGGTCTCATCTCGTTGCTGGTCGTTACTGCGCTCTGTGCCGCCGCAGGGTTCTTCATCATGACGCGCGTGCATGAGGCGTCGGTGACACTCTCCCCGGCGGAGGAGCAGTTCTCGCGGGATGTGCAGTTCGCCGTCTCCGTTGGCCCGACGAATGATGCAAATAGTTTGCGAACCAGTCCGTTCGAGGCGACGCTTGCCGGGGAAGGGGACGCCGCTGCGACGGGCACAACGACCGTGCCCGACGGGACCGCGGGCGGTGTCGTGACATTCCGCAGCCGCGCCGACGGCGCAATCACGATCAAGGCGGGGGCGCAACTGCGCGGGCAGCGCGACGTTGCGTACATCGTGCAAAGCGATGTCACGGTGCCCGGACTCGATTTCGTCCGCGGCCAACTGGGGGAGGGGAGCGCCCGCGTCCGCGCAAATGTCGCGGGGCCGGTCGGAAATCTCGGCGCGGGCTTCTCTGCGAAGTATTCGGACAATGTCACGTACATCAGCGGCGAGATCAGCGGCGGGACGGAAAAGACTGTGCCGGTCGTGACAGAGGACGACATCGCCGGGGTGCGCGCGCGGATCGAACGCGACCTCCGCATGCGGGCGTTGAACGAGACGAGCAACGCACTGCCGCCCGGAACGACGGCGGTGAACGACTTCCTCACGCTGCGCCCGCCCGTCGTGGTGGCACAGCCCATCGCCGGGACGCAGACCGACGCGGTGCATGTGCGGGTGACGATCGTCGCGCAGGTGCCCGTGTACCAGAACGCCGACTTCGATGCGCTCGTGGAACGCCGACTGACGGAGGCCGCGCGCGAGGCGGGGGGCGACCCGTCCGGTGCGAAGCGGGTTCTTCCGGAGAGCGTGACGAAGACGAAGCCGCAGTTCCTCGATGTGCAGGGGCCGCTGGTGCGCTATAGCGCGCGCGTCAGCGGGACGACCCGCGCGCAGATTGCCGACGCCGACATTGATCGCCTGCGGCGCGCACTCGTTGGTCTCTCCGCTAGCCAGGCGACACTCCGTCTCTCCGCCGAGCCGTTGATCGGCAAGAGCATCGTGCGCTACGGCCCGACCTGGCTACCGGCGCGGCTGCGCGTGCACATGCCCGGACGACCGGAACAGATTCACATCAGCCGCGCGGCCACTCCGTGACCGATACCGCACTACGATCCGGGCGGTTTGTCGGCCTCGATATCGGCAGCGTGCGCATTGGCGTCGCCCTCAGCGACGAACTGGGGATCATCGCCTCGCCGGAAACAACGATCATCGTCCGTCCTGGCGCAGGGGGGGAGCAGGAGGCAATCGCGACAATCGTGCAACTCGTGCGCGATACTGGCGCGATCCGCGTTGTCGCGGGGTTGCCACGGAATATGAAGGGCGAGCGCGGCGTTCAAGCACAATGGACGGAACAATTCGTCACGGCGCTCGGTGATGCGTTGCGATCATACAACGTCTACGTTTCGATGTATGATGAACGTCTCAGTTCCGTCTCCGCCGCGCGCGTCGATGAGGGGCAATCACGGAACGCGCGCGGATCACGCGGGAAGCAGCGTGACAGCACGAGCAAGTATTCCGTGGATGCACGCGCGGCGGCGTTGATATTGCAGGGATATTTGGATCGCCGCCGACTGCGCGAGGCACGACGCCTTGACGATCAGACGCAAGACTCGTAGCATCGGTGTCATCGGAAATCCCCTTGCGGGGGTTTCCGCAAACAGGGGCCATCGCAATGTCCCCGGAAGGAGTGCACAGTGAAGGACCAGGTGCTTGTCGCGCTGAACAAGGTGCGACCCGCGTTGCAAGCGGATGGTGGCGACCTTGAGTTGGTCGAAGTAACCGAGGACGGCGTGGTGATGGTGCGGCTGCACGGCGCCTGCGGCGGCTGCCCGATGTCCACGATGACGTTGACCTACGGCATCGAGCGGTTCCTACGCCAGCAGGTGCCGGGCGTCACGCAGTTGGTGCCCGTCGAGTAGGGACATCCTCCCGAGAGGGACGAGAAAGCCGGTGCGCGATGCACCGGCTTTCTCTTTGCCATTTGGCGCGGCGGGTTACTGGAGGATGTCCGCGCGATCGAGGCGATCGTACGCATCGTCGCCACGCGGCAGGATCTGATCATGCGAGAGGCGGGATGCCTCCTCAGTCAGATTATCGACATCATGGCGGAAGACGAAGGTACGCCCGCTCATCTCGTCCCGCACGTAGTTGAGCGTGTGATCGTCCATCCACCGGTAGATCGTCGGGCGGGTAACGCCCAGTTTCTGCGCGGCGTTGCCGATGCTCATCAACTCGCTCGGATCGACCGCGCGCAACTTCGCCTGGGAGAGCATTTTGCCCAGGGACTCTTCCCAGAACGAGCGCGGCACCTGGTAATGATCCTCGCCGGCGGGCCAGAAGAGCAATTCGAGGATCGAGTTCACCGCACGGAAGACATCATCCTGGTTGGCCTGCTCCTCACCGCGCGCGAGCCGCCCGAGGCGATAGAGGTCCTGACCGAGCGGACCTGCCCGCAGGCCCTCAACGGAGACAGAGTCCGGCGCTTTGCCGAACAACTTCACATGATACCGGTGCATCTGGCTGTAGACGAGACGAAGCGTCTTGTCGATCGTGTCCTGGAACGGTGACGACTCAGCACCCATGACTTCCTCCCCAATACGGCACGGCAGCCCCCCCTAAATCTCGCGCTGTGGGACGCTTGTACGGACGCGGCATACTTCACACATTGTACGTGCGGTTACGATCTTCTGTCAACTAGGTGACAGGCGCGTGAGGATATTGCCATGCGCCAACGGTTGAGCGATGGGGAAGCGCCGGAAGCATGAAAGAGTAGTGATTGTCGCTTAACTTGTCTTATGCGACAATCATCGTGCTATTCCAGTTCGACGGCATTCGCCGGTGCATCGAGGGTCGCATAGCCATCGCGCACGGAGGCGGCGATATAGGCGAAGGTCTGACGGAAGTATGCGGGGTATTTCTCCCAGTCATCGCCCGCGCTCGCGCTGAAATTGACCGCAGTTTTCTTCACATCATCGCCCTCGATCTGCAACTCCTTGAGCAGCCCGAGGCGCGCGAGCGTCACCCGATCCGCGAGGTGCATCATCTCGACCAGTAGTTGCTGAAAGTCTTCCATTCCATCCCCATTTCATTCGTACTTCGGACCTCGAACTTCGTCGTTCATCCGTGGTGTTCCGTCGTATCAGGTCCGTGCGCCGCATCGGGCACCATCGTATGCGAGACGGTACGCCCGCGCAATGCGCCCGGATCGCTATGGTATACTCCGCCGAGTCACACGGCAGCGCAACAGCCAGCGGAGGGACACGGTTTGGCACGGACGCTCGACACACCAGGGATCGCAACGGAGTCCGTTCGCGCCGAATCGAGGATGGATTGGTACCTCCGGGTCGTCGTCTTCATCGGCGGCGGCGTGAGTATCGGCATCGAGTTGGCGGCGTCGCGGCTGCTCGCGCCGTTCTTCGGCACGTCGCTCTTCATCTGGGCGAACCTGATCGGCCTCACCCTGATCTACCTCTCTATCGGCTATGCAATCGGCGGGCGGATCGCCGACCGCTACCCCTCCGCCGCACTGCTCTACTCGATCACGGCGGCGGCGGCGTTCGTCACGGGGCTAATTCCCGTCATCTCCCGCCCGATCCTCGCGAAGAGCATCGACGCTTTCGCGGCGATCTCACTCGGCGGCTTTTACGGCTCGCTCGTCGGCACGCTGATCCTCTTCGCGATCCCGGTGACGCTGCTCGGTTGTGTCTCGCCTTTCGCGATCCGCCTCGCCCTCCAGTCCGTGACGGGCGCGGGCAACACATCCGGGTCGCTCTATGCGCTCAGCACCGTCGGCAGCATCGTCGGGACATTCGTGCCCACCTTTCTCCTCATCCCGCGCATCGGCACCTTCCGCACCTTCTACCTCTTTTCGTTCGTGCTCCTCGTTGCCTCATTAATCGGGCTGCTCCGCACGCCGCACACAGCGGTGCGGACGCGACTCTTGATCGGCACGGCGATCCTGCTCATCGCGATGGTCTTCATCGCGGGCTTTGGCCAACGAGGCTTCGTCCGACCCGTTGAGGGGAACCGGACGATCATTTATCAGGGCGAGTCCGCGTATAATTTCATTCAGGTCGGTGAGAACCCCACCAACGGAGCGCGCGAATTGTACCTAAATGAGGGGCATGCCATCCATTCGCTCTACTATCCGAACGCGGCGACGCAGCCATTGAGCAACGGCCCGTGGGATTACTTCGCCATCTCGCCCTTTTTCGCGACGAACCAGCGCCCCGCCGACATTCGCGATGTCTGCATCATCGGCCTCGCCGGTGGGACGGTCGCGCAGCGGATGACGGAGACGTACGGCACCAATCTCCACATCGACGGCGTCGAGATCGACCCGAAGATTGTCGATGTCGCGCGGCAGTACTTCAACCTCACCGCGCCGAACCTCAACGTGGTCGTGCAGGATGGTCGCTACTACCTGCGGACGACGGAGAAGCGGTACGATGTGATCGGCGTGGATGCCTACCACCAGCCGTACATCCCCTTCCAACTGACGACGCGCGAGTTCTTCCAGGAAGTAAAGAATCACCTCAATGACCAGGGGACACTGATCGTCAATGCGGGCCGGACGAACACCGACTACCGCCTCGTGGATGTGATCAGCGAGACGATGCGCTCCGTCTTCCCGAATGTTTACCTGATCGACACGCCCTCATTCACAAACACGATGGTCATCGGCACGAAGTCCCCGACGACGATCGCGAACTTCGCCGCGAACATCGAGGCCGAGCGTGCGGTGCACCCGAACTCATCGCTCGTCAAGATCGGCGACGCGGCGATCCGGGACGGCAGGATTCGCGAGGCGGCCCCCGGCCCGCACATCTTCACGGACGATCTCGCGCCGGTGGAGGACCTGATCGACCGCATCCTGCTCGATTACGCGCGGAAGGGCGGCACGTAGCATCGTGGTCGATCTGTCACCCGTCACCTTTCCTTCATTCGCCGCGCTCCCGTGGTTGCGCCACGGCGTGACGACTCGTTCCGCCGCGCTACCGCTCGACGGGAACATGAGTTTCGCGGCGGCGCCAACCCAGCACGATGCGGTAACTGCCTGCCGCGAACACTGGCTCGCGACACTTGATCGTACGCTTGATAGCGCCGTCTTCTCTGGTCTCATCCATGCAACGACCACGCAGCGCGTCACGGACGCCGACATGGGGCGCGGCGCGTTTACTCCGGAGACGATTATTCCCCGGACAGACGCGCTGATGACCGATACTCCTGGCGTGACGCTCGTGATGTGCTTCGGTGACTGCGTGCCACTCCTCGTGATCGATCCCGAACAACGGGTGATCGCGCTCGGTCACGCCGGTTGGCGTGGCATGGTGCGCGGTATGGCCGGGTCGCTTGTCCAGTCGATGGTTGAGTGTTTCGGTTCCGACCCGCAATCACTGGTCGCCATCGTCGGGCCGAGCATCAGCCCGGCGGTGTACGAAGTTGGCGCCGAGGTTGTCGACACCTTCCACGCCGCGTATCCGGGCGATCGCGCGATTGTTCGGCGCGGTTCGTCCTGGTACCTCGACCTCTGGCAGGCTAATGCAACACAACTGCTGACCGCCGGGCTGCGCCGCGATCGCGTTCAATGCAGTGGGATATGCACATTCATCAATGGCACGCGGTTCTTCTCGCATCGCTACGCGAAGGCGCACGACGAGTTCGACGGCCGGTTCGCCGTGATGCTCTCCATTGAGGAGTAAGTGAATGAATATGGATGTCGAGGCGGTCGTCGCACGGAACGTCCAGATGGTCCGTCGCGCGATCGCCGCCGCATGTGATCGGGCGGGGCGCAGTGCCGATGAGGTCACGCTCATTGGAGTCACGAAGAGCGTTGACCGCACGACAGCGGATGCGTTGGTCAAAGCCGGTATCCACGACCTCGGGGAGAACCGCGTGCAGGACGCGGTCGCGAAGTTCGGTCGCCAAAGCCTCTCCCCTCCCCTGCCGAGCGGTGTTGCGCTCCATATGATCGGGAATGCACAGACCAATAAGGCGCGCGACATCGTCGAACTCTTCAACTGCGTCCACTCCATCAACCGGCCCGGCATCGCGGACGCGCTCAACCGTGCCGCCAGTCGGGGGAGTGAGCGTTTCCCTGTTCTCCTCGAAGTGAATACGGCAGAGGATCTTCAGAAGCAGGGAGTTGGGGTGGACGAGGTATTTGATCTTTTGGGATATGTGCTTTCCGAATGCGCGGCATTAGAATTCATCGGTCTCATGACGATTGCGCCACTGACGGATGACCCAAACGTCGTGCGCGCCGCCTTCTCAGCGCTCCGAGAACTGCGCAACGCATTGCGACGCGAGAACGCCAATCTTCCCCTGCCACAGCTGTCGATGGGCATGTCGAATGACTTCGCAATCGCCATCGAGGAAGGCGCGACCCATATCCGCATCGGTCGCGCCCTTTTCGCAGGACTCCCCTCCCCTATCACCTAGGGTTTTGGCGTCCCGGTCGCAGCGGGTCGCGCCGTGCCGCCCGGCGCGGGGGTCGCGGATGCGCCGCCTGCTGGTGCTGACAGTGGCGTTCCCGACAGTTGCTGAAGTATCTGCTGCACCTGCGCCAGTTCGTTCCCGAAGGTCGTCCAGTCCCCAGTCTTGAGCGCGTCCTGCGCCTTCTGATAGTGACTAAGCGCGTCCGCAGCCTTCGCGCTGTCGGTCGTGGCGCCCGTGCCCGTAGTCGGTGCCGTCGTCCCGGCGCTCGGGAGCGTGTTCGTTACCGGCCCACTCCCTACCAGTGCCGCAATTGCCTCATCGAGCGTCGGGCGCATCACTACCTTGTGCTGCGACGCGACGATCACTCGTTTCAGCTCGGGAAACGGACTATTTGTCGCCTGCACATACAACGGCTCAACATAGAGCAGCGTGTTCTCGATGGGGATGATGAGGAAGTTGCCGAGGATTACCTGCGACCCGGCCTGGTCGAGCAGCGTGATCTCCTTGGATATGTCCGGCTCCTGATTGATCCGCGCCTCCACCTGCTGGGGGCCTTGCACAGTCAGTTGTCGCGGGAACTCGTATGCGCTCAGTGTGCCATATAGGTCGCCATCGGAATGCCCGGCAAGGAACGCGACCATGTTCTGACGATTATTCGTCCCCCCGCCCGGCGTGAATGGTCGGACGAGCGCGTATTCCTCCTGATGCTGTGCACCCGGTAAATTCACGAGGACGTAGTACGACGCAATCTGCTGCACTTCCTTCTTCTCGCCCACCTGCTCGTTCGCAATTGCCCACTGATCCTCGCTGCCGTAGAAGACGCGCGGGTCGGTGACGTGATACCGCGTGTACATCACCGTCTGAACGTTGAAATAATCCTCGGGGTAGCGGACATGGGCGCGCAGGGACGCGGGCATGCTGCTCAACGGCGCGAACAACGACGGGTAGATGCGCTGGTACGTGCGGATGATCGGATCGGACTCATCCGCCACGTAGAGCCGCACGGTGCCGTCGTACGCATCGACCGTCGCCTTGACGCTGTTGCGGATGTAATTAAAGCCACCGGTCATCCCGGTCGTCCCGGCGAACTGCGTGGCGTACGGGTACCGATTCGTCGTCGTATAGGCGTCATTCATCCAGACGAGCCGCCCGTCCGCGATCACGAGGTACGGGTCCTTGTCGAGACGCAGGAACGGCGCGACCATCCGCAGCCGGTCGCTGACATTCCGATGGAACAGGACCTCCGTTGAACCGCCAATATCGCCACTCAGGAGCACCTTCGGCTCGCCGAGGTACGCGGCGAGGATCATCTTGCGGATGAGGCTCCCGCCCGGGACGCCATTCCCGCCCGCGTACGTCGTGTACTCGCCCTGACTCTGGGCATTCGTGCCGGAGGGCCGGTCGAATTCCTGCTGCGTGGTCTTGACGAAGACGTAATCACTAGTCACCTCGCCGTAGTAGATGCGCGACTCCGTGATTTGCAGGTCGCTCGGCCCGGTCGGCGGGATATTGCCGAGGATGATGTTCGGGTTCCCCCCGCCGACGACCTCGTTCGCCGTGCTCGCGACCGCGCCGTAGCCGTGCGTGTAGATGAGATGGCGGTTCTGCCACGTCTGTGACTGCGACGCGAGTTGGGCCGAGTCGAGCTCGCGCGCCGACAACATGATCTGCCGGTACTGGCCATTGATGCGGTAGCGGTCGATATCGACATCACGAAATGCGTAGTACTGCCGAATCTGCTGCAACTGCGGGTACGACTTGAGCAGCACGCGGTCGTCCCACAGGCGGATATTCGCGACGGATGTCTGATTCGCGGCCAGTCCCTCGCGGGTCGGATCACCGACACCCGCGAGTTGCTGTTGATCGACCGTGTCGATCTTGAATGCCTGCCGCGTCATCGCGATGTTCCGGTCGATGTACGGCGTCTCCTTGCCCAATTCATTCGGGCGGACACGGACCGACTGCACCGCCGCCGGATAGCCCGCGCCAATCAGGATCGCCGCGACGACCCAGACCGCCAGTGTGCCGACGAAAAGCGGCAGGTCGCGCCGAAAGACATTGACGAGTAGCAGGAGCGCCGCGACGAGCGAGATGCCGAGCAGGATGTAGTTGGCGGGAATCTGCGCGTTCACATCCGTGTACGACGCGCCCTCGACGACGCCCCGCGCGGAGAAGACGAGTTCGCGCGTGTCCGTCCAGTAGCCGAGCGCCATGCCCACGAGGAAGAACGCGCCGAGAATCGAGAGATGGGCACGCATGTGCGGCGGCAACCGGAAACGCCCTTCCGCGATCTCCGCCCCCATCTTTCCGACATAGACGGCTGCGACACCAATCGCCGTGAGGATGATCAGCGTCATGAACCACGACCGCCAGAACGCGATCACCGGCAGCGTGAAGACATAAAAGGAGACGTCCTGATGGAACTGCGGGTCGGTGACGCCAAACGATGTGCGATTGAGGAACTTGAGAAACAACTCCCACTCGGAGCCGACCCCGGCCGCGAACAGGAAACTCAGGCCGAGCGTCACCCCGACGAGCGCGAGGATGCTGAAGCGACGCCCGATCTGCACATCCCCGACGGTCAGCCCGTACCCGCCCTCCGACCGCAGTGCGGCCGCGAGGTTGAGGCCAAGAAAGATCGCCGCAACGACGAAGCCGACGAGGAACGAGAGGATCACGGCGACGTACCGCGTGATCAGCACATCGCGAAAACCGAGGCTGGTGAACCACCAGAGGTTCGCCCAGAAGCCCGCCGTGCCGAGCGCGACAAAAATCAGCAGCGCGATGGCGCCGATGATTGCCGCAGGGCCGAGCCACCACGGGCGCTCCCATCGCTCCCCCCCGCCGGGGCTGCGGGGTGTGCCCGCGCGCGACGCGGAGGGGCCTCCCTCCCCCGATGGGGGCCGCACCGGTCGTCCGCCAAAGTCGAAAACCATCTGGGACTCTCTTTCATGAAGGTTGCACCGTTGATACGATACCACAACGCGACGCGGCCCTCGTGAGGCGGCGCGCAATCGAGGAGTAGTGTTCGTGTATCTCTGTAGCCTCGGCAGCGGGAGCAGCGGCAATGCGATCATCGTGCACAGCGCCGCGCACTACTCCGTGCTGATCGATTGCGGCGTCCAATACTCCCGTCTGGCGCGGAACCTCGCGCAGGTCGGCATCGCGCCGTCGGCGATTGATGCTATCGTGCTTTCGCACGAGCACACCGACCACACGCAATCCGCGCCGCTGTTCGCCGCGACCTTCGGCACGCTGGTCATCGCCAGCACGGACCTGCAGCGGCTGCGGATACCGGTGAGCGCCATCGTCTCCGAGACGTTCGCGCACGGGGAGACCTTCGCGGTCGGTGATATCGCCATCACGCCGCTCCGGGTGTCGCACGATGCGTCCGCGACCTACGGCTTCGTCGTCACGGCGGACGGCGTCTCTGCCGCCATCTTCACCGATCTGGGGCATGGAACGCCGTCCGTGTGCGCCGCCGCCGCCGCCGCCGACCTCGTTATTATCGAGGCGAATTACGACGGCGAGATACTAGAATCCGGCAGTTACCCGTGGTTTCTCAAGGCGCGGATTCGCGGGGGCGGCGGCCACTTGTCGAACGCGGACTGCGCCGCGCTGCTCGCGAGCGCCTTCACGCGGGACACGCCGCGCGATGTCTGGCTCGCGCATCTCTCGAAGAACAACAACACGCCGGAGCGCGCTGTCGCGACCGTGGCGAGCGCGCTCCGGGCGGCGAATATCCACGCGGCGTCCGTTACCGCCCTCCCGCGCTACACGATTGGCCCCACCTGGGAGGCGATCCGCCATCAGCAGTTGACCCTGTTCCCGACGTAGATGAAGGCGGGAGCCTCTGCACAGATTCGCCTGCATCCGCATCGGCTCAGCGCCCGGCTGCGTTGCGTGCTGCTATACTCTGCCCGTACGCCTTGACCTGTGCCGCAATCGTATCGGGGAGATACGCCATGTCGATCCCCTCGCTTACCGGCAACCCGCCACCGCTCGCCGGACATGAGCGCGAACTCGCCGTCCTGCGGCGCCATCTCGACGCCGCTCTCGCCAGTCATGGCAGTCTCGTGCTCCTCAGCGGTGACGCGGGCATCGGCAAGACCGTGCTCGCGGAATCCGTGTGCCGGGAAGCGGAGCAGCGCGGCGCCATTGTCCTCATCGGGCGCTGCTACGACCTGACCGAGACGCCGCCCTACGGCCCGTGGGTCGAACTCTTCGGGTGGTATACGTCGGACGACGCTTCCCCGGCCCTCCCCGCCGCATTCGCGCGACGCGGGACGGTCGGGGAAGTCGCGAGTCAGGGGACGCTCTTCCAGCAGGCGCTCGATTTCCTCGCCGCCGTGTCGGCACGATGCGCGGTCGTGCTCCTGCTCGACGATCTCCACTGGGCGGACCCGGCGAGCCTCGATCTCTTACGCGTCCTCGCGCGCTCCGCGTCCGCGCTGCCCCTGCTCATCCTCGCCACCTATCGCGCGGACGAAGTGCCCCGCCGCCACCCGCTCTACGCGCTGCTGCCGCAGTTGGTCCGCGAGTCCCACGCGGGGCGCGTCGATCTCCGCCCCCTCGATGACCATGCTGTGCGCAGCCTTTGTGTGAGGCAGTACCACCTCCCCGGCCCCGATCTGGAGCGGCTCGTCCGCTATCTCCAGAGCCGCGCGGAGGGGAACGCGCTCTTCACCGGCGAGTTGCTGCGCTCCCTCGCGGAGTCCGGCACGCTATGGCGGGAGGGCGAGGCGTGGCGATTGGACGACCTCCAACACGCCGCCCTCCCGCCCCTGCTCCGGCAAGTGATCGACCGGCGCGTCGCGCGACTGGACGCGGAGAGCCAGCGCGTGCTCGCGCTCGCGGCGGTGGTCGGGCAGGAGTCGACGCTGGCGGTGTTGGGGACGCTCGCGGGGACGGACGGCGAATCGCTCCTCGTTGCCGTCGAGGCGGCGTGTGAGGCGAGCCTGCTCATCGAGACACCGGACGGGCTGCAGGTGCGCTTCGCCCACGCGCTCATCCGCGAAGCGGTCTACGAGGGCATCTCTCCGGCGCGGCGACGTTCGCATTCGCATCAGCGACCGCCGCCGAGCGGTACGAGACGGCGTTAGCCCTACTGGATGCCACGAACGTTACCCTCAGTGAACGCGGTTGGCTGCACTATCGCATCGCCCGTGTGCGCCGTACCACGGCCCCCCGCAAAGCCATCGAATGTCTCGACGAGGCATTGCGTATCGCTGCCAAGGTCGGGGATCGCGCCCTCGCCGCTCTCTCCCGCTATAGTCGCGGCCTCTGTCTCTCCTATCAGGATAATGAGGCATACCTGCACGAGATGATCGCCGGATGCGACGCACTAGAAGCGCTTCCCCCCGAGGAGCAGGAGCGGATTGGCCTCGGCCCCGACGAGCACGGATTGCCCACCATCACGAATGCCCGTGGCTTCCTCGTCGCCCTGCTCGCGACGGCCGGACCCATCGCGGAGGCGCTCGCGATGGGAGAAGCGCTCCTCGTCGGAAAGCCGCGATTCACGCCATTGGGCGAAGTGGGATGGCTCAACTACGGCGACCGCGATGCGGGTCTCGGCGCTGCCTACGCGTTATCGGGGCGTGTCGCCGAGGCGCACGCGGCATACGAACGAGAGCGGGCATGTTTCCGAGAAGTCGGTAGACAGTCCGGCAATCACACAGTCATCGAATTACTCCTCCTTTGGCTCCCCTATCATGCCGACCATCCCGAACATCTCGAGCGGCTTGCCGAGGAAGCGGCGGACAGTTACCGGCGGACAGGCTACGACCAGTACGAAGAGCTCGCTTCTCTACCGGTGCTCGCGCTGGCAGGCCGATGGGCGGAGGTGCAGGGACGTGCTGATGCCGCACGCAGAGACATTCAAGGGCAACAGCTTTTTCGCGGCATTGCGACGGTTATCCTAAGCAGTCTCCAACGCGCGCAGGGTGCGCCGGGGGCCGCGTGGTCGTCCGTTCGCGAATACCTTTCCTCCGGGCCGGAGACTATCCCCGGTACGCTGCTTTTGCCCGTCGGACTGCCGCTGTTGCGGGAAGGCGCGGCCCTGCTGCTCGATGCGGACGATCTCGACACTGCGAAGGAGTGGCTGGAGGCGCACGACCGCTGGCTTGTGTGGGCGGGCGCGACGCTTGGTTTGTCCGAGGGTCATGCGCTCTGGTCGCGGTATCACCGACAGTCCGGCGACCGCGAGCAAGCCCGTGCGCACGCCGAGCGCGCCCTTGCCTACGCTACTGAACCCCGCCAACCGCTCGCCCTGCTCGCCGCCCACCGCCTGCTGGGTGAACTCTCCACCGAGGCGGGCCAGTACGAGGAAGCGACCTATCACCTAGACGCATCGCTCGCCCTCGCCAATGCCTGTGCCGCGCCCTTCGAGCGTGCGCTCACCGTGCTCGCGGCGGCACAACTCCATCTGGCCACGGACGCGCCAGCGGAAGCGCGAAACCTTCTCGATGAGGTCCGCGCCATCTGCACGCCGCTCGGCGCCAGGCCAACACTCGCCCGCGCCAACGCGCTCGCGGCGAGGCTGGATGCGGTGCGAGCGACCGCCCCCGCGTACCCCGCCGGCCTCTCCGCCCGCGAGGTCGAGGTCCTCCGCCTCGTCGCCCAAGGCCTCACCAACCCACAGGTCGCCGAGCGGCTCTCCCTGTCGCCCCGGACGGTCGGGCAGCATCTCTCCTCGATCTACAACAAACTCGGCGTCGCCACCCGCGCCGCCGCCACCCGCTTCGCCGTCGAGCAGCGCCTCCTGGAGAACCCCGCCGCCCGCGCAATACCCAACAGCCCGCCCCTGCGCCGGTAGGTCAATCTACCTATCACCCTCCCCGGCCATCGCCGCGACGATTGCGTCAATTGCACGATGCGCGGGTGTGCGTCGGGACATAGACTGCGAGTGTATCGGGACAGCGGCTAGGAGCGGTATCGGGACGGAGAGGCCATAAAGGCTGGGGGTAGCAGTGATGGACATCCAGATCATCACCATCCGAGCGGAGGGTTTATCCATGGACGAGCAACACATCCTATGCGACGAGTGCGCCACCGCGTGCGCCCACCTCGCGGGGGTGCAGGCGACGGAGTGGTCCGTCAATCCCGCCACCGACACGGTGTGCGGCATGGTGCGATGGAGCGAGTACGACGCGATCGCGATGGAGGCGGAATCCCTCTGCCGGGCGGTCGCGTATCTCCGCGCGCCCGGCCATATCCTCAAGTGCCGGGAGATCCCGTGCCCGTATCGCCGCACACCGGCGCGGGAGGCGGGGAGACGGCCCGATCCCGGATTCGTGCAACATCCGCCGGACTATGACATGCGCGGCTAACGACGCGCTTCATGGCGGTCGGCCACCGATTGCGCGAGCAGCAGGAGGAAGAGAGATGGCAGATGTACAGGGCGCCACCAACGTTTCGCCGCCGGACAGCAACATGTCGGCGTCGTCCACCGGGCAACCGATGACGGCCAGCGCCGGCCTCGATGCCCATTTCGCGATGGCCCGCGCCGAGTACGAGGCGATGTGCCGCTCGGTCGGCATCCAGCCGGGGTGGCATGTCCTCGACGCGGGGTGCGGCCCCGGCGGCTTCCTGCCGATCATCGCCGATCTCGTCGGCCCCGGCGGCAGCATCGCCGCCCTCGATCTCGCCCCGGAGAATGCGGCGATGGCCGAGGAGCGGGCGCGGGAATGGCAACTGCCCTGCCCGGTGGAGGCGCGGGTCGGCACCGTCACCGACTTGCCGTACCCGGACGATACATTCGACGCGGTCTGGTGCGCCAACACGCTGATGTATCTTACGGATGCGGAGATGGCGCGGGCGGTGGCGGAGATGCGGCGCGTGGTGCGCCCGGGCGGCCTGATCGCCGTGAAGGAGTCCGACCCCTCGGCCCACTGCCTACTGCCGGGCGATCCGCTCCTGGTCGCGCGGTTCCGCGACGCGCGGGCGCGGGCATCGGCCCACGGGGCGCACGGGATGCGCGCCCGCGCGACCTATCAATGGCTCAGGCGGGCGGGACTAGTGGAGGTCCGGCAGCGACTGGTGCCGATCGAGCGTTTCGCCCCGTTCGACGCCACTATGGAGGCAGGGATCAAGATGGCCCATCGGCTGTTCGCGCAGTGGGCGGCGGCGCTGCCGGATCTCTCCGAGGCGGATCGGGCGGCGTGGCGCGCGCTGGGCGACCCGGATAGGGCCGATAACCCGCTCAATAGCCCGGATGCCTACGTCTGCGAGGGGAACGTCCTCGCTGTCGGGCGGGTGCCATAGGCGCTCGGTGGCGCGGGTGCCCTCTGGGCGGCTTCAGCCTGCCGTTCCTTGCTGCGGCAGGCTGAAGCCCGCCGCCACCAGGAAATTAAATTCAGTCACTACGGAAAACCGCGCTAATCAGCAGCATCGGTGATCGTCTCCTGGTGCGCCTTGAACTGCATCGAGTAGAGCCGGTGGTACGGCCCACGGCGCGCGAGCAGGTCGGTGTGCCGCCCGCGCTCGACGATCCGGCCATGATCGAGCACGATCACCTCGTCCGCATCGACGACGGTGCTCAAGCGGTGCGCGATGACGAGCGCGGTGCGGTTGGCGAGGACGCGCTTCAGTGCCTCCTGAATTAGCCGCTCCGTTTGCGTATCGACGCTACTCGTCGCCTCGTCGAGGATCAGGATGCGCCGGTCCGCGAGCAATGCGCGCGCGAACGCGATCAACTGTCGCTGCCCGACGCTCAGGCCGCCGCCGCGCTCCTGAATCTCCGTCGCGTAGCCGCCCGACAGTTGGGCGATGAACGGGTGCGCACCGACCGCGCGCGCCGCGTCCTCGATCTCGGCGTCGGTCGCCTCCAGCCGCCCGTAGCGGATGTTCTCCGCGATCGTCCCGGCGAAGAGGAACGGGTCCTGCAGCACGACCGCAATCTGACTGCGCAGTGATGCGAGCTGCACATCGCGCACATCGTGGCCGTCGATGGTCACACGCCCGTCCCACACATCGTAGAAGCGCGGGACGAGGTTGACGAGGCTTGACTTCCCGGCCCCCGTCGCGCCGACAAAGGCGACCGTCGTGCCGCGCTTGATCGTCACATTGAGGTCGTGGAGCACGGGCGTCGTCTGATAGCCGAAGGTTACGCCCTCCAGGGCAATCACCCCCGCGATCTCCGGCAACGGGTAAGCATCCGGCGCGTCGAGAATGTCCGGCCGCTCGTCCAGTAACTCGAAAATCCGCTCGGACGCGACGGTCGATGCCTGGAGGGTGTTGTACCGGTCGGAGAGCGTCCGCACCGGCTGGAAGAACCGCGTCACGTAGCCGAGGAAAGCGATCAGCGTGCCGACGGTCAGCCCACCACCGATCACCGTCAACCCACCGAAGAAGAGGACGATTGCCGTCGCCATCGCGCTCAGGAGTTCCACGGCGGGGAAGAGGAAGGCGGAGAGGCGCGCGGCGTCCGCATTCGCGTCGAGGTTCTCCTGATTCAGGCTGCGGAAGGCGTCGTAGTTGCGCCCCTCGCGCCCGAACGACTGCACGACGCGCATCCCGCCGATATTCTCCGCGAAGTTCCCCGTGACGCGGCTGATCGTGATGCGCGTGGCGCGATACGTCAGGATCGCCCGCTTCCGCCAGAAGGCCATCAGGATGAACATCAGCGGGAGGACGGTGTACGAGATCAGCGCCAGCCGCAGATTGAGCGCGAACATCGCGAAGATCACGCCGACCAGCGTCAGGAGATCGGAGAGGATGCTAATCATGCCGGTGGACAGAAAATCCTCCAGCACGGTGACATCATTCTGGATGCGCGACATCAGTCGCCCGACGCCCATCCGGTCGTAGGTCTTCAAGCCGAGGCTCTGCATGTGGCGGAAGAGCGCCGCCCGCAGATCGAAGATGACGCGGTTGCCGATGCGCGCCATCAGGAAGAAGAGTAGCCAGCGCGTCGCGAACGCGACGGCAATCGCGCCGAGCAGCAGGCCCACAAGCATGAAGAGGGTCGCGCTGTCCTTACGCCCAATCCCGTGATCGACAGAGCGACCGAAGAGCCAGTAGACCGAGAGGTCGCAGAACGTCCCCACCAGCACCGCCACCGCCGCCAGCGCGATCTGCCAGCGGTACGGGCGCAGGAAGAGGAGCAATCGCCGCGCTACGCTCGTGTCGAACGCCTTGCCGAGTAGGTCGTCCGGGTCGCCCTGAAAGTTCATCATCGCGGGGCCTCACGCTTCATCATCGATCACCAATCATCAATCATCGCCATTGACTCCCGACACCGATACGTCGCGCTCGACGCTCCCGGCGTCGCGCAATTGCAGATGATGGAGTTCCGTGTACTTACCACCCAGGGCGAGCAGCTCGGGATGCGTGCCGCGCTCGACGATCTGCCCCTCGCTGAGGACGCAGATTTGATCCGCGTTCCGCACGGTGCTCAGGCGCTGCGCGATCACGAAGGTCGTGCGCCCCCGCATCAGCACATTGAGCGCGCGTTGAATCTCAAACTCCGTCTCCATATCGACGCTCGATGTCGCGTCGTCGAGGATGAGAATGCGCGGGTTGAGGAGGAGCGCCCGCGCGATCGCGATGCGCTGCTTCTGCCCGCCGGAGAGGTTGACGCCGCGCTCGCCAAGCAGCGTGTCGTATCCCTGCGGCAGCGTCACGATGAAGTCGTGCGCCTGCGCCGCCTGCGCCGCCGCCACGATCTGCTCCGCCGTCGCGTCCGCGTTGCCGTACGCGATGTTCTCGCCAATCGAGACCGAGAAAAGGAACGACTCCTGCAGGACGAGGCCGACATTCTTCCGCAGCGCTGCCAGATCCCACGCGCGCACATCGACGCCGTCCACATGGATGGAACCGGCGGTCACGTCGTAGAATCGCGGCAGCAATTGGATGATGCTACTCTTGCCGCTCCCGGTCGAGCCGAGCAGCCCGATCACCGAACCGGGCGGCGCGTCGATCGAGACGCCACGGAGGACATCCCGCCCGCCATCGGCGTAGGCGAATTGCACATTGTCCAGCACGACGTGCCCCACAACCCGCTCCGGGACGTGCGCATCGGGCGGAGAGACGATCTGCGGCTTCTTGTCGAGCACCTCGAAGACGCGCTCGGCGGACGCCTGCGCCCGCGCGACGTTGTTGACGACCCAGCCGACATTACGCACCGGCTCCGCGAGCATATTGAGATAGAGGTAGAAGGCGAGCAGCGTGCCGACCGCAAGATCGCCGTGAATGACCGCCCGCCCGCCGAAGGCGAGGATGATCGCGATGCCGAGGCCGGTGATGAACGACATCAGTGGGAAGATGAATGTCCACCGGCGCGCCGCGTCCATCTGCCGGTCGTAGAGCGCGGTCGCCTCCCGCTCGAACTTGGCGACCTCGAACTCCTCCCGCGCGAAGGCGCGGACGACGCGCACGCCCGCCAGATTCTCCTGCAGCGTGGTCATCGCCACGCCGAACTGCGTCTGCGAGCGCAGAAAGAGCGGGCGAATCGAGGTGCCGAACCAGACCGTCACCCAGAGCAGCGCCGGGGTCGTCGAGAGGGCGAGCAGCGCGAGTTGCCAGTTGAGGCGGAACATGATGACCGCCACGCCGATCAGCAACAGCAGCGACTGCGCCGCCAGTCGCAGGCCGAACATGAAGAAGCGCCGGATGTTATTCACATCCTCCGTCGCACGCGAGAGCAGTTGCCCCGTCTGCGCGGTGTCGTAGTACGAGAACGACAGCGCCTCCAGATGCCGGTACATCTCGTTCCTGATGTCGTAGGCGACCCGTTCGGCGAGGTACTGCAACCAGTACGAGCGCGTGTACATGAAGGTCGATTGCGCTAGCGTCACGACGACGATGCCGATGGCGGCGATGCCGAGAAAGCGGCGATCACCCGCCCCGATGCCGGAGTTGATGATCTGCCGCACGAGGAGCGGCACCGCCAGTTGCAGGAGGATGCCGAGGATGAGTGCGGCGTACGATCCGATCGCCTGACGGCGATACGGGCGGAGGTAGCGCAGCATCCGCACAATCAGTGGCATTCGGCGTCCTTTCGCTGCGCGGCACGGCGCGCGGAGAGTCCCGGTTCCGTGGTCCGCTACGGTCTCATAGCAACGGCGGGTGGCGGGTCGAATGCCGACCCGATCGTCTCGGTCCGACCCTGCACATACGCGGCCGCCGTCATCGCCGCCTTGCCCTCCGGTTGCACCCGCGCGATGAGCAGATCGCCCTCGCCGGTGCGGACGCGCAACCGCTCACCGTCGAGCGCAACGATAGCGCCGGCGGGGACGTCGTCGCCGGACTCTGCGGATTCCAGCCCGTACAGGCGCACGCGCCGCCCCCGATGCCATGCAAAGAGGCCCGGCCACGGCGTGTACGCCCGTTCCATCCGCGCGATCCGGGCGGCGGCGGTCGTCCAGTCCACCGCGCCATCCTCTTTGCGGATGAGCCGGGTCATCGTCGCGCGCGCGTCGTCCTGCGGGTTCGGCTGGATGCTCCTCGCCAGCCAGCGCGCGGCGGTTTGCACGAGCAACCCCGCGCCGACCGATGCCAGGACGGTGGTGAGCGTTTCTGTCGTCGCGGTCGGCGAAATGGCGACCGTCGCCTGCGACAGGACCGGCCCGGTATCCAGCCCCACATCCATCAGCATAATCGAGACGCCCGTCGTTGCACAGCCGTCGAGCAGCGCGGCGGCAATCGGCGACGCACCGCGATACATCGGCAGGAGCGACGCATGGAGATTCAGCGTCCCGCGCGTCGGGATGGCGAGCGCCTCGGGCCGGAGAATTTTCCCATATGCCGCGACGACAAAGAGCGATGGCTCGCACGCCGCGAGCGTTCCCAAAACCTCCGCACCACGCAGTCGGTCGGGCGTGACTACCGGAATACCGTGACGTTCCGCCGCCTCGTGCACCGCGCTCCGATGGACGTGCTGACCACGACCGGCGGGGCGGGGCGGCTGCGTCACGACCAGCCGCACCGCGAACCGCCAGTCGCTCGCGAGCGCATTGAGCGTCGGCACCGCGAACTGCGGGCTGCCGAAGAAGACGACCGGCGCGGGCGACGGCACGGCTGCATCTGGCTGCGAAACGACCACGGGTGCGCCCCTTCTAAGAAACGTGGTAGATGGAGACCCGCCCATGGCGGTACGCCAGGTCAAGCATATCACCGAATTTCGCGAGGCCCGCCTGCGCGTACGGCGGGCACCCGACCGGCACCCCGCATCGCCCCTCGCCGTCCTGCTCCGCGCTCCCGACGATCACCCACTGGATGTCGTACTTCGTCAGGATGCGCCGCGCATCCGAGACATTCGTCGTCGAATAGAATGTCCCGATGTCCGCCGCCCGTTCGGGCAACTGGTTGGTGATGACCTTCGGGGTGCCGCCGCGCCATTGAACCTCGTGGAAGTACCAGCCGAGCACGCCCGGTGTGCCCGTCGATGCCGCGAACCGGCTCTGGAACCACCCCTCGGTCTCGCCGTACGAGTTCCCGACCGCCTCGATCAGCCGGTCCGATGGCGCGGAGTGCGCGCGCAGCCAGAGCGCCGCCGCGTACTCGTCCGGGTTCGTCGTCGCGATGTACCGGAAGCCATCGACGCCCTGCCAGCCCGCGCCCGCATCACCGAAATCAATTGGCGCATTACCGAAATGCCCGGTGCGCTGGTACGTGACGAGCACGGGATACGTCACCGCGAAGAGCGCCAGCACGGTCATCAGACCATACACCGCCGCGCGCGAACGCCGCCATGTCGGGAGCGGCACGGCGCGCCCGGCATCGCGCAGCGCGGCAACGAGCGTGACGATGCCGTACGCGCCCGCGATCATCAAGAGCATCCACGCCTGATAATCGACCTTGAACATCGTGTTCATCCGGTTGTCGAACGCATCGCGCAGGAAGACGAATTCGGGGATGACGGGCAGGAGCGCGCCGTAGACCGCGACCGCCGCGACCGTCCGGTCAGTCCCCGTCCAGCGGCGCCAGCGCGGCGTCCCGGCCGGGCGATGATCGATGGACCGGAGCACGGCGAGCGCGCCGAAGACGATGAGCAGGCCCGTTGGCAGCAGCATCGCCGTGCGCATGATGAGGGCGATTGCCGCGATCACCAGGAGTGTGGTGGGAACGCTCCGGCGATACCGGGGCTGTTGCAGGAGGTTCGCGCCGACGTTGCCGCGAATGATCAGTGTCGCTGCGGCGGCGAACGGCAGGCCGAAGACCGCGAGGAACTGCCGCAGGTCTGTGTGCGGCCACGTTACGAACCCGAACATGCTGATGAGTTGACCGAGCACCGGGTAGTGCGCCAGTTCCTGGATGAACGCCGGTTCGTCCCCGTGGCCACCGACGAGGCTCGTGAAGTTCGCGTAGTACGGCGCGTAGAGCACAACAGACGCGACCGCGAGCGCGCCCAGCTTGATGCCCGTCTGCCACCAGACGAGCGGTCGCCGCAACGCGATGGTGGCCCCCACGAGGAGGCCAAATGTCGGAAAATCCCACGCATTGATCGGGTAGAGCGCGCCGACGACGAGGGCGGTCAGCGCGTACCGCGCGAGTGCGTCGCGGCGTTCCCCGGCGGGCTGCGCCCAATGACCGAGCGCGACCGCGATGGTCAGCACGACGGTCGGCAGCGCGAGGACGTGCGGGTGAATGTCCCCAAGCAGGAAACTGAACATCGGGAACTCGGTAATCATCTGCGTCGCCGCGCCCGGCACGATGTGATCCTCGATCACGCGGCTGCTGTTCCAACCGATGCCCGTCCAGAATGTCGCGTGGAGCACCGTGCCCGGCGCGGCCAGTAGGCGCGCGAAGCCGTAGGCATTCCCGGCGAAGACGACGAGCGCGCCGCCGACCAGCGCCACGAATGGGCGGGGCCGTCGCACGCCACTCTGGCCGTGTTCGCGCCGTGCGCGCACCCAGAGGTCGTACCCAATCCCGCTCGCGCCCGCGAATGTGAGCGCCGGGATCGTCACGCTCATCAGGTTGAAGGTCACTTCCGGCCGCGCCCCGGAGAGCAGGCCCAGTGCCGCCGCCTCGACGTAGCCGAAGTAGTAGTAGTTGATGCCGTAGCCGGAGAGCCACGGGTCGTGCGGCGGCATCCAGTGCGCCCGCATCGTACTCGTCAGGAAGCCGATTTCCATCGGCTTCTCGGTGCTGCGCACATCCGGGTAGTAGCCGCGCACCCAGAGAAAGAAGCCGAAGACCGCCACCGTCGCACCGAGAAAGAAGAGTGCTAATGGGATATGTCTAGTCAGCCAGCGGAGCGATGCGCCGCGCGCCGCGATCTCCGACACTATCGATAGCAGTGCGAGCACGCCGACCGCACCGATCAGCGACTGCCGACCGAACGGCACGATGTGCAGGGACGCCGCGATCCAACTGAGATACGCGACGAGCAGCAGCCCGAGCGTCGGGCTGAGCGCGATGCCGCGACTCGGCAGGCGCAGCAACAATCGGTGCGTCAGCGGAAAGGCGACGACACTGAGGACGAGCAACGTCACGAGCCAGGAGAGCGCCCAGCCGAGAGAATTAGCGACCATTCACCGGCTCCGCATCCCGCCACCCGCCGACGACCTCGTACAACACCGTGTCGTGCGATTGCCACGCCACGCGCAATGCCCCATCCCGCGCCATCCGGTCGAGCGTCGTCAGACCCGCCGGGCTGGCGTACGGTTCGCCCGTGATCGTCGCCCCAATCGAACCCGCGCCAAGCTTCGTCTTCCGCTCCACCTGCCCGACGACGATGTACCGGACATGATAGCGGTCGATGACGCTCCGCACCGGGCGTGCCTCCACGCTCGTGTAGAGCGTACGCACATCCTGTACCCGCGCGGGCAGCAGTGTCCGATCGCGCTGCTGCTCCTCGTGGCGCTCCCAGCCGATCACCGTCGGCAGGCCCGTCGCGCTCGAAATGCGTGACCCGTTGCCGCGATACGGCCCGATGCTCGCCTCCGCGATCACTGGCGTACCGCGCACCGTGGCGTTGAGCCAGTTAATCAGCGCGAGATCGTCCGCGAAGGAGACCGGCTCGCCGCTGCCGCTGTTGTTGAATTGGTCGGCGGCCACGCTGCCCGTCGCCATCCAGGCGAAGCCGTCCAATCCGGCGGACGTTGGTACCGGCGGCATCCGCTGTCGCAGCCGCGCGGGTGTGCCGAAGATCGGGTACAGCAGCCCGGCGATCAGGCCGAGCGTCACCAGCGCCGTCGTGCCGATACGCAGCGCGGCTGGTGTGATCGTCCACCGCTCCGCGATGATCGACCCCATCCCCACCATCGCCAGCGCGAGCAACGTCCACGCTTGGAAGTCAAACTTGAAGACTGTGTTCATCCGCTCGAAGTCGCCGCCGATCAGATCGTCCGCGAGAAAGACCACCTCGATCGCGGAGAGCAGCCCGCACGCGATCGCCGCGATGCCGAGCGCCATCCGCCGCCCCGGCGCATTATCGGCGCGCAACCAGAGGAGCGCGAGCAGACCGAGCAATGGCAGGGTGAGCAACAAGACAGGGCGTTGAGCGGCGAGCGCGACGCCGGACCCGAACAGCGTCGCCGCGACGACGAGCACGCGCGCGTCCGACCCAACCGCCCTGATCCACCCGATTGCCGGACGCTGCACCGCGACCCCAATGGCGATAACGGCGTACTGGACCCCGAAGATTACGAGAAATGGCCCGAGCGCGGTCGGCTCCCGCACCCGCGCGACCGCGCCGTACAGCGATTGGAAATGCGCAAAAAACGGTCGATACAGCACGTACGCGGCAACGACGATCACGAGCGTTGCAAGGCCGGACGCGGCAAGGGTCACGCGCCATGTCGCACCGGAGTACCGAACGCGCGCGATGAGCGCGATGCACAGCACGGCGACGACCGTCGGGAAATCCCACGCATTGATGCAGTAGAGCGCGCCAATTGTCAGCGTCGCGACGCCGAGCGCGGCCCACGGCACGGATCGCAGCAGCGCCCCGCGATCATTGGCGTCGCCCCCCGCCACCATTGCCCGCCCGTCGCAGGCGAGCGAGACGGCAAGCCCGACAGCAAGGATCGCGAAGGGCAACGCGACGACGTGCGCGTGCACATCCGCCCACAGGCCGCTGAAGAACGGGAACTCGTTGATCGTGCCAGGGATGATGCTCCTGCTTTCCCAGAAGTCGAAGCGGTCAACCGCCCCGCGCATCCCGTACCCCGCGCGCAGCGCGCGCATCACCTGGCCAAACGCATCGAGATTGCCGAGCAAGCCAACCGCCGCCGCCGCCGCGACGCCACCGAAGATCACCTCCGCGCGCGCCGCCGTCCGTCGTCGGCGCGCGAGCGACCACAAGGCGGCTCCCACCGAGAACGCCCCGCCCCACGCGAGCGCCATCGTCATCGGCGCCGCGACATTGAACGCGACCTCTGGGCTGACGCCCGTCAGTTTCATCACGAAGGCGTGCAGGTAACTGCCGAAATAATAGTAGTTGATGTATCCGCCGGAGAACCACGGGTCGTACGGCGGGAAGTGCGCGCTCCGCAGAATGGCGTTAATGTGGGCCATCTCGAAGGGCTTCTCGCCGCCCCAGTACGTCTGCCATAGGTCGGGATTTTGCAGCCGGAACCAGAGGAAGAGGGCGAAACCGACGCCGGTCGTCGCCTCCGCCGCCACCATGTACCGCCACGCGGCGCGAATCCCCGCAGCGTAGACATGCCGTTGCTGCACATAGAGACCCGCTGCGATCACGGTCAGCGCCAGCACCGTGATGAGGCTAACCAGATTCGTGAACGACCAGAGTTTCAGGCTCGCGCCGATCCAGACAACGTACGCTGCGCCGAGCCAGCCAATCAATTTCGACATGCCCCAGCCGCGATCGGGGAAGCGCCGGAAGGCGCGCGCCGCGACGCTCCAGCCGATCACCCCGAACAACTCGAATACGAGCAGGTACAGCCCGACAACGACAACGCCGCGATGCCCGCCGCCGCCGAGCCACGCGCGATCATCGACGGCAGGAAGCGTCTCGACGGGCGACGCGAGCAGCGGCTGTTTGGGCGTCGGGTCGCGCGTCGGCATCGCGCGCACCGCAAGTGCATCGGCGAACAAGGGGCGCAACTGATCGACCGTCAACGGCTGCGTCTTCCGGAAGATCGTCACGCGCGGATGGTCGTACACGGTGAAACTCTCGTCGGCGTGCTGGTCATCGATGCGCCACGGCCCGAGCGAGGGTGAGACCGTGGCGTCGTAGACAGTCTCGAAGCCGAGCTGCCCGGCGAAGAGCAGGTCGTAGTAGCGGATCGTGACCGGGTATCGCCACGGCAGGCGCGGGATCGATCCGTACAGGCGATTGCTCGACAGCACGATATAGTCCGACTGCGCGAGCGCGCTCGCGAGGTAGCGCAGGCGCACCTCCCCATTCGTCTCATCGGGGTAGAGGTCCATGCCGGTGCAGCGCGACGGGTCCGCCGCGTCGAGCCGCACGCAGCCATACTGCGGCACATCCGGCACGGGCAGCGGCAGTGCGTCGTCCCAAACCTCGGTCGCGACCGTCGCGCCGGGCGGGATGTTCGCGCCCATCCACGCGCTCGCCGCCACGCGGCTGTGCGGCCGGTCGTAGATCCGCGAGAAGGCGAGCGCCCAGAGGCACGAGCCGACGATAACAATGAACCCGACCGCCTGGCCGACGAAACGGATCGTCGGCACGAACCGCCGGTACCGCCTCGGGAATCGCAGGCGGCGCACGACGGTCAGGTCGCGCAGCAGGGCCACGCCGAGCACGATCAGGGCGGGATAGACCGGCTGCAAGTAGCGCATGAACTTGACCGACTGCGGCGCCGTGTAGATCAGATACGGTGCCACCCACACGATCAGCACGATATCGACGGGCACGCGCCGCCGGACGGTGCGGACGCAGGCCCAGATGAGGCCAACGATGACGACCGCCCCAAGGGCAGGACCCATTCCCCAGAGCACGAGGTTCTTGAGGTGATACATGAGGCCGGTGCCAACATACTGCCGCGTGTACGGGTAGTCGAGGTCACCGCGCACCAGCCGCGCCTGCGTGCCGACCGCGTCGAGATAGGTGCGGACGCGCGGCAGCGCGTACGGCTCCGCGATGGCGAAGGTAATCAGCGCCGCCCAGAACGTACTCAGGGCGAGGTACGCCGTGCGGAGCATCGGTGAGGCCTCGTCCGATGCCGAAACGTCGCGCTCGCGCGCGCACCGTGCCCACGCGATGGCAATTGCCGCGAGCGCGGGGAAGACGAGGAAGGCCACCGACGCCTTCGAGGCGACCGCCGCCCCCGTCAGCGCGCCGCCGAGGATGAAATCGCGCGTGCGACCCCGCTCCGCCGCCGCCACAAACGCGAGCACCGCCGCTGTCGCGAAAAAGGTCACCCAGGTGTCCGTCGCGAAGAAGTGCGCCAGCTGAATCGGGAGCACGCACAGTGCGAGGAGCAGCGCCGCGAGGCTCGCGCTCCCCTTGCCGTACCGGCGCGCGAGCAGGAAGACGAGGAGCATCGTGCCGACATCGAGCAGCGCGGAGAGCGCCCGGCCGACGAGGTAGACGTGATCGTAATCCGTCCACGGCGCGCCCGTCACCACATGCGCGCCCGCTGCCACCGCCTTCGTGACGAGGAGCGGCAAACTGCCGTACGCGAAGTCGCGCGGCTGGTTCGTCGTGGCGTCATTCGACCGGGGATTCAGCGGGCTGTGGTCAGGGTCGAGAATATCACCCCAGTGCGGGGGCCAGTCGGGCAGGATGCGATCCGTGATGACGATAGTGATAAAGCGTTCGTCCGGGTGGAGATGGTAGCCGTCGTCCCACTTCAGCCCGTGCACGCGGAGCAGGAGCGCGAGCAGCGCCAGCGGCACGAGCAGATACGGCGACCGCACGACACGACGCCACGCGCGGTTCGGCGTGAACCGGCGCTGCGGCACCATCGTGCGCGTCTCGCGTGCGGGTGGCACGAGCGCGGCGCGTCGTCGGTTGTCGATCGTCTTCATCGCCCTCGCTACGTCACGCAATCGCGACCGCGACTTCCCCGCTAGCGGCGGGAGAATTCGCGCTCCAGATCATGCTGACTGATATGCAACATCGTTGGCCGACCGTGCGCGCAGTGGCCGGGCGCCTCGACCGCCTCCAACTGGCGCATCAGCGCGCGCATCTCCGGGTCCGTCAGCGTCTGCCCGGCACGGATCGCATTATGACACGCAAGCAAGGCCGCGAGGCGTTCGAGCGCGTCCTCACCCCGCCCCCCCGCCGCGAACTCCTGCAACGTCGCCTCGAGCGCCGCGACCGGGTCGCGCTCGTGGTGGCTCATCAGCGTCGCCGGCACGCCGCGCAGCAGCCATGTGCCATCGCCGAACGGCTCGATGGCGAAACCGAGGCGCACGAGATCGGGCGCGGCGCTTTCCAGTTGCTCCTGAACCACTGCGGGGAAGGTGCACGGGATCGGCGCGAGCAGCCACTGCGTGTCCGACTCGCCCCGCCGCAGGCGCTCGCGCATCTTTTCGAGCATCACCCGCTCGTGCGCCGCGTGCTGATCGACAAGATACATCCCGGACGCATCCTCCGCGACGATGTACGTGTTCGCGATCTGCCCGACCACCCGCAGGCGCGCCGCCGTTGGGAACGGCACGGGCGGCGCGGGCGCGTTGCGCTCTTGCTCCTGTTCCGGCACGGGTTGCGCGGTCGATGGCGGCGCAGACATGGTCGTTCGCGCATCTGTGTGCCACGCCATCGGTTGCTGCGCGTTGAAGACCGACGACACGCCCCGCTCGGGCGGTGCGAAACCTCGCGTCGGCATCAGGCCAGTCGTGAACGCGCTCGGCAAGGAGACGAGTGGCACGACCGCCGTTGACGCCGTGCCGAGGAGCGCCTCGCGCACCGCCACGCCGACGAGCCGGTTCACGTCGCGCTCGGAGACGAAGCGCACCTCCTGCTTCGTCGGGTGCACATTGACATCGACGAGATGCGGCGCGATGCCGAGCGAGACGACCGCCAGCGGGTGCCGCCCGACCATTAGGAGGCTGTGATACGCCTCCTCCAGCGCGTACATCATGCCGCGATGCTGCACCCACCGGCCATTGACAAAGAAGAGGATCTGCGAGCGATCCGCGCGGTCGAAGGTTGGATGCGAGACGAACCCAGCGAGCGAGACCGGCGTTCCCGATTCCTGCTCTCGATCCTGCACCATGTGCGGGAGCGCGAGCATCGCGCCCGCCGCCTCGTGGCCGAAGACCTGCCCGATTGCGCCGCGCAGGTCGCCATCGCCCGACGTGCGGAGCACGGTGCGCCCATCGACGGTCAACTCGAAGCGCACATCGGGCCGACCGAGCGCGTACGCATGGACGCCGCGCGTGATGAAACTCGTCTCCGTCTGGACGGAGCGCAGGAACTTGAGCCGGGCGGGGACATGCTGGAAGAGGTCACGCACGGTCACAGACGTCCCCTGCGGGCAGCCGCGCGTCCGCTCAGTCACGGGGCGTCCGCCGTCGATCTGCAACTCGAAGCCGACATCACTGCCGATCGGTCGCGTCGCGAGAGTGAAGCGCGAGACCGCCGCGATGCTGGCGAGCGCCTCGCCGCGGAAGCCGAGCGTGGTGATGTTCTGGAGATCGGCGAGCGCGGCGACCTTGCTCGTCGCATGCGGCTCGACGGCGAGGCGCGCATCCTCCGTAGTCATACCGATGCCGTCATCGACGACGCGGATCAGGTCGCGCCCGCCCTGGCGCGTCTCGATGCGCACGCTCAACGCGCCCGCGTCCAGCGCGTTCTCGACCAGTTCTTTGACGACGGACGCGGGTCGTTCGACCACTTCGCCCGCCGCGATCTTGCTGACGAGTTCGGGCGTGAGGATGCGAATTGCCATGCGGAAATGTCCGTTTCAAGGGTTTTGGTGGAGGCAGGGGGACTCGAACCCCCGACCTCTACAGTGCGATTGTAGCGCTCTCCCAGCTGAGCTATGCCCCCTCGCTCCACCGTCGCGGAGTATACCAGAGGCACGCGCGGGGTACAAGCGGTCTCGCGCACCGCGTTTCGGCGCGTATGCCGCGCGGTTGCGCGCCATACGCGGGTGCGGTATTGTGGGGCCAGTTGGTAATGGCTTATGCGTTACGGTCAAGGGAGCGTGGATGTCGGCTCAGCCCCAGGAAGTCAGTCTCGAAGCGCAATCGCTCGCGCGCGATCTCGCCCATGTCGCCTCGGACGCGCACGCCAGCGACGTGCTCGTGCTCGACATTGCAGCGCTGACGACGCTCGCGGATTACTTCGTCGTCTGCACGGCGGACAACGAGCGGATGCTCCGCGCGATCATCCGGTCGCTCGACGAGTACGGCGCGCAGCGGCAGGGGCACCTGAACCGGCAGGAGGGCGGGCCGGAATCCGGCTGGGTGCTGCTGGACTTCGGCGATGTGATCGTCCACGTCTTCGGCAAGACCGAGCGCGACTTCTACCAACTCGACCGGCTGTGGGCCGACGCGCCCCGCATCCTTGTCATTCAGTAGCAGACATACGGGCACGCAGACCGCCGGACGAGCGGGGTGGGGGCGATGAGCGACGAGCAGACCGACATGGCGAGCGAGCAACCGATGGGCCCCTTCCTCATCGGCGGGGGCATCGGGCTGCTGTGCGGGCTGATCATCGGGTCGCTCTGCGGCGCGTTCTGCGCGCGCTCGGTGATGGCGGCGGTCGGCGCGCTCCGGAGGCGCTTCGAGTCCGAAGACCCGTTCCCGTTCGAATTCCTCGCGCAGTAACGACCGCCCCTATTTCCCGCGATCGGCGGTGACTTCGGCAGGCGTGCGCACACCGCGCACGCTTCTTCGTGAGCGCGCCGAGTGGGACACATCGCCGTCATCCTCGATTCTTTGTTGCCGATCGGACGGGCCGCGCAGCACGAGGAGGATCAGCGCGATCATCAGCAGGAGCGCAATCGCGCTGAAGATGAAGAACTTGATCCGCTTATCGAACAGGAGCGCGATCGTGCCGAAGACCGCGCAGATACCATACGCGGCGAGCACGACCTGCCGCTGGGACCACCCGAGGTCGATGAGCCGGTCGTGTAGGTGCCGACGATCCGCCTGCATCGGGTTCGCGCCGTTGCGCACCCGCACCAGGATCACCCAGGCAATGTTGAGGAGCGGCACGATGAGGACGAGCAGCGTCGTCGCGATCTTCGCGCCGCCGATGATCGACGCGACCGCCAGCGCATAGCCGAGGAACATCGCCCCGCAGTCGCCCATGATGATGCGCGACGGGTACCAGTTGAAGCGCAGGAAGCCGAGCACCGCCGCCCCGAGCGCGAGCGGCAGGAGCGAGATCGTGAACTGCGGGTTGCCCGGCGGGCGGAAATAGGTGTGGATGAAGAGCACCGCGCTCGCGATGAAGACGATGCCGCCCGACAGTCCATCGACGCCGTCGATCCAGTTGATTGCGTTCGTCATGCCGACGATCCAGAGGAGGGTGAACGGGATCGCGATCACGAGCGAGAGATCGAGGGGTTTGCTGCGGAATGGGTTCGGCACGGAGCCAATCACGATGCCCGAATACGGCCCATTCAGCCGGGGCAGGACGACGAGCGCCGCCGCCAGGAATTGCCAGATCAGCCGGGGCAACGGCGCGAGTTCGATCAGGTCGTCCGCGAGCATCACGAAGAAGATTAATATGCCGCCGACGAGCATGAGGACGATCCGCGCGACCTCGTCCGGGAAGCGCGTCACCGGCAGCGCGAATGAGAGCGCGACGCCGAGGAAGAAGCCGAGGAAGATGCCGACGCCACCGACGCGCGGGATCGCCGTCGTCTTCAGGTGCCGCCCGCCGATGCGCCCGAACAACCCGAGGCGCACGGCGACCCGGTGCACCTGCCAAACGAAAAAGCCGGTGGCCGTGCCCGTCGCCACGAAGATAATTGCCGCAATCAACGGTCGTGACACCGACATTCCTCACTCGCGGGCAATGGGAACACGTTCAACGCACAGACCCGATCAGCGCCCGCCCCACGCGGCCCGAACGACTGTTGGCAGTATGCGTTCCCCACCCGGCGCCGTCAATCGCAGGTTGCCATCGCGCCGCCGTCATGGTACATTCGCTCCCGTGCGCGGGAGTAACTCAGCGGTAGAGTTCCTGCCTTCCAAGCAGGCTGTCGTGGGTTCGAATCCCATCTCCCGCTCCATTTTCCCTTTACATAGCAAGGAAAACCGTCCTCGCAGTAGGACGGTTTTATCGTCCCTTTCGCCCATGGGGACGCCACGGGGACGGAGCGCGTCATGCCGTCCCCGCGAAGGCGAACGCGGCCGGCGTTGTGTTGGCCTCTCCCTGCGTGTCGCTCAGGGCGTGCGCATAGATGGTCATGGTGATGCCGGGGTTCGCGTGACCCAACCGGCGGGATACCGTGGGGATGGACCATCCGGCCTGTAGCAGATGCGTCGCGTGCGTGTGGCGCAGGTCGTGGATATCGAATCGCGGCAACACCGCATCGGGCGGCACGGGCGCGCCGTCGTGCGGCTTGTTCGCCTTCGTCTGGATGACGGCAAGGTTCCGCAGCACATTGTTCGGGTTGAGCGGCCCACCCGTGGGGGTGGTGAAGACAAGGTCGAGGTCGCGCCACGACGTGCCCGCGTGCAAGCGCTCGGCATTCTGCCCCGCCCTTTGCGCTTTGAGCGCGGCGATGCTCTCCGGAAAGAGTGTGATGGTGCGGAGCGCCGCCGGTGTTTTCGGCGTCGTGATGTGCGCCGCACCGTCGAGCACCTCGACGCACTGGCGGACTTGGATGCGGCCGCGCTCGCCGTCGAGATCGGCCCAGCGCACGCCCAACGCCTCGCCCCGGCGCATACCAGTCTGCACGAGCAGCAGCCAGAGGGGATTGTAGCCATCCGCAGCGGCGAAGGTGAGGAATCGCTGTATCTGCGGCACGCTGAGTACCGTGGGCGGCGTGGTCCGCACCGTGGGTGCATCAATCGCCAGCATCGGGTTGACGGCGATGATGCGCCGCTTGACGGCGTAATCGAAGATTTGCAAGAGGCGTTGATGGCAGCGATGCACCGCGTCCTCGCTGCACCCCTCAGCGCGCAGGACCGCGTACAGCGCGTCCACCGTGGCGGGGCTGACGTTCTGCACCGGCAGCGAGCCGATAGACGGTTTGATGCGGGCGGCGATGGTGTACTCGTAATGCACGAGCGTGCGCGCTTTGAGGGCGGGCCGCTTCACGTCGAGCCATTGCGTGCAGAGTTCCGCGACGGTCATCGTCGTGTTCTTGACGATGATGCCGCTGTCCACCTCCGTGACCCACATGGCGCGGGCTTTCTCCGCTTCCTTCTTCGTGCGGAACGTGCCGCGCTTGCGCTCCCGCTCACCCGTCATCGGAGCGGGCGGTAGTTCCACCGTCACGCGGTACGATACCATCCCATCCTTCGCGGTGCGCTTCTCGATGCTTCCTGCTGCCATCCGTCACTCCTCTCGCGATGGGAGCGAACACGCTGCCCGCTCCCGTTCGTGCGCTCGGTGTCGTGCCCGTCCCCGCTATCCTCCCCCCTTCCCCTGGACCCGTTCGCGGATCGCGTCCATTGCCGCGTCCACCTCCTCCGGGATGTTCACGAACCCGTGCGTCCGGGCGATCACCGCTGCGGCGAGGAAGAGCCCCGAGAGGCTTTCCGCGAGGGTGTCATCCCGCCCGTGGTCGCCGCTCGTCTCCGCCGCGAGGACGAGGAACCGCGCCATCTGCTCGCACTCGCACCCGTCCATGGACACCGTCACGCCGCCCTCGCCCAATGCCTCGATAATCATAGTGCCATCCCTTCCCGCCCGCCGCCGCTGCCCGACCCGCCGAGTATGACGAGTGAGGAAGTGAGCAGTGGGGAAGTGGGATAACAGACACATACCAGTCTGCCATCCGATCCAACCGCCCCGGAGCGCGACAGCTGCGCACTGCTCACTTCCGTGATGTCGGTCGTTGTTGTCGTTGCCATCGTCCTACCCTCCACAGACTACCGGGGCCGGAACATCCGGCCCCCTTTGACCCCTACTTTATGCGCGGTAGCCGCTGCCCCACGCCGATGGGCTCTTCTCGAAGTCCTGCGACGGCTCCCCCGCCATGTCATCCGGCGTCGTCAACTCGTGGCACGTCAGCATCCGGTCGATGC
>JAABUT010000362.1_pt1 | contig 78187 bp, 81 predicted proteins | sample 5559281 | NCBI WGS metagenome assembly JAABUT01 (sample SAMN10711880, study PRJNA513359) | rock metagenome | isolation source: Antarctica rocks | place: Antarctica: Victoria Land, Ricker Hills nord | collected 2016-01-04 | reverse complement strand
GCCCGGACTCAACCGGTCGTCGCAACAGCGTGTACTTGAGTGGAACCTAGACGCTGAGGCCGACGACTGCGCTAGCGCGTGGCGGCTTGCTGGTTGGGTGACGCGGCTGTCGCCGCGGAGGCTCGCCCGGAGGGCGGGCCGTAGCGGCGATGGCCGCGCGTCGCCTGTCTGCGTGCCCCTCCTCTGGTGCTGCCGGCGGCGTGTGCCTGTTTCAGTCCGGCTCGGCGCCGGCCGCGGTCAGGCTGCCGCTGCCAGGCGTTCGTCCAGCACCTCGGCGGGGGTTCTCCAGTCGAGTGTCTTTCGCGGCCGGGTGTTCAGAGCGGCCGCGACGGCGGCGAGGTCCTCCGTGCTGTGGCGGGCGAGGTCGGTTCCCTTGGGGAAGTACTGGCGCAGCAGCCCGTTGGTGTTCTCGTTGGTGCCGCGCTGCCACGGGCTCTGCGGGTCGCAGAAGTAGACCTCAAGGCCGGTGTCGACCCTGAGCTGCGTGTGCTGGGCCATCTCGGCGCCTTGGTCCCAGGTCAGCGACCGGCGCAGGTGATCGGGGAGCTCACGGATCGCGTCGGCGATCGCGTCGCGAACCGCCTCAGCGCCATGCCCGGTCAGCGCGGGGCCATTCTCGACTTTCGGGCCGTCGCGGCCGTCCATCGGCGGCAGGTGCAGCAGCATCGTGAAGCGGCTGCTGCGCTCGACCAAGGTGCCAATCGCAGAGCTGCCGAGCCCGAGGATCAGGTCGCCCTCCCAGTGCCCGGGAACGGCGCGGTCCTCGGCTTCGGCGGGCCGCTGGCTGATCATGACCTCGTCGGTCACGAAGTGCTTGCCGCGCCCGAAGACACGGGCGCGGGGGACGCGCAGCGCCCTCCCGGTCCGCAGGCACGCGGTCAGCTCGCGCCGCAGCGCGCCGCGGCCCTGCACGTAGAGCGCCTGATAGATCGCCTCGTGGGAGATCCGCATCGACTCATCTTCAGGGAAGTCGACCTTCAGCCGATTGGAGATTTGCTCGGGACTCCACGCCGTTGCCCATCTGCGATCCCGCCGGCGCGGTTTGTTGCGGCCCTTCCAGGGGGCCGTCGCGGGCCCGGGCACCACCGTCCGGTCGGGCCGGCGGACCTGGCCAGCGAGCCGGTCCTGAACGTACTCGCGCAGTCTGTCGTCGGCGACTAGCTTCGCGGTCTTCGGCCGACGGGCCATCAGCTCGGCCTTCCACTGAGCGACCGACGCCCGGTAGTCGAGTTTGCCGCTACGAGTGGCCGCGTTGCGACGCAGCTCCCTGGAGATCGTCGACGGGGCCCGACCCAAACGCCGGGCGATCTCCCGAACACCCATACCTTGCGCTCTCAGCAGCGCGATCTCCTCCCGCTCTTCAAACGACAGGTAACGACCCGAGATCGGGTCGAGCATGAACGTCGCCATCCCGCCACGTTCCCTGAACCACCGGCTGCCAGCCGCCTGAGACGCCCCAACAGCGAGCGCCGCTTCCTCACTGCTCAGACCCTTCGCGATCTCATGCCACAACAACCGCTCCACATCCCGTCGAAGCGACGGCTTCCCCGGCGACTTCAACGGCGCCCGACCCGTCAACTCGGTCATCCACCCAGCTGGCCTGCCCATCGCAACCCCTCTCAATCAGGCGTTGCGACGACCACTTGAATCCGCCCAGTTCGTGTCGCTCGCCTTCGGCCAGCAGGCGCGGGACGCCGGGATCGCCGTCTCCATGGGCAGCCGCGGCGACTGCTTTGACAACGCCGTCGCCGAGTCGTTCTTCGCGACATTGAAGAAGGAGCTCGTCCGACGCCAGTCCTGGCCCACGCGCCGAGAGCTGACCGGCGAGGTCTTCGACTACATCGAGACCTTCTACAACCACCGACGGCGACACTCGACGCTCGGCTACCTCGCCCCCGCCCGATTCGAGGAACAGCGCGAGAGCGACCAACATGAGAAGATCACGACCTAATCAACCGTGTCCGCAGAAACGGGGGCACTCCAATGCTGTCTTCCTCGGTGCCCTGGGCTTGGGCCAGGACGAGGTTGATGGATGACTCGCTCAGGTAGCGGCGGCCGACGAGCCATTCGTCATTCTGTTCGATGAGCAGGGCGCCGGCGAGGCGTAGGAGGGCAGCGTCGTTGGGGAAGATGCCGACGACGTCCGGAGCGCCGGCCGATCTCGCGGTTGACGCGCTCCAGCGGGTTCGTGCTGCGCAGCTTGGACCAGTGCTCGGCCGGGAAGGCGTAGAAGGCGAGGAGGTCTGCCTCGGCGTCTTCGAGCAGCCGGGCGACCTTCGGGGCGACCCGAGCGAGCTGCTCGACCACGCCGGCAAGTCGTTCGCGCGCCTCGGTCGGGCTGGTGGCACTGAACACGCCGCGGATCGCCCCGGAGACCAGGGGCTGCTGGGCCCGGTTGACATGGCCGAGCATGTCGCGGGTGAAGTGCACGGTGCAGCGTTGCCACGGCGCGCCGAGGACCTGGGCGATCGCGGCCTTCAGCCCGGCGTGCGCGTCGGAGACGACCAGGCGCACCCCGGTCAGGCCGCGGGCGCGCAGCGAGCGCAGGAACTCGCGCCAGAAGCTCTCGGTCTCCGCCTCGCCGACGTCGAGGCCGAGCACCTCGCGGCGGCCGGTCTCGTGGACGCCGTAGGCGATGACCAGGCACTTCTGTCTGACCCCGCCGGGCTCGCGGACGCGCTCGACCTTGGCGTCGAGCCACAGGTAGAGGTAGGCGGCCTCCAGCGGCCGCTCGCGGAACACCGCGACCTGCTCGTCTAGGCCGCGACACAGCCGGCTGACCTGGTCCTTGCTCATGCCGTGCAGCCCCATCTGCTCGACCAGCCGGTCGACCTTGCGCGTCGAGACGCCGTTGACGTAAGCCTCCTGCACGACTGCGACGAGCGCCTGCTCAGCGCGCCTGCGCGGCTCCAGGATCGACGGCATGAACGACCCCTGCCGCAGCTTCGGGATCGCCAGCTCGAGCGTCCCGACCCGGGTGTCCCACTGGCGGCGCCGGTAGCCGTTGCGCTGCGCCGTGCGCCGCTCCGGCGCCCTCTCGCCGTGCTCGGCGCCCAGCAGCCGGCAGCAGACAGAGACAGGGGTGCGGGCCTTCTCCGCCGAGATGAATTGGTAGACACTCACCGGATCTCGGTCTCCCTCGCGAAGAAGGCCGCGGCTCGCTTGAGCAGATCGCGCTCCTGCTCAGTGCGCAGCAGCTTGCGACGCAGCTCACGCAGCTCCTCGCGCTCCACGCTCGTCAAGCCCTCCCGCTCGCCCGCGTCGATGCCGTGCTGCTTGTTCCACGACCGCAACGACTTGACCGCCACGCCCAACTCGCCCGCCACGACCTGCAGCGACTTCCCCGACCGGCGATACAGCTCGACCGCCTCACGACGGAACTCCGGCGGATAGGGCCGCCTCCCCCGATGATTCGACACGATGGACATCCTCTGGGCGGGTCCCGACGGACCCACCGCTCAGTGTCCGAGAAACCGGGGGCAGTCCAGCGAGCACCCGACACGCCGGGCGATCTCCTCGCCCTTCAGGCCTTCAGAGGCGCACAGCACGATCCGCGCACGCTCGACCAGCCGGACCTCAGAGCTCAAAGCACGCACCACCCGCTCAAGCTCCTCGCGGTCCAGGGCCGACAACTCGATCCGCCTGATGACACCCATCGCTGACTCCCATCCTCGCCGAACACACCGGCGAGAACTTCCAGGCGCCCCGCAGGACACCTGCCCGAACCAACGCAATAGCAGGACGAACCACTAGCCAGTCCGGCAACGCGTCGTAGGCCACCGCATGGCGCCACCACAGCCACCCGCCGTAGAGGACGTCACCGGGCGCCAGCAGGGAGCGCAGCTCGTCGCCGTGGGCCGCGATCCACCCCCGCAGTGGGCCCAGCTGATTGGCGCGATCGAGCGCTCCGGGCCCGCCGCGGGTCGCCGCCTGAGGCACGCCCACCGTGTCGAGCCACACGGCGACGTTCGCCCCGTCGAGCTTCTCCTCGACGATCACCTCATCCGCCAGCAGGCGGGCGGCCTCCGCGTCGCTCAGCACGAGGTCGTCGCGCACGGGCACGCCGACCGGGGGCAGGTGCGCCGTCCGGGGGTAAGAGGGTGGACCGGCGTCACCCGGCATGTCGGCGCTGAACACGGGCGAGCGGTGATGCTACGGGCGGTTGTGGGACAACGCGGGTCCTCGAGGAGAGTCGGTTACTTCCGCGAGGCGCGCAGCATCTCGTCGTCGAATACCGTTTGGCCCATGCACGCGCAGCGCGGTGCCTACCCCGCCGTTTCACACCCTCGAGGGAACCCGCGGTCCAGACCTGCACACGCCGCGGCCGCGCCTGCGGATCGTCCCCGGCAAGCTCGGTGGGTCTCCCCACGTCGCGCACACCCGCCTTGAGTCACAGGCACTTGGAGCGCTGGCGAGCAGCGGCCTGTCGGAGGTCAAGATCTACCGCCTCTACCCCCAGGTAGACCGGCAAGCGATCGATGACGCGCTCGACCTCGAGCGCCAGCTCGTCCGGAACCTTCGACCGCTCGTCGCCGCCTGATAAACGCGGGAATGCCGCGGCTGTTTGCCCTGGACCACAACTTCCCAGATCCGATCGTCGCGGTCTTGACGGAGTACCAAGCCGATGGGCCAGCACTCCCAGCGGCGCGAGAACAATGCCGACATCGACCTCGTGTACGCGCCTGGCTTCCGGGAGAGGATGGAGATCGCCGCCTCATGTCCGCAGGTCCGGCACGCGCTGCGGCTGTCCCGACGAGAGCTGAAGAGCGAGCGCTTCACCGCGTCTATCTCCTCGGCCGGGGGAAGCGTCCGACCCCGCTCGCGCCGACAATCTCGACAGGAAGCTTAGAGACTCCAAGCTAGTTCCCAAGCTTGTGTATAAGCTTGCCGCATGACCGGTGCAGAGCTGACAGAGGTCGTCGAGACTCTCCGCCGCATCGAGACCGACACCGCGAGCGTGGAGGCCAAGCGGGCCCGACACCAGCTGCCCAAGCGGCTCTGGGAGACATTATCTGCGTTTGCGAATTCCCCGGGCGGGGGGGTGCTCATCCTCGGCCTCGAGGAGAGCTCGGGATTCGCGGCCTCCGGCGTGAGCGACGTCAAGAAGGTGCAGGCCGACCTCGGATCGCTCATGGGGACGATGGACCCGCCGTTGCGCGCGGTCATCGACGCACACCGGCTGGAGGGCGTAGACCTCGTCGTCGCCGAGGTCCCAGAGCTACCCGCGGAACGGAAGCCGTGCTACTACCCCGGAGCCGGGCTCACGAACGGTGCCTTCGTTCGCGTCGCCGACGGAGACCGCAAGCTCTCGCAGTACGAGGTCGGCCTCCTGCTCGCCGCTCGCTCGCAGCCTCGAGAGGACGAGCAACCCGAGCCGCGCGCCCACGAGCGCGACCTCGACGCGGAGCTGGTCGAGGCGATCCTCGCCCGGCTGCGCGACCGCCCAGGGTCAGTCTTTCGTGACCTCGACGATCGGACCGCGCTCGAGACCCTCCGTGTTCTCGTCCCCGGCGAGGATGGAGGCCTCGTCCCTTCGATCGGCGGCCTGCTCGCCCTCGGGCGCTATCCCCAGCAGTTCTTTCCCGCGCTCGCCCTCACCCTGGTCGTCTATCCCACGCCGCGCGTCGGTGAGCCGGGGCCGGGCGGCGAGCGCTTTCTCGACAACGCCGAGCTCGAGGGCCCGATCCCCCGGCTCGTCCCCCGCGCGCTCGATGTCCTGCGGCGAAACATGCGCGAGCGCTCCATCGTGACCGGCGTCGGGCGCCAGACGCTGTGGGAGTACCCCGAGGTCGCACTGCGCGAGGCGATCGTCAACGCGCTCGCGCATCGCGACCTCAGCGCGATGGCACGCGGGACGCCGGTGCAGGTGCAGATGTTTCCCGACCGGCTGACGATCACGAACCCTGGCGGACTCTTCGGCCCCGTCACGCTGGATCGTCTCGGGGAGCAGGGTCTCGCCGCCGCTCGGAATCAGACCCTGATGAAGCTCCTCGAGGACGTGCCGGCGCCGGGGGAGGGAGGCGCGGTCAGCGAGAACCGGGGCTCGGGGATCGGCGCCATGCTCGCGGCCCTCCGTCATGCGGGGATGAGCCCACCTGACTTCGCCGATCGCATCGCGACGTTCGAGGTCACCTTCCCGAACCACACCCTGCTCGACGAGGACACCCTGCGCTGGTTGCGGACCATCGATCGTGAGCTGACCGATTCTCAGCGGATGGCGCTTGCCCTGCTGCGCCGGGGGGAGGAGCTCGACAACGCTTCCTACCGGCAGCTCACCGGCCTGCTCGACAGCCGGGTGGCGACGCGCGAGCTCGCCGATCTCGTCGAGGCGAAGCTCGTGCGGCAGGAGGGAACGCGGCGGTGGGCGAGCTACCGACTCGCCGAATTCGGTAACCGGGACGACCGGTCGGGCGAGGGGAGGCAGCGGCGCGACCGGCGGCAGGACGTCCTCGAGCTGCTTCAGGCCGGTCCCCTCGCGCGGCGGGAGATCGCCGAGTCGCTCGGAATCGAGGATGCGGTGGCGACGTACTGGCTGCGGGTCCTCCGCGAGGAGGGGCGCGTGGCATCCACTGCCCGCCTGTCGCGCGACCCGAGGACGCGGTACGTCCTCGTGGACGAACGGTGAGGAGAGCGATCTTCGAGGCTCTCAACGGCTCTCACTGCCTCCTTGGGATGACCTTGGGCGCGCGTCCGTGGGAGCTTGGGCCGAGGTCACGCCCTCGGACTTCCCCCCCGGGGAGGCGGGAGCGCGATGGGCTCGCGTTCGTCCTGGAGCGCCTGCCGACCACGAGCCCCACCGGCCCCGCACGAACTGCAAGGTCCTTCTGGACGGAACCATCAGCGAGGCGGATCTGAGATTCGCCATGAAGGCGCGGCGCGAGGCGTAGGTGGGCAACGTCCCGTCGCTCCCGCGCCCGTGCCACCGCCAGAGGTCCGAAAGGGGCGACGGGTCGAACAGGGCGAGCTGGTTGCCCAATCGGGGAGGTCCACTCGGCTTCTTGCGTCCATCGACTCCAGCAGGCATCCTCGAATGTGATGCTTACGCCATGCCGGTGACCCACGTCCAGGCTCATCTCGCCGCGCATGAGCTCACGCTCAAGCACGCGGCGGACGACCCCAACAAGCTCACGCAGGCCCTGGTCGAGGCGCGAGTCGACCTCAACCCGCATCAGGTCGACGCCGCCCTCTTCGCCTTCCGGAATCCGCTCTCGCAAGGCGCGATCCTGGCCGACGAGGTCGGCCTTGGGAAGACGATCGAGGCGGGGCTCGTGGCGACGCAGCACTGGGCGGAAGGGCGGCGACGCATCCTCGTCCTCTGCCCGGCCAGCCTGAGGACCCAGTGGCGTGACGAGCTGCAGGAGAAGTTCTTCCTCTCGTCGCTCATCCTCGACAGCAAGGTCCTCAAGGCGTCCGAGACCCCCAACGCATTCGACACGGCGGGCGATGCCGCAGGGCCCCGCGTGGTCATCGCGTCCTACCACTTCGCCTCCCGCCAGCAGGAGGCGCTCATGACGGTGCCCTGGGACCTGGCGATCCTCGACGAGGCGCACCGGCTGCGCAACGTCTACAAGGGTGCGGTCATCGGCGAGCGCATCAAGACGGCGCTGGCCACCACGCCGAAGCTCCTGCTCACCGCCACTCCCCTGCAGAACTCGCTGCTCGAGCTATACGGGCTCGTGAGCCTGATCGACGAGACCGCGTTCGGCGATCAGGCCACCTTCGGGCGCAAGTACACGCGGGCGGGGCAGGAGGGTGAGCGCTTCGACGAGCTGAAGGCTCGCCTGGAGCCGCTCTGCCATCGGACGCTCCGCCGGCAGGTCGTCGAGTACGTCAGCTTCACCAAGCGTGAGCCGCTCACGCAGGAGTTCTGGCCGAGCGAAGACGAGCAGGTGCTCTACGACCTGGTCTCCGAGTACCTCCGCCGTCCCGAGCTCCTGGCTCTACCCAACGCCCAGCGTGCACTCATCACGCTCGTACTGCGGAAGCTCCTCGCGTCGTCGACCTTCGCCATTGCGGGGGCCCTCGACACGATGGTCCGGCGATTGAAGACGGGCCTCCGCGACGCGGAGGCGGCCGCGCAGAGCGAGGGCTTGGCGACCGAGCTGGTCGAGGAGGAGATGGACGGCCTGCCCGTCACCGAGGACGCCACGGAGAACGACGCCACCGCGGCCGAGATCCTCACTCCCGCCCAGCAACGGGCGGTCGCCGGCGAGATCGACGATCTCGAGTCCTTCCGCGATCTGGCTGAGCAGATCACCGAGAACGCGAAGGGCGAAGCACTGTTGCTCGCGCTCAACACCGCATTCGCGCGAGCGGAGCAGCTCGGTTCGGCCCGCAAGGCGGTGGTCTTCACGGAGTCTCGCCGCACTCAGGAGTACCTCATGCGACTGCTGTCCGAGCACGGCTTCGCCGGGCTCATCGTCCGCTTCAGTGGGACGAACACCGATCCGACCGCCAAGGCGATCTACGCCGAGTGGCGCGAGCGCCAGGCCGGGTCCGACCGGGTGACCGGCTCTCGCGCCGTAGACGTCCGCGCCGCACTCGTCGACGCTTTCCGCTCCGACGCCGAGATCATGATCGCCACCGAGGCCGCGGCCGAGGGCATCAACCTCCAGTTCTGCTCGATCGTCGTCAACTACGACCTGCCGTGGAACCCGCAGCGCGTCGAGCAGCGGATCGGGCGCTGCCATCGCTACGGCCAGCGCAACGACGTGCTCGTCGTCAACTTCCTCAACCAGGCGAACGCCGCCGATCAGCGCGTCTACGAGCTGCTGGCGGAGAAGTTCCGTCTCTTCGAGGGTGTCTTCGGCGCCAGCGACGAGGTCCTCGGAACGATCGAGAGCGGCGTCGACATCGAGCGGCGGATCGGCGAGATCTATCAGCGCTGCCGCACCCGCCAGGAGATCGATTCCGACTTCGAGCAGCTCCGCCTGGAGTTCGCCGACGACATCGACACCCAGATGCAGCAGACGCGGACCAAGCTGCTCGAGCACTTCGACGCCCAGGTGCACGACCGCCTCAAGGTGCGCCTGGACGCAAGCCAGGTCGCGGTCGACCGCCATCAAGAGATGCTGCTCAAGGTGATGCGCTACGCGCTCGACGGCCAGGCCGCCTTCGAGGACGGCGGGCGCTTCACGGTGGCCGAGATTCCCGCGGGCGTCCCGCTTGACGCGCCCCGCTCCTATTCAGCGGCGCGACCCGGTGACGATGACCCGGTGCATCACCTGCGCCCGACCGATCCGCTCGCGCGCTGGGCGCTGGACCGCGCGCTCGAGCCGCCGCCAGACGGGCTCGACGTCACGTTCGGCTACAGCGACTGGCCAGTGAAGTCGATCGACCTCGAGCCGCTCATCGGCGCTGGCGGCGTGCTGCGGGCCGTCAAGCTCACGATCACCGGGAAAGGCGACGAAGAGCACCTCCTGCTCGCGGCCATCACGGACGACGGTGAGGTGCTCACCGACGAACAGGTCAACCGGCTCCTGCGCGTTCCCGCCACCTCGACGACCGGCTCGGCGACACGGCTTCCCTCCGAGGTCGACCAGCGTCTCGGGACGCTGCAGCAGGAGCGCCTGAGCCGCTTCGGCGAGCGGCGTGCCGACTGGCTGGGCGGCGAGTACGAGAAGCTCGACCGCTGGGCCAAGGACGAGCGCGACCGCCTGCGCTCCGACGTGCGCGATGTCGAGAAGGAGATCGCCGAGACCAACCGGCAGATTCGCCAGGCCGGCACGGAGCCGCAGCGCCTGCCGCTCCGGCGCCAGAAGCTCCAGCTCGAGCGTCAGCTCGACGCTGCGCGCCGCGACTACGATGCCGCGGCCGTCGCCATCGACGACCGCCGCGAGGCGATGCTCGATCAGATTGAGGGCGCCCTCGCGTCGCAGCACACCTCCGAGACCCTCTTCACCATCCGCTGGAGCATCGCTTGAGCACATCCCGCGAGACCGACATCGAGGACCTCGAACCGACCCGGCTCGAGCTCCGATCCGCTGACATCGTGGAGCCGCGGGCCGAGGAGCTCCGCGCGCTGTTTCCCGAGGCCGTCCGCGACGGCAAGCTCGACCTCGACGCGCTCGCGGCAGCGCTCGGCGACGTCGTGGACGACGGGCCGGAGCGCTTCGGGCTGACGTGGCCCGGCAAGTCCGCGGCCATCCGCATGGCGCAGCGGCCGTCGGAGGGGACGCTCGTGCCCATGGAGGACGAGTCCGTGGAGTGGGCCACGACGAAGAACGTCATCGTCGAGGGCGAGAACCTCGAGGTGCTCAAGGTCCTGCAGCGCAGCTACCACGGCCGGGTCAAGCTCATCTACATCGATCCGCCCTACAACACGGGCAAGGACTTCGTCTACTCGGACAACTTCCGTGATCCGCTCGGGGAGTACCTCCGCGCGTCCGGACAGGCGGATGCGAACGGAGGTCGGCTCCGGGCCAACGCCGAGACGAGCGGCCGGTATCACTCGGCGTGGCTGTCGATGATGTGGCCGCGCTTGCATCTCGCTCGTTCGCTGCTGGCGGACGACGGCGTGATTGCGGTCTCGGTCGACGATGTTGAAGGACCGCGTCTGCGGCTAGTGCTGGACGAGATATTCGGCGAGGAGAACTTCGTGGCAACCATCGTGTGGCAGAAGGTCTACAGCCCGAAGAACTCGGCGCGGCACTTCTCGGTCGACCACGACTACCTACTGATCTACGCGCGCTCGGCCGAGACGTGGGAGCCGCGGGGCCTCGCGCGCACCCCGGAGATGGAGGCGCGATACAAGAATTTCGACGACGACCCGAGAGGGCTGTGGAAGCCAGAGAACTTCACGGCGCGCAATTTCTACTCGCAAGGCACGTACCCGATAACTACGCCGAGCGGCCGGGTAATCAGCGGGCCCCCGAGCGGCAATTACTGGCGCTACTCCGAGGCGCGTTTGCGCGAACTCGACGTCGACAGCCGAATCTGGTGGGGAAGCGACGGGAGCTCCACGCCAGCGGTCAAGAGCTTTCTGAGCGAGGTCAAGGCGGGACGCACTCCTCAGACCCTGTGGACCTACAAGGAAGTGGGGCATACGCAGGACGCCAAGAAGCAGCTCCTGCGAATGGTCCAGTTCGCCTCGTCCGACTCCGTCTTCGACACCCCCAAGCCCGTCCAGCTAATGGACCGGCTGCTCGAGCTGACCACGGCGGCGGATGAACCGGCGCTCGTCCTCGACTTCTTCGCGGGCTCCGGCACGATGGGCGAGGCGGTCCTGCGGCGCAACGCCGCCGACGGGGGGCGGCGGCGCTTCGTCCTCGTCCAGCTCGACGAGGTGCTCGATGACGTCTCTCACCCGACGATCTCCGCAATGATGCGGGCACGCGTCCGCGCCGCCAACGACGATGTTGGCGCGACGCTCACCGAGAGGAACGGCGGCTTCCGCGCCTACCGCCTTGAGCGCTCGGGCACCATCCGGCCGGAGACGGAGCCGGACGAGTTGGTCTTCGATGTCGGCCGCGGTGTGCCCCTCGACCGAGACGACGAGGCGCTACTCGCCGAGATCTTGCTGGCCCGCGGCTTCGACCTCGTGACCGACACCAAGTGGGTCGAGGTGGAAGGAGCGAAGGGAGCCGACGTAGCCGACGGGGCGCTGCTCGCCTGTTTCGCGCGTTCGCTGACTTCCGAGCAGTTTGAGGCCCTGGTTGACCGTGAGCCGGCGCAGCTCGTCCTGCTCGAGGAGGCCTTTGGCGCGAACGACGAGGTGAAGATCAACGCGCTCCAGCACCTCAAGACGGTAAACGCGCATCGCGAGACGGCGATCGAGCTGCTTCTGCTCTGAGCCCGTGAGCGGCCGCGACGTCCATCTCCAGTACGACGCGTCGCTGCCGCATCAGACGGCGGCGATCGACTCGACCGTCGATCTGTTCGAGGGGGCGCTCGGCGGCGCACGGGAGGTGCTGCTCTCCCGCGGTGCGCCTGGCGGGCTCGACCTGGTCGAGCTGGGCTTCGCCAACCCGGCGCCGGCCGATGAGGGTGCGTTCGAGCTGAGCCTGCTCGAGCGCCTCCAGGTCGTCCAGCGGCGCAACGGGCTCGAGCCTTCGCAACACCTCGAGGGACGCAACTTCACCGTCGAGATGGAGACCGGGACGGGCAAGACCTACGTCTACCTGCGCACGATCTTCGAGCTGCACGCGCGCTACGGCCTTACCAAGTTCGTAATCGTCGTTCCGAGCGTGGCGATCCGTGAGGGCGTGCTGGCCAGCCTGCAGTCGATGGGTCCGCACTTCCGGGCGCGCTATGCGGAGCCGATCGACGCCGCGGTCTACGACGCCAAGCGCCTGGGCATCGTGCGGCAGTTTGCCACCGCCAGCACGCTCCAGGTGCTCGTGATGAACATCCAGGCGTTCCAGAAGGACGCTCAGGCCACCGACCCTGCGGACGTCAAGGCGAACGTCATCAATCGGCCGCACGACGCGATGTCGGGGCGCCGGCCCATCGACTTCATCCAGGCGGTCCGGCCCGTGGTGGTCATCGACGAGCCGCAGAACTTCGAGAGCCCGCGCTCGCGGGCGGCGGTCGAGCGCCTGCACCCGCTGTGTACCTTGCGCTACTCGGCAACCCCGCGCAACGCCTACAACCTCGTCTACCGCCTTGGTCCGGTCGACGCGTTCGAGCAGGGGCTCGTCAAGCAGATAGAGGTCGACGGCATCGAGGTCGATGCGGCCTTCAACGATGCACACGTCCGGTTGCTCGCGGTCGAGGCGGCGAGCAATCGAGCGCGCCTCGAGATCAACGTCGGGACCGGCGACGCCGCCAAGCGCTCGAAGGTGTGGGTGAAGCGTCAGAGCGACCTCGCCGTCGTCTCGAAGGGACGCCCCGAGTACCAAGACGGATTCCTCGTAGACGACATCATCTTCGCCGACGGCCAGGAGTCCGTGGAGTTCACGGGCGGGACCGTGGTGTCGTTGAATGCCTTCAGCGGACCCCAGGTAACTGACGTGCAGCGGCTGCAGGTCAGGGAGACGATCCGCTACCACCTCGACCGCGAGCTTGTACTCGCCGCTCGCGGCATCAAGGTCCTGTCCTTGTTCTTCCTCGATGCGGTCGCCGACTACCGCGTCTACGAGGGCGATGGCACCAGTCGTCTCGGACCGATCGGGGTGCTGTTCGAGGAGGAGCTGGCGGCCGCCTTGGCCAAGCCTCGCTACGCCGCCTTGAGCCTGGGCCCGGTCGCCGACCTGCACAACGCGTACTTCAGCCAGGACGCCAAGGGCCGCGCGAAGGACTCCCGCGGGGACGGCGAGGGCGACCGCAGCGCCTACGAGAAGATCATGCGCGGCAAGGAGCAGCTCCTGTCGCTCGACGAGCCGCTGCGCTTCATCTTCACTCATTCCGCCCTCCGCGAGGGGTGGGACAACCCCAACGTCTTCCAGGTCTGCACCCTGACCCATCAGAAGTCGTCGATCACGCGGCGCCAGCAGATCGGACGAGGGCTGCGGCTCCCCGTCGACCAGTCCGGCGCCCGCTACGCCGATCGCGACATCGCCCGCTTGACCGTCATCGCCAACGAGTCCTACGAGCACTTCGCTCGCGGCCTGCAGGTCGACTACGAGCAGGAGACGGGGCAGCCTTGGGGCGTCGTCACGCGCACGGCGTTTGCTCGCGTCTATGGCGGCGTGGCCGCCGACCGTCTCGGCCCGGAGCGCTCGGCGCAGATCTGGGAGCACCTCCAGTCTGCGGGAATCCTGACGGCGGACGGCAGGCTGACCGCGCGGTTCACGCCCACCCAGGAGGGCTTCACGCTGCCGATGCCCGAGGGCCTGGGCGCGGCGCGCGAGGGCGTTACCACGGTGCTCGAGCGCTACGGCACACCCCCGGCGCGCAACGCGCGCGATCGCCAGCAGGTCAGGTATCGCAAGCACGTGGTGCTCGATCCCGGCTTCGAGGCGCTGTGGCGAGACATCGCCGGCCAGACCCGCTACCGGGTCACGGTGGACTCCGAGCGCATCGTCGCCGATGCGGTGAAGGCGATCGGCGAGATGGATGGTGTCCCGCTGACGCTCGTCCGCTCCCAGAGCGCCGAGCTGACGGTGAGCGGAGCGGGAATCGCTGCGGGGGAGGGCCAAGGAGGGCGAGTGGAGAGGGTGGCTGCCCCCGTCGTCCTCCCGGACGTCCTCGGGCACCTGCAGAACTCAACGGATCTGACCCGGGCCACGCTCGCGCGCATCCTCAACGAGTGCGGCCGGCTCAGCGAGCTGCGCCGCAACCCCCACGCCTTCCTCGTTGAGCTCACGCGCATCTTGCGCAGGGTCCTCGGCGAGCAGATCGTCGACGGGATCGAGTACGAGCGCCTCGACGGCGCCACCTGGGAGATGCGCCAGCTCGCTCCGGACGCCGGGGAGGAGATCATTCGCTACGTCGACCGCCTGTACAAGATCGAGCACGAGGACAAGAGTCCCTACTCCCATGTCGAGTGGGAGTCCTCGATCGAGCGCGGCTTCGCCGAGCGGCTGGACAACGACGATCGGGTGCGCTTCTTCGTCAAGTTGCCGGCTTGGTTCACGGTCGACACCCCGGTCGGTCCCTACAACCCCGACTGGGCGATCGGGTGGGACGACGGTGACCACCGGCGCGTGCACCTCGTGCGCGAGACCAAGAGCACCCATGACGACTTGGCGCGGCGCGGGACGGAGAACGCGAAGATCGTCTGCGCCAAGCGGCACTTCGCCGTGCTGGGAACCGACTACGCGGTGGCGACGAGCTTCGACGAGCTGATTGAGCAGGTGACGGTGTAGGCGCCGCAGGGCGCCGTCCTCGGCCACGTCACTCACCCGGCAGTGGGCACAAAGTCCGAAACGGCTGCGGGCCTCCGCTCGGACCGCTCCTACGATCGCTCGCTGTGGCCCCCGTCACCGCGACACCCTGCCCGGAGGGCGTCGCGGCGGTGCTCGCCCTACGCCCGAGCACGGGCGGCGCGTCGGGGAGCTTCCTCGTCGCCGCCGACGATCAGCAGCGCTACTGGTGCAAGTCCCTCAACAACCTGCAGGGGCCACGGGTTCCGGTCACGGAGCAGATCGTCGGTCGGCTGGGCGCTCTCATCGGCGCGAGCGTGTGTCGCGTCGCGCTCGTCCGCCTCGACGGCGTGGTCGGCTGGGAGTTCCGTGCGGGCCATCGGATCGAGCCGGGATGGGCCCATGGATCGGCCGCGGTCGAGCCCGTCATCGAGACGCGCGCGCTCGACCACCGCCTCGAAGACGACAACCGCCGTCGGCACGCCGGGTTCTACGCCCTCGACGACTGGCTTCTGGGCGGTGACCAGCAGTGGCTCTGCGCGACGGACGAGAGCCATGCCTACTACAGCCATGACCATGGCTTCTTCCTGGGAGGCCCGACGTGGAGCGCCGCCTCGCTCGCGGCGGCGGGAGCGGCGCCGAGCGCCCTGAGTGCCAACCCGACAGGCCTGGACGCGGAGGAGCTGAGGCGGCTTGCTGATCGACTCGCCAGCGTGACCGAGCAGGAGATCGAGACGGAGATCAGGAAGATCCCTGCGGAGTGGCCGGTGACGGACGCCGAGCTTGCCGCCGTGGTGGAGTTGGCCGCGGAGCGGCGGCGCCCGGTGGCGGCTCGCCTCCGGGCTCTGGTGCCGTAATCTCGTTTGCCGTGAGCCTGCGCTACTCCCTCGTGCGGTTCGTCCCCGATCCGGCTCGTGGCGAGTTCATCAATATCGGCGCTGTCGTGGGTGATGAGGAAGCCGGCGAGTGGGACGCGCGGATCATCTCGAACCACAAGCGGGCGAAGGGCATCGATCTGGGCGGACGCTGGTCGGCGGCGCTCTCGTTCGTGGGCGAGCTCGATGATCGGCTTGCCGCCTCCGACGAGCTCCCCGGGACCGAGCGGACGGCCCCACTGACGCTCGCTGAGCTCGAGCGCATGGCGGCGGAGATGAACAACATCGTCCAGCTAACGCCCCCGGCGCCCGTGTTGGCGGCGAACGCGGACGAAGCCCTCGATCTGATCTTTGACCAGCTCATCGTGGACCCGGCGCGAGCGAGCTTCCGGTTCGCCAAGAAGAATCAAGCGCAAGCGTCTACGCGGGCGGCCTACCGGAGACATGACCTGCCAGCGGGGGCGGTACGTGAACGGGCCGCCGTGACGAGCGGGGTGTTCGACGAGCGCTTCGACTTCGTCGTACACAACGGCCGCGCGGTACAGCTCGTCCAGTGTTGGTCGTTCCAGCTGCCGAACCAGGAGGAGCTGGCCGCCCAGGTCAAGTCGTGGTCGTGGGTCGTTCATGAGCTGCGCAAGCAGGGAGGCGTACTCGCGGCCGGACAGACCTCGGTTGAGGTGCCGGCGGACTTGGACGTCTTCGCCGTCGCCATCGAACCGGAGCCCGGTGCGGACGCTCCGGCGTACGAGGAGGCCCGTGCCGCGTTCGAGGAGAATGACGTACGGGAGCTCGGCCTCAGTCAGGCCGAGCAGGTGGGCGCCCGGGCGGCACAGCTACTCGCGGCCGCGCCCTGAGGGCGTCGCCCGCGCCGCACGGGCGATCGTGCTCGGCTGATTCGGGACCGCCTCAGCAGCGCATCGCCGTCCTCGACCTCCTCACCCTCGTGGCGGTTCAACGATGGGCGGCGAGCCGAGCCAAGGCGAGCTGGAGGCGTTGCTCGTCGCCGGGGAGCATCCCGTCGAACCGGTAGTGCGTTCCCTCCTCGTCGCACACGAAGACCGCCGTGGCTCCGCCGGGCCCAATCTCGAGCTCGAGCTCGAGCGGTCCCGCCGTCCACTCGAGCTGCACCCCACCACTCGGCAGGGGAAAGAGCTCGGGGGTGGGCAGATCGCGGAAGGCGGGCTGACCGAGCACTGCCCGCGCGGCTCGGAGCGCCGGCGCGTCAATTGCCTGAGCGCCGTAGCCGTCCCAGTCGGGCGCGAGGCGCTCCAACTCAGCGAAGCGCGGCTCGGTCGCCCCACCAGGGTCGCCTGGACCCTCTCCGACCATCACGGCCGCGGCTCATACCGCGTGCCTCTGCGCTCGCCCCGGCGGACGAGGCGCCCGCTGCGAGTGAGGCGGTCCAAGATCCCGAGGCTCGCGACGCGGTCGAGGCCGGTCGCAGTTCTTACGTCTGCGTTCGAGATTGGACCATTGTCAGCGAGTCGCTCCACCAGGTTCTCGAGCTCGCCCGGCGACAGCTGGAGGCCCGCCGGTGGGCGCAGATCGCCCGACAGGGTATACGTGGCTCCCCCGCGCTCCCCGTGCTGAATGAGCAGCCCACGGTCCCGGAGACGCTGCAGAATCACGCGGGCCTCACCGGCGTCGACCCCGAGCAGCTCCCTCGTGCGTGAGTTCGTCAGCGCTTCGCCGCGGGCGGCGTAGACGAGGACGAGTCGGTCGGCGCCCTGGAGCTGACCACGGAGCTCGAGCTCTCGGACCCATGCGCGCTCGACCGGCGCCACGGGGCTCCGCACGGGCAGGATGACCTCGACGCTGTGAAGATGGTCGAGGAACTCCGGCGGATCGAGCATCTCGAAACGCATCGTGTCCTGCATCACGTCGACACCCCGCCCGGCGTCCTCGGCCAGGTCGTACCGGCGGAGGACCTTGATCACGTCGAGGTTGCGTGCGGCCATCTGCTCCCGGATGTTGGCCTCGGTCACCGGCTCGGGCAGGCCACCCGGAGAAACAACTCGCACCACGCTCGGCCGCAACTCGATGCGAACAGGTGTGCCTTGCGCCTCGTAACTCCGGTGAGCTAACGCGTTTGCGACGCTCTCGCGGAGCACGACCTCCGGAACGCGCGCCAGCTCGTAGCGCCGAACACCGAGGACGACGAGCTCACGGCCGAGTTGCGCGTCGAGCAGCTCGACGGTGCGCTTGAGCTGCACGTCGAGAGGCCCGCGGATCTCCTCTCGTCGTATGTACTCCGTGCCTTCGTCGTTCTCGAAGCGCAAGACCTCCACATAGGCCTTGCCGAGAACGGCCGCCGGGTCCACCAGCAGGTAGAGCGCTCCAGCGGCGGTCAGGTGACCGTCCGCCGCCAGCCCGATCTCAGTGAGACGAGCCTCTGTCGCCTGTCGCCAGCCATGTGCATGAGCGATCCGGGCACAGAGCTCCGGCTCGGCGACGCTGATCGGGGAGTCGAGGACCGTGGACTCGAAGCGCGTGACCGAGCGGGCGTTGATGAAGCGCTGGAGCTCGGCGCCGAACAACGAGTCCTTCCGCGTGCCGCGACGGACCAGGACCCGGCCCGCCGAGGTTTGCGCAAAGCCCTCTTCTCGGCGGGCGATCGAGAGGATCGTGACCCCGATCCCGTCGATATCGAGGCTGTGCAGCTCGTAACGCCCGAGGTCGTAGGCGTTGGCGAGAGCGCGGTGGACGCCGTCGGCCGTGCCCGCATCCAGGGGTCGACCGCGAACGGTGCCGTCGTCCCCGACGCCGATGATGATGATCCCGCCGTGGGCGTTGGAGAACGCGACCGCCGCGTCCTGGATCGGCTGGTCACCAGCTCCGCTCTTGAACTCGATCTCGTCAGATTCGCCGGGGAACTCGCGCGCGAACTCCTCATGGGAGAGCGAGAACGGGCTTTCGCGTCGGCTGCGGGGGTGGAAGAGAGGATATGCCAAAGTTGTTCATCCGCCGAGGGGGGACGACAAGTTTGACAAACAGGGCGGCTACCTGATCGACGTCGAGGGTGAGCCGCCTCCTCGGGCGCGCCCCTGCGCCCTCAGGCGGCGAGGAACCGCTCGTAGCGGAGCTCGAGCAGCTCCGGATCGGGCCGGTCGGTGACATGACGTGGCAGGTCGATGCGCCTCCCGTGGAAGCTCTGCAATCCCGCTCTGAGCATGGGACCATCCTGCTCTTCCAGGACGCGGGGGGCGAGGTGGACGACGCCACACGGGTCGATGCCGAGCACGTGGCGGTCGTAGGCGAGGTGGTGGATCGCGCAGAGCGCGAGGCCGTTGCATACCGCGGCGATGCCCCGTTCCTCGCGGTCGTCGACGATGTGCGCCGCCTGAAGCAGCGAGCGCTCTCGTAGCGTGCAGATCGTGCAGCGCTGACGGTAGGCGGCGAGCACCTGGAAACTGAAGCGGTGCTGGTGGAGCCGGTGGCGGACCTCCCGAAGGGCGTAGCGCCTCACGTCGGGGTCCGATCGCAATCCTGCCGGGCTCATGTCGGTGGCCCGCGAGCCGATCTGGACGAGGACCGAGCGCTCCTGCGGACGGTCCTCGACCACATACACCGGCGCGGCCAGGGCGTACACCGAGGGAGCGACCCCCATGAGGTAGATGAGCGGGAGCTGCTCGGCAAACGCCGCCCGCAACGCTCGGTTGTCCGGCCCGTCGATCGGTCCTCGGCGGTAGCTGTAGAGGATCGTTCCCTCCTGCTCGTCGAAGGCGTCCTCGTAGGGCGGCGGGACGTTGGGCTTCGGCGCAGCGGTGACGAGCGTCAGCGCGGCTGGTCCCTGGAACGCGGCGGGTCGATGGATCCCTGACTGCGGGTTGACCAGCGGATAGGTGCGCCCGGCGACCTCGAGCCGTCGTAGGAGCTCGACGCGCGGGATCATGTCGTCGTAGCGGCGTGAGAGGGCGTGGAGATGCTCGATCGCTGCCGCGCGGACAGAGAAGTCGGGATCCACTGGCGGCAGCTTCGCAGATACGGAACCGTCGCCATGAACCTCGCTCCGCTCCTCGGGGACGGAGTCCGCGTACCCGCTCGGGCTGGTGAGCCCGAGGTACGCTCGGTCCGATGGCGTCGTCGCCTTCCTCGCTCGAGCGGGTCCACCGGCTGTCGTCGGCGGAGTACGAGCGGATGTTGGACGCGGGAGCGCTGGATGGTCTGCGGGTGGAGCTGCTCGACGGCTTGCTCATCGACATGAGCCCGCAGGGTGAGCGCCATGCGCGCGTGATCCAGCAGCTCATGCGCGTGTTCGCCTCGCGCCTCGATCTGCTCCGGGTCCAGATGCCGCTGGCGCTCGCCGAGGGATGGGTGCCCGAGCCGGACGTCGCCCTCGCTTATCCGCAGGACGACCCCGAGCGGCATCCTGCCAGCGCGCTGATCGTCGTCGAGGTCGCGGTGACCTCGCAGGCGGAGGACCGGCGCAAGGCGCTCGCCTACGCGCGGGCGGGCGTCCCTCGGTACTGGCTCGTGGACCTGCCCTCCGGAGTCGTTCATGTGTACGAAGGTCCGGGCGCCGAGGGCTATGCCAGCGTCTCCGCTCGACGCGGCGACGACGTTCTGGATGCGGGGGTCGAGAGCATCGGTACGAGCACCGTCGCCGAGCTGGTCGCTCCCTGAGGCCCCCACGGTGGGGGTCGCGCTGCCGGGGGACGACGTCGAGCTGCCGCTGCCGACGGGGCTGCCCGAGCCGCTCGTGCCGCTGCCCGCGGTGGTGCGCGCGCAGCAGCTCGCCGTGGCGCTGGCGCGGGAGCGCGGGCTGGATCCCGACGCGCCCGAGGGCTTGGACAAGGTGACGAGGACCGTGTGATGCGGGCGATCGCGCGGGTGCGCGACCTCTCGCGGTCCGGCGTACTCGATGGCTGAGCCTGCGCGCGGGCGGGCGCGCGAAGAGCGCGCGACGTGAGCGACCTGCTGCTGCACGGCGGCCGGCTGCTGCCCCCCGCGGGCCCGCCGGGCGCGGGCTGGGTGCTCATCCGTGGCGGGCGGATCGAGGCGGTCGGGGCGGGCGACCCGCCGGTGCCCGACGTGCCCCGGCTCGACCTCGCGGGCGCGCTGGCCGCGCCCGGGTTCATCGACCTCCACGTCCACGGCGGGGACGGCGTGGACTTCGGCTCCGCGAGCGGGGAGGAGATCGGGCGCGCGGTCGCCTTCCACGCCCGCCACGGCACGACGGGCCTGCTTGCCACGACGCTGTCGGCCGCGCCGGACGCGCTGCTCGCCGCGGTGGGGGAGATCGCCGCGGCCCGCGCGCCCGGGCTGCTCGGCGCCCATCTCGAGGGCCCGTTCCTGAGTCCGGAGCGGCCCGGCGCGCAGGACCCCGCGCATATCCGCGACCCGGACCGGGTCGAGCTCGAGCGGCTGCTCGACGCGGGCGCCGGGAAAGTGAGGATGGTCACGCTCGCCCCCGAGCGGCCGCGCGCGCTCGCGGCGATCGCCCTGCTGGGTCGGGCGGGCGTCGTGGCGGCCGTGGGGCACAGCGACGCGAGCTGGGACGAGGCCCGCGCCGCCTTCGCGGCGGGGGCGATCCACGCCGTCCACCTCTTCAACGGCATGCGGCCGCTCCATCACCGCGAGCCCGGGGTGGCCGGCGCCGCCCTGGCCGATCCCGCGGTGACCTGCGAGCTCATCTGCGACGGCTATCACCTCCATCCCGGCACGATCGCCCTCGTCCATGCGCTCAAGGGGGCGGACGGCGCCGTGCTCGTGACCGACGCGATTGCCGCCGCGGGCCTGCCCGACGGGAAGTACGGGCTGGGGACCCTCGACGTCGTCGTCGCCGGGGGCCGCGCCGGCCTCGCACAGGGCGGCGCGCTGGCGGGGAGCACGTTGACGATGGACCGCGCGGTGCGCACCGCGGTCGCCGCGGGCGTCCCGATCCCCGACGCGCTCCGCATGGCCTCGGCCACCCCCGCGCGGGTGCTCGGGCTCGAGCAGACCAAGGGCGCGCTCGCGCCCGGGCACGACGCAGACGTGGTCGTTCTCGACGACGCGCTCGCGGTGCGGGCGACGATCGTCGGCGGCTGCCTGGTCCACGGCGCGTGATCCTCATCGTGGGGGAGGGAGGGTCTCCTCTACGTTCATTCCCGTCGGGCGTAGGATCGCCGGCGTGGACGCGCGACAGGCCCTCCTTCCCGGACAGGACCTGGTCGAGCGGGGTTGGGCGATCTCGCCCGGGGACGTGAGTCCGAGGCCTCCCTCCTGGTGGCGATGGCGGCAGCTCGGTTGCGTGCCCTCGGCTATGACGTGCCGGACGGGAGCGAGCCACGCCCCGGCCATCGCCTCTACGAGCTGCTCGCCGAGAAGACCGATGACGCCCACAGCCGGTACAACGCGCTGATCGGACGCATGACGAGCTTCGCGCGCGCGGCGGAGCATGCGCACGCCGGTTGACGCCACTCGCGTACGGGACTTGCGCGTCGGCTGGGACGCGCGTCTCCGGTTCACGTCCGCCTCTACCTCACCGGAGGAGCCACCGCGGTCATCGAGGGATGGCGCGCTTCGACGGGGATGAAGTCCGGGGGCGACGCGAGCTCGACGAGGTGCCGGGGTGGCGGGCGCGAAGCCCGTTCGTCTTCCGGGAGGGAACGTCGACATGCACCACTTCGACCCCTACTCGCAGGCGCTGTCGAAGCTCGAACGGGGCTTCGACCAGGACCTCGAGGACGTGCGCGCGATGCGCGAGCGAGGATTGATCGACCCCCCCGGTCTGCGTGAGTTCTACGCGCGGATCGAGCCGGAGCTCTACCGCTTCCCGGCGATCAGCCCTGCCGCGTTCCGAAGGCGGGTCGTCGAGGCGTCCTCGAGCCCCTCGTAACGGCTTCTGAAACCACGCCCGACGCGATTCGGGCGCTGCATGGGCCGTCCCGAACCCGCCTGCCCTTCGCACCGAGCGGAAGAACATCGAGTTGGTCGCATCGAGGTGCCCCGCGTGTTCGAAGTCCTCGACGAAGGCAGTGTCCCGCGGAGCTGCGGGTCTCCCAGCGCCGTCGGAGCGCCAGCATCGCGAAGCTCGCGCCCGGGCAGCGGCGGGTGCCGCCGCCGAACGGCAACCAGGTGTAGATGTCGGGCGGGTCGGCGCCGAGGAAGCGCTCTGGGGTGAAGGCGCCGGAATCGGGGAAGCGGTCCTCGCGGCGGTGGATCGCCCGATGGAGGCGGCCTCCTTCACCAGTTCGTGAGCGAGCGACTGGCTAGTAGCTCTCGCGTCGAGGAGATCGCCGACACGTGCTTCGGGCTGCATGTCTGCGACGTCGCGGACCTCGCGGGGCCGCCGGGGGTGCGGGCGTGTTCGGGTCTCGGGGGCGGCGATGAGCCGGCGGCTGCATCGCGCGGTGCCGCGGTCACCCTGAACCCAGGATCTCTACGTCGACGCGCAGCCGCGGCGCGCCCGCCAGGTGACGATCGAGCGTGAGCAGGGGCATCTCGAGCCGCTCGGCGAGGGCGACGTAGAGGGCGTCGTAGAAGCTGAGGTTGTGCCGCAGGGCCCAGGCTCGTTCGAGGAGCCCGACATGAGCAGCGCGGCGGAGGGGAAGCCCGCCGAGGTCGGCGAGCGCGGCGGCCGCCCGGGGCACAGTCAGCTCGCCGTTCGCGGTGGCCCGGCGCAGCACGTGCCCCACCTCGGCGTCGACGAGGTGGGGTGCCCACCACCACTCGCGCACCGAGAGCAGCCGTTCCCGAACGTCGGCCGCCTCGCCTCCCACCAGGTACGTGACGAGAACCGACGCGTCGACGACCGGCATCGGGTCAACCCTCGCGGGCCTCGTGCAGCGCGGACAGGACAGTCGCCGCCGAGAGCCCCGACTTCCCTCGCGCGACGATGCGGGCGTCGATCTCCTCGAGCGAGGGCCGAGCGGCCGCTTCCTCGAGATCGCGCTTGACGTAGTCCGAGAGCGACATGCCCGTGCTGGCGGCGCGCGCCTTCAGCGTGCGGTGGACTTCGTCCGGAACGTTGCGGACCTGGATCATCTTGGGCATGTGGTCCACACTAACGCATGTGGAAAACATGTCATAGCGGACGACGGCGACGTGGGGCGGGAGCTGGGCGGCGACGGCGGGAGACGAGGAAGAGCTCGGCGCCGACGGTGCGTGTGACCGTGGCCAGCATGCGCTCCGTGGCGGTCATGACGTCCTCGTCGGTCAGGACCGGTTCGAGTATGTCGACCAGGAGACGGTGCAGGACGACATGGGGTGGGTCGGCGCTGGGAGCCGAGAACCCACCGCGCTCGTAGTCCTCCATGTAGTCGAGCACCCCTCTCAGCTGCTCCACGCTCGCGAGCAGGACTGCGACGACGGTCTCGAGGGGCGAGATGTGCGCGGGATCGTCCACGCCTCTCCGAGGCGCGGACTGCGCCAGATTCGCCCCGGCGCGTCATGTTGACCCGGTGACCCCTGACCGTCAGCGCAGGTAGATCGCGTTGGTCAGGATCCACAGGCGCCCGTCGCGGCGGGCCTCGAGGCGGTAGACCCCCGGCCCCTCGGCCCGGGCCCGGAGCTCGCGCGCCCCGCGGCCCGACGCCACCGGCCGGCCGTCGCGCAGGAGCACGAGGTCCGCCGCGAGCGGGGCGGTCGCCCGGAGCTCCTGGCCGTCGGCGCCGGCCTCGTCGCCCATGCGCAGGCCGCCGTCGCCCCGGAAGCCGAAGCCGCTCGGGTCTCCGCGCGTGGGGCAGGCGAGCAGGGCGCGCCCTGCGGCGAGCGCCGTGAGCACGGCCGCGCGGTCGGCGTCGAGGTCTCCGGTCGGCTCGTCGTCGAGCTCGAGGACGGTGTGCAGGAGCCCGAACCAGCGCCGGTTCGGCATCGGCGTGCGCACGCGCCCGCGCCAGCGCCGCCCGGGCTGATGGGCGTCGAGGCCGCCGAGGGCGGGCACGCGCCGCCGCCGGCCGAGCGCGTCCCACGCCGCGAGGTGCCCCGCGGGTGGACCGTCGAGCCGCCCCTCGGGATCGCGCAGCTCGCGCCAGGTGGCGAGCGGCGAGGCCCACCCCTCGGCCGTGTCGGTCGCCAGCGACCACAGCTCGATTCCCGCCTCCGGGCACTCCGCCAGCGCGTCCCAGCCGACCGGCGCGGCCAGGCGCGCCGACATCCGCGACCCCGCCGAGAACGGATGGGCGGCGAACCCGACGCCCCCCGCGCGCACGACGTCCGCGCAGATCTGCGCGCCCGTCCGGCCCTTGTCGGGGACCTCCCGGTCGAGCCCGAACGCGAGAAAGTGCCCCTGCGGCGGCGGCGGGGTGATCTCGTGGCCGACGAGGAGCAGGACGCCGTCGTGCCAGCCCTCCCACCCGTCGCGCCGGGGGCCGAGGGTGTTGTGGTCGCAAAGCAGGACCGCGCGCGCCCCCGCCGCCCGGGCTGCGTCGAGGATCTCCGCGACGGTGGCCGTGCCGTCGGAGTACGTCGAGTGCACGTGCACGACGCACGGGAGGTGGTGCACGCGAGCGGGCATGCCCGCTTCAGCTCTGGGCAACCTCCCCGCCCTACCGTCCGGGCATGGTCGCGGTCTCCGCGTGCGGGCTGAGGAAGTCCTTCGGCGCCGGGCGGGCGGCGCGGGTGGTGCTCGACGGGGTGGACCTCGACGTCGCGGCGGGGGAGCTCGTGGCCGTGGTCGGGCGGTCGGGGACGGGGAAGTCGACCCTCCTGCACCTGCTCGGGGGCCTGGACCGGCCCGACGCGGGAGAGGTGACGATCGGCGGGACGCGGCTCGACGGCCAGCGGGACAAGGAGCTTGCGCGCGTGCGCGCCGGGCACGTCGGCTTCGTCTTCCAGTTCTTCCACCTGGTGCCCGAGCTCTCAGGGCGCGACAACGTGCTGCTCGCCACGCGGGTGCCGGGTGCGCCCTCCGGCGGGCGGGAGCGGGCGGGGCTCCTGCTGCGCGACCTCGGCCTCGAGCACGTCGCCGACCAGCTTCCCCACACGCTCTCGGGGGGCGAGCAGCAGCGGGTCGCGATCGCCCGCGCGCTCGTCAACGAGCCCTCGGTCGTGCTCGCCGACGAGCCCACGGGCAACCTGGATCAGACCGCCGCGGGGGAGGTGGTCGCGCGCCTGCGGGCCATCGCCGACTCCGGGCGGGCGGTCGTCACCGTGACCCATGACGACGAGGTGAGCGCCGTGGCCGACCGCGTCCTGCGGCTTGTGGACGGGCGGCTCGTGGCGTGATCGCCGAGGCGCTCACGCGCCTGCGCCGGCGCCCCCACCGGGCGCTGCTGGCCGCCGCCGGCGTGCTCGCGGCGGCGCTCATGCTCGGCACCGCGGTCTCGGTCGGCGTCGCCCTGCACGGGGGCTTCGACCGGTCCGCCCGGCGCGCCGACCTGCCCGACGTCATCGCCCGCTTCGCGCCCCGCACGGTCGCCGAGATCCGCGCCAGGCTCGCCGCGCTGCCGAACGTCCGCTCGCTCGCGTTCCGCCAGGAGGTGCTCGGCGTGCCGCTCACCGGCCACGGCGAAGCGACTTCGAAGGGGAAGGTCGAGGTCGTGCTCCCGGGGCGCCGGGGCTACGCCGTCGTGGCCGGCCGGGACGTCGGGGCCGCGGCCGGGGAGGTCCTCGTCGAGGAGGGCGTCGCCCGGCGGCTGCGGGTCGGGGTGGGAGACGAGCTCGGGGTGGGGGACCTCGGGCCGCAGCGTGTCGTCGGCCTCGCCGTCGCGCCCGACGACGTCGCCTTCCCGCTGGCCAAGACCGCGCGCGTCTACGTCTCGCGCGAGGGGCTGGAGCGACGCTTCGGGGAGCGGCTCCCGGCCCGGGTGAACGTCGCCGAGCTGTGGGCGGTCGATCGCGCGCGGCTCGACGTCACCCTCGCCCAGGCCCGCGCCACCACGGCCGGGGTGCGCGGGCTGCACTTCACGACCCGCGACGGCGTGCGCGTGCTCGTCGACGAGGCGGCGGGGATCGTCGTCGCGCTGCTGGTGGCCCTGTCGCTCGTCGCGCTCGGGGTGGTGGGGGTCGTCCTCGCGGCGTCGGCGCGCGCGGAGGTCCAGCGGTCCCTGCCCGTGCTTGGCGTGCGCCGCGCGCTCGGGTTCTCGCGCGGCCGCGCGGCCGCGGTCTCGGCGCTCGAGGCCGCGCTGCTCGCCGCCCCCGCCGCCGCGCTGGGCATCGGGCTCGGCGCGGCGCTCGCGGGTATCCCCACCTCGCGCCTGCTCGAGGCGCTCAACCAGGTCGGTCCCGGCGCCCGGGTGCTCCTGCCCCTGGCCGGGGCGTGGGTCGCGGTGGTCGCGCTCGTGACCGTGGCCGCCGGCGGACCGGCGTGGCGGGCGGCGGGCCGGCCGCCGGTGGCGCTGCTGCGCGGGGGCGACCTGCCCGGCCGGGAGTCGAGCAGGAGCGCCGGCGGCTTCCTCGGGCTCGGCGCCCGGCTCGCGCTCGCGCGGCCCGGGCGGCTCGGCGCGCTCGTGGCCGTGCTCGGGGCGGCGACCGGGTTCGTCCTGCTGCTGCTCGGCCTCGTCTCGCTGCTCCAGGCGCTCTCGGAAGACCCCGGCACGGTCGGCAAGCGGTACGACCTCACCGCCCAGCTCGAGCCGTACGACCTTCCCGCCGTCCGGGCGATCCCCGGCGTGGCCGCGGCGGCGCAGCGGATCTCCGTTCCCGCCGCCGACTCCTACGATCTCGGCGAGACGCTCGAGCTCATCGCCTACCGCGACCACTCCCGCTTCGAGGACCCCCCGCTCGCCGGCGGGCGCCGGGTGCGCGCCCCGGATGAGGCCGAGGTGGGGACCGGCCTCGCCTCCGCGCTCGGGCTGAGCGTCGGCGGCGCGCTCGCAGTGCAGATCCCCGGCGGGGGCGAGGCGCGCTTCCGCGTGGTGGGGCTCGTGCGCGCGCTCGGGCACGACGGGCGGATCGCCTACGTCCAGCCGCGGCGCCTCGTGGCCGCGGGCCTGCGCGGCGACGGTGTCACCGCGGTGGTCCTCGCCCCCGGCGCGGATCGCGCCCGGGTCGTCGCCGCGCTGACCGACCTCGGCGGACATCCCACCGCGGCCACGGCCGCCACCCCCAGCGCCGCGGCGACGCCGCGCTCGGCGCCGTTCCTCGGCACGATCGCCACCCTGTTGGAGGTCGTCGGGCTCGTGGACGCACTCGTGTGCCTGTTCGTCCTCGTCCAGGCCCTGGGCCTCGCCGCCCGCGAGCGCGGCCGGACCCTCGCCGTGCTGCGCGCGCTGGGGGCGGGGCCGGGGGCGCTCGCGCTCGTCTTCGCCGGGGCCGCCGCGGCGCTCGTCCTGCCCGCGCTCATCGTCGGCCTCGTGCTCGAGCGCCTCGTGCTCGCGCCGGCGGTGGCGCAACTCGCGGCGGGGTATGCGGAGCTGCCGCTCGCGCCACCCGCCGGGCAGGTCGCGCTCGTGGGCGCCGGGATCCTCGTCCTCGCCGGTGCGGCGGCAGGCTGGACGGCACGCCGGACGGGGAGGGAGTCGATCGTGGAGGGGTTGCGGGGCGAGTGAGGCGCGCCGTGCTCCTCGGCGTCCTCCTCCTCGCGGGCTGTGGGGGGGCCCCGGCCGCCCGCCCGGACCCGGCTGGCTCCACCCTGCGCTCGACCTGGGTCGACCCGGTGGGCGACGGTGTCCTGCGACCCGGGCCGGGAGAGCCGCTGCGCCCCCGGACGGAGCTCGCGCCCGCCTCGCGACCCGTGCACACCATCGCCACGTTCGCCCAGATCACCGACGCGCACGTGCGTGACGAGGAGTCGCCGGCCCGCCTGCCGTTCCTCGATCGCTTCGGCAAGCCCTTCGAGTCGGCGTTCCGGCCGCAGGAGGCGCTGAGCGCGCAGGTGCTGGCGGGCGCGGTGCGCGCGGTGGATACGCTGCGTCCGCAGGCGGTGATCGAGAGCGGCGACCTCGTCGACGACGACCAGGCGAACGAGTTCGACCTCGCGCTCGGGGTCCTGCGCGGGGGACGCGTGAACCCGGACTCGGGCGCCCCGGGCTACGAGGGCGTCCAGGCTCCTGACGACCCCGATCCGTTCTACTACCGCCCGGCCCTCGACCCTCCCCGCCAGCGGGGGCTCCTCGGCCGGGCCCAGCGCCCCTTCACCACCCCCGGTCTGCACGCGCCCTGGTTTCCCGTCGCGGGCAACCATGACCTCCTCGTGCAGGGCGAGCTCGCTCCCACCCCGGCGACGAACCGTGTCGCCACCGGCGACCGGGCCCTGTGGGAGCCACCGCGCGGGCTGCCGGTGCCGCGCGACGAGGCCGACCTGCCGCGCGCGGTCGCCTCGGCGCTCGCCGGCGGCCACCTGCCCGCGCCCGGTGCCCGGGTTCCCCCCGACCCGCGCCGGCGGGAGCTGCCCGCGAAGGAAGTCCTCGCGCGCCTCCGAACCGCCTCGGGCCACGGGGGCCGGGGGCCGCTGCTCGACTACGCGTTCGACATCGGCCCCGCCCTGCGCGGGATCGTCCTCGACGTCGTGCGCCGCGATGCGGGCTCGGCGGGGTTGGTGCGCCCGCTCCAGCTCGCGTGGCTGCGCGCGCAATTGGCCCGGGCCGGGACGCGTCGCGTCGTCGTCTTCTCCCACCAGCCGCTGGCCTCGAGCACGGGCGGGGCCGCGGCGCTCGACCTCCTCGCCGCCGACCGCCGGGTCGTCGCCGCGATCTCGGGCCACACGCACCGCAACGCGATCGCGCTCTGGCGCCGGCGGCTCTGGCTCGTCACCACGGGCTCGCTCGCCGACTACCCCCAGCAGGCCCGCGCCTTCCGGCTGAGCACGACGGCGGACGGCGGCGTGGTGCTCGACACCTGGACGCTCGACCACCTCGGCCCGCGCGTGGCCCGCGACCTCGCCTTCACCGACGCCCAGGGCGGCCGGCCGCAGGGCCTCGCGGGCGGGCCGGGGGACCGTAACGCGCGGCTCTACGCGCGCTGAGGCCCGGCGCGCGTCCTCGGCGCGCGGCCTACCCTCGGCACCGGTGCGCCGTCCCGCCCTCGCCCTGATCGCGCTGACCATGGGCGCGGTCGCCGCTCCGGCGTACGCGGCGAGCACCCCGAGCTATCAGAACCCCGTCTTCGACGTCCGCCCCTTCCCGGACCCCATGGTCCTCTCCGTGGGCAGCGGATCCCGGCCCTCCTACTACGCCTATGCGACGGCACGGGCTTCCCCATCATCCGCTCGACCGACCTCGTGCACTGGACGAGCCTCGGCCTCGCGCTGCCCACCCGGCCCTCGTGGGTCGTGCCGACGGGGGACTCGCACCCGTGGGCGCCGAGCGTGCTCGAGCGCCCGCAGCCCTGCCCGGGCGCGACGAAGGGCCCGTGCTTCGTGATGTACCACGTCGGGACGTCCCGCCAGTTCCGGACGGACTGCGTCGGGCTCGCGACGTCGCCCGATCCCGAGGGGCCGTGGACCGAGCGGGGGATCCTCCAGGACACGAGCGCCACGCGCGACGCGAGCGGCCGCCCCCCCACGGTGACCTTCCAGGACCACGATCCGCCCGCGACCTCCATCACCGCCGGACCGCGCGGACCCACGCGCTTCGCGAGCGCCCGCGTGCGGTTCGCGGCGAGTGAGACCGGGACGTTCGCCTGCTCGCTCGACGGCGCGCCGGCCGGGCCGTGCTCCTCGCCCTACGTCACCCCCCGCCTGTCCGACGGGCGCCACGCCCTGACCGTCACCGCGACCGACGCGGCCGGGAACGTCGATCCCACGCCGGCCGCGCGGAGCTGGACGACGGACACGCGCGCGCCCGCGACCTCCATCGCGCGTGGACCGCGCGGGTTCGTGCGCTCCTCGCGGGCGACCTTCTCCTTCGGGGCGACCGAGCCGGGCGCCTCGTTTCACTGCTCGCTGGACCGCGGGAGGACACGGGACTGCCGCGGGCGGACCGCGTTCACCGGGCTCGCCCCGGGGCCGCACACGCTCCTCGTGCGGGCGCGCGATCGCGCGGGGAACACCGACCGCCGCGGCCGCCGCCGGGGCTGGGTCGTGCTGGGCGCGACCCGGCGCCTCGGGCTGCGGATCGCCCCGCGCCAGCGGGGACGCATCACGTTCGCGGTCCGGTGCGCGACGCCGTGTCGCGCACGGATCGTGGCCACCGTCGCGGGCCGGACGGCGGGCGCGCAGACCGTGCGCCGGCCGGGGCGGGCGGTCGTCGCGGTGCGCGCTCCCGGGCGCGGGCCGGTGACCGTCCTGCTCACCGCGCGGCGGACCGGCAGCCCCGGCATCGCCACGGCGCTGACGACGCTCATACGATCCCGCCGACCGTGACCGTCACCGACGCCCGCCCCGCCCTCGACGTCCACGCCGTCCTGCGCGAGGTCGTCGAGCGCCTCGCCCCGCTGGACCGGACCCCGTGCTCGCCCGGGGAGCGCGCGGCCGCCGAGTGGCTGGCCACGCGGCTCGGGGACGCGGGCTGCGAGGTCGCCCTCGAGGACGCCCCGGGCTGGGGACCCTTCCCGCCCACGGTCGTCGGGCTCTGCGTCAGCGGCGTGATCGCCGCGGCCCTCGGGGTCGCCGGGCGGCGGAGGACGAGCCTCGGGCTCAGCGCCCTCGGGCTGCTCGGCCTCGCCGACGAGGTGCAGAACGGGCCGCGGATCCTCCGCCGGCTGACCCGACGGCAGCGCACCACCGTCAACGTCGTCGCCCGCGCGGGTGACGTCCGCGCCCAGCGCACGCTGCTCGTCCTCGCCCACCACGACGCCGCGCAGAGCGGCGCGTTCTACGACCAGACCCTCCTGCGCCGCGCCTGGGCGCTCTTCCCCGGCTTCGTCGGCGGCCTGCGCACCTCCCTGCCCCAGTGGTGGATCGGCGTCGCCGGGCCGGTGCTCTCGGCCACAGGCCGCCGGCGCGGGCGGTGGGCCGGGCTCGCCGTCGCCCTCGCGAGCACGCTCGCCGTCGTCGACATCCACCGCTCGCCCACGGTCCCCGGCGCCAACGACAACCTCTCGGCCTGTGCCGTCCTCGTGGCCCTCGCCGAGCGGCTGCGGGAGACGCCGACCCCCGGGGTCCGCGTCCTGCTCGTCTCCTGCGGCGCGGAGGAGGCCCTGCAGGACGGGATCCGCGGGTTCGTCGCCCGCCATGCGGGGGAGCTGCCGCCCGAGCACACCCGCGTGCTCAACCTCGACACGGTCGGCTCGCCCGAGCTCGGTCTGCTCGAGGGCGAGGGCGGGTTGTGGATCGAGGACTACGTTGGCCGCGACTGGCGCGACGAGATCGTCGCCACCGCGGAGCGCCACGGGATCGCGCTGGAGCGCGGGTTCCGCGCGCGCGCCTCCACAGATGGGATCATCCCGAGTCGAGCCGGCCTCCCGACCGCGACGCTCATCTCCGTGACCCCCTGGCGCGCCCTGGCCAACTACCACCTCCCGACCGACACGCCGGAGAACCTCGACTACGACACGGTCGGCGAGGCGCTGCGGCTGACCGAGGCGCTCGTGCGCTCGTGAAGCGCGGTCAGCTCCTCATCGTCCTGCTCGCCGTCGTGGCGATCATCGCCGTCGCGGTCGGCAAGTTCGGCGGCGGCGGGGGCTCCCCGGACCAGGGGAAGGACGTCAAGAACCGCCAGGCGAACCCGGGCGCCACGCGCGTCGAGGTCGCCGCCTCACCCGAGAAGGTCGCGCTGCTCGGGCCCCTGGCGAAGAAGTACACGGCCGAGCACCCCGACGTCGACGTGGAGATCCGCTCGGCCTCCTCGGGCGATGAGGAGAAGGCGCTCGCCGCCGGCCGCTCGAAGCCGACCGTGTGGTCCCCCGCCTCCTCGCTCTGGGGCCGCCTGCTCGACCACGAGGCCGACACCGCCCTCGTACCAGACGACAACCCCTCGATCGTCCGCTCGCCGCTCGTCATCGCCATGTGGGAGCCGCTGGCCCGCGCGCTCGGCTGGCCGAAGAAGCGCATCGGGTTCGCCGACGTGCTCCGCCTCGCCCGCGCCCCCCGCGGCTGGGGCAGCGTCGGCCACCCGGAGTTCGGGCGCTTCAAGTACGTCCACACCAACCCCGACGTGTCGACCTCGGGGCTGGAGGCCGTCGCCGCGGAGTACTCGACCGCGGCGGGCAAGCGGGAGGGGCTGACCCTCGCCGACCTCGGCCGGGTCACGACGACGATCCGGGCGATCGAGCGCGCGATCGTCCACTACGGCGACACCACCCTCTACATCGCCGACCAGCTCCGCCGCAACGGTCCGGGCTACGCCTCGGCGGTGGCGATGGAGGAGACCACCCTCGTGGACTTCAACCGCCACCGGGGCCGGCAGCCGCGGCTCGTCGCCCTGTACCCGCGCGAGGGGACGTTCGTCTCGGACTCTCCCTACATCGTCCTGCGCGCGCCGTGGGTGACGGCCAGGCAGCGGGCCGCCGCCCGGGACTTCCAGAAGTTCCTCGCCGACGAGATCGACGGGCAGACCGCGGCCCGCTACGGCTTCCGCCCGGCCGACCCGAGCTCGCCGGCGGTCGCGCCGGTCGCCGCGGTCAACGGGGCCGACCCGGCCCAGCCCACGCGGCTCCTCGGCCTGCCCGAGCCGGCGGTGCTCGCCGGGATCCAGCGTGCCTGGCGCGCGGACCGCAAGCCCGCGAACGTCCTGCTCGTGCTCGACACCTCGGGGTCCATGAGCCAGGAGGGGCGGCTCGACCGCGCCAAGGACGGCCTCACCGTCTTCCTGCGCCAGCTCGCGCCGTTCGACCGCGTCGGCCTGCTCACGTTCTCGAACCGGCTGCGACTCGCCGTGCCCGTGGGCGAGTTCCGGCGCAACGGCGGGCGGCTGCGGAGCGTGGTGCGCCAGCTGTTCCCCGACGGCGAGACCGCGCTCTACGACGCGACCGCCCGCTCGGTGGCGCTCGTCCGGGGCCTCAAGGACGACAGCCGCATCAACGCCGTCGTCCTGCTCACGGACGGCCAGGACACCGCGAGCTCCGCCAAGCCGAAGCGGGTGGTCGCCGAGCTGCGCCGCCAGAGCGGCGTGGAGGGCGGCGACGTGCGCGTCTTCACGATCGCCTACGGCTCCGACGCGGACCGCATCGGGCTGGCGGCGATCGCGACGGCCTCCAACGGCCAGGCCTACGAGGGCAAGCCCGAGGACATCGAGCGCGTCTACCGCTCCATCTCGAGCTTCTTCTAGGAAGCGGCCCGTGGCCGGCACGGAGCTCGAACGCCGTCCCTACCTGCGGCCCATGGTGCTCAACGCGCTGGCCGACCCGGTCGCGGTGCTCGTGGGCGCGGTGGTGCTGATCGCCGGGATCCTCCTCACCGCCCTGCCGGTCCTCGGGCCGGTCGCGCTCGTCCTCTACCTCCTCGGCGCGGCCCGCACGCTGTTCGACGACGACACCCAGCTCCGGGTGATCGAGCGCGCGAAGGGGCGGCAGCGGTCCGCGCTCGCGCGCGCCGCCCCGACCGTGGACCCCGCCACGCTCGCGCCGCCCGTCCGCGCCCGGGTCAGGGCCGTGCTCGACCGCGAGGCGCGGATCCGGGAGGCGGTCGACCGCGCGGAGCTGCCCTATGCGGAGGTCCTCGACGAGGTCGACGCCTTCGTACGTGCCACCGAGGGGACGGCGCGCCGCGCGCAGCTCCTGCACGAGGGGCTCGAGGACAACCCCCCCGAGGCGATCGCCCGCCGCGTCGGGGAGCTCGGCGCCGATCATCCCGAGCTGCGCGACGCCCTCACCCATCAGCTCGCCGTGCAGCGACGGATGGAGAAGCAGCTCGAGCGCTTCTACGACGAGATGGACCGCCTCGCCGTGGAGCTCGACACGATCCGGGGCGAGATGCTCACGGCGAGCGCGGCGGAGGGCTCGGCCTCCCAGCGCGAGACGGCCGCGGAGGTCCGCGCCCTGCGCGAGCGCATGGGCGCGGTGTCGGAGGGGATGGCCGCCGCCTACGAGGAGGAGCCCGCGGCCGGGCCCTCGTAGGCCTCGAGCGTCGCGACCACCGCGTCGAGGTCAGAGCCGGGAATGCTTCCACACCGCGGAGTTGGAGGGTTCCGGGAGACGACGTGGAACGCCACGGCGTGGCCGACGAGGCTCCCCATGGAGTACGCGAGCGCGTGGAGCACGGCCTGCGCCAGGCGCTCCAGGGGAACGCGACGGCCTTCGGGTACTCCGTGACGATCACCGCGAGCTTCGGGGCGGTCCAGTACGAGCGCGGCCAGCCCGCGTTCGGTGACCTGCTCGTGTTCGGGCTGGGCGCCGTCCTCGCGTTCTCCGCGCTCGAGGGCGTGCTCACCCGCGGGTTCCGCGACGCGCTCCCCGGCGGTTCCACGCGGGTCGTCACGCTGGGAACCGCACTCTCGTTCGTCTCGGTGAGCCTGGCCATCTCGGGCGCGCTCGGCGCCGCCGCCGTCCTGCACGGGCGAGCGGCGTGGTTCCTCGGGTCCCTCGTCGCCTCCCTCCTGTTCGTCGGGACCGAAGGCTTGGAGTTCGCCCTGGCCGAGCGGGTGCAGGAGCGGCGTGGGGAACGCTGAGCGGTGGGGACCTCAGCCCGAGGCATGGGGTGCGTTGGGCACGTGGAGCGCACGCGCTCGCAGGTCGTCATGTCGCAGCTGATCTCCCGGGCGGCCGTCTGATGCTCGTCTTCGTCCGCTACGTGCTGCCCGCGGTGATCTGCCTCGCGGGCGTGATCCTCATCGCGCTCGACCCCGGCGGCGTCGGCCTGGAGGGCGGGCTGGCGGTCATCGGGGCCGGCCTGTCCGTCGCGCTGCTGAACTTCCTGCACCGGATCGGCGTCTCGGGCGAGGGCGAGCGCGACGAGGAGGAGGAGGCGCGGAGGTTCTACGACGAGCACGGACGCTGGCCCGACGGGCGGCGCTGGTGAGCTCGATCCCTACGCCCAGTCGGTGAGCAAGGCGGTCTGGTCGCTCACCGCGCGCTCACCGGGCGCGCGCCGTCTTGAGCGCCGCCTTGGGGAGGACCTTGACGACCTTGAAGTTCCCCTTGGCGGTCCGGCGCGCGTAGCCCGCCTTCTCCAGCCGCTTGAGCACGACGGGACAGCGCCGGCAGCGCGGGCCGCTCTTGCAGCAGTGGGACTTGGGGCGGACCTTCGGCACCGCGACGCATGTTAGGGTCCCCTCAGCAATGGCGTCGTCCGGGTTCACAGATCTGCTCAACGAGCAGGTCGGCCACGAGTTCGCCGCCCACCAGCAGTACCTCGCGTGCGCCGTGTTCTACGACGCGGAGACCCTGCCCCGCCTGGCCGCCTTCTTCTACGCGCAGGCGCTCGAGGAGCGCGACCACGCGATGATGATGGTCCGCTACCTCCTCGACGCGGGGCACGACGCCGTCGTCCCCGGCGTGCGCGCGCCGCAGGCCGCCTTTCCGGACGCCGTCGCCCCCGTCGCCCTCGCCCTCGAGCAGGAGCGGCGGGTCTCCGAGCAGATCAACGCGCTCGCCGCCCGCGCCCGCCAGACCGGCGACTACTCCTCCGAGCAGTTCATGCAGTGGTTCATCAAGGAGCAGATCGAGGAGGTCGCGACGATGTCCGATCTCCTGCGGATCGTCGAGCGCGCACGTGAGAACCCCCTGCTGGCTGAGGAGTACCTCGTCCGCGAGGCCTCCCCAGGGGAGCGCGCGGACCCCACCGCGCCCCCGGTCGCGGGCGCCGTCCGGTAGCCCGGCCGCGGGGGGACATGACCAGCGCCGGGCTGGCCCTCGGGTGTGCGCAGGTCGCGTACGGCAAGGGCGCCGAGTCAGACATGCGCGGTTCAGCGCGACCGTTGCCCGTGCCTGCGCCAGAATACAGAGGCTTCTGACCGTCGCCTCCCTCCCCGAGCACGGCCAGGCCGTCGTCGTCGTCCGCGGCCGTCCGGCCTCCCTCCAGGCGGTCCGGCCGCACGCGAACGGCGGCCCGACGGTGCACCTCGTCGACGTCGAGTACCTCGACGGTTGGGACTTCCCCGCCGACGACACGGTCCTCTGGGAGGTCGAGGTCGGTGCGCGCGTCCTCCCGGGCGGCGGCCTGCCGCGTGGGCGCCGGCGCGCTGCGCCCCGACGCGCTCGACCGCTTCGGCGCCTTCTGCGACGCGCTGCGCTGGTCGTCGATCGCCCGCCTGCCCGGCCTCACGAGCGACGACGCCGCGCTGATCTCGCCGTGGGAGAGCGCCGTCCACCCCGAGCCCTACCAGCTCGTGCCCGTGCTCAAGGCCGGAGACTGCGCCGACTCCGGGCTACGACGACACCACGCTCGACCCGCTGCTCGCCGAGCCCGCGGTGGCGGTCGCTCGCGGGCCTCGGTGTGCAGGTCGTCCAGGAGGCCGGCATCCGCGGCGAGGGACACAGCGCCAGGCGGCGCGATACCTGGAGGAGCTGGAGAGAGGCGAGCGGGACGCGGAGCGCGTCGCTCCTCGCCTGCTCGACGTTCTCGCAGGAGCCCTGGGCGTCCCCCGCGCGGAGCTCGGCGCGCCGGCAGGCGCGGGAGCTGCTCTTTATCGAAGCGGCGAGGGCGTGCCCGAGGGGACCGGCGCGCGGTTGGAGGCGCTTGCCGACGCTCTGTGACGCCGCCGGCGGACGGCCCGGAAGCGCGTCGCGATCCCGTGGACGAGCTGTTCTTCGGCTGAGGCGGGCGGGCGGAGGCGCTGGCTACACTCGACCGCAGCTATGGCCCGCGGAGACGTACGCATCGGTGTGACCCTCGCCTGCGAGGACTGCAAGCGCCGGAACTACCAGACGAAGAAGTCCAAGCGGAACAACCCCGAGCGCATCTCCCTGCGCAAGTACTGCCGGTGGTGCCGGCAGCACACGGGGCACCGCGAGACGCGCTGAACGACCTCCATGGCCCGTGACCGCAAGCGCGCGAAGCAGCGGCGCGACCGGGCTCGGCGCGCCCCGAACGCGACCGCCGAGCGGCGTCCCCGCCGCCGCGAGGAGGATGAGACGCGCGGGGCCGGGGCCTCCGACGCGGTCGACGGCGCCCCCGCGGTCGATGACGCCGACGAGGCGCCGGACACGCTCGACCACGCCTCGGCCGAGGTCGACATCGCCAACGCCCAGCTCGCCCTCGGGCGCGCGCAGGCGGGCGACGACGAGCCCGTGGGCGCCGACGAGCGTGAGCTGACGTCGCAGGACGTCGGCCTGGCCGACGACGACATCGAGGAGTCCGCCAGCGCCGGGTCCGGCCGCCGCGGGTCCGCCCGCGAGGCGCTCGAACCCGCGCCGTCACGTGCGCCCGCGCCCCCGGGCAACAAGGTCACCTCGTTCCTGCGCGCGTCCTGGCGCGAGCTCCAGCGAGTACAGTGGCCCGACCGCCGACAGGTGGCCCAGGCGACCGGAGTGGTCGTCGCCTTCGTCATCGTCGCCGGAGCGTTCCTCGGTCTGGCCGACGTCGTGTTCAACAAGTTGGTCGACCTCATCCTGTAAGGCAGCCCATGTTCCGCTGGTACGTCGTCAACACCTACTCCGGTCACGAGAAGAAGGTCAAGGCCAATCTCGAGCACCGGGTCACCTCCCTCGGGCAGCAGCGCGCCGTCCGCCAGATCGTCGTGCCCACGGAGACCGTGTCGGAGATGAAGGACAACCAGAAGATCTCCGTCGAGAAGCGGACCATGCCCGGCTACGTGCTGGTGAACATGGACCTGAACGACGAGTCCTGGGGCCTCGTGAAGAACACCCCCGGCGTGACCGGCTTCGTCGGCGCCTCCCAGGAGCCCGTGCCGCTCACGCAGATCGAGGTCGATCGCCTGCTCCACCGCGAGACCGCCGAGCGACCGCGCTCCAAGGCGCAGTTCTCCCTCGGCGAGTCGGTCAAGGTCGTCCAGGGCCCGCTGTCGGACTTCCAGGGCGAGATCTCCGAGATCAACGAGGACGCCTCGCGCCTCAAGGTGCTCGTGTCCATCTTCGGCCGGGAGACCCCGGTCGAGGTCGGCTTCGACCAGGTGAAGAAGGTCTAGCCCATGGCCAAGAAGGTCCTGACCACCATCAAGCTCCAGGCCGTCGGCGGCCAGGCCTCACCCGCCCCGCCCGTGGGCCCCGCCCTGGGCCAGCACGGCGTGAACATCATGGAGTTCGTCAAGTCCTTCAACGCCCAGACGCAGGGCGACGTGGGCACGACGATCCCGGTGGAGATCACGGTCTTCGAGGACCGCTCGTTCACGTTCATCCTGAAGTCCCCGCCCGCCGCGGTGCTCATCAAGCAGGCCATCTCGCTCGCGAAGGGCTCGGCCGAGCCCCACCGCGACAAGGTCGGCCGGATCACCGAAGCCCAGCTACGTGAAATTGCCGAGAAGAAGATGAACGACTTAAACGCCCACAACCTCGACCAGGCGGCGAAGATCATCGCCGGCACCGCCCGCTCCATGGGCGTGGATGTGGTCTAGATGGCCAAGCACGGCAAGAGCTATTCCGACAGCCGCGGGCGGGTAGACCCCGAGCGCGTGTACGACCCCTCCGAGGCGATCGGCCTCGTCAAGGAGCTCAAGCGCGTGAAGTTCGACGAGTCCGTCGAGGTGCACATCCGCACCGGGCTGAACGTCCGCCACGCCGACGAGCAGCTCCGCGGCACCATCGCCCTGCCCCACGGGCTGGGCAAGTCGGTGACCGTGGCGGTCTTCGCGCGCGGCGACAAGGCCCGCGAGGCCGAGGAGGCGGGCGCGGACGTCGTCGGCGCCGACGATCTCGCCGAGCGCATCCAGGGAGGCTGGACGGACTTCGACATCGCGATCGCGACGCCGGACATGATGCCGGTGGTCGGGCGCCTCGGCCGCGTCCTCGGGCCCCAGGGCAAGATGCCCAACCCGAAGGTCGGCACCGTGACGATGGACGTCACCAAGGCCGTCGAGGAGTCCAAGGCGGGCCGCGTGGAGTACCGCACCGACCGCAACGCGATCGTCCATCTCAACATCGGCAAGACGAGCTTCGATGAACGGCGGCTGCTGGAGAACTACGCCGCGGTCATCGACGAGATCGTGCGGGCCCGGCCGTCGGCCGCCAAGGGCCGCTACCTGCGCACGATCACCCTGGCCTCCACCATGGGGCCGGGCATCAAGATCGACCCGTCGCGCACCCGCGACATCGTCGAGGAGGCGCCCGCGGCGGCATAGCCCGAGGCGCTCCCCCGCAGACCGCCGGCACCGTAAGCCCGGCGCAGGAGGACACCCTGAACCGAGACCAGAAAGCCACCGCGATCGCCGAGATCGCCGCCGACCTCCGGGGATCCGACGCGGTCTTCGCCGTGGACTACCGCGGGCTCTCCGTCGCCCGGGCCGCGGAGCTGCGCACGCGCCTCCGGGACGCCGACGCCCGCTTCCGGGTGGTCAAGAACACGCTGACCGAGCGTGCCGCCGACGAGGCGGGCGCACCGCACATCAAAGCGCTCCTGACCGGGCCGACGGCCCTGACGTTCGTGCGCGGCGACGCCGCGCTCGCGGCCAAGGCGCTCGCCGACACGGCCCGCGCGACGCAGATCCTGGAGTTCAAGGGCGGCGTGCTCAACGGCGCGGCGATCTCCGCCGCCGACGTGCAGTCCATCGCCCGGCTGCCCTCGCGCCAGGTCCTCTACGGACAGCTCGTGGGGATGGTGGCCTCGCCCCTGACGGGCCTGGCCCGCACCCTCAACGCGCTCGTAGGCGGCCTCGCCGTCGCGCTCGGTCAGGTGCGCGACCGGGGCCTGGTGAGCGGCGAGGCGCCTGCGCCGGCCGCCGAGGAGATACCTCCCGCGCCCGCGGAGGAGACGAACGACGACCCCGATTCCCAGCCGCCCGAGCCTGTGGTCCAGCCGGACCAGGCCGAGGGCGAGGATCCGACCACCGATACGACGGAGCCGCATGCGGCGGTGCCCGACTCAGAGGAGGACAACTAGATGGCCACCAGCACCCAGGAGTGGATCGACGAGCTGAAGTCGATCTCCGTACTCGAGCTCTCCGAGCGCATCAAGGCGCTCGAGGAGACGTTCGGCGTCTCCGCGGCCGCCCAGGCCGCCCCCATGCCCGGCACCGGCGGCGGCGCCGCCGACGGCGACGGCGCCGCGGAGGAGGAGCAGACCGCGTTCGACGTCGTCCTCACCGGCCCGGGCGAGAAGAAGATCCAGGTCATCAAGGTCGTCCGCGCGGCGACCGGCCTCGGTCTCAAGGAGGCCAAGGCGCTCGTCGACGAGGCCCCGAAGCCCGTCAAGGAGGGCGTCGACCGCGAGGAGGCCGACCGCCTGAAGGGCGAGATCGAGGAGGCCGGCGGGAGCGTCGAGGTCAAGTAGCCCGGCCGCGGGCGGGGAGGCGCACGTCGTCTCCCCGCCCACCGTGGCTCACGTTCGAGCTCGTACCCGCCCGGCGGTCGCGGGCCGGAATGAAGGAATTCTCATCAATTGTGAACCGGATCCGGAGCCGGTTCGCAGAGAACCCACATGACCGACCACAACCCGCTCGGAGACGGCGCGCTCGCCGAGGTAGTGAGCGACCCCGCCTCCCGCAAGAAGTTCCTGAAGATGATGGGGGGGACGGGCGGCGCCGCCGCGCTCTCCATCGCGATCGCCGCCTGCGGCAGCTCCTCCTCCTCCGGCGGCTCGGGCTCGAAGCCCAAGAGCCCCCCGAGTGGCGGCGGCGGCGGCGGCGGCGGCGGCGGCAGCAGCGACAAGGGCGACCTCGCCATCGTCAACTACGCCCTGACCCTCGAGTACCTCGAGGCCGACTTCTACGAGAAGGTCGTGAAGTCCGGGCTGTTCAAGGGCGCCCAGGCCGACACGATCAAGCTGTTCGGCGAGCAGGAGCAGCAGCACGTCCAGGCGCTCGAGATGACCGCGAAGTCGCTCGGCAAGGCCGCGGCCAAGCCCAAGGGGAAGTTCCCGCTCAAGGACGCGAAGAGCGTCCTGGCGCTCGCGGCCACCGTCGAGAACCTCGGCGCGTCGGCGTACCTCGGGCAGGCGGGAGCGATCAAGGACAAGAAGATCCTCGCCGCGGCCCTCTCCATCCACACGGTGGAGGCCCGGCACGCGGCGGCGCTCAACACGCTGCTCGGCAAGCCGATCACGCCCGACGGCGCGTTCGCCAAGCCGGCGGACATGAAGACCGTCCTCGCGGCCGTCAAGCCGTTCATCGTCGCCTAGAGACCCTCGAAATCGAAAGGACACCACGCACCATGACTGACATCAGCAACGGCGCGGCTCCCGAGCTCGAGGGAGTCGAGATCCACGGGTCCACCCGTGGCGCCTTCCTCGTGAAGGGCGCGCTCGCCGCCGGAGCCGCCTTCGGCGGCGCCGCCGTGAGCCCCTTCGTCTCCCGGGCGCTCGCGCAGGGCGGCGGTGGGGATATCGACATCCTCAACTTCGCCCTCACCCTCGAGTACCTCGAGGCCGCGTTCTACGCGGAGGCGCAGAAGAAGGTGAAGCTCGCCGGCAGCGTCAAGTCGCTGGCCAAGACCCTCGGCGACGAGGAGGCCCAGCACGTCCAGGCGCTCACGCAGGCCATCAAGGGCGCGGGCGGCAAGCCCGTCAAGGCCCCGAAGGTCGCCTTCCCGCTCACGAGCGAGAAGGCCTTCCTCAAGCTCGCCCAGGTCTTCGAGGACACCGGGGTGAGCGCCTACAACGGCGCCGCTCCGATGATCAAGTCCGCGAAGGTCCTCGGCGCCGCGGGCTCGATCGTCCAGGTCGAGGCCCGGCACGCGTCGGCGATCCGCCTCGCGGCCGGCCTGCCGCCCTCGCCGGACGCGTTCGACCCGAGCCTGAGCTCGCAGAAGGTGCTCATGGCCGTCAAGCCGTTCATCAAGAGCTAGCAGGGGAGTGACGGGGTCCCCTAGGGGAGATCCCCGATTGCGGTCGGGAGGGGAGTGGAGCAGGCTCGGGGCATGACCGAGACACCTCCCTCCCCTCCCGGGCCGCGTCTGCTGCGCCGGGCCAAGGACGACCGCGTCCTCGGCGGCGTGTGCGCCGGCGCCGGCCGCTACGTGGGCATCGACGCCGCGCTCGTGCGCGTCGCCGCCGTCCTGCTCGCCGCCTTCGGCGGTGCGGGCATCCTGCTGTACTTCGCCGCGCTCCTGCTGGTCCCCGAGGAGGGCTCGGAGGCCGCCATGCACCGTGGGCGGTTCCTCACCGTCATCGGGGTCATCATGCTCGTCCTCGCCGGGGGCGTGCTCCTGCCCCACGCGCGCTGGTTCCCCTGGCCGTTCGGCCTTCTGCTCGTCGGCCCGCTTGCGGCCTGGATCGTCCTTGCCGCCTGGGTGACCCCGGGAGAGGGCCGCGAGGTGGCCGCGCGACTCGCGCGGGTGGTGCTCCTGGTCCTCGCCTGCGGCGTCCTCGCGCTCGGCGGCGCGCTGCTCGCGGGCACCGGGCACGCCACCCTCGCCGCGGTCCTCGTCATCGTGCTCGGCGTCGCGCTGACCGCGGTCGGGCTCCTCGGCCGGGGCGACGGCGAGCTCCTGGTCCCCGCCCTCGCGCTGGCCCTGCCCGTCGCCGTGGTCGGCGCCGCGGGAATCGACCTCCGCGGGGGCGTGGGCGACCGGACCGAGCGGCCCCCGGGCGCCGCCCAGGTCCGCGACCTCTACCGCCTCGGCGCGGGACGACTCGTGGTCGACCTGCGCGACGCCCGGCTACCTGCCGGCGATCGGCGCGTGCACGTGCGGGTGGGGCTGGGCGAGGCGGTGTTGCTCGTGCCGCAGAACGTGTGCGTGGCCACCCGCGCCGACGTGGGTGCCGGCGAGGCGGTCTCGTTCGACCGCAACAGCGGCGGCGTGGACGTCGCGTGGCGCGACGCGCCGCCCGCGCCCCAGGGCCGCGCGCGGGTCGTGCTCGACGCCGACGTGGGCCTGGGCGCGGTCGCGGTGGCCAACAGCCTCTCCGAGGCCGAGACCTTCCGCACCCACGAGGAGTTCGATCCTGCCCCGACGAACACCGGGTGCGAGGCCGGCGATGTCACCGCGCGGTAGGCCGCAGGTCCCGGTGCTCGTCGCCGGGCTCGCGCTCGTCGGGCTCGGCGTGCTGCTGCTCCTCGACGCGACGGGGGCGGTGGCGCTGCGCTTCGGGTGGCTCGCCCCGGCGGTCTGCGCCGTGCTCGGAGCCGCGCTGCTCGCGGCGGGCCTCACCCGCCGGCTGTGAGCGGTGGCAGGATCCCGCGCCATGGCCGCGCGCGAGCACGGATCCCTACGGCGGGCAGGGGAGGGCGCCCTGCTCGGGGGCGTGTGTGCCGGCGTCGCGAGGAAGGCCGGCATCGACCCGCTCTGGGTCCGCCTCGGCTTCATCGCCGCGACGATGGCCGGCGGCTTCGGGATCGCGCTCTACGCGCTGGCGTGGGCGCTGGTGCCCGGCGAGGAGGCCCGGCCGACCACCGCGGGCCGCCGGGGCGCGCTCGAGGTCGCGGCGGGGGCGGCGCTGCTCGGCGTCGCGCTGCTCCTCGTCCTGCGCGCCTCCGGGCTGTGGTTCTCCGACGCGGTGGTCTGGCCGCTCGTGCTCGTCGCCGCCGGGGCGGGTCTGCTCTGGGGCGGCGGGCGGGGCCGCGGGGGACGGGAGAGCACTCCCGCTCCCCCGTCCGCCCCACCGGAGGACCCCTTGCCGCCGCCCGCGGTCAGACGCGCCGCCCTCGTCTCCCGGGCGGGCCTCGGGGTGGCGCTCGTGGTCGCCGCGGGCCTCACCTTCCTCGGGACGGTCGGGGCGTTGAGCGCGGCGCGCGACGTCGTGCTCGCCGTGCTCGTGGCCGTCGGGGTCCTCGGCGTGATCTTCGCCCCGCTCGTGGCCCGGCTCATGCGCTCGCTCGGCGTCGAGCGGACCGAACGGATCCGCACCCAGGAGCGCGCGGATCTCGCCGCCCACCTCCACGACTCCGTGTTGCAGACGCTCGCGCTCGTGCAGAAGCGCGCGCAGGAGCCGCAGGAGGTCGCCGCGCTCGCCCGGCGCCAGGAGCGCGAGCTGCGCGCCTGGCTGTCGGGCCGTCCCGTCCCCGGCGCCGACATGACGCTCCGGGCCGGGCTCGAGGCGGCGGCCGGCGAGGTCGAGCACGCCCACGGCGTGCGCGTCGAGGTCGTCGGCGTGGGCGATTCGGAGCTTGACCCGGCGAGCGCCGCCGTCCTCGCCGCCGCCCGCGAGGCGATGGTCAACGCCGCGAAGTTCGGCGGTGGGTCGCCCGTCGACGTCTACGTCGAGGCCGAGGACGGGCAGGTGGACGTCTTCGTGCGCGACCGCGGTCCGGGCTTCGACCCGGCGGCCGTTCCCCCTGACCGCCGCGGCGTGCGCGAGTCGATTCTCGGGCGCATGGCCCGCGCCGGGGGGCGCGCCGAGATCCGCCGGGCGCCGGGCGGCGGGACGGAGGTCGAGTTGCGGCTGGGAGAGCACCGCTCGTGATCCGCGTCGCGCTCGTCGACGACCATGCGCTCTTCCGGGCGGGGGTGCGCTCCGAGCTCGAGGGGCGCGTGGAGGTCGTGGGGGAGGCGGGGACGGTCGCGGAGGCGGTGGCGCTCGTGGGCGCGGCGAGGCCGGATGTCGTCCTGCTCGACGTCCAGATGCCCGATGGCGGCGGCGTCGCGGTCCTGCGCCAGGCAGCCGGCGGGGGGTGGGCGCCGCGCTTTCTCGCCCTCTCGGTGTCCGATGCGGCCGAGGACGTGATCGCGGTCATCCGGGCGGGGGCGCGCGGCTACGTGACGAAGACGATCGGGCCCGCGGAGCTCGCGGACGCGATCCGGCGGGTGCACGAGGGCGACGCGGTGTTCTCCCCCCGGCTGGCGGGCTTCGTGCTCGACGCCTTCGCCGGCGACCCGCCGCCGGCCGCCGACGCCGACCTCGATCTGCTCACCCCCCGTGAGCGCGAGGTCCTGCGCCACCTGGCCCGGGGGTGGATGTACAAGGAGGTCGCGCACCACCTCGGGATCTCGGTGAAGACGGTCGAGGCCCACGTGGGGGCGGTGTTGCGCAAGCTGCAGCTGTCGTCCCGGCACGAGCTCGCGCGTTGGGCCGGCGACCGCGGGCTGTGAGCGGACCCGCTAGGCTGCCTTGACACCCTGTCAACAACGATCCCCGCAGGAGGGCGCATGGCCACGCTCCTGGATCTGACGTCCCAGGGGGACGTCGGCACGATCTCCGACGACGCCAAGCTCTCGTCGGTCAAGCTCATGACCCCCCAGCAGCTCTACGAGCTGTGGGAGCGCCAGCCCTGGTCGGCGTACGCGATCGACTTCGAGCAGGACAAGGTCGACTGGCAGAACCTCCCCGAAGAGGGGAAGGCCGACATCATCTGGGGCCTCTCCTCGTTCTTCGTGGGCGAGGAGCGGGTGACCACGCAGTTCTCCGGGCTCGTCATGGCCTACGAGAACCAGGCCGAGGAGGCGTTCCTCACCACCCAGCAGGTCGACGAGGCCCGCCACGCGCAGCACTTCTCGCGCTTCTACGAGCAGGTCATGTCCATCGGGGGCACGATGGACGAGCAGCTCGCGCACGTGCGCGAGGAGCTCAACGAGTCGTTCGTGACGCTCTTCGACGAGCATCTCGTCCACGTGGGCGAGCGGCTCATCGCCGACCCCGCCGACGTCGCGGCCAAGGTCGACTTCGTCACGACCTACCACATGGTCATCGAGGGCACGCTCGCCCTCACCGGCCAGCACTTCATCACCGACTACTTCGAGAAGCAGGGGATCCTCCCCGGCTTCGTCGAGGGCTTCCGGAGCATCTCGCGCGACGAGCACCGCCATGTCGCCTACGGGACCTGGTATCTGAAGGAGGCCTGCTCAGACCCGGCGCTGGCCCGCCGCGCGCAGGAGCGGCTCACCGAGCTCATCCCCATCGCCGCCCAGGTGCTCGTGCCCAGGGGCAAGGACCCCTTCGGCGAGTGGGAGCTGCTCGGCTACACGAGCCAGGAGATCAACGAGTTCGCCTTCCGCGCGCTCACCCGCCGCCTGAAGGTGATCGGGATCGGTATCGGAGAGCCTGCCGCGGCGTAGGATCGCGGGCATGCGCACCATCCGACGGATCGTCCTCCTCTCCGGCGTCCTCGTCCTGCTCGGAGCGGCGAGCGCGCCGGGGGACCTGAAGGAGAGCGCACGGCTGTCGCCCGACGGACTCGGGCCCGTGCGGATCGGCGCGACCGTCGCCGCGGCCGAGCGCCACCTCGGCCATTCCCTGCGGATCAACCGGAACGCCTCCCCGCCGTGCGGGGTTGGGATCATCTCGAAGCGGCTGAAGGCCGACGTGCTCGTGACGGGGCCGCGGATCGCGGTCATCGACGTTCGCGGCGGCCCCCTGAGCACCACGCGCGGCATCCGCGTGGGCGATTCCGTGGCCAAGCTCAAGCGCCGCTACAAGCGCCTGCGTCGCTTCGCGGAGTTCTACTCGCACCTGCCCGCCTACGAGTACCGGCGGGGGAACCGCAAGCTGCTGTTCTTCACGCGCCGGGGCCGCGTCACGGCCATGAGCGCCGGCCGGCGGCCCGAGGTCGATTACGTGGAGGGCTGTGTGTGATCACCGTCGCGGTCACCGGGCCGACGGGGACCTTCGGCGCCGGCCTGATCCCGCTGCTCCAGGAGGACGTGACCATCGGGCGGATCGTCGGGGTCGCCCGCCGCCCGTTCGACCCCGCCCGGCGGGGCTGGACGAAGATGGAGTACCGGGAGGGCGACGTGCGCGACCCCGCCGCGCTCGCCGACGCCTTCGCGGGCGCCGACGTCGTCGTCCACCTCGCCTTCAACCTCACGGGCAACGCCCCGCGCGAGGAGCTGCGCGCGATCAACGTCGGGGGCACGCTCAACGCGTTCCGCGCCGCCGGCGAGGCGGGGGCGGAGCGCTTCGTCTACGCCTCCTCGGTCGCCGCCTACGGCTTCCACCCCGACAATCCGATCGGAATGACCGAGGACTGGCCGGTGCGCGGGGCCGAGCAGCTCTTCTACTCTCAGGAGAAGGCGGAGATCGAGCAGCTCCTGCACGACGCCCGGGCCGAGCATCCGCAGCTCGACCTCTACCTCCTGCGCCCGTGCATCGTCGTCGGGCCCGACGCGATGGGGGCGAAGGAGGTCCTGCCCGGGCCGCTCGCGTCGCTCGGCCGCGGGCTGGCCGGCGTCTTGAGCAAGCTCCCGCTGCCGCTGTTCTCCGTCCCGCTCCCGGTGCCCGTGCAGTTCGTCCATCAGGACGACGTGGGGCAGGCGTTCATGCGGTGCATCGCCGGGGACGGGCCGCCCGGGCCCTACAACCTCGCGGGCGACGGCGTGCTCGCGGGCGACGAGGTGGTGCGCGAGCTCGGGCTCACTCCCCTGCCCATGCCGAGCGCGGTGACGAAGGCGGTCGCCGGCGCGGTCGCCCGCGCGCCGCTCGCCCCGCCCTCGGTCCAGTGGGCGGAGGCGATGACCCACCCGTCGATCATGGACACGACCCGCGCCAAGCGCGAGCTCGGCTGGACCCCGCGGTACTCCTCGCTCGAGGCGTTGCGGGACACGCTCTGAGCGCGGGTGAGCGCCCGGCTCCTCGTCGTCGACGACGACCCGCCCGTGCGGCGGATGCTGGAGCGGACGCTCGCGGCCGAGGGGCACGTGGTGGTGGCGGCCGCCGACGGCGGGCGTGCGCTCGCGGCGCTCGAGCGCGACGTCCCCGACCTCGTGGTCCTCGACGTGACCATGCCCGGGGTGAACGGGCTCGCGGTCTGCCGGCGCGTGCGCGCCCGCGGGCTGGCGGTGCCGATCCTCCTGCTCACGGCCCGGGACGGGGTGGCCGATCGGGTGGCCGGCCTCGACGCCGGCGCCGACGACTACCTCGTCAAGCCCTTCTCGCCGGACGAGCTCACCGCGCGGGTCCGCGCCCTGCTGCGCCGTGCGGGCGGGGGCGGGGCCCGGGTGCTCGCCCTCGCCGATCTCGAGCTCGACCTCGAGGCCCGCGTGGGCCGGCGCGCGGGACGCGACCTCGGCCTGACGCCCCGCGAGGCCGAGCTGCTCGAGCTCCTGCTGCGCCACCCCCGGCAGGTCGTCACGCGCGAGGCGGCGCTCGCGGCGCTGTGGGACGGCGAGGGAACGCTCAACCTCGTCGATCGCTACGTCGCCTACCTGCGCCGCAAGCTCGGGTCGCCCGCACCCATCCGCACGGTGCGCGGCGTGGGCTTCGCGCTCGACCCGTGACCCTCCGGGCCCGGGTCGCGGCGGCCACCGCCGCGGCGATCATCGTCGCGCTGGCGGGGCTGACCGTGGCGCTGTCGGTGCTGACCGACCACGAGCTGCACGCCTCGCTCGACCGCGCCCTGCGCCGGCGCGCCGGGGAGGTGTCGCGGCTCAGCGCGACCGCCCCGGCGCTGCTCACGCGCGCGGGAACCCTCGACGCCCCGCTCGGCGGCCGTGAGCTCCTCGTACAGGTCGTCGACCGTCGGGGCCGGACGGTCGCGCGCTCGGAGGCACTCGGCGGCGACGCCCTGCCCGCGGGCGGGCTGCTCGCCGCGGCGCTCCGCCGCGTGCGCGCCGGCTACCGCGACGCGCGGCGGGAGGGCGCGGGGCTGCGGGTGTACGTCGCGCCCCTGGCCGCGCTCGGCGGGCCGGCGAGCGGGGGCGCGGTCCTCGTCGCCTCCACCACGGCCCCCATCGACGAGACGCTCGCGCGGCTGCGGCGACTCGGGTTGCTCTCCCTGCTCGGCGCCCTCCTGCTCGGAGCCGGCCTCGCGACGCTCTTCGCCCGCCGGGCGCTGCGGCCCGTGGAGGCGCTCTCCGTCGCGGCGGCGGACATCGAGCGGACGGGAGACGCGACGCGGCGCCTGCCCAGCCCGGCGACCCGGGACGAGCTCGGGCGCCTGGGCACGACGCTCAACGCGATGCTCGCCGCGCTCGAGCGGGCGCGCGCGGCCGAGCGCCGCTTCGTCGACGACGCCTCCCACGAGCTGCGCACGCCGCTCACCGCCCTGCGGGGCAACGCCGCCTACGTCGCCCGGCACGGCGCCGACCCGGCCGTGCTCGCCGACCTCGAGCACGACGCCGCGCGGCTCTCCGCCCTGCTCGACGACCTCCTGGCTCTCGCCCGCGAGGACGCCGCGCAGCCTCCGACGGCCGCGGTCCGCCTCGACGAGCTCGCGCGACAGGGCGCCGCGCGTGCGAACGCCGAGCTCGGCGCCGTCGCCCCCGCGTTGGTGCGCGGGGATCCCGACGCGCTCGCCCGGGCGCTCGACAACCTCCTGGACAACGCCCGCCGCCACGGGCCGTCCGGCGGGCGCGTCCGGGTCGCCGTCGAGGTCGCGGACGACCGTGCCGTGCTCTCGGTGACCGACGACGGCCCGGGCCTCGGTCCCGCGGACGCCGAGCGCGCCTTCGAGCGGTTCTGGCGCGGGGCGGACCGGGGTGGGACGCCGGGTACCGGGCTCGGCCTGGCCATCGTCCGCACCACCGCCGAGCGCCACGCCGGCCGCGCCGGAGCGACGGGCGCGCGGGTCTGGCTCGAGCTGCCGTTGGCTCCGGGCGGTCTCACAGAACCTTCAGAGACCGGCGGTACAACGTCTCCATGACCTCGCTCCGCCGCCACCGCGTGGCCGCCCTCGTCGCCCTCGCCGGGCTGCTCGCCGTCACGGCGATCGCGTCCGCGGCGATCTCCGGCGGCGGCCCCACGCCACGCCCCGCACCCCTCGCCGTCGCCGTCCACCGCGCGCTCACCGCGCCCGCGGTGCCCGGCGTCACCGCGCGCATCCGCTTCACGAACCGCCTCGTCTCCTCCGGCGCGCTGCCGAACGGCGCCTCCTCGCCGCTCATCTCGGGAGCGACGGGTCGCGCTTGGGTGACCGACGACGGGCGCTTCCGGCTCGAGCTCCAGTCCGACCGGGGCGACGCCCAGATCGTGTCCGACGGGAAGGCCGTGACCGTCTTCGACGCGAAGTCGAACACCGTCTACACGGCGACGCTCCCGCCGGGCAAGGAGCGCCACAAGGCCGGGAAGCACCACGGGCCGCCGAGCCTCGCCGCGATCCGCCGCGGGCTGGCCAAGCTCGCCCGCGAGGCGAACCTCTCCGGTGCCCGGCCGACCAACGTCGCGGGGCAGCCGGCCTACTCGGTCTCGGTCTCGCCGAAGCACGACGGCGGCCTGCTCGGCGCCCTCTCGCTCGCATGGGACGCCGCCCACGGCACGCCGCTCCGCGTCGCGCTGACCGCCCAGGGCTCCGAGGAGCCCGTCCTCGAGCTCGAGGCCACCGACATCTCCTACGGGACCGTGCCCGACTCCGCCCTGACCCCGCCCTCGCCCCCGGGTGCCAAGCACCAGCGCGTGCGGCTCGGTTCGTCGGCCATGGGCCGGCACGCGGGTCGCCGGGAGCGCGGGCACTCCGTGCGCGGCGCCCAAGCGGTCCGCGCCCGGCTCGGCGACGTCCTGCGCGCGCCGAAGACCCTCGTCGGCCTGCCGCGCCAGGAGGTCCGCCTCGTCTCCGAGGACGGCAAGGCGCCCAGGGCGCTCGTCCTCTACGGGCACGGGCTCGGCGGGATCGCCGTGCTCGAGGAGCGCGACAGCGGCAAGGCGTCGGAGCAGCTCGACCAGCTTCCGAAGGTCTCGGTCGACGGGGCCACGGGCCACGAGCTGCCCACCGCGCTCGGCACGGTGCTCACGTGGTCGGAGGGCGGCGCGCGCTACACGCTCGTCGGCTCGCTGCCCGCCGCGGCGGCCGAGACGGCGGCGCGGGACCTGCGGTGAGCGACGCGCCCGTCGAGGCCCGCGGGCTGGTCAAGCGCTACGGGGAGGTTCTCGCCGTCGACCATGTCGACCTCACCGTGGCCGCGGGGGACGTGTACGGCTACCTCGGCCCGAACGGGGCGGGGAAGACGACGTCGCTGCGGATGCTCCTCGGGCTCATCCGCGCCGACGAGGGCACGATCCGCGTGTTCGGGCGCGACCCCCAGGCCGACGGGGCGCAGGCCCTCGACGGGGTCGCCGGCTTCGTCGAGGCGCCGCGTTTCTACCCCTACCTCACCGGCCGCAAGAACCTCGAGCTCGTGGCCGCGCTCGACGGCGGCGACGCCGCTGAGCGGATCGGAGGCGCCCTCGAGCTCGTCGACCTCGCCGACCGCGCGAAGCACAAGGTGGGCGGCTATTCACACGGGATGCGCCAGCGCCTGGGAATCGCGGGCGCGCTGCTGCGCGACCCCCGCCTGCTCCTGCTCGACGAGCCCGCCACGGGCCTCGATCCCGCGGGCATGCGCGACATGCGTGCGCTCATCCGCCGCCTGGCAGGGGAGGGGATGACCGTCCTGCTCTCCTCGCACCTGCTCAACGAGGTGGAGGAGCTCTGCAATCGCGTGGCGATCGTGGGCAAGGGCCGCGTCATCTACGAGGGGGCGCTCGCCGACCTGCGCGCGACCGCGGGCGGTCGCCATCTGCTGCGCACCACGGACGACGACCGGGCGCTGGCCGTCCTGCGCGCACAGCCCCGCGTCCACGACGTGGAGCACACCGCCGAGGGGATCGCCCTGCGCACCGAGGGTGACGAAGCCGCGCCCGAGCTCTCGGTCGCGCTCGTCGAGGCCGGCCTCGGGGTCCGCGCGCTCATCCCGCGCGAGGCGTCGCTCGAGGAGCTCTTCTTCCGGTTGACGGAGGGGGCCCCGGAGCCCGAGCCCGCGCCCGAGGCGGTCCCCGCATGAGCGCGATCGCCGAGCGTCGGCTCCGTCGGCCTCAGGCCGACAGACTCGACTCTCGGCGGCCGGGAGTGGGGACCGTCTGGCGCTGGGAGCTGCGCAAGCTCGTCTCGCTCAAGCGCACCTACCTCGGGCTCGGCGCCGCGGTCGTCTTCCCGCTCATCTTCGTCATCGCCCTCGCCGTCCAGACCGGCGCGCCCGACGACGTGCTCTTCGGCCGCGCCGTGCGTCAGTCCGCCTTCGCGATCCCGCTCGTGCTGCTCCTGTTCGGCTCGATCTGGTTCATGCCGCTGGTCACCGCGCTCGTGGCCGGCGACATCGTCGCCACCGAGGACAACAACGGCACGCTGAAGACCATCCTCACCCGCTCGGTCGGGCGCGGTCCGATCTTCGCCGGCAAGGTGCTTGCCGCCGCCACCTACACGGTCGTCGCGGTCCTGATCTTCGGGCTCACCGGGCTCATCGGCGGCGCGATCGAGGTGGGCTTCCACCCGCTCGTCTCCCTGTCGGGCACCGTCATCTCCACGGGGGAGGCGTCCCGCCTGGAGGCCGCGGGCTTTGCCGTCTACCTCATGCCCGTGCTCGCGGTGGCGGCCATCGGGATCCTGCTCTCCACGGTCACCCGGAACTCCGCGGCGGCGGTGGTCGGGACCCTGATGTTCTCCCTACTGCTCCAGCTCACGCAGATCGTCCCCGGGCTGAAAGGCGTCCAGCCCTACCTCCTCCCCGAGCAGTTCAATGCATGGCAGGGCCTGCTCCGCCAGCCCATCGACACTGCCCCCATCGTCCGCGCCGCGTGGGTGTGTGGGCTCCACGCGGCGATCGCCCTCACCGTCGCCTGGCTCGTCTTCCGCCGGCGCGACGTGGCGGGGGGTTGACCTCCGGGCTAGACTGACCCGAGTCAGCCGATAGCCGTAGCCGCTCGTCCAGGGTGAGTCCGCGCCACATACGCGGGTCATCGAGTGGGGTCCGTGAGCGCTGACTCGCCCTCTGCGGGGTCCTGTAGGCCCCTGCTACATTGTCATGTTGCGCTTCAGTTCCTGAAGCATCCTCTTCCACAGCCGATCGCCTCCCGAGGAGCCGCCCCCCTTGGCACCTTCGACCACCCCGCGTACCCGTCGCTCCTTCGCGCGCCTGCCCCAGGTGCTGGAGGTCCCGAACCTCATCGACATCCAGAAGAAGTCCTTCGCGTGGCTCACCGACACCGAGAAGGGCGGCCTGCGCGAGACGATCAACGACATCTCGCCGATCGAGGACTACACGGGTAACCTCGCCGTGGGCTTCCAGGAGTTCCACTTCGACGAGCCGTCCGCCTCGCTGGCCGAGTGCCGCGAGAAGGACCTCACGTACTCACGACCGCTGACGGTCTCCGTCCAGTTCGTCAACCGCGAGACGGGCGAGATCCGCGAGCAGTCGGTGTTCATGGGCGACTTCCCGTGGATGACCGAGCGCGGCACGTTCGTGATCAACGGCACGGAGCGCGTCGTGGTCACGCAGCTCGTCCGTTCGCCCGGCGCCTACCTCATGGAGCCCAAGGATCGTGAGAAGCAGGTCTTCATCGCGAACCTCATGCCCGCCCGCGGCTCGTGGCTCGAGCTCGAGATCGACAAGAAGGGCAAGGTCTTCGTCCGGATCGACCGCAAGCGCAAGCTGCCGGTCACCGTCCTGCTGCGCGCGATGGGCTACGAGTCCGACGAGGAGATCCTCAAGCTCTTCTCAGACTCCCTCTACATCCGCAACACGATCGACACCGACACCGAGGTCACCCGGACCGAGGAGGGTGCGCTCATCGAGCTGTTCAAGAAGCAGCGCCCGGGCGAGCCGCCGTCGGTCGACGCCGCGCGCAACCTGCTCAACCAGCTCTTCTTCGACACCAAGCGCTACGACCTCACACGGGTCGGCCGCTACAAGCTCAACGAGCGCCTGGGCCGCGACGCCGGCCTCGACGTCCGCACCCTCCAGCACGACGACATCATCGAGCTCGTCCGCAAGCTCGTGGAGATCCCGAAGAAGCTCGGGATCCCGGAGGACTCCGAGGACATCAAGGACTTCGCCGCCGAGGCGGTGATGATGCCGCGCGAGCCGATCGTCGACGACCTCGACGAGTACGAGGACTTCGGCAACCGCCGCCTGCGGACCGTCGGCGAGCTCATCCAGGAGGCCTTCCGCATCGGCCTCTACCGGATGGAGCGCGTCGTGCGCGAGCGCCTCACCACCGAGGACGCCGACACGATCACGCCGCAGACCATCGTGAACATCCGCCCCGTGGTGGCGGCCATCAAGGAGTTCTTCGGGTCCTCGCAGCTCTCGCAGTTCATGGACCAGACGAACTCGCTCGCCGGTCTCACGCACCGCCGCCGGCTGAGCGCGCTGGGTGCGGGCGGCCTCACCCGCGAGCGCGCCCCGATCGAGGTGCGCGACGTGCACCCGACCCACTACGGGCGCATGTGCCCCATCGAGACCCCGGAGGGGCCGAACATCGGCCTCATCGGCTCGCTGTCCTCCTACGCGGAGGTCTCGGAGTTCGGCTTCGTGACCACCCCGTACCGCGTGGTCAGGAACGGGAAGGTGACCGACGAGGTCCTCCACCTCGACGCCACCAAGGAGAAGGAGCAGCGGATCGCGCAGGCCAACGCGGAGGTGGACAAGGACGGGAAGCTCCTCGGCGAGGAGATCATCTGCCGCACCCAGGCCGGCCAGTACGTGACCGTGCCCCCCGCGGAGGTGGACCTCATGGACGTCTCCACGGAGCAGATCTGGTCCGTGGCCACGGCGATGATCCCGTTCCTCGAGCACGACGACGCCAACCGCGCGCTCATGGGCTCGAACATGCAGCGCCAGGCCGTGCCGCTCCTGAAGACCGACGCGCCCCTCGTGGGCACGGGGATGGAGCGCCGGGCCGCCATCGACACGGGCGACGTCGTCCTCGCCCGCCGCGCGGGCCGCGTCGCCTACCTCGACTCCGCGAAGATCGTGGTCGAGACGAAGGACGGGTCCGACACCTACGAGCTCCAGAAGTTCATGCGCTCCAACCAGGGGACGATCATCCACAACAAGCCGCTCGTCTCCACGGGCGAGGAGGTGACCGAGGGGCACGTCCTGGCCGACGGGTCGGCGACCGACTCGGGCGAGATGGCGCTGGGCAAGAACCTGTGCGTCGCCTTCATGTCCTGGGAGGGCTACAACTTCGAGGACGCGATCATCCTCTCGCGCCGCCTGGTCAAGGACGACGAGCTCACCTCGATCCACATCGAGGAGTACGAGATCGACGCCCGCACGACGAAGCTCGGCGACGAGGAGATCACCCGCGACATCCCGAATCGCTCCGAGGAGTCGCTGCGCAACCTCGACGACCGCGGCATCGTCCGGGTCGGCGCCGAGGTCGGCTCTGGCGACCTGCTCGTGGGCAAGGTCACGCCCAAGGGCGAGACCGAGCTCACCGCCGAGGAGAAGCTCATCCGCGCGATCTTCAAGGAGAAGGCGCGCGAGGTGCGCGACACCTCCCTGAAGGTGCCCCACGGCGAGGAGGGCGTGGTCATCGACGTCCTCACGTTCTCGCGCGACAACGGCGACGACCTGCCGCCGGGGGTCAACGAGCTCGTACGCGTGTTCGTGGCCAAGAAGCGCAAGATCTCCGAGGGTGACAAGCTCGCGGGGCGCCACGGCAACAAGGGCGTGATCTCGAAGATCGTCGACGAGGAGGACATGCCGTTCCTCGAGGACGGCACGCCCGTCGACGTGATCCTCAACCCGCTCGGCGTGCCGAGCCGCATGAACATCGGCCAGATCCTCGAGACCCACCTCGGGTGGGTCGCGGCCAAGGGCTGGTACTCCGACAAGCTCAACCCGGCGGACGGCAACGGCCACACGAAGACCTACGTCGCCACCCCGGTGTTCAACGGCGCCTCGCTCCAGGACGTCGACGACGCCCTGGTCAACTGGCAGGACGAGCACCGGGGCGCGATCCGGATGGAGGTCGACAAGTCGGCCCGGCCGGGCGAGCGTGCCTCGGGCAAGGTCCAGCTCTACAACGGCCGGACGGGCGAGCCCTTCGAGGAGAAGGTCACCGTCGGCTACATGTACATCCTGAAGCTCCTCCACCTCGTGGACGACAAGATCCACGCCCGGAGCACGGGCCCCTACTCCCTCGTCACCCAGCAGCCGCTGGGCGGCAAGGCGCAGTTCGGCGGCCAGCGCTTCGGCGAGATGGAGGTGTGGGCGCTCGAGGCCTACGGCGCGGCGTACACGCTGCAGGAGATGCTCACGATCAAGTCCGACGACACGGTCGGGCGGGTGAAGGCCTACGAGGCCATCGTCAAGGGCGAGAACATCGCCGAGCCGTCCATCCCCGAGTCGTTCAAGGTCCTGCTCAAGGAGATGCAGTCGCTGGCGCTCGACGTCAACGTGGTCTCCGAGGAGGGCGACTCCGCGGAGATGGGCGACGAGGACGACGACCTGCTCCGTGCCGCGGAGGAGCTCGGCATCGACCTCTCCGGGGTCCGCGCCGGCGGCACCGACGACGAGGCCGAGGACACCGACCAGCCCGAGGCGGCCGACGAGGCCACCGAGCGCGAGGACTCGGCGGACGCGGTGGGCGTGGCGCCCGAGGTCGAGGAGGCCGTGATCGACCCCGCGCTCACGACGAGCGAAGCGATCGCCACCGAGGATCTCGCCACGGACGCGGACCCCTACATCGAAGAGGACGTACCGGCCGTCGTGCCGGAGACGGAGGAGCCGGCATGATCGATATCAACAACTTCGACGCCATCGAGATCGGGCTCGCGTCCTCGAAGCAGATCCGGTCCTGGTCCTCCGGTGAGGTCGTCAAGCCCGAGACGATCAACTACCGGACGCTCAAGCCCGAGAAGGACGGGCTCTTCTGCGAGCGCATCTTCGGTCCCACCAAGGACTGGGAGTGCTACTGCGGCAAGTACAAGCGCGTCCGCTACAAGGGGATCGTCTGCGAGCGCTGCGGCGTCGAGGTCACCCGCTCCAAGGTGCGCCGCGAGCGCATGGGGCACATCGACCTCGCCGCGCCCGTCTCGCACATCTGGTTCTTCAAGGGCGTCCCGTCGCGCATCGGCTACCTGCTCGACATGGCGCCCAAGGAGCTCGAGAAGGTCCTGTACTTCGCCGCGTCCATCGTGACGTGGGTCGACGAGGAGGCGCGCGAGCGCGACCTCGACTCCCTGCGCGGCCAGGTCGACGAGGTGCTCGACGCCTACGCCGCCGAGAAGGAGGAGCGCCTGCTCGAGCTCCGCGAGCAGCTCGGGCGCCGCGAGACGCACCTCGAGACGGGGGCCACGCGGGGCTTTGACACCGAGGACGACATGTGGTCCGAGGGGCTCGACGTCGACGCGACGAAGCTCGACGGCGACGAGAAGGCGAAGCTCCTCAAGGATCTCCGCAAGACCTTCGGAGCCGACATGGACGACACCGAGGCGTACATCGAGGACGCCGCCGAGCGCATGCGCCAGGTGTGGGAGGTCTTCCAGGGCATGGGGCCCAAGGACGTCGTCAACGACGAGACGCTCTTCCGTGAGCTCAAGGACCGCTTCGGCTCGCCCTACGGCTTCGGGGAGTACTTCCGGGGCGGCATGGGCGCCGAGTCGATCCGTGACCTGCTCGAGCAGATCGACCTCGAGGCCGAGCGCGTCGAGCTCGAGGACATCGTCAAGAACGGCAAGGGCCAGAAGCAGGCCCGCGCGGTCAAGCGGCTCAAGGTCGCCTCGGCGTTCATCAACTCCGGCAACAAGCCGGACATGATGGTCCTCGAGGCCGTGCCGGTCATCCCGCCCGAGCTGCGCCCGATGGTGCAGCTCGACGGTGGCCGCTTCGCCACGTCGGACCTCAACGACCTCTATCGCCGCGTCATCAACCGCAACAACCGCCTCAAGCGGCTGCTCGACCTCGGCGCGCCCGAGATCATCGTCAACAACGAGAAGCGCATGCTCCAGGAGGCGGTCGACGCGCTGTTCGACAACGGCCGCCGCGGCCGGCCCGTCACGGGTCCGGGCAACCGTCCCCTGAAGTCGCTCTCGGACATGCTCAAGGGCAAGCAGGGCCGGTTCCGCCAGAACCTGCTCGGCAAGCGCGTGGACTACTCCGGCCGCTCGGTGATCGTCTCCGGGCCCTCGCTCAAGCTCCACCAGTGCGGGTTGCCCAAGCTCATGGCCCTCGAGCTCTTCAAGCCGTTCATCATGGCCCGGCTCGTCGAGCGCAAGGAGGCGCAGAACATCAAGGCGGCCAAGAAGATGGTCGACTCGATGATCCCCGGGGTGTGGGACGTCCTCGACGAGGTCATCCACGAGCACCCCGTCCTGCTCAACCGCGCGCCGACGCTGCACCGCCTGGGCATCCAGGCGTTCGAGCCCGTGCTCGTCGAGGGCAAGGCGATCCAGGTCCACCCGCTGGTCTGTCACGCGTTCAACGCGGACTTCGACGGCGACCAGATGGCGGTCCACCTGCCCCTGTCGGCAGAGGCCCAGGCCGAGGCGCGCATCCTCATGCTCTCCTCGAACAACATCCTCTCGCCGGCGCACGGCGCGCCGCTGGCCACGCCGACCCAGGACATGGTCCTCGGCGCGTACTACCTGACCTACGGGCCCGAGGGCGAGGAGCTCGCGGGCGCGGAGTCCAAGTACGTGTTCCGCACGGCGACGGAGGCCGAGTACGCCTACGAGACCGGGAAGCTCAAGCTCCACGAGGTCGTGCACTACCGCCCCGAGTGGCACACGGGTGGGCACATCGCGACCACGGTGGGCCGGGTGATCTACAACGACCGGATCGAGCGTGCGCTGGAGGAGGCCCTCGGCGAGGACTTCGATCGCTCGGGCTACGAGTACACGAACCGGTCGCTCAAGAAGCGCGACCTCACGAAGGTGATCGACGCGCTCGTGCAGGAGTACGGCGCCTCGGCGATCTCGCAGGTGCTCGACGCGTTCAAGGACCTCGGCTTCCGTTTCGCCACGCAGGCGGGGGTGACGATCTCCAAGAACGACGTCGTCGTCCCGCCGAACAAGCAGGAGATCCTCGCCGTCTTCGAGGGCGAGGTCGCCGGGATCGAGGACCAGTACGGCGACGGGCTCATCACCGAGGAGGAGCGCCACGAGGCGATCGTGGACATCTGGACGCGCGCGACCGACGAGGTGGCGACGGCGATGGAGAACCACCTCGACCACCTCAACCCGATCTACATGATGGCCAACTCGGGGGCCCGCGGATCGTTCAAGCAGATCCGCCAGCTCGCGGGGATGCGCGGCCTCATGGCCAACCCGAAGGGCGAGATCATCGAGCGCCCGATCAAGTCCAACTTCATCGAGGGCTTGTCGGTGCTCGAGTATTTCATCTCGACCCACGGGGCGCGGAAGGGGCTCGCCGACACGGCGCTCCGTACCGCGGACTCGGGCTACCTGACGCGTCGCCTCGTCGACGTCTCCCAGGACGTGATCATCCGCCAGGAGGACTGCGGCACCGAGGAGTACGTGGAGCTGTTCGTGCTCGACGAGCGCACGGGCGAGCCCAACGCGAACCTCGTCGGGCGGATCCTCGCCCGGGACTTCGACGGCATGGAGGCGGGCATCGAGATCGACCGCGGGGAGCTCGCGGCGCTCGCGGCCAAGGCCCGGGAGGCCAACGGCTCCGGCCCCGTGCGGGTGCCGGTCCGCTCCACCCTGAAGTGCGTCGCCGAGACCGGCGTGTGCCAGGCGTGCTACGGCCGGGCGATGGCGACGGGCAACATCGCCCAGATCGGCGACGCGGTGGGGATCATCGCGGCGCAGTCCATCGGCGAGCCCGGGACGCAGCTCACGATGCGGACGTTCCACACCGGCGGTGTCGCCGGAGCGGACATCACGCACGGCCTGCCGCGTGTGGTGGAGCTCTTCGAGGCCCGCAAGCCCAAGGGCCTGGCCAAGATCGCCGAGGTCGGGGGAGTGGTCTCGATCGAGGAGACGGACAAGGCGCTGACGGTCGTGGTCACCGACGAGGGGGGCGACGAGCACCGCAACTCGTTCCCGCGTCGCACCCGGCTGTTCGTCGCCGAGGGCGAGCAGGTCGAGCCCGGCACGCAGCTCAACGAGGGGTCGCTGTACCCGCACGAGCTGCTGGCGATCCGCGGCCGGACGGAGACCGAGCTCTACCTCGTCAAGGAGGTGCAGGAGGTCTACAAGTCCCAGGGCGTGGACATCGACGACAAGCACATCGAGCTGATCGTCCGCCAGATGATGAAGAAGGTCCGGGTCGACCAGAAGGGCGACACGGAGTACCTGCCGGGTGCGTTCATCGACCGCAACGTCTTCCTCGCGCGCAACGAGCAGGTCGGCGCCGAGGGCGGCGAGCAGGCCCAGTTCGAGGAGATCATCCTCGGGATCACGAAGGCGTCGCTGAACACGGACTCGTTCCTGTCGGCGGCCTCGTTCCAGGAGACGACGAAGGTCCTCACCGACGCGGCGCTGGAGGGCAAGAAGGACTCGTTGCACGGGCTGAAGGAGAACGTGATCATCGGGAAGCTGATCCCGGCGGCGACGGGTCTGAAGCGCTATCGGCGGATCGAGATCGAGTCCAACGAGCCGCTGCCGCGGGGGATCGACGGCGACCTGCTCGACGGGGATGACCTGGCCGCGGAGCTGGGGTTGACCGACGGTGAGGGGATGGGGTTCGGGTCCTCGCTGGAGGGTGACCTGTCGGACCTCGAGCGCATCGGCGCGGGGGACGGTGGGGGCGCGACGGGGTTTGCCGAGGAGCTGGCGGAGCTCGACGTGCCCGACGAGCCGACCAAGCCCTGAACGGACATCGACCGGGCTGGCAGGAGCCGGCCCGGTCGGGTCACCCCCGGGAGACCTAAGCGGACTCGCGCTGAGCCTCGGCTTGCCGCGTCTTGGACTTGAGTCTCCCGGGTGCGCCCCGCCCGGGCCGGGTCGTCAGGCCGGGCGATCGCTGATCGACTCGCCGGGGCGCGTGGATCTGTGCGCCTACGGCGTGGCGATCGTGCATCGCAGGTGGGGTGCACGGCCGATCCGTTGGTCCAGGGTCACGAGCGTGGCCCCGGTGAGCTCGGCGAGGTCGACTCTCACTCCTGTCGCGTTGACACGTGCGCGGGCGCGGGCGATGACGTCCTCGACGGGCGGGCGCGCGGCGGCGTCGATGAGCATGCCGCGGACGTACTCCTGCAAGGACTTTCCGGCGCGAGCGGCGCGAGCCGCGAGCTCGTCTCGGACCTCGTCGGGCACGTCGCGAACCGTGACGGCCACGCTCACTTACAGCATTCTAGCAGCGATGCTGCTGAATTGCAGGTAGACGGTTGACGCTACGGACCCGGTCTCCGGGCTCCCAACGGATTCAGGACTGACCGGCTGGCGAGAGCCATCCCCTCGGGTCAGCCCGGGAGACCTACGCGGACTCGGGTTGTGAGGCTCCGGCGAGGGCTACCTGGTCGGCTCCCGGCTCCCGGCTCCCGGCTCCCTGCTCCTCGTGGATCAGGGCCGGGACGGCCGAGGCGTCGAGAACGGTCACTCGGTCGCGGCAGCGGCGCGACGCTACCCTCGGCCAGCAGCTCGTATGGCGTCATGGCGCGTGCAGCGCCAGGATCGCGTCGCCGACGGGGCGCTCGCCGGTGGAGTCGGAGGGGCGGGTGACCCGGGTGCCGCGCACGGTCATGGTGGTGGAGCCGCCGCCGTCGAGGTTCACGGCGTCGCTGGCGCCCAGCGCCCTCATCACACCCGCCTCCTCCTCGAAGTCCAGGCCCGCGGAGTACCCGGGCGCACGCCCGTCGACCGCCACGAGCAGGAGCCGACCGTGTCGCGTCACGCCCGCCATCGTGCGGGGGTTGCGCCGCAAGGCGAAGGCGTAGTAGAAGCCGGGATCTCCCGGATGGTCGAAGCCCTCGGCCTCGGCGGTGATGTCGGGCCGACCGGCGCGCAGCAGCCGCGGGCCCCCGTTGACCACCCCGAGTCCCGGCGTCGGCCCGAGTCGGCCGCGCTCCGTGCGCAGCGCCGTGCGCAGCGCGATGCGACGCCCCGGCTGCGCGTGGGCGCGCAGCCAGTCGGCGCCGTCGCCCGTGCCCGCGAGGACGCTCCCGCCGTCGGGGACCGGGCCGCCGCGCGGCTCCCGCACGGCGGTGACGACCCCGCTCGGGTCGAGCACCGCCTCGACGCCCGCCCCTTCCTCGGTGCGCGGGCCGAAGTCGGGCGTGAAGCGGATGAGCTCGCTCGGGTCGGTGCACGTGACGTCGTGCAACGGGCGCTCGGTGGGGGCATCGCCGCCGGTCCCGCCGCAGGCGCGGATTAGCCCCGGCTTGCGGTTCTCGCCGTCCAGGACCCGGGTGGTGCCGTCCGCGGATGCGACGGATTGGACGTCGGAGAGGGCGGTGACCCACGGCGCGCCGGGACCGAGCACCAGGTCCGTGCGACCGTCGACCGCCTCCGAGATCACGCGTCCGTCGAGGATCGAGCTGCCGGCGAGATCTCCCGGTGTGCCGTCCGCGTCCCCGATCACGAAGTAGCCGCCGTTGACCCCGGCCAGCGCCTGGTAGCGCGCCGAGAGGGAGGAGAGCGTCTCGCGGTCGACCACGAGGTCGTTGGCGAGCACCGGCGCGACGCGCCCCCGGAAGGCGCGCGGATCGATGCGGAGGACGTGGACGACCCACGGTCCGCTGGTGCGCTCGCCGTCCTCGGCGGTGTACACGGAGCCGCGGGGGGTGAACCCCGCCGCTCGCAGGGCGCCGACCCGGGCGTCGGCCTCGGCCTGCGTCGCGAAGAGGCCCGAGCGCACGCGGTACCCGAGTGGCCCTCGGGTGGGGTCGTCGGGCGGTCGCTCCAGCCGCTCGCGCTCGGCGTCGAACCCCGTGGCGCGCAGGCGCCGAACCAGGTCCCGCGCGGCCTCGCGCTCGGAGACGACGGCGACGTCCACCGTCCATCCGTCGCGCCGCGAGGGTGTGCCCCGCGCGATCCTCGTGTACGTGATGCCAGGGGCGAGGACCTCCGTCGTGCGGACCTCGTGCAGCGAGGGCGACCCGAGGGGGAGCTCGGGCGCGCCGGCGGCGCCGGCCGCGGGGGGTGCGGCCAGCAGCAGGACGAGGAGGGCGACGAGCGTGCGGCGCCAGGGCCGGGGTAACGAGGAGTCCATGGCGTAGAGCCTGAAGGCTCGCGCGTCCGCGGTTGTCATGAACGGGTAACCGCGACCGTCACCGGATGGTCACCTCGGGCACGGACTTCCGGGCTTCCATGCCGTCCATGTCCACTCTCCGCCGCCGCGGACTCCTCTCCGCCGCGATCGCTCTGCTCCTGCTCCTGCTCCCGCTGACCGCTGCCGCCCTGGCGCATCGCGGAGACGGCCGGACGGGCCGACCGACGATCTACGGTCATCGCGGCGCGGCGGGCTACCGTCCCGAGCACACGCTGGCCTCCTACCGGGTGGGCGCGCGGCTCGGGGCGGACTACATCGAGCCCGACCTCGTCTCCACGAAGGACCACGTCCTCGTCGCCCGCCACGAGCCGGCGATCGGGGCGACGACCGACGTGGCCGACCACCCGGAGTTCGCCGACCGGCGGACCACCAAGGTCATCGACGGCGTCACCTTCGCCAACGACTGGTTCACGGAGGACTTCACCCTCGCCGAGCTCAAGACGCTGCGCGCGAAGGAGCGGCTGCCCGATCTGCGCCAGCGCAACACGATCTACAACGGCCGGTACACGATCCCGACCTTCCAGGAGGTCATCGACGTCCGCAACGAGCTCTCGCGGGAGCTCCACCGGCGGATCGGCCTCGTCCCCGAGCTCAAGCACTCGACGTACTTCCGCTCGATCGGCCTTCCGCTCGAGGAGCCGTTCGTGCGGACCCTGCGGCGCAACCACATCGACGGTCGGCGGGGCAAGGTGACCGTCCAGTCGTTCGAGACCGGCAACCTCAAGGCGCTCGACCGGCGGCTGCCCGGCGTACCGCTCGTGCAGCTCTTCGACGCCAAGGACAAGCGGCCGGGAGACGTGCTGGCCGCGGGGGGCACGACGACCTACGGCGACCTCGCCACCCCGGCCGGGCTGCGCCGGGTGGCGAAGTACGCGGACATCGCCAGCCCCTCCAAGGACTACATCGTCCCGCGTGATCCCTCGGGTCGTTCGCTGGCGCCCACGAGCTTCATCAGCGACGCGCACGCCGCGGGCCTCGAGGTCGTCGCCTACACGTTCCGCAACGAGAACGCGTTCCTGCCGCTCGAGCTCCGGTCGGGCCCGGATCCCGCCGCGTACGGCAACGCCATCGCCGAGTACGAGCAGTTCTTCCGGCTCGGCGTCGACGGGGTCTTCTCCGACAACCCCGACACCGCCAAGGCGGCGCGAGACGGCGAATAGGGGCTCGCTTCGTCTCGCACGCGGCGACCTGGGCGTCTCCTCCGCTGCGGGCGGATCGCAGTCTGTTCACGCCGCGACGATGTCGGTCCTTGCGAAGTCGTCGCCCTTGAAGAGGAGCTCCTCGCCGCTGGCGCGGGCGAGAGCGTAGGCGAAGACGTCGCCGAAGTTCAGGCCGACGGGATGGCGGCCCTTGCCGTAGCGTCGCCACGCCGCGCGCGCCAGTTGCACCTGCTCCTCGTCGACGGCGACGGTCTGCACCATCGCGCGATGGAGGAACAGGTCGAGCTCCCGACCCGCCACTTCGCCGCGCCTCGATTCCACGACGATCGAAGACTCGACCAACGTGGCGCTGGAAATCAGCCGGCGCCGGGCGGCCGCGATCCTCCGAACGAACTCGTGCCGCTCGGGCTCGTCGAAGAGCACCGCGACGAGCGCCGAGGTGTCGAGGACCATCAGACCGGTAGCCCGTGCTCGTCGTAGCCGAGGATCTCCTCCTCGGGTCGGTCGTCGAGCACCGGCAGTGCGGCGCAACGCAGCGCGATGGCGTCGAGCTCGGCGGCGAGGTCGTGCCCGCGGGGACGTCCGCGGACACGCTCCAGGCGCTCCCGGAGAGCCATGGCGACGGCCGCGGTGAGGCTCTCGCCGGTTGCGCTCGCCAGATCGCGAGCGAGGCGGTCGGTCTCTGGATCCTTGATGTTGAGCGGCATGGTGGAAGGGTACCTCTTGAGGAAGAATCTGCCTACCCGTAGGCCCACAACGTACCCGGCTTGGTTCGGCCGGAGGAACGCCCGGCTCCATCGGCGTCCGGCAGCGCCTGCGTCAGATAGCGCGGAGGGTGAAGTGGAGGCATTCGTAGGGCGTGGCGTCGAGCGCCGCGTGGAGTATGGCCTCGTCGTCGAAGCGCTCGGTCAGGCAGCGGGCGTCGAGGCCGATCTCGAGCTCATCGACGTCCAGCGGCCAGGGGTCGAGCGTCCAGGTCGTCCCGGCTCCCGTGGGCGTGAGGCGGTGCTCGACTCCGGCGACGGCCGGGAGCTCCCGGGCGGGCCAGTCGTGGCAGAGCGTCAGCGAGAAGGCGTCGAGCGCGAAGAGGAGGTCTGCATCGCGGTCGGCGGCGCCGCGCTCCGCCCCGGTCCGCGCGAGCAGGTCGCCCTGGATCTCGCCCTGGCGGGCGAGCAGCGCCTCGGCGTCCTCGGGTGGCCGGTACCGCGTGTGGATGTTCGTCGCGTGGAGTGAGACGAGTAGCGCCGCGTACGGGCTCTGCTCCACGAGTCGCAGCGCGGCTTCGCGCCAGATCTCCAGGCGGAGTCCGGCAGAAGCCTCGAAGAAGGCTGCCGCCCGGCCCGCCTCCGCGTGGAGGGGCGGCCGCCGGTCCGAGTCGATCCAGGCGATGTCGTGCTGCTCGACGCCGAGGATCACCTCCTCGCTTGGCGCCGGCAGCCAGTGGCGGGCGACCTGGGCGGCCAGCCAGGCATGCGCGGGCTGACCGATCGCGGTCCAGCTCTTCCCGTCGTCGCGGATGAGCATCGAGCGACTTTCAGGGATGGATGGCGTCGACCTCGTCTGCCATGGGACGAGTATGCGCGCTCGGCGCGACGTGCCGGCCGCGTCTACGATCGGATGGTGCCCGAGAGGTTGTTCTTCACGGACTCCGATGAGGCGAATGCGCTGGTGGCCTCGGATCCGCTGGCGCTGCTCGTCGGGTTCGTGCTCGATCAGCAGGTCACGGTGCAGAAGGCGTTCCTGGGGCCGCTGGTGCTGCGTGAGCGTCTCGGGGCCTTCGACGCGGAGACCCTGGCGTCGGCCGAGTTGGAGCCGGTCTTCCGCGCGCGGCCGGCCGTCCACCGGTTTCCGGGCGCGATGGCCCAGCGGGTGCACGAGCTGGCCGTCCACGTCCGCGACCGCTACGGCGGCGACGCCGCGCGCGTGTGGACCGACGCGGGTGACGCCGCCGCGCTGCGCGCCAACCTCGCCGCCCTGCCCGGCTTCGGCGAGATGAAGATCAAGGCGCTGGGCTCGGTGCTCGCCAAGCGCTTCGGCGTGGAGGCTGCGCGCGATCTCGTACCGTGGCACCCGACGCTCGGTGACGTCGACTCCCACGCGGCGCTGGCCGAGTACCAGGCCGTCAAGCGGGCGCACAAGGCCGCGTGGTCCAAGGCCAACTGACGGCCGGCGCGTGTTCGACCATGTGACGCTGCGGGTGAGCGAGCGTGAGGCGTCGGAACGGTTCTACCGGCGGGTGCTGGCGACGCTGGGGATCGAGGTCAGCTACTCCGGGGAGACCTCGTCGAGTGGGCGAGTTCTCGCTCATGCAGGGCGGCGAGGGAGAGGGTGTGACGCGCGGCCTGCACGTGGGCTTCGCCGCTCGGTCGCGCGCTCGGGTCGACGCGTTCTGGCGGGCGGGGATCGAGGCGGGCTACCGCGACGACGGCGCTCCCGGCCCGCGCCCGGAGTACGTGCTCGATCCCGACGGCAACAACGTCGAGGTCGTTCATCATGAGCGGGACGGTTGACGGCTCGGGCGGTCGTGGCGGGAGCCGGCCCCGGTCATGTCCCCCCCGGGAGACCTATTCGGTCTCGGGCCGAGACTCGGATTGCCGCGTCTTGGCCTGAGTCTCCCGGGTGTGCCCCGCCCGGTCCGGCTCCCGGTCAACGGCGGGGCGGTTCGGTGGGGCTTGCGGGTCGGCCTCGTCGACGTCTTCGGGATGGAGCCAGGTGGCGAGCCGGGGGTGGGAGGTGAGCAGCGTGGCGCGGGTTAGCGCAGTGCCGCCGAAGCGGTCGCGCACGGCATCGAGGACAGCGTCGAGCGCGGCGTCGGCGGGCTGGTCGAACGGCAGCGTGAGCTGGAGGCCGCCGGCGCCGTCGAGGTTCGCGACGGTGATCCCGACGAGCGTGAGGCCGCGGCGCTCGATGACCGGGGTGGCGGCCTCCAGGAGCGGGCGGGCGGCGGTGAGGATCACGCGGGTCTGTGCGGTGGGACGGGAGAGCGTGTGCGAGCGGGTCGCGCGCGAGAAGTCGCCGAAGCGCAACCGGAGCACGACCGTGCGGCCCACGCGCCCTGCGGCCCGCATGCGGCGGCTGACGCGGTCGACGAGGGCGATGAGCACGGCGTCGCGCTGGTCCCGCGTCGTGGATGCGCGCCCCAGCGCGGACTGGAAGCCGAAGGAGCGCCGGCGGCGGCCCGTCCGCACAGGCTCGATCGGCAACCCCGGACGCGGGCCATGCGCGTCAGCATGCGGACGTCCGGGTCCGTACCGAGGCGCGCCGCGGGGACGAAGGGTCGGGGTAGATCGAGACAACCCAACCGACGGAGGCCTCATGCTTCTCGCGCTTGCCGTAATTCTCCTGATCATCGCCATCGCCGGCGGCGTGATCGTCCACCCGCTCCTGTTCCTCGTCGCGCTGCTCGCGCTCGCGCTGTTCTTCAGCGGGCACCGTCGCTCCGCGTTCTGATCCGGGCGCCTGTCGCCGCCCTCAGGTCAGGGCGGCCGACAGGCGGTGATGGCGCATCGCCTCGGGTGGCGATCCGTGCAGCACCCACTCGCCGCTCTCGCGCCGGGTCACGGCGCGGGAGCGGTTGAGCTCTCCCATCGCGGTGGTGACCGACGGGCGTTGCGCGCCCACGAGGTCGGCGAGCCGCTGGTGGGGCAACGGCAACGGCACGAGGATCCCCTCGGGCAGGACGCGGCCCCAGCGCTCGGAGAGGTGCCAGAGCGTGAGCAGGAGGCGGTCGTCCACGCGCGGATGGTGCGAGATGGCGAGCGCCACGGCCAGCGCGTGGGCGCGCCGGATCCCGCGGGAGAAGAGCTCGACGCCGAGCTGTGGCCACGGCGCGATGCGGGTCACGAGCCCCTGGTCGAGGACGGCGAGGCGAGTCGCCTCGAGCGCGGACCACCCGACCTCGGCACGGACGTGCAGACCCTCGAGGTCCCACTGCCACGGCCGCATGACGTCCCCCGGCCCGATGAGCTCCACGCAGCGACGGCCCAGCACGTCGACGTCGCGGCTCAACAACCCATCGACGATGAGAAAGCCGCGGTGGTGGATGTCGGGTTCGATCGCGCCCGCGGCGTCCCATTCGCCGGCCGAGAGGTGCCGGACCCGGGTCAGAGCGTCGCGCCGCGCCCGCTCGCGCTGCCCCTCGTCGAGGAGGTCGGCGAGGTCGTCGTCGGCGTCGACGATGCTGATCGTGCTGCGGCTGGCGCTCATTGGCTCGCGTTGTACCAGAGGCGGGCGCGCTAGACCTACGGCCGTGGATGGATTCGGCGACGCGCGCTGGTACGCGATGCGGCCCGCGGGCAGCAGGAAGCCCGCCACGTACCGGTGCCCGTTCTGCCGAGGGCACCTGCCGGCGCTGACCGACCATCTGCTCGTCCTCCCGGAGGGGGACGCCACCCGGCGCCGGCACGCGCACACGGCCTGCGTCACCCGCGCCCGCGCGAACGGGCGCCTGCCCCTGCGCGAGGAGGTCGAGCCGCTCCGGCCGGGGTTGCTGGCGCGTCTGCTCCGCCGGAGCTGAACGCCGTACCCGCGGACCGGCGCTCCGGCGCCCTCCGGTGGTCCCGCTCAGCGCTTCGTGGTCATCAGGTTTCCGCGGCACGCTCGAGCAGCAGCTCGCGCTCCCGGGCGTTCCGCGTGAGCGCGGCCGCACGCTCGAACTCCGCTCTCGCCTCGTCGGCGCGACCGAGTCGGGCCAGGAGATCGCCGCGCACGCTCGGCAGGAGGTGATAGCCCTGCAGCGCGGGCTCCGAGGCAAGCTGGTCGACGAGCTCCAGGCCCGCCTCCGGGCCGAACGCCATCGCCACCGCCACCGCCCGGTTCAGCTCGACCACGGGTGACGGCGCGAGCTCGGCGAGGGCGTCGTAGAGCGCCGCGATGCGCGTCCAGTCGGTCTCCTCCGGAGCGCGGGCGCGCGCGTGGCACGCCGCGATCGCCGCCTGCAGCGCGTAGGGGCCGAGCGCGCCGCCGAGGCCCTCGGCCCGCGTGAGCGCCGCCAGCCCCCGGCCGATCAGCAACTGGTCCCAGCGCGCGCGGTCCTGGTCGAGCAGCAGGATGGGCTCGCCCGCCGGACCGGTCCGCGCGCGGGAGCGGGACGCCTGGATCTCCAGGAGCGCGACGAGGCCGAGAACCTCCGTCTCCTGCGGAAGGAGTCCGGCCAGGATGCGGCCGAGGCGCAGGGCGTCCTCGCAGAGCTCTGGTCGCATCAGTCGTCGCCGGCGGTCGCCGCGTAACCCTCGTTGAACACGAGGTAGACGACCTCCAGCACCGAGGCGAGGCGGGGGGCGCGCTCGTCGGGAGGGGGGACCTCGAAGGGGACCCGCGCCTCGGCGAGGGTCCGCTTGGCCCGGACGATCCGCTGTGCGACCGTCGGCTCCGAGACGAGGAACGCACGCGCGATCTCCCCTGTCGTCAGGCCTCCGAGCAGGCGCAGGGTGAGCGCGACCCGCGCCTCCGGGGAGAGCACGGGGTGACACGTGATGAAGACGAGGCGGAGGAGGTCGTCCTCGATGTCGTCGTCCAGTGCCGCGTCGAGCTCTGGAACCGCCAGCTCCCGGTGCGTCTCGAGCTCGCGACCGAGCTCCTCTTGCTTGCGCTCGAGCACGCTCCGGCGGCGCAGCCCGTCGATCGCCCGGTGCTTCGCGGTGGCCATGAGCCAGGCGCCCGGATTCTCCGGGACGCCTGACTCCGGCCACTGCTCCAGCGCCGCGACGAGCGCGTCCTGCGCGAGCTCCTCCGCGAGACCGACGTCGCGCACCATCCGCGTGAGACCGGCGATGAGCCTCGCCGACTCGATCCTCCAGACCGCGTCGATCGCCCGATGCGTCCCCGCCGCGGTCACCGCGAGCGTCTCGCCCGCCTACTGCCCCGCGTCGATCTGCGAGCGCAGGCGCTCCTCCTGCGCGCGAAGCTCGGGGGTGAACTCGTCGCCGAAGTCCTCGGCCTCGTGCACCTGGCGGATCTCGACCTCCGCGCCCTGGAGCGGGGCGCGCTTGACCCACTCGATCGCCTCCTCCTTTGACTTCACCTGGAAGAGCCAGAAGCCGGCGATCAGCTCCTTGGTCTCGGTGAAGGGCCCGTCGGTCACGGTGGGCGTGTCCTGAGAGAACGTCACCCGCGCGCCCTTCGAGCTCGGGTGGAGACCCTCGCCCGCGAGCATCACGCCGGCCTTGACGAGCTCCTCGTTGTACCTGCCCATCTCGGCGAGGATCTCCTCGCTCGGCATCTTTCCCGCCTCGGTGCTCTCGTCGGACTTGAGCAGGATCATGAATCGCATCGTCGCGTCTCCTTCTGGTCTCGGGCCCGAGGTCTCAGACCCTGGTTCTACTCGGTACGTCGAACGGCGCGGGCCGAAATCGACACGGCCCAGGACTTTCTCCCCTCGCCCCACGGTCCAGCCGCGGCGGGGGCGTTCTGTACGCGCGGTCCGGCGACAGGATGCGCCCGCCCGGGGACCATGTCGCCATGGCCCGAGAGATCGGCATCGCGGCGGTGGCCGCCCCGAGCGCAGGCGCGATCGAGGACGACCTCGCCGCGATCGAGCGCGTCGTGGCGGGCGGGCGCGCGCGGGCGCGGCGCGGACCTCGTCGTCCTGCCCGAGTGCGCGCTGGGCGGCTACCTGCGCGACTCCGGCGTGGGCGAGGGGCCGCCCGACCTGCCCCCGGCGATCGACCCCGCAGGAGACGACGAAGGTGCTGACCGACGCGGCGCTGGAGGGCAAGAAGGACTCGTTGCACGGGCTGAAGGAGAACGTGATCATCGGGAAGCTGATCCCGGCGGCGACGGGCCTGAAGCGCTACCGGCGGATCGAGATCGAGTCCAACGAGCCGCTGCCGCGGGGGATCGACGGCGACTTGCTCGACGGGGACGACCTGGCCGCGGAGCTGGGGTTGACCGATGGTGAGGGGATGGGGTTCGGGTCGTCGCTGGAGGGTGACCTGTCGGACCTGGAGCGCATCGGCGCGGGGGACGGTGGGGGCGCGACGGGCTTTGCGGAGGAGCTGGCGGAGCTCGACGTGCCGGACGAGCCTGCGAAACAACGGCCGGGCCGGGCTGGCGGGAGCCGGCCCGGTCGGGTCACCCCCCGGAGACCTAAGCGGACTCGTGCTGGGGCTCGGATTCTGCCGTCTTGGTTGGAGTCTCCCGGGTGCGCCCCGCCCGGGCCGGCTCCCGGCGGGCCGTACTGCTCGCCAAACCGGCACAGTAATCTGCGGCCATCGCGCTGCACCCCAAGGTGATCCTTCTGAGCAGGCTCTTGGGCCGGCGACAAGCCGCAACTCCCCGCTTGCGCAACGTCCAGGGCTGGACGCCTTCCACTTCTCAAGCGGACCGTCGGACAGCGCAGGAGCGCTTGCACTTTTCGCCCGGCTTCTAATAGCGTCTCCTTCGGTGCCTCGCTCGCCTGACTCACAATCAGTATCGGCGCGGCGGAAAGCCTGGACGCATTCGCTAGCTACAGCTACGTACGTCGTCCTGTTTTCGCTAGCGCTGGTTCTCGCTGTTGGGCTGGCCGCTCCGCCGGCGGCTCATGCGCGCCCGGCTTCTTTACCTGCCAAGAAGCTTGTCGGAGGGTCTCGGCTTACCGTTTTCGCGGGAGACCGGGTCGGTACCCTGTGGTTCTCGACGGCTCGGGGAAAGATGGTCGTCCGCCGAGACCGCAACGGCAACGAGCGCACAGGACGTGGTTTGGGCGGGACCCCGCTTCAGATTGACACCCTCGCCACCGCCGACGGTCTCTGGTTTACCAGTGGAGGCCCCGGAGTTCAGTTCTTTGCTTTCAGTATGACTCGTCGGATCGAACCGTTGCCGATTTCTGCGTCGGCACCCTGCAATCAGGACTCGGCCTACTCAGTCAACGCGGTAACGCCGAGCAGCGTTCCGCACACGTTGTTCTGGGTCGGACGGCAGTGCGATGCCGGTGTACTTGGGACAGTCACATCTCGCGGCAAATACCGAATCCAAGCGCTGCTCCCCGTTGAAGGATCTGAGCTGGCGGCGCTGGAGCACTCACAATGGACACTGACCAACCCTCTGGGATTCAGCGGCGGCAAAAAGGTTAACATCACGAAGATCACACCCGATGGCAAGACGCAGTCGTTCAGGCTCCCCGATAGCACTCGTGGAGCAGGTTTTCTTACAGCGATCGGTCATCAGTCTCTGTCGGTTTCTAAGTTTAGCGAGACGAATACAAAGATCTACCGGGTCTCAAGTACTGGACGGGTTCGACAGCTAGCGCGCGTAGCCGGTCAGTCTCAAATGACCGCGACGGACAACGCTGGCACGACGTGGGTCGCGTTGACCCATCCTAGGGGCGATCGCAAACCTGACCGGATAGTCAGGATTACACCTGACGGCCGACAGAGGCTGTTTGAAGCCCCCGGCACATCAGCAATCACGCCGACGCTGGTGCGAACCGGTAGGGGCACTGTCTTGTATCAAGCGCTTCGGTACTATGGTAATTTGGGACGGTTTCAGCGGCGGGGTGTCAGTTCTATCTATCAATTGAAGGCCCGGTAGGAGTTCGGGCCGTCGGACCGAGGATCCAAGGCGTCGCTGACCACGGACTTGTTCCTGTCGGCGGCCTTGTCCCAGGAGACGACTAAGGTGCTGACCGACCCAGCGCTGAAGGCAAGAAGGCCCCGTTGTGCGTCAGATGATGAAGAAGCCCGGCACGCAGCTGACCATGCGGACGTTCCACACCGGCGGCGTGGCGGGGGCGGACATCACGCACGGCCTGCCGCGCGTGGTGGAGCTCTTCGAGGCCCGCAAGACCAAGGGCCTGGCGAAGATCGCCGAGGTCTGGGGAGTGGTCTCGAGGAGACCGACAAGGCTGACGGTCGTGGTCACCGACGAGGGGGGCGACGAGACAGGCGACGGGCTGAGCTGTGTCGACCGGGCCGGCCGTCAGCCAGCCCGGTCAGTCCTGTGTTCCGCCGACGAGCGCAGCGCCTCGCTCAGGAGGGCGTGGGCCGAGGGTCGCATCCGGTCCACCGCGTCGGCCGGGCTCAGCTTGCCAATCAGACGAGCGCTTCGCACTCAGGTTGTCGCGCGAATCGCGAGCACGAACCGGTGGAGGTCGGAGTCCACCATCCGTCCTCCCCTCGGACTGCCGCCCTTCGCGGTCGATCCCGGCAACGCCGTCCCCGCGTAAAGGTGCGCGTAGGTCAGCGGTCGGTGACCGGTTCGACCGGAACGAACCAGTCGAGGCCCTGGAAGCGCGCGAACCCGCGGTCCGCGGTCGCCAGACGGCAGCCGTGTGACAGCGCAAGCGCCGCGAGCCATGCGTCAGGGACGAGGGGACCGCGCACCCGCTCGTCGTGCGCGGCGATGGTTCGAAGCCGCTCCCAGGTCGCTGCGGTAGGCGCCAGCTGTCGAGCGCGCGGGGCGGCGAGCAGCGTGTCGACGAACCGCAGCGCGAGGGGTGTCGGCGCGGGCTCGGCCATGATCCTCGGACTGGTGACGATCCGGATCATCCCGAGGAGAACGATCTCGACCAGCGCCAGCTCCGAGCGGACGAGGGCGGCCGACAGCCAGCGCGCGTAGCGGTCGTGGTCGACGGCTTCGCGCCGGAAGGCGTAGACGAGGACGTTGACGTCCGGGAGGATCATCGGGCTTCGTCGGCGTCGAGCGCCTCCCAGAGCGCCACCCGGTCAGCGGGATCGACAAGGAATCGTGCCGATGGGTCGCCGTAAGCGGGCAGCTCTGGTGGCGGTTGGCGCTCGGGGCGTGCTTCGAGCACCGTTCGCAGGCCCTCCTCGACGACGCTCGTGAAGGTCCGTCCCTCTTCTGCGGCGCGGCGCTTTGCCGCATCCGCGAGTGCCTCGGGCAGATTGATAGTAGTGCGCATACAGACGAGCATACCGGCGCTGTCACATGTACATCGACGGTCTACCGTGGCCGAGCCAGACTCGGCGACGACATCAACTCGGGGTCCGGCACCGCGTGTAGTCCACCCGCGCCCCCGGCAAGTGCCAGGAATATCGCCTCCGGATCGAAGCCGGTCACCGCCGCACGCCGGTGGCGCGTCCGAGACGCCGGGCAAACCGCGCGAGGAGGACCCCCTCTCGCAGACGCTCCGCCGGGGTCTGCTGTCTCGCCCGGTCTCGTACGGCGGGGTCCTGTTCCCGCGGGGCTGCGGATGGCGGCCGCCCGGGCGAGCGGTGCCGGGTCCTCGTGACCGATGTCGAAGGCCCGCACGCCACGGTAACGCGGGCGCGCGAGAGGCATTGTCCTCGCGGGCCGTAGCGATGATCACTCGGCCTCTTGCGCTTGGCGGGCGGCCCGTGTAACCGACTATTGGTGGAGCAGCTCGACGAAGGTGCGCCGGAACTCGTTAAGGAGCCGAGCCCCTCCCGATCCGCCGTTCGGACTGACGTTTAGTATCCCGCGCGTGCGGCTGCTCGAGCGCGAGCATGAGCTCTCGGAGCTGGCGACCGCCCTCGCGGGGGCGTGCCGGGGGGAGGGGCGGCTGGTCGTGGTCGAGGGGGCGGCGGGCACCGGTAAGAGCTCGCTGGTGGCCGCCGCCGTCGAGTGCGCGGACGAGCGCGGGCTGGCGACCCTACGCGCTCGCGGCTCCGAGCTCGAGCAGGAGCCCCCTTTACGAAGGACACCGTCTTCACGCTCGGCAGCCCGCAGAGCAGGTACTGGATCTACGTCCCGAGCTCCTACGACGCGAGTCACGCCACGCCCGTCACCCTCCTGATCTGGTCGCATGGTTGCGGTGGGCAGAGCTCGGGCGACGTCTACACGGTCTCCCCGGGAGGCGACCAGAGCTACATCTCGATCGCGGTGGATGGCCGGGAAGGGGACTGCTGGAACCCGGACACCGACCAGGCGAAGCTGCTCGCGGCCATCGCCGACGTGGAGTCGCACTTCCGGATCGACCGGCACCGCGTGATCCTCGGCGGCTATTCCTCCGGAGGAGACCTCTCCTACCGGTTGGCCTTCTACCACTCGAGGATGTTCGCCGGAGCGCTTGCGGAGAACACGTCTCCCTTCTGGGACACGGGCTCGTCTGAGTCCGCCTCGCTGGCCGCGGGGCCTTCAAGTTCCACGTCGTGCACCTCGCCCACACCGAGGACGAGGCCTACCCGATCGCGGGGGTCCGCCAGGAGACCGACGCGATGGCCGCCGCGGGCTTCCCGATCACGCGGATCGAACGGCCCGGCACCCACTACGACGACGACACGGACACCACGGGGACGGACCACGACCTCCGGACGCTCCTGCTTCCGCACATCGACGACGGTTGGCGCTCGCCGTAAGCAGGCCCAGTTCGAGGAGATCATCCTCGGGATCACGAGTGTCGCTGAACACGCTGGTCGCCTCGAGACGTCTGCGTGATGGGCGGCTTCATAGTCGCCCGAGGACGGGCGTCCACGTGGTCTTCAGGCCGAAGCGACCAGTGATCCACTCGCCGTGCGCTGTCGTCCTGCGCACCTACGGCGTGGTGATCGTGCATCGCAGGTCGGGGGCACGGCTGATCCGTCGGTCCAGTGTGACGAGCGTCGCCCCGGTGAGCTCGGCAAGTGCGACGTAACTCGCGTCGTAGCTCGAGAGATTGTGGCGGAGCTCCCAGGTTCTCGAGGCGAGGAGCTGGTAGGGCCAGTGTTCGATCGTGAGGTCGAGCAGATCCGCGTGCGCCTGCGCGGCTTGGTCGGTGCTGACGAGTCCGGCCAGCTCGTGGCGGCGGATGATGTTCGCGGACTCGAACGCGACGAGGCTCGGGGCCAAGAGGTCGGCGCCGGCGAGCGCTTCGGTGACCCAGCGTCCGTCGGGGCCGCCGTCCAGTAGGAGCGCTACCAGTGCGGAAGCGTCGCCGACGACGCGGGTGCTCACCGCCGGTCGGCGTCGCACGCGGTGAGGATCGTCTCCGCGTCGACTCGCACTCCTGTGGCGGCGACGCGGGCGCGGGCGCGGGCGATGACGTCCTCGACGGGCGGGCGGGCGGCAGCGTCGATGAGCATGCCGCGGACGTACTCCTGCAAGGACTTCCCGGCGCGAGCGGCGCGAGCGGCGAGCTCGTCTCGGACCTCGTCGGGGACGTCGCGAACCGTGACGGCGACACTCACTCACAGCACTCTAGCAGCGCTGATGCCAGACCGCAGCAGATCAGGAAACTGCCACGGGGCCACGGGTCGGCTGGCCGCGTCTTGGTCTGAGTCTCCCGTGTGCGCCCCGCGCGGTCCGGTCGCCGATCGCCCGGGCTGTGGGGGGCTGGTTCTGACAGTTCGGCGCCGATCAGCAGCTGGCGTGCCCGTGGGCCCCGACCGCGTGCAGCGCCTGCCCCAGTCGCAGTCGCCCGAGCAGTACGACCGGCGAGACGCCGAGCGCGCGGGCGGCGGCGCGCAGCGTGCGGTGGTGCGGCCGGACGGCCAGCGCCCGCTCGATGGCTCGCGCCTGGGCTACGGGCAGTTGTGGCGGCGCGAGCCGCGCGCCCGTCCGGTGGTGCGCGCCCACCCGGACAAGGCTGCGCAGCAGTGCCAGATAGCGGCCGCGCGCTCCGGCCACGGGGGCGGTCGAAGGTGACCTGAGCGAGCGTCGTGCCCGAGAACAGCTCTGCCGCCTCGTTCGGGCCACGGTAGACCGCCAGGGCCCCCCGCAACCGCTGTACGCTCGCGCCGCTGAGTCCCAGCGAGCGGATGAAGTCCGGGCCGGCGTCGCAGGAGGAGCGGTCGGTGACGAGCACCGGCGGTGGGCAGGCGCGCGGATCGAACCGACCGCAGTCGCCGTACTGGATGTACGTCGCGTGACGGCCGGGCTGGTACTCGGACACCAGCAGGTCGTCGTGCGTGGGCCCGAGCCAGAGCAGCCCGCGGGCGCGGCGATCCAGCGAGACCTCGACCAGCGGCCTGCGCGCCGCGCCACAGCGACCGGGGCTCGCGTCAGCGGGCGAGGGTCCGGGTCGCCAGGCGCCGTCCTCGCTGGCCGGGCTGGCCGTTCGTCAGCCACGTCAGGCAGGCTCCCTCGGCGCCGACCGAGTACAGCTCCGAGGTGTTCCCCGCGGGGAAGTTGCGATCGCTGGAGAACAGGATGCGCGACCCGTCCGCCGACCAGCGCGGATTGTCGTCGTCGCCCTGGTCGTGGGTCAGGCGATGGGCGTCGCTGCCATCCGCGTTGGCGACGTACAGCTCGGCCGCGTAGTCGCACTCGTCAGACGTGCAGTCGTCCTCGATCTCGTCCCGGATGCTCGCGAAGGCGATCCGCGTGCCGTCCGGCGACCAGGACGCCGACTGGGCGTCGACCAGCAGCCGCTGCGGCTGGCCGCCGCGGTCGGCGACCGTGTACAGCGTCGGCCGGAAGTGCTGGCGCTGGCCGAGGACCGTGCGCACGTAGCCGGCCCGCGAGCAACCAGACACCCACAAGCCGCGGTCCCGCCCTCGACGAGAATCGCACGACCAGGACGGATCCGCGCGTGCCCCCGGCTTAACGCCGCCAAACGCTGATGCGCGGGCGGGAGACGACAGGGAGGTGCCGCCGACTGTCGATCAGCGCGACCGCGGGCGGGCGGCGGCCCGCACCCGCATCACCAGCCCCCAAGCTGAGGCTGTCAGCAAAGCCGGGAAGGAGAGGTAGACCATGATCCCGCCTACCTGCCACACGGACGCCGAGCCTGCGACGGAGTTCCCCCCGTAGCCCGAGATGAGCACCAGACCCCAGCCGCCGAAAAAGAGAACCGCGCCCAAGACGAGCAGCCGAGCAGGCCATGGACGCATATGGCCCAAGGTACCCCGCGCTCTGGCGGAGTTCAAGTGTCGGACGAGCCTTCTTCGGGCTCCTGACGGCTAGTGCTCGCTCCGGCAAGTTGTCTGCCGGTTGGAGGAATCGGGTGTTGTACAGGGGAATTGCCTTCTCGTCCGGGTGTGGTGACGATGGAGGCGGC
>JAABUT010000361.1_pt1 | contig 78240 bp, 79 predicted proteins | sample 5559281 | NCBI WGS metagenome assembly JAABUT01 (sample SAMN10711880, study PRJNA513359) | rock metagenome | isolation source: Antarctica rocks | place: Antarctica: Victoria Land, Ricker Hills nord | collected 2016-01-04 | reverse complement strand
CAAAAAAATTCCACCCCCCCCCCCCCCCCCCCTCCCCCCAACACACACACACCCATTCTAAAAAACCCTTTTTATACTATCTCACCCGAAAAGCCGTCATTGCGGATGATGATGATGGAGAAGAAGGGGAAGTTTCGTGTGCTGTGTTATAGCGTTTCGTTGTTTTTTTCTAGGGGGTTTAAGTTGGTTGTGGGGGGGAGATGTGGGAGATGTGGGAGATGTGTGTGGATTGGGGGGGGGGCGGAGGCGGGCGGAGGGAAGGAAGGAATGGGTGGGTGGATGGGGAAGGAATGGGTGGGTGCTGGTGATGCTGGTGGTGCTGGTGGGTCCGGGTCGTAGTTGTGGGTATTTTTCGGGGGAGTCTAGGTGTACTCAGCTTTCCTTCATCTCATCAATCACTTACCCTTCCCCCCTTTTCCACCCCTCCCACCCCCAATCTCGCACCCCACACTCCACTCCACAACCCCTTCCCCCCTCCCAGCAAAATCCTTCCGCAATCAACATCACAAGCAACTGCTCAAACCCCTAAAAACCCATCGACGAAAAAAAAAAAAGAAACGCTGTGGATGGGGTTTTTGGCGATATGAAGATATGATTTATGTATGCATGTATGCAGCTGGAAAGAGGGGGAATGGACTGGAATGAAATGGAATTGAAGTACTACTCCGCTTTGTGAGGATTCCTGTGGCAGGGCGTAGAGGATTGGTTGATGGATCAGGTATGGGATTTTTGGGGGGATGGATAGTTGACTGTTTGTTTTTTGTTTTTTGTGCTTTTTGGGGGGGGGAAGGTTGGCGTAGGTTGATGGGTAGGAAGGGGGGGGCTGGATGGTGGGAGTGGAGCGGGGGTTGGGGGAGGGAGGGGTTGCGGGTTGGTGGTGTTTGTCACGTCTGGTTTGTTTTTGTGATGGGATGGGAGATGGGAGATGAGAGATTGGAAGAGTTGGACAGATATAGAGAGAGAGAAAGATTGAAAGAACATGATGGGAAAATCATCAAGTGCTGTTCATCAACCCATATCCCGTCCAAAAGCAGGAGCGGGTCTCGTTGGTAGCTAGTAGTAAATGAATTGATTTTGCTTGCGTGGGCAGATTCGATTATGCTGGTATGTATAATCGGTCTTCTGAGATCTTTACACGACAAAGGGAAACAACTGTTTGAAAAAAAAAAAAAAAAAACAGGTGGTTCAATGCGTCCTGATGAGGAAATATTGCTACTCGGAAAGAAAACAACAACAACAACAACAACAACAACAACACCATCACCAACACCAACAACAGAACTTCTGCTAACCTTCCTAAAGGTTCAGAAACGAAGACATATATCTTTGTATAGCTTCATGCAAGTGCTGACACTTTTAGAAATATTTGAAATGCCGCACTATGTAGACTCGAGTAAACAGCATCATCCTTGGAAAAAAAAGAAAAATGCGCCCCCAATCTCAAAGTTCTTCAACTGCCGGAGCTTGCTCTGAATCACAGATACGATAATTCTCCTAGCTCCTTCTCCCACGTCGCTCTGAAATGCTCGAAAGTGTACATAAAACAACAAACTCGGCAATATTTGCCAGTTTAGAACGTGCTTTCCATAAACGTCCACTCAGTCAACCAACTTGTTTCGTGCCAACAAATACTCTAACACTCAGCCGCAACCTCAGCCCTTCTCCGATTCCCCAAAAGCGGCACCACCGACCATCCCCATGCCAAACGAGCTCATGCCAAAACCCCGAGTCGAAATTCAATTACACTGAATCAATCCACCAACAGTACATCTCCACTAAGGTACCGTAAGCCGCCAGCCCACGGACACGGGTGCATGGTGCAAGTCTACCTACCTAGCCGCATCCCGCAGGGTTTCGCTTCCCCCCCCTGCCGCACGGGATATTCTACAGCCCTGCAGCCTAGTTTCCTCTACGATTACAGTACAAGGCGTGCCAGGCTAAAAGAATGGCATCGGCAGTCGGTTGAGATTCTGATTTGTTTGGCGTTAGTCTGACAGGAGCCCGAAACTCAAATAGATTCTCCCAAGGCGTTTGGGGCGTTTTCGTCTGACAGGAGGAGTCTCAGTCACACCGCTCATTGCTTGGGCTTTTCCCGCGCTTGGGAGGTGGTGGTGTGGTGTTCGATCTCTGGAGAAGAGGGTTGGTCGGAGGAATAGAAATCATGTGGGAGAGACGCAGGTAGTGTAGTCCGATAGGATAATCAATGGTTACGGGATGGGATAGATACCGTCATCAAGTTGGGAAGTCGCTGAAATAAAGTAGAGTAAGGTAGGGAGGGGGGAGGGGTGTCCTTTCAGCGGGGCGAGGCTCGGGAGCTGTTCCTAACGTGGTAAAAGTACACACTGCGAGGGATTTTAATCTCCACTCTTTTTCGTGGGTACACAGGGATGAAGAAAGACTAGTGTGAACTTAACGTGAACCTTTTTGAGACCTGCACCCTAAGGCATCCTACTCGAGATTGACTCAACCTTTTGGAGACCACCTGTAGGCACCCTAAGGCATCCTACTCTATATTGACACGAGTGTAGTAGAAGTAGCTACTTAATGAACATGCGGGACAATGTACCTAATCTGAACACCCTTGTATGCAACGTGCCAATTCCATCCTCCCAACACACACATACCGTCTAGAACAGAAAGAGACTCGCTCCGTGTCAAACAAGCCAGATCCTGCCCTGCTGCTAACGCTGTTTCGCCACCTCACGCTTCTTCAAGTATTGAAAGACAAAGGGGTATGCCATGTCCGCAATCTCAGGCGCAACAAACACGAACGTGGCAAAGGGCGTGCCCACGAAAGCGTAGTCGGCTGGGTAATGGTAGTATCGCCATTGCAGAACGCTAGTCGCACATACCGTCCCTAGCCAGCGAAGGCACCTGTGGTTCCGATCAGTATGGGTGTATAGCGCATGGACTGAATCGCAGTGGCCTTACCAGATCTTCATCGAATGGCCTCTGGTGCTTCCTCGGGAAACCAGTTGGGCGAGGGACGACCAGCTGACAATGACTTGGCAGGCGTATCCCGCCCAAAAGCACGCGATGCTGGCGTCGTCGAAGAGCATCACAAACGTCCAATGTGCGGCCAGCATCACGGTGCTCCCAATCGCGATGATGACCGGCAGATTCCTCGCAACCAGCGGTGCTTGTGCCCACTCGCGGGGACCGAACTTGACCGTTGCATATCCCAGGACCAGATCGATAAACACCCAGGGCAGGAAAGCGATGGTCTCGGCCAGACCGGGCGGGTAGAAGACCCCGTAGATGATTTCCCAGGCGATGTTCGCGCAGCTGCGGACAGAAATGTTAGGCTCGGAGAAAGAGAAGTGCTTCATAGACCATCGTGACTCTCACAGAGAAAGCAAGGGCATCCCATAAGACTTGTCCCGGAACGACTGCCTGATATAAAGCACATAGGCCGTGCTCCACAGCACGCCGCAAGCAAGATTCATGCCATCCTGAATCCACAGGAACCACAGCGGAGGGTTGTTCTTGCCGTCGATCTCGTTCAGAGGCAGGTGCATCTGCATCGTTTCGTCGTATCTCCTCACGAGTGACCAAAAATTCCTGTAAAAATTCTGTAATGGGCTCGTAGATGCAACCCTTCACAATTGAGAGCGTGCGTGATTGAAACAAACAAACGACAGGGGAGACTGAAAAAACGGAACAAAGACACCTCTTGCAAAATTCAAAAACCCCCCCGAGCCGCAGTAACCATTCGTCTGACTCCAACTCATCTGACGCTTACACCAAACACGCACACCCAGCGCCCAGCCCCAGCCCCAACATCCCATATTCTAAGCCGGCACTCAGCCCCCCAAACCCAGTCAGTCAGTCTCACCGCACAAAACCCCAACAAAACCCCCAATACCAAAAGCTGACCGTTTCAAAAAAAACCAAAAAAAACCCCCGCTTACCATACCCAAACTTTGCGGCTGAAACCCCCCCCCCGGTGATTCCAAAACCAGCAATCCCGCAATATGCAAACCAGTATACGAGTACAGTAATATCCCCCCCCATCCCTCCCTCCCGTTAAAAACTTTCCGCTGCTGGCACGTGGGTAAGCTGTATGCAGCGTGGGAGAGAAGTATGTAGTAAGCGGTAGCAAAATCCGCATTTCGGGGTTTTTTTTTGGCTTTAGTGTGATGGGGGTTGGGGTTTTCAGCTGGGGATACGAAGAGAGAGAGAGAGATGCATGGGGGACACGTGGGTTTTGTTTGGCATTGGGTGGGGGAAAGCGAGCGAGGAAGGGAGGGAGGGATAGGGTGATAGGGTGCAGGGGTTTGGGAGGTCGGGAGTTTTTCTTCTGTGTATTATTGACTTTGCTTGAAGGTTGTGGTGGTTTGCAGTGTGGATGTGAGACTCGTGAGAGCTATTACTGTGGTATAAGAAAAAAGAAAAAAGAAAAGAAAAGTTGGGTTTGGTGATCCTAGTTTACTACAGTAACTCCGACTACAGCTACCTAACTAGTCCAAAACGCCCTACTTTGCGGTTCAGCGCTCTTTGGTGGTTCGCACCTTGAAGCTAGAGTAGCAAAAGCTAGAGTAACGGAAAAGAAAGCCAGCCATTCTAAAGATAGAGAGGAAGGGAAATGTTCAAATGTGCGATAAGGGTCCTGTTATATCCCCGTTGAAGATGACTGGTGTGAAAGACTAAGAAAATCCCCTTCCCAGGCGGTAAAAAAAAAAAGGGTCCAAGAAGACGCAGCTCGGTCAGCTTAGACACGACTAGGCTTCCTACAGCCTCACTCCACCATTGTAGTTTTCACCGTGACCGACTCCACCACTACCGGCTTCACCGTCACCGACTCCACCATCGTAGGCTTCACCGTCATTTTCTCCGTGCGACCCCACGCAGCTGCAAATAGAGACACTTGGCCTTTTAGCGATTCGAGTTCTTGCATGCACACACTTTTCACCTGGTCGGTCTGCAGCAAGCGCACGGCAGCGTGGTGTCGCTCAGTGGTGGCTTGTGAAGAGATTTCGGTTGAAGGCTCCATTGCTTTTTTGATGATGGTCTGTGCTGCTGAAGAACCGTAGAGTGCGACGATGATGGGGAATGTGTATTCGCCGTTAATAAGGTCTTCTGCTAGAGTGCCTTTGGATGCTATCACGTCGGTGGAGTAGATGTTCTTGCAGTCGTTCTGTAGTTGACAGTACCATCTGTTTGGAGTCAGTGCTGTACGTGGTATGGTGTGTAATTCAAAAACTCACCCGACCTTGCTCATGAGCTCGTCCTTCTCGTGGCTCGCAAATACTAGCTGTCCAAGCAGTCTGAAGAGTGCACCAGTCTTGAGATAGGCACAGTGTCTATACGCCTTGAGGGCTGATTCTTGGTCCGGGAAATTCTCGAAACCGTCTCGCCGCCAGACAAGAGAGATATCTTGACCTAAACCCAATTGTCAGAAGCGAATCTGAACGGAAGAAAAGGATACTTACCCTCATGGATTTCCTCTAGATTGGCGAGAACGTACGGAACCAAAGCCGGCCTCTGAGTTGAACATCGGTTGACAACTTCCATAATCCGAAGGTATGCCCTATTGATCGTTTCACTGGACCCGTATATGCAATGTGCAGCTGGCTTTCCTTTTCGAGTGAGGCTATTATCCGCAACGTCATCGACTAAGATGGCTCCAAAATGTACAGCGTCCATGATGTCCAAGACAAGGTCATAGAGAATCGGATCTTCTGAACTCAGATTAGGCTTCAGCGTGTCAACGAATTTCGAAAAATGTCGTTTTCCATAGGTCCAGAGGATATATTCATAGGGACAGGTAATCTCGTTCTGAACTGTGGGTTTGGGCCGAGTGCTGAATGCATCGCCTCGCTTGACAACCCTGAGACTTCCATGTAACGATGGGGATCTCAGCCAGCTTGCAACTCTCTGAAGGTAGACAATGGGACCTTGGGTAAAGCCAATGAACCCCGAGAATACTAAACTGAAAACGTATGACGAGCTTGAGAGAATCATAATGAAATATTTAGTTATAAATGTGTCTTTCGGTGAAGCTCAAGGATAGAAATCAGGATCTTTGTGCTTGAAAATGTCAGACACTCTGGGGTATTTGAGAACTTGGACAGAGTAAGTAACATAAAGTATATAGACCAACCTATACGAAGAGGCCCAGCAGCAACGGGGGAATCAGGCACCGGCGTACGGTGGCTTTGTCAACGTGGAGGTCCAGATTGGAATCCCAGCTCTAAGGCTGCATTGCAAACAAATGAGTCCAACACGGAGGGGTACGGTAATCCTGCCAACCCAGCGGCCTAGATTGCAGTCCCAGGTCTGAGCCTTGATCTTACCACTCAGTGTTCATAGCCCTGTCACGCCATGCTGCCGAAGATAGACGGGATAGCACGCCTCGTCTCGTGGCATCACAGGAGGAATCCCCTGCGCCAATGAAGATCTGTGTATTGTACTGGAGGTCTGCTATACAAAGAGCTAGCTATAACGTCTTCGGCTGAGCATTCCTCAAATCTTGCTTCTGCAACCGAAGCATCCTGTGCCGTACTGTGGCGGTATAAGCAGAGTAGCAATCTTCGCGTATCTATAAAAGTACTTGTACCTGATAGGTTACTATGATGGAGTCTAGGGTTTCGAACACCACCCGTCCAATCCTCATCAAGTCATCGTTGGATAGAGAGCTGGAATCCTCAGGACCTGATAATAATACCGCAGTAGTTAGCTGACGGTGTAGCGAGATATGCCCAGGACGTTCAGGACCACTAACCTTGAAAGTTTGCTCATTGGGCTCTAGCTTGCTTATTGCTTACCCTCCAGCCCATCATCACGATCTCGTGGCAGGTGGGCGCAAATTCGAATTCCGTGCCGTACTAAGAGAGGACGCCGCTCTATCGCATTTGTTGAAGTAAGAATGCCTTTACCTGGATTACCAAGAGCATAATCCCAATAGCTTGCCCTACCCTGCCAGAATCTAGGTTATCTATACCGACTCAGCCCTCTCAACCACCTAGACGTTTGAAAAATCCCACAATAACGGTGAGTTCTGCGACGCTCTATCGGACTTATCTACTAGGCCAGCGGCATTAAAACGATGTTGAGGTCCCAAATTTGAGCGTTCTAGCACTCGCAATATTTCGTTCCCCAAGATAAAAAGTTTAAGAACCACTGGTCCTGACAACACCGCAATTTAAAGCTGTCGTTGACGATACCGATCGGCATTATGATATCTATGGATGGTGAGAAGGTCAAGGTGGCTGAAAATAGGGATCTTCTTGTTATCGGTGCAGGTGCGAAAGACGAATTTCTAGAGTTGCCTGGATGACTGATCATGCTTAGGACTTCATGGATTGGTGACGGCAAAGGTTTTGCTCCACTCGTCGCAAAAACCGTTTTCCTCTGTCACTATATATGAGAAAAACTCCGCCCTAGGAGGCGTATGGGCGTCTAATCGTATATACAACGGTCTGACAACGAATTCACCTTTGCTCACATACGAAATACCGGACTTTCCATTTCCTAAACACCTCCGTGTTGCAGGTGCTCATGCCTCTGCCCAAGATGTCAACTCATACTTCCAAGCTTATGCTGACGCATACTCCCTCACCGAGAGAATACAGTACAGCACACTAGTACAGGATGTATCCTGGGATCCAGAAAGCTCTACCTGGTCGGTCAAAGGCACCTTGAATGGGGCAGAATTTCGCAAGTCATTTGGCTTTCTCGTAGTCTGCGTAGGATTGTATCACACAAGCCTGGATCCTCTGGAGTCCATGATAAATGAATTTGCAGGAGATATTGTCCACTCTTCAGAAATAGGTGAAGCCCAAAAACGAGAGAAGTTGGCTGCGTCCAAACAGGTTATCATCGTAGGTGCTGGCAAGTCTGCACTAGACCTTGCAACCATCCTAGCCAAAGGGCAATGGACACCGAAAGAGAGTAGTGCTCCGGCTGTGACACTGGTTTACAGAAGGCCGCACTGGATTTCGCCACGGAAGATTGTACGCAAGACAGTGGCATTTGAGAAATTGCTCTTCTCACGTTTCGTAGTAAGTTCTTTCTAGTAGCCCCCGATTCGAACAAATAGACTAAATTCAATCCGGCCAGAACGCTTGGCTTCCATATGTCGAAGCACCTGATACCTTCCACAGGTGGATCGCTGAGACCAAGTTTGGGAGGTGGCAAACTAAGCAGATATTCAAGATCGTTGCGGACGACTTTGTCAAATCTAATGGTCAGCAAGACCTGCCTCTGACGATTCCTGAACATCCCTTGTCAGTAGCCCTCTCCGGAGCTCTTCATGTAGAGCCTCCTGGGTACCTCGACTGCGTGCGTAGTGGTGATATACGCATTCTGGAAGGCAGTGTCTCCGGATTGCGTGGAAATAATGTGTCTGTCCAGCGGAACAATGGGGAAAACATCGTTCTCAAGGCGGATAACTTGCTGGTGGCAACAGGCTACAAACTTGTAAGTTCCCATAGAAAAACCGCTCTTAGGTGCGAATGTTGATGTCAGTCTTAGGCTCTACCGTTCTTATCGAAAAAGACGTGCCAAACCCTGGGCCTCTTGAGACCGGAAGACAAGTCAGCTGACAATTGTGATCTCCCTTATATACGGTTGTATCGCCTCATTGTACCCCCCGGTTCCGCCAATTTCGATGGACCTAAAACACCCAATCCTATAGGTGGACACCGCAATATTGCGTTCAACGGGTTTGCATACAGTCTACTTAATCCCACAGTGGCTCATGTCACAGCGAACTGGATTGCGGACTACTTCTCTGGTAACATCACCCTGCCAGCTCGAGAACCAATCGAGAAAGGTACGTGAGAATCCCGGTTCCCTCTTTTTCATGGTCTGACCGTGCCAATAGACATTGATAAATTCCATGCCTGGCAAATTGCATCCTTTGGCTCACATGGCACAAAAGGCGTGCATATCGGTCCCCACGCGACGCTCTACACAGATAGACTACTCGCTGATATGGGACTGCAGTCGGGACATGTGGCCAGGAGTAACTGGAGTCCAAGCGATTTCCTCCATGAATGGTTTCGACCCATGTACCCTGGAATATACGCCCAAGTGGAAGCCACTCGAAGAGCTAGGGTCGAGCCAGCAATGGCCCTCGAGAAATCAGAAGATGGCCATTTATCGGTGGTGGCGAACATCAGGAGTTTCTTCTTGTGCATATGGCGCTATCTCCATGTTTTTTTTATGCTTTTCTCAACCGGCGATATCGCAACACATAGATAATATCACCTAGAATTGACAGTTCTTCGTATCAAATTCCTGGTAATAACCGAATTCAGTGACGAGCAGCGCCCATGCAGATGTAGGTAAAGCGAGCTTCGAATCGAGGCTCGTAAGATATAGATTGATATGAATCTGCATTTAGGCAATTTGTCTACAACCCGCCAGATCCGCCCATACCCTACTACGCTCGTGGAACGGAGCTCTTCTCCAACCCACCTTTTTCTTCCAATAGCGTGATTATTTCGTCCCAGAGTTTCTTCTGCAGCTTCTCGCCTTCGGCACTCCTTACCAATTTTGATTCCGGCTTGACCTGCATCTCGCTCAAATACTTTTGGTGCGAATCTTGCCCCTTGACCACTGCCGCATCAACCAGGCAACGAGCACCGTCCTCTGGTGATCTACCCAACAACATCTCGGCCGCTTTGATAGCGTATGACATTGCGCCTTTCATCTGGCGCGAAAGGTTTGTCGCGCAGAATCCGGGATTCGCGGAGTTGATCACAACCTCCGAGCTTGAGACCCGCTGAGCAAGCTCACGTGTCCATAGTAATCCAATGGTTTTGCTGGTGGGGTAGCGGTCTTGCTGTTGATATTTCTTGGGGTCGTTCAAAGCTGCAAGGATGCCGCCGGGCGAGGTGCGTTCAGGGAACTTGGCATTCTCGTGAAGACCACTGGAAACAAAAGTCAAGTGGGCGGGGCTAGCAGGATTGGCAGTCGAAGCAGTCGCACGGCGGAGATTGGGCAGAAGGAGGAGGGACAGCAGAGCTGGAGCAACTGTGTTGACTTGTAGGTCCGATTCGAGTCCGTCCACAGTTTCGACGAAGTGCGAGTTCCAGACGCCTAGACAGTATTAGTACTGGAGATGAGTAGCGAGCCATAATGCTCACCAGCGTTAAGTAATGCCACATCGATACGCTGGCCATCTAGCCCTTTGACGAAGGCCCGCACTGACCCAAAACTGGCCTGATCAAGCTTCCGGGTTTCGATAACCGTTGAAGCTGACTTGAACTTTTCCAGCTTTTCGCGGGCAGCATTTCCTTTTTCGAGGTCTCGTACAGCAAGAATCAAACGCCCTGGCTCGTGTGGCAAGACTGCACGGGCAGCCTCAAAACCCAAGCCAGCGTTACTGCCTGTTATGAGCACTGTTTTGTTCGCGAGGTTGGTGGCTACGATCTGAGGTATCTTGGTGCGCTGGGCTCTGATGAAGTCCATCGTGATCACGTTCTTGACTATCAGGAGAGCTGTGAGTGCTTAGGTATAACAATGCGGTAGAGTGTATGATGGCAGATGCAGAGCAAACGACCACGTATTCCGTAGGTATATGCTAAACGCAGTAATTTGTCGGGGGTTCTCACAAGGCTGTCATCAACATGGTATCCTCAGGTGGACGCTCAGAGCTTTGCGGCTAAGTAAGGGTTCCCGACACCCTGCCTGCTGCTGCCTGTACTCTTCTGCACGGCTGACCCATTAGCTTCAAATACGAGGCACGCCGCACATACTTTACCTTACAGTCCCACGTAAGCGCTATCCAGGGTCAAGGGTCGTTATTCGTTAATGAATGGCTGTCGTGGTCCTGGAGGTAGTGTCATCAATTTCATATGCACGAGGCGGAGGAAGCAAGCAAGAAACAGCCCTGGGAGTGTGATGGATCGAGATCCGTAATGGTACGGAGATGTTGGTGGAGGTTCCCGTAACCCCGCTAAAACAGTGCGGCGGGCAGAGCCCACGTGGCGCCCAACCTAAGGTACTGTAAGGTAAGTGAAGGAGCAGATTACCGAATACTGTATTCCGTATCATAGACTGACTGTATCAGAAGGCAGACATACATAGACTGTACCATAAACTATATTGAATCCTCTCAAATCTCCCACACCGCATCAGGCAAGCTGAGCCATCGTGACACCCCCATCCCAATCCCAATCCCACGCAGTCAACCGACCAGCCCAGGCACAGCCCTTGGTCAACGCTTTCCAACTCTTTGTCCTAGTGGATGGTCCTACTTTCGTACTCGTCTCGCTTCTTCTGTCCTGGTCGATCTGATATCCATCGCACATTCCATAACCTTGACAAGCGTGCCATTGCTATCATATCTACTTGAATATTTGTATATGGATTCTTCTTCAGAGATCGGACGGCTTGAGTCCCGAAACCACTCGTCAATACCGCTGACACCTGTCGTTGATTCTCAAGAAAAAGGCAGAGGGTCTTCTACGACACGTCTAGAGTTTAAACCAGAGAACGAAGATGAAGACGAGACTGCGAATCACCTCACTGGTCTCAAGCTTTACCTGGTCATTGCTGGGCTTTGCATATCAGTGCTCTTGGTAGCCTTGGTTCGTCGCCCTACAATAACCATCTCTGTCCATCCACTAAATAGAGCATTTAGGACCAAGCAATACTGGCAACGGCAAGCCAATAACAGCTCTCATACACTCTTCGTCCGAACTGACATAAAAAAGGCGATCCCAACCATCACGACCGACTTCAATTCTTTGAAGGATGTTGGGTGGTACGGCAGTGCTTTCCTCATCACAATGTAATTCTAGCCAGCAAAGCTCGTGCCCCGAGTGTGCCCACCTAATCTCGAACAGTTGCGCCTGCCAGCCGCTATCCGGCAAAGTCTATCAGCATTTTTCTTTGAAATGGACCTATTTAGGGTGCCTCGCTGTGTTTGAGATTGGGAGTCTGATATGCGCTACCTCGCCCTCATCAGTGGTCCTGATCATCGGCAGAGCCGTCGCCGGCCTCGGAGCTGCTGGACTCTTCTCTGGTGCACTTGTGATCATTGCCCACACGCTTCCTTTGAGGCTACGTCCCAGTGAGCTTTAGTTCTTCCCGTCTGCACTGGGATTCCACCGGCTAAAACAGTCTGCAGTGTACACGGGAATTATCGGCTCAATGTTCGGACTCGCTAACATTGTAGGCCCGGTCCTCGGGGGAGTCCTAACACAACATCTATCATGGAGATGGTGTACGCATATTGTATACGGGCTGTTGTCTAGGCGATCATAGCTAATTCACAGCAAGGTTTTTGGATCAATCTTCCATGCGGCGCCGTCACGCTTGGCCTTTTGTTCATCTTCTTCCATCCAAAAGTCAGGCCAGCCACCCAAATGCCACTGATGGAGAAGTTCAAACACCTCGACCTTCCTGGTTTTGCCCTCTTCGTGCCGGCTGTGATCATGCTTCTTCTCGCTCTCCAATGGGGCGGCGAAAAGTACGCATGGCGGTCTGCAACCATTATCGGGCTCTTCTGTGGCTTTGCAGTCCTTGTTCCGATTTTCTGCCTGTGGCAAAAGCACGAACAAGACGAAGCTAGTATACCTCCCAGTATATTCATGCAGCGTACGGTATTTAGCAGCGCAATACTCGGTTGGTTCGCTTTCGGCGGTCTTCAGCTGGTCACGTACTACCTGCCACTCTGGTTCCAGGTTATCCTAGGAGCTAGCCCCACAAGAAGCGGCGTCTACTACCTGCCCTCAGTGCTCGGTGACATCGTCGCATCAGTCCTTGGCGGCGTTCTTGGTAAGAAGCTTTCTGGTCCTCCGCTTTCCGTAACTAAGCTAACTGATGAACTCAAGTCACGAGGCTTGGATACTATAATCCTTTCTTGCTAGTGGGAACAACCTTGACCTCGATAGGCGCAGGCTTATACACAACATTAACCATCGACTCAAGCCGTGCGACATGGATTGGGTACCAGATCATTGCTGGTCTCGGCATCGGATTCATATTACAAATGGTCTGAGCTTCGAACTGGCGCGAGATACATTGGCTGATTATTCCCATAGCCACTCATTGCCGTACAGGTAGTCCTACCATTGCATAAAGTCTCCACTGCGACCTCCATCGTCGTTTTCTTCCAATTCCTCGGAGGCTCGGCCTTCCTCGCCATCGCTCAGAACATCTTCGCTACCCATCTCGTCTCAGAGCTAAAGGCTAAAGCTCCAGCTCTCGACTCGGGTCTTATCATCAAGGCTGGAGCTGCGGCCGTACGAAAAGTTGCGCGGCCCGAAGATTTGCAGATGGTCCTGCGTGCTTATAACATCGCCATTACTGATACATTTGTAAGTCGCCACGTTGATCCCTCAGTCATTATTGCCCATGGCACTGACGCAGACATAGTACGTCCCCGCTGTTGGGGGAGCATTAGCTTTTATTGCCGCGTGGGGGCTTCAGTGGAAAAGCGTCAAGGGCAAAGGCTTTATGGGGAGTGGATGAACTTTGTTATACTGCGTGTTATTTTAGACAACTACTAGAAATTGAATGCGATTCACGATTCTGAAGGGCCGTCAACATGCAGAAGGTCAGTCCACTGGCATTTCGATCGCCTGTTAGAAAAAGTGACGTCTGATTCAGTATAGCGATGGTACACCTCGATAGGAGAGCCGTCTTTCCAACCTATCCTTGTATGTCCAAGGGCTTCATTGCAAGCAAACAATAAACCCCAAACCCCCCCATCCCTATCCAAACAATCCCCCTATTCCTCTTTCCTCAAAAAGACCTCCCCGATCCCACCCACAACCATCCAAATCCAACCCAGCACCACACAAACAACTCTTCCCCCCGCCCCTTTCCCAAAACAGCCAATTCCAACCCATCTCCCCCGCCATCACTAAAAGCACTTTACCCTCCGAGCCGAGCAGAAAGCGAGGGAGAGGCATGAGGGCGTTTTTTTGTGTTCTCTGGGGGTAGGTATGGGATTGCATTTATGATGGGCTGGGCATGGTGGTGCGGCCAAGAGGAGATGGGGACAATTAGGGGATGGATGGTTGGTTGATTGGTGTGTTGGAGCGGGCTTGGGGAGGAGTTTTGCATAAAAGCAGAGCAGAAAGGTATGATTAGTAACAACAAGACCGAGAGAACAAATCATCCACCTCCGAGTAGCTTCGTCCAATCTCGATCCTGGAAGCGGATGAAAAATGAAGAGAGATGAGGAAATTGCCCTCGAATCGGTTCGTGGAAGAAGGGAAAGGATAACGAGGGATGCTTGGGAAGGAAATGGAGAATGTAGGATCAGGAGAAGGGGGGTTGTTAGCTAGGAGTGGCGTTATTCCAGGGAAAGGTTACTGGGGTTATTGAGTTAAGGGGGGATGATGGAAGAGGTTGATGGAAAATTATCAATTCCTTGATCTTTACATTTGGGTTTTTCACATTTGTCTTTGCTCCACTGATTAGTTATACCGTAGTCGTGAGCCACCCCACATTTTCAAAAGAGACTCTGGCCCCGATCTACTGTATATCGCCATCGAAACGCGTCCGGCTACTTACAGGAAGAATATGCTCTTGGAGAACCACCAAAACGTCATTCAGTTGAAATGGTTTGCTTGCTGTCCTTGCATGATTCCATAAACCGAGATGATAAAAGGAAGCTTCTACCGAACAATTAACGCCAGTGCTCTCGTCGCCAGTCTTGGAATCCCTCGTATTTCGAAGCGTCGGTTAGTCGGAGGGTTGGGATTTGTGAAGGGGGGGAGGGAGGAGGTGAGACGTGCGACTGTCAAGGCTGGGTTGGCGATGTATGTATTTGGGGATCGCTAGCGCTCGGGGAGACGAGTTTCGGCTGGGAGAGGAGGGGGAAAGGTGGGGGCAGACGGTGTGCTTGATGGAGCTCTGGGTGTATAAACGTGTCTGGTTTGGTTGAGGGGTGGAAGCGCTGAGGATGGCTATGCGAGTAATGGGAGAGACGGTGATGAGGACCGTGGTGGGGAGGATCACTGGCGGGGGGGGAGAGTCTGCCGGAGACTGGTTTGGAACTTTCGGAGCATGTTGACTGGGTGCAACTGTTGACTGGCGCTCAAGGCACTATCTAGCGCCGCAAGAAACGTGCTCAAGATGTCAGTCACGACATTCGTGATCTTGTTGTACCGTAACGTGTTTCTTTCTGAAATGCTACCGGTCTAGGCTTAGTCTGGTAAGTTAGATCAAGTTGGTATTTGAAGATATGTAGGTATAATGGTACTTGCTCTCAAGATATGAGAATAGGCCGGCGAAACAATGATACTCAATGGTACCCAGAGAAGCAAAATAGGTCGCAACAGTGATGACCATAACGGCCCACCACACACAGTTTCCTGATTCCTCAAGTTCTGGCCAAGCCGTTTGAACAAGATCAAAAAAGGAGAGCTTGATGGTCCACAGACCGGTGTAGAAAAGCACACTTACTGCAACAGTCTGGCGTAAGTATTCTTCCGTCCGCTTTGGAAAATCGGCTGGGGCTTAGATAGAGCTGCCTAGAAGAGACCGCAATATTCTCGTATAGGGATTCTTCGTTCACTTGCTAAAGGATGGTATTGATCAAAAGAGCTAGCCAGGTAAGGAAGACCAAACCATGGTCTGTGTAGAGGCGGCCAAAAGCCTTTGATCTGACATCGATTCGGGAAGCGAACTGAAAGCGATTCCGTGGGCTACGCTGCCATATGCAACACCCTTCACAACAGTCAGAATGTGTAGAGGTAATTTGCTATTCAAAACATCATGCAGGCCATGTAGTCTTACCATGAATGTTGATTCGTAGAGCTTCGCCAGGCCGGACTAGGGGTGGGAGCTGCTTGAACTCATCTCTGAGGATGGCTTTTTGAAATAGGGGACCTAACCAGCGCTTTTAAAAAATATAGACTATACAACTTGAGTGCTAGGAATGAAGAAGAAGAAAACTGTGACAGTCTCAGAGAAGCGGCACGAAGGTAGACTTGTTTTCGATTATGATTCGAATATAACATGATAGGTTAACCATGTTGTGGGCATACTATGATGCTAGGATGACCGACCCACGGTGTCGCTGTTGCTTGCTTTCAAGAAAACGATGGGCACATGTGCTGGAAAGCACTGTATAGTGCATACCTACAGAAAGCCTTGCGTGTGGTTGCAGCTTGGATGGCGGCGAAGTGGACCAAGGTATCGATTGGAGAGGTAATAGATACTTCCTGGAAGGAAGATCCATCACCTGTTGCAGTTGTGGCAAACTGTGCCTAAGAACTTTGGCTGCAGCCTGCAAGAGTGTGCAGGACGCTCACATGGGGTATTGAAACACCTCGACTCTCATCGTCTTGTATTTCGTGGCTAACCACCAATCAATTATCCTTCACCTGGGCCGTCGTTGCGAGTATTGCCTTTGCCGCTTTTCTTGCTTTAACTTTACAAAAGTCCATTCTCGATCCTGATATCGGGTCCTGAACTGTAAATAATAAGTCTGAAACATGACGAGCATTGTCCCTTAATACCTCGCCACACAGCTTAATTTCGTCGAGCTATGGCATAGAATACACCCGAACAGTGGATGTATCATCCATGGATAAAACCTTCATCATCAGTCAAGCACGACAGAAGATGAAGAGAAAGGCAAGAAAAATAGTCTAATCTAATAATTGTAGAAGACCTAAGATCTATGTACGATCCGACATTAGTGAATATAGCATCGGATTCGCGGATGAAGGCCTAAATTTGCAACCCATCCATGGGTGAGGAGCTCCACCGACGGGGGCATCCATCCATGGATCCCTGTTTGGTTCATAGATGGATAGATCCATGGACGAGTTGCAACACATAGCTTGTCAGTTCCTGGAAATCCTGCGTGCATCTTCTTTCGCTCGTTATCATACTATGCTCTTTGGCAGCGGCCTGACCAAATGGCAGTATGAAGGAAGACAGTAGATGGAAAAAACCCTCTTACCTACCCTTCTTCTGTTCCGGCGGCGGCGAGTTCCTCAGTATGGCTTAGGACTCACCGGAATTCACATCTTCAGTCAGACCAGTTTACTCAGCAGCCCAAGAGAATACCCTGCTTAAATATTCTATTCTAGTATATTCGCGGCCTGGCAGTCTTGAGTTGGCTTTTTAAAGCTCTATAACGAGCTTGAACGACACATTATAGTTGTGGATGATTGGGCAAGGCTTCAAACTGACAAGGAAAGATTCAGTGCCACCTAGCCTTTGTGGTTCAATTAACATGGACGGCATCGAAAAGGAACGGGCCTTTGGTATCCACCCGTCACGACGGTAAGCGCTGAACCTTACTCGTCACGCTCGTATCCACGAGGCGGTTCCCGCGCACACTGAGTTTCCGGGCATGCTAACTCAAAATGGCTAGTAATGGACGATATCAGGCTTAGCGGAATTGAAAAGGCGCTAGTGTTAGCCTGCACGGAAACTTAATGTGCGCCCCGTAGATACGAGTTGCAATTTCACGCTGTATAACTGGACGTTAAGCCTTCAAAAGGCCTCGAAAACGATCTTCTGTTTATCATTTAACAAAAGCGAGCTCGACTGGGTGTGGGTTCCAGTGGGCGATGCAACAGCCTCCTTGGCAATGACAGTCCTATCTAATACAAAGGTAGCTTTCCATAGCGAAAAGTGTGGATGTACCTCAGCCGCATAATGGAAGTCATCACCTCGAGACTAAGGTAGACACGGATCGATGGGACGGAATATGGCGGCGCGTTGGTTCGCACTAAGTTTCACCAGACGCATGAGTAAAGGATGCAATCCTCGGATTATCCTCCAAAGTCACCGCTTGGTACAATGATTTGTTCCATTTGAACCTCAATACCGAGGCGTATATAATCTCTGCCCTGTCCTATTTGTAGCGTATTCCAATGTCTTACATTACGATAAGAAAGCGAGCATTTCTATATATTTGTTACCGCAGTCCGCGTGGCTGCAGCGTCACAGAGTTACTTCCTTTTATCTTCTCATCTGAGTATTAGGAAAATAGTACAAACAACGAGACACTTTTTCGAAGCCATCACCAGGTCGTCCGAATTCTACAGTGCCTTCGCCGATGGACAATATGGCTATCTATATGGCCCTGGCTTTAACTCCTCTAGTATTGTCAATTCTCACTGCATACTGTATCCTAGTGAATTATCGACGTGGTTCACAGCTAAGTATACATGCTTGCCCAACTTGCAGAAGAGAACTATTGGTCACGGAAGGAAAGCCAGGTTCAGGGACCTTGATGAGCAACCTCGTGCGAGCATGCAATGCACAATCTCAACCTGGGAATGGTGCTATAAACCAGCATACCGCGAGCATCAGAGAATCAGACGAATCGAAACCATTGACCGTGGATGAGATCCTCGGTAACATCTTCGTCTTTAATTTTGCTGGTCATGATACCACTGCAATCACTTTAGCGTATAGTCTGCTACTTTTTGTTGCTCGGCCAGACGTCCAGGAATGGATTGCAGAAGAGTTGAATCTCCATCTAGACAGCGAAGATAGCGATATATGGATATATGAGGCTGCCTTTCCAAAACTGAAACGATGTCTCGCAGTGTTGGTACATGCCCGCCCATGAACAGCAGTAAGCTGCTGCAGCAGAGGATTAAGGCTAAAAGCGGTACAGTTTGAAACATTTCGTTTGTACAACCCACTGCCCAATGTTCCCAAATACACCTGCAGTCAACCCCAGACCCTCCGAGTGGGTAACTATGATATCAACATCCCTGAAAATACCCTCGTTGTCCCCAACCTCATGGCTTTACATACCCACCCTCATTATTGGGGTCAGTATTCTCTTGATTGGCGCCCGAAAAGATGGATCCAGAACTATTCGAGATCTCTACCCGCCAATCTCGCTGGTAAGAAGTTCGCCTAGGTGGAATTCGTGGCGACGATGGCAGCTTTGTTTCGAGATCATCGCGTGCAGCCTGTGGCGAGAATGGGGGAGACGCTTGATGAGGCAAGGAACAGGGTGCTGAATGTTGTCAAGGATGGTAGTTTGGAGCTGCTGCTGCAGATGCGGGATCCGAACAGCGTGGCTGTTACTTGGAGTCGGAGGTAGAATCGTGCAAAAGTCAGTGGCATTGGTCATTTGCACTTATCGATCGATGATGGGCTTTGCACACGGCTCTAGTCGACTGTTGATCGGTCCTCTGTCGTTGCGATCTCCAACATACGTTATCAGCTTTTCTATGGTCGAACTACAAGGCAATGCTTTACCGGCCACTATCACTGTTCTCCCGTCATTGAGTTTCTTATGACTGAATATGACAACAACTTACTGGGCGGACTGGGTAGGAGTCTGGCTTCTCTTTTCACGGCTTAGAGTACTGACGATGCATCACGTTCCAAGTCAATGGACCGCCATTCAACAAAACCTTCAACACGCCTGGTCGCACAATCATTGGCCTGTAGTCGACATCTTTGAAGGTAAGTCTTGAAAATCACCTGCATCTGACAGACAGCGTTCTTATTAACTTGAGGTAGTCGGATGTTTCCAGGAGCCGTTGCTACCTCTTTTGTTGGAGAAAGACTAGGACGCCGAAAAAGCATTTCCATTGGTCTTGTCGTCATTGTCATCGGAGCTCTTCTGCAAGCTACCTCTTACACGCGAGCACATCTAATAGTCGCCCAAATCATTGCGGGTTTTGGTTTGGGGATCATCGACTCGACTATGCCGGGTTTCCAATCGGTATTCTCGCCCAAACTGAGTAGAGGGTTGTGTAAGCAGGCAATGGTTATCAGCAACGGTTGGAGAGTAAGTTGGTGGTAATGATCTGATGTATGCATCTAATTAACGACCCTCAATTTCGGCATTACCATAATTTACTGGATCGACTATGCTTCCTTCAGTTCTACTGGCAGCTACGCGTTCCTGTCATCTTGCAGTGTAGTTTGTCATTCCAATGCTTTTGATTATCACAATACTGCCAGAAAGTCCAAGGTGGTTAGCCGCTCATGGCACGGAAGCCGAGTCGCTTGCTAGATTATAGCGATTGAGAGGACATTAGCTGGATGACGAGATAATTCGAAAATTAGACCGACATTGTCGCAACAGCTGCTAAGGGAGCCTCAATCAACGCTGGATCTTGGAACAATCCTTTACACGCGGACAAGATTCTTAGTAAGCGGCGGTTGCTGATTGCGTACGCGATTCAAGAGTTTCAGCAGCTGGAAGGCATTAATGCTTTTATATGTGAGTTCCAACTAGTAACCAGTCCAAGAATGCTGGGCTCAGACCCGCACAGATTGTTCGAATAGTCTATTCTCAAACGTCGGCTTCAGCAACCACCTCTTCGCCCTAATGGCAGGCTTCCTCCAACTTTGGTTCTTCTTAGCATCCTTCATCCCCTGGCTTCTCATAGACCGCCTCGGTCGACGCCCTCTTCTCTCTATGATCACTATCATGGCCTGCGTCGTGGCCATCCAAGCAGCCTTAGTCTACCAAGTCCTTTATTGAACCGTTATTGCGTACAGTGCAGGCATTGATGGGGCAGTCATGCTTTTCATCTTCGAGGGTGCTTTTACGATTGGATCTATGCCACGTTTTTGGTGTACCGATCGAAGATCCTACAGCTGAGGCTTAGGCAAAAGGGGAGCACCATCTCAACAGCCAGTAATTGGATTTGCGACTTGGGTTTTCTATGGTTACGCCGCTGGTGATAAATTATATAAGGTGGAGGACTGACATCATCTTTACCGTTTTGAATGCAAGCAAACTTCTCAGAATTTGGAAGTCTTTAGAGGGTAGCTAAGAAAGATCGCTGACGATTTCCGTCTAGGCAACTTGGGTCCAGATTATATCCACTCCTTTTAGGAAAGCAAAGGCCGGGAGGTAGAAGACTTCGATAGGCTATTCGCAGGTGAAGACGACCGCGCCCTTGTTCGGAATTACAATCAGACTGGGATTATTGAGAATTTCATGGAAGCGATTAATAAGTCATAATAAGGAGAAGGAACTTGTGTAATGTGGTAAGAATTGCATCTGTTTCAGCCTGTCTTGGAGAGATAGCGGAGCAGTAAAAATCAGCGACAACCTCGCAGATATCATCTGAGCATCACATGCATAACAGAGAGGCCCAATACCATCTAGCTTTCAATCACCTCGTCCAAAGGTCTGCAAGTGTTCTGGGAAGAGACATGAGGAAGGAATCATCCTAAGATGCATTCCAGTGTTCGTCTTCCATTGCTGCTTTTGTAATGGAATAAGCTGTCTCGCTATAAAGGCTTTTCGGGCGTTCTTTAACCGAGAGCGGGAGCGCCAAAGGCGGCTATTAAGGCCTATGACATGAACTTCAAACGGACATTCTCTTTACTTCCTTCATACCTTCAGACACTTCGTCTCAGAATACCTTGAACAGCAGTGCCGTTGACAGATGCACGTCTCTAATGACGCAGGGTTTCATAGCTTGACGTACTTAACCGACCCAGGACAACGAGGTTTATATCATTTGCAGTTGCCAGCGATGACTTCAACGGCAGAGGGCTCTAGTGGAGTAGCAAGTTGCCCAGAGAGTCTGTACACGAGGAAAAAACCGCAGTTATTTTTGAAAAGCATTGATCTGTGGGGTATGGCAGGTTTATTTCCTATATCAAAGATTATGTGTCCTGCAATATGCTTGGCCTACCAACCCGAGCAGCTACTGTCTTATTCAATGCCATGTCTTCGAATTTGAATGCTTAAAAGCCGTCTGAAATAAATGCAGAACATAAGGCTCATCAACTTTTTTCGTTCACTGGGATGCGATCAATATTGTTCTAACTCCGTTCGGTCGAAGTGCCAACACAATGGCGCTGCCCCAATCTTTCCCCTGTTCGTATGAGCACTTCTGAACAAGATCACGAACACGTGTCGTAAGTGGTCACAAGTTAGGCTGCGAGTGCAAACAATCTATGCTGAACGCAAGATAGGCTTGCCTCCTTCATGTAACAGCTATTCATCAAGAGCTTTCCAATAATTTCTTCCATCGGTTTTAATCACCAGCACATTATCCTCAGCCAGAACTTCTAGCATCTGCGTCACCACTCCTCGTTAAGCCAGCAAGATCAAGTTCGGAAAAGCAATATGTCTTTCCCAACACCCATACCTCTACAATCTTGGTTCTATCCAACGGGCAACACGCCAGCTGTCAATCTCCTACGGGACGGTCCAGCCTGGAACAGTGCTCACGCGGGTAAAACAACAAACCTGCTCCTACTTGCCTGTGGGGATCCTCGCAATATATTGTTTTCGTTGTGGAATCTTGGTGAACACGGTGAGTTTGCTCTAGAGCTTTCAGCGACTTACGAAATAAACAACATAGGTTGGGTTATAGTCCCAAGATCTCATCCCTTCGCCATAGGCGGGTCTGCAGCTAATTTCTCGCTCCTTCCGTCATGGGACCACGTTGCTAATGCCTCATGATTTTAGATACGCCACGCCGTCTTGCTTTTACATGTTGCGACATAGAACCGGCCGTACTTGCCCGAAATGTTGTGCTTTTTAGCCTGATCGAAGATGAATGTCCGGCCAAGATCACCAGCCAACAGCATGATCCGGTCACGGCAGTCTGGAACCTTTTTTACCACTTCTTCATCCCACAAAGCTCAATGGACATCCTTCGAACCCAGGCAAAGCTACTGTTACAAGCGTCTGAATCATATGACTTATGGCTCTTGTCGCCGTATGGAAAATTCATAGCCTTCCTGGACAGACATACGTTGGTTCAGCTGCGCCAGGTTTGGATCCAGTACGCCGTGATCAATGACCCTGATGAACATGAAGCAGGAGTCAGATCGGCCATAGCCAAACGAAGCAGAGAAGTAGTAAACCGGAATTTCTCACAAGGCTTGCGTGGCGCCGGCCCTATGTGGCCGGAAGCAGTGGAAACTGTAGCCCACCTCTACAAAACATTCTGGAAGACAGGAGTAGTAGGAGGGAACGCCAAAGATTTAAACGCCCTAGGAAATAGGGGCAGAGGGCTGGTCAACCCCATGTTTGCGGTTTCGTCGGCGCCCACAGCGGCTTTCGCCGTTCACTATGGAACGGAGCCCTTGCTAGGGTTCCATGTGGCTGAAGTATTTGGGAATAAGAGCGGAAACAAACGGGCAAGTGTTGCCGCGAAAGCTGACCAAGTCGTTAAAGTTGCTAAGACTCAGTTCCGCGACTGGTGTTCGAGTTTCAAGAAAAACCTCGGCAAAGACTGTATCGTTATCAACATGTTTTGCGGAGAAGCGCTCTCGCTTTGCGGTGAGCTGCAGCGGAAACTTGGAATCATGGAGGACCAGTCATATACAGCTGGGGCATATGTAAAACCTTGGAGCTCTTATCCACTGGTGCTCAATGGGTTCGCAGAAACGACTGCTGAAAATGGATACGGACCTTTTGATGTAATCGATACATCTAATCTAGGGGACCATATCGGTTTAGTAAACGTTCTATCTGCCGCAGCACCGCTTTTACCGCAGCACTCGTACGCGGTGCTCTACACAGAAAGTCTGCCAGTCGCCTCCAGCACCGTCGATAAACAATTACAAGCCACGCTCTACTCTGACGTTGCAACATTTTCGTTGTTGCTAGGGCTGGCGCCTATTGGGTACTTTGCAGGCGTAGGTTGTGAAGCCGCCGGGTACGATACTGCGCAGAACCGGGGTCATGGTGCGCAGCAACATCGCATGCGGGTGACATGGATATCTCCTGAGGCTCTAGCTTCGACTGCCATACCAGGAACGGGAATAAATGACCGAGGGTCACTGCAGGTCAAACTCGATCCTACGCAGCTATCTCGTTATCTTTTCAACCTTTACAAAAACATGTTTGCTCATGAAAATCTTGCCAATTTAATGTCACAGTTGCAGCGCATAAAAGATGAGCCATACTCGACGGACATTCCACGTTATACTCGGCGTGGCTTTGTTGCCCTGCTCGCTGTAGCCTGGAGAAAGAATAGCACCGATTGGAAGAAGACAATAAATTTGCTCCTGAACGACATAGGAACAGACAAGTCTTTAGATTTGGGACCAAACAGTCTGCAAGACTTGTATACCCAGCTTTACCTTTTCGACCTGCCGACAATAGATACTTTGGAAATTGGCCCGAGACGTTTACAAGGCCTAGATTGGATCCTGAGGAAGCCAAATCAAGACACCGGGTTCCTTGCGCAGGATGATATTCCCGCCATTGTGCACGTTAGTTTGGTGGTTCCAAGGGCGAGATTTGACACATTTGCAATGAAGGAAACGCCCATCGTAGAAAGCCCGAATATGCATCTTTCGATCGCCCAAACCAAAAGCGGGTATGAGTTCGATAACCATTTTCATTCCTTCCATTGTTTCTTTGGTACGATAAAACGCGCGCATGGGACCGACACATTTAGTTTTGACGAAGACGAGCGAGGCTGGTTGGGGAACTGTGACTTGATTGTGAGCTGCGCTGTCCCAGCACATGGCTTACTTAACGGTCCAAGAGACGGTATACGGGTCAGCCTACGGCTAGACCCTACGTTTAAACCTCCAGTAGCGATATATGAAGCAGGGCTGGACGATACGGAAAATTTGCACGTGTATCGAAATGACCCAGGCCTGAATACCTCGAATGCATTGTCGACGCAAATACGATTGATGGAGATCTCCAGCTCCGAAACACCAGCGGCATTCTCGACACTCGTAGAGTTGAATACTGCGAATCAGGCTAGCTTCCTGAAGAAGCATATCGACTTGCCTCAAGGATCGCCGGAAAGTGAAGCTTTAGCAAATAAAGCTGGTGTTACCTTAACACAGAGTGGACCCTGCACCGCATTGCTGCAAATAGGGGGATCATACACTTTGCGTCTTTTATACCCTTTCTGTTTGAACGCTTCAAAGGCAAAATTCCGCGCTGCTAGGAAATCGTCCTGGGTCGAGATTGTGGTTCCCATCTCCTCAGCTCTCGACATCGAAGGAGACTACTGGACGCAAATGGTGCTAGAAGATGGCCATCCACCAATCCCATGGGCTATACCGCGAATTAATATTAAAATCCAACCCGAGCTCCACCTCCCCAAGCAAGACGGTTCCACTACATGGCTGAGCGAATTTTTCGGCACTAGCATGAGCGATGCTGAACAGATCATGCAAAAAGTTGGCAGAACTGCAACTCCCATACTCGATTTCAAAGTGACGCTCTTAACCATATTTGATTTTTTCGTCTACGGGGACCGAAACAACGAACCCGTAATTACTTTCCAGTTATTCTTAAACGCACACCGCCATACCCTCCTATTCGCAAACTCACTCCGTCACGACCTAGACCTAGGCTCCATCGTCATGGACGCTTACGTCGTTCCTCTGACTAGTTCAAGGGTTCGAGAGCTCATCTCGTCTCTCATGGTTCTACAGCACTCGAACCAAACGTCGCTGGATTTTAGCCAAGGAGGAACTACGCTCTGGAAGAGTGCACTACCCGCGTTAGCCGAGAGATGCCGGGATTGGCAGCACCAGGCCACCTGCGAGTATCAAAAAACCGGAGCGGCGCTTTCAACGGCCGATGATCAGTCACCTCTTTGCAGCTGTGGTGAGGGTAGAGTCGGTGCTGAATTTCACAAGAACGCAGTATGGGCACCCTTTGCCAAATACGCTACTCGCGTCGCCCTGATGCCAATATTCCCGGTACCGTATCTGGAGTCGCCGAGTTGGCTTGGCAAGACAACTCCAGTGGCGCCATCTGGATCGGCCGCCTCCTCTTGAGGGGGTAATCCCTATTACTGCAGGAGATTTGATCAAGTGGTGAGGACGTCAACAAGACTGTGTTTTTGCTTTTAGATTTCCAGAATGTTACGCGAACAGCGGTTCAGTAGATAGCGAGAAGGAAATACAGAATGACGTTATTGTGCAGCGATGAGTTTTGCAAGGGCAGTTTATCTAGCTAGTTTTGTTATCGTAAAAGAAAATTGTCCAAGAAAAACTTCGTAGAAGAAGCTCTTTCGAAAGCAAAAGATTTCAAAGAGGTTTTCCGTGACGAAAAATTCTAAGCGAACGAGGGGAAAGTTTTGATAATATCGTTCTTGACTCATTGACAAGACAACTTCAGTAACATCGTCTGAATCAATCGCATTCACTTGATCGGAGAATTCCTATTACTGCAGGAGGTTTGATCAAGTGGTGAGGACGTCAACAAGACTATGTTTTTGCTTTTAGATTTCCAGAATGTTACCCGAACAGCGATTCAGTAGATAGTGAGAAGGAAATACAGAATGACGTTATTGTACAGCGATGACTTTTGTAAGGGCAGTTTATCTAGCTAGTTTGCTATCGAAAAAGAAAATTGTCCAAGAAAAAACTTCGGAGAAGAAAGAAACTTTTTCGAAAGCAGAAGATTCCAAAGAGGTTTGTATCCGTGAAGAAATACCTAAGCAAAAGTTTTTGATGATATCGTTCTTTCGTTCTTTCACTACACACACAGTATTTTCGTTTCGTCTCAAAAGATACATGTCCAACACGACTTTCGACGATTTCCCCCTCGGTAAAAAAATATATATCCATCTTTCTAAACCTAGATCGTTTCTCACCAAATTGTACTCTACGAGTATAACCCAACAATCCAAGCTACATAGCCCATCCCCTCACGCCCCTGTTTCCAACCGGCCAACACGATCCATTTCCCCACTGGGCTTCAACATACGCGTGACGAGAAAAAAAAGAGGCAAAGCAGAACTTTTGCGAGAGAACAATGATAAGGGAAAAAAAAGGGTTAAAGCGATGCTACATATACCAAGAACCCCCTACGTAAGTTCTCTACTGCTACGAAAGGAGCTACTGTAGTTATGGATCTTGCAGGGTAGAGAGGTGGAAGAGAGAGAGAAGGGAAGAAAGGGTAGGTTTAGTGTTGTTTCGATATCATTGATATCGATACAACTCCGCTTTGGGTCCTGGAAGAAACCGCACATGCAGGCCTAGGACCTGATTGCTTTGAGATGAAAGATTATATCAAATATACGCGGGTACTTCGGTACGGTGAAGCAGGGACAGCAGTACCAGTCAGAGACCTCCAGTCTGGTACCCAGCTGGTAATGTTGAATCTGATCCTTGAAGAGTTCACACAAGCGAATACATCCAGAGACCCCGAAGCTTTTATGATACTCATAGCTGATCGCTGGTGTACCTCCTCAACGGGTATATCATATTTCACCTTCATACTATCAGCACAGTCTCCAGGTGCGAGGCCCAGAAGTCCATATAATTTGTCCCTGGGATCCGTAACGGCTCGATCTGCAAAGCGGCTAAGAAGCTCCAGGATATCGATCGTTATCGACTGTGCCTGAGCATTCTGTGATTCTGTAGGTGCTAGTTGACGGGTTCACGAAAGCTCTCGATGAAGTCCCCCGACCTCAGCCCCTCACTGTTCCCAGTGGCCAGAGCGCAGCATGTAAGGTGATGTTTCCGGCTGAAGGTGCACCCCTGGACCAAATCGTCCCATTCGATGACACAGAAGCCACAAACCAGGACTGGATTCTGAGCCAGGACAACCTCCTGAATAGTCCACGTTCTGTTCCACCAGGTTCGATTGACCATCTCTACTACTGAACTCATCGTGACAGAGCGGTCTTCTACATCCGTAAGGTCATGCGTAGTATGTAGCGTCAGTTCAGTCAGATGCTTGTTCTCACTCGATTGCTTGATAGGATGAACATGCAGTAGCAGTATTATCATCGTCATTACCAAGCCAGACGACAACATTTCTAGCATTCTGATATATCTCACGCATGAGACAGACCTGATGGTTTTTCTTATGTGCGTTCCTCTGGTTGATGGATAGGAAGTCAATCATAAAACGATTGGCCCTGGCTTCTGTATCTCTCGGATATGGTGAAGAGCAATCGCTAGATTTGTCAACATCTTTTGTTCTTTTCCGTAAGAGTGTTATAGATTCGTTCCGCGAGGTATCATCCAAAGTACATAAGAGCGCATTGTAAGGTATTTCGTGGAGCAGCGGTCTAACCTCAACCAAACAAACAGTCGAATTCTCGTATTGGCCGGGTAGGAAATTGACAACTCAGATCTCTTGATCGGCGTTCTCAAGCGGCTTACAGATGAGGTATGAGATACCAAGAATCTTTACCTTGATGTCTTTTCCCTCTACATGGTCCATACTCGCAAGACAAGCAACGCAGATACTGAAGCCTGAAGTATTAAAGCAATGAAACGAGAATCCAAACCGAAGCAGACTGTACAGCTCGGACAAGTTGCATAGGGTTCAGGAGGGGTGTAATAGACACAGAACAGAAGACTGAAAATAGAGATACCAATTGCCCGGGTAATACGAGAGGAAGTTAGGTACGCGACGGGGTGCCGAAGCAGCTCATTTTCCCTAATGGTCTTGTAACTAAAGGCAGGAGCAAAGCCAAAGACCAGGATATCGGCAGCTTATGTGAAGCTGTTATGATGATTGATAGATGCCAGTGATGCCTAACACTAAGACAGGAGGGAAGGTGCTTGTATAGCCAAGCCCTACAGCCCTATGAGCGAGACAAACCTCTTTTGTATGTGCGCGCAAGTCCTGACACCACGTTACAGAGAACCGGCACGCCATATCTCGAGAGCCTTGATCAGTGTTCCTTCCATGCGCCGACTTGAAAGTACTCCTAACCCCCAAGATGCTGACTGAGAAGCGCTTGAAGGAGGAATGCTTCACGCCTTTTCCCTGTTATTACCCGCTTGCTGTGTCCGCCTTCCATTAAAAACCCAAGACAACACCTTCCCAAACTCGAAGAAGACCAGCCATCCGCCCGAGGGAAAGAACACAGGAACGAAACTTATTGCAGAATTTGGCCCAACGAACCGAACAGGAATATCCTAGAGCTCACATGCAACACCAGAATGCAATACCACGATACTCCGCCAAGATGTGACAGCTTTTGTAATCTAACCCCATACAGATTGCTGAACGCCGAGATTGTTTTTTCCTCCCCAGTTTCCACCCCAGGGTGTAGAGTCTTTCGCGCTAACGGAAGGATTAGAGGCGGCGGACGTAGACCGTTCGTTTGCGATCGTATTCTCTTTCGGAGCAAAGCCATAGCTAAGTGGCGACGGCAGAGGGGTAGTAGAACGCTTGTTGAGACCCTGGGTTTGAGCTGGGCGACTACCGATCACCCCAGTGCCGATAGGAGCCACTGATGCCTTTGCCTGGCGCGGCGGAGATCCTCCAGGAGAGGATGTCGACGTCCGGCTTGATTGCTGAGCTGTGTTTTCGAAAAGGCTAAAGCTCTGATTGTTCGAAGCTGGGGACGAGGTACTGTTAGCACGTGAACGTTGCTGTTGCTGCTGCGGCTTTGGTGACGGTCCTGTCGGAGCATTCGGCTGACTTTGTTCGACAGCGTTGAAATGACCGGCGTTTTCCACATGTGTAGCCTGAGCCTGGTTCTGACCTAGACCAAAAGGATCGTATGCAAGTGGGGAAGGTCCAGCAGAGTTTGACGCATTCGACCCTTGTACTGGCGGACGAGGGGTAGAGCTGTCGTTGCTAGCCCCAGCACTGTCATAGAATGATGCGGACCCATCGCCGTAAAGCGCCCGATGTTGACGTGCGATTAGAGTTCTGCGCTCCTCTTCGTTCATCGAAGCAGGACTGTTGGCGCGAGCAGACTTCTGTTCTTGATGATAGTTGCGAAGTTCACGTTCACGCTGGGCAGCCATTTTCCTCTTGACTTGCATCATTTGTTCAGCTTCACTTGGCCGTGGCTGATGACGCTGGTTCGCGTAGAAGTTCTGTAGGTTGGAGCCAGAATGCGATCGCATTTGGTCATAATCGCTGATGGAATGGTGGCGTGGAGGAACACCACCCATGCGTTGGTCTAAAAGGAATGAGTGAACTGATGGCAGACAGACCATCCCGAAAAAGCTTACCGAACTCGGCATAGGGACGCGAGCCTCCCATCATCGGCATAGAATCCCGCCTTGAGGGCGCATTGAACACTTTTCCACTCTTACTCAGATTGTCGAGAGCGCGGTCAACCTCTGGAAAAAGATTAGTCGATTTACAATCTAGAGATATCTACCTGATAGACAGTGGAGCCAGCCCAAATAGTTCCAGAAACGGCCGAGAGGCAGAAACATACAGCTGATTTTTTGCTGTGGTTCCTTGATATCTGAAGGGAAATTGGCGACGTACCCTCTACTTGCATATCAAATGCGGATATGCCTTCCTGCTGTATAGCAGAGCTGGTGCCTATTTGGCCATGAGATGATCCCTCCCTACTAACCAGTTGTGTATTGCGAACGTACCGGATCTTGACGGAGGTGGTGGTTGCTCCCAGGAACCCTGACTCATGGGAAGCTGCCATGACTGAGCTTCGTAGAATGACATGCTGCTTGACCGAGATTGCTATAGATAACGAGTATTGCAGAACCGAAGACGGGGGGGGAGGTAGGTTGGGTGTGATGTTGGTATTACAAAAGCATCGAAGCTGCAATACCTAGTGTGAATGATGAAGAATCAGCCATGGTACTCTCGTTCAACTGTACATGACCGGGTGGCTGTTGCTTATCTGGTCGCTTGTGCGGCCGCAGACTGTAGATTGGGGGTGTTGAGGTTTTTTCTTCCTGTAGATCCTCCGATCTTAGGCGAGAGTGGGGAGTAACTTACTGATACTTGCGGGTTCGAGTTGAAATCTGATCCGGCGAAGTTGGAAAACGCTCGATAGAATTGAAATCGCCAGAAGACGACGAACAAGACGGCAAGAAAAAAGATGTTGCGGAAAGAAGGGAGAGGAGAGGACTTTGTGGTCCCTCGCGCCGTTGATGCTAGTGGAATTTCTTTAACTTAAGATTATTCGGTTGAAATTACCGTTCAATTTACCTTTTCATCGACTAGGAAGGTGAGCTTTAATCGGCTCCGCTCTTTCAAATTGCTGTCTCACTAACAGACGCTCACGGTACTTTATGACCATCTCATCTTACGAATTTGTTTCGAGCTCCACGGACGCGAAAAGCAAAGAATCCTTAAAAGCGACAGCTTCACGCTCTCACATTGACAGTCACTGGTGAACATCCCCAACAAATGACATCAGTCGTTGCCACAGCCTGCTGGTGACAGCGGCACCGCTATCATAACAGTCTTCCATGGCCTCGGCCCTTCCTCCGTGTCCAACTGCTACTCAGGGTCTACTTTAGACTTTCCCTCTTGCGACGGCCTTCGTGGAGGACATGTCCTTCAATTAGGATATGATCAGTGGGAATCTCAATTACAATGTCAATCAACAGGCCTATCATTTTCAACACCACGTAAATCCTTCCAATACTTGTTCCATGCAGGAAGCATTTCCGGGTGGTGGTTGCCGCGATCACCTGCCTGCCTGACGTGCCAAATCATGCATCATGCAGGCCGTCTGGCTAGACTTTGGAAGACCAGTACCGGGTTATGAGCATCTCCGAGGTCGAGGTCGAAGACGACCGTTGGAGAGCGTAAACCTTGGTGTTTGCGCATAGATCTTTCACATGTGGAATACATCTGTCACATAATGCCAAACGATAGTTTCCATGTTTGCCTATTGATCGACTGTCTTCGCAATTTGACCCTAAGTACAGCGTCCCCTTAATGCTTGGAAGCTGTTGCTTTAACCCCCAATCACTTACTACTTTTTACTGCCTCAAATCTCGGTCCATGTGCTGTCCTCACTTTAAGCCGCGATGCCAATGACACCACAAGCTGGTCGGGCCCCAGCGTTTCCGGTCGACTTGCTCTGCTCATGGCCACCCCTGCCAAGGTCGTCGGTGCCAGCATGAACAACAATGGTACGCTAGATCTCATCAGCTTATGCTCATCTCAGCCATACCACAGAAGACTATGCAAAATGTCCATGACAAATTATAGTAGGAATGAAGAAAGGAACATACCCCTAAAACACTCTCGGGTCCAATCAACTTGACCAAGTCATCGGTCATGGATGCCTTAGAATTGCCCTGGGCATCCGTCTTGAAATTTCCGAGATCACCAGCATGGCGTTCGCTGTCAGAGGGAGCACCGTGAGTTTTGGAGTGCGGGTTGACTAGATGAGGACGAGGGGTCAGCGACGTCACGACTCTTGAATTATTTTCAAATCGCTTACAATGCGGTCCTGCACTGGTGCAGCCATTGGTGTTGTCTCCGAATTGATGAATATGCATACCCCGCTCAGCGGAGGGGTCATTGCCCTTGAGATCGTAGGAGATTGTGGTTGGAGAGGACTCATTGGCCTGCTCGAAGGTGATGGTTCCGCTGACGGAGGAGTCTCCGCGGACGACTGCGACTGAAAAGAGATATCATGTCAGCTGATGGCCTCTATGAGCGGGAGGAAGAATGAGGAAGAAGGGGGCGGAGGCTCGGAAGCAGTGGGAAGAGTGATTGAGAAGAGCTTGCTGAGATGGTGCAGTATAATGGCTGAAGACGGCTAATCGGTAAGGGCTATCGAGTTGGCAGTGCATATAGAATGTGCTCAATGTTGCTCTGAGGGTCTGCCGGACTCGGCGGCAGCAGGAGAACGCCATAATCCAGAAATTGTGTGCTTACCTGCCTTAACCATTATCGCTGGTGGATTTTATGTTATAAAGCGTCTGTTTTGGTAGTTCCTTAGTAAAAGATGATATTTGGTTTGAATTGTGTTGATGGAAGAGGTCGAGAGGGAGGCACGGATGTACGAGAAAAGGCAATGGCGGGGCAAGATCCGAGTGGTGGGGCGGAAACGTCACGTTTTTGGTTATCAATCATAGTAAAGTAGGTAGGTAGTACGAGGTACTGTTTAAGTGAAGTACTGCCGTAACCACTACGCCAGTAGGTAAGTCTACAGCATATGATGGATTGCTTCGTTCCTAAAATTGTCGCCACGAAGCCAAGTTTTTCTGACTTCCACGAAGAGACTGCTTTCATGAAGAGAACCGGCGCTGAACATGCTGCTCGCTCAAATGTAAATGTCCAAGCTGAGCCCCAGACGCTTTTCGGTAACTGAAAGGCACCGGTTTTGTGCCGCTCTAATCCTCAGTCAAGTCACCATACTCCCACATTCCTTTCCTTCCCTCCTTCGCCTCTTCCTCCTTCGCCTTCAAACCTTTCACCAGGTCCGTCCTACTCGCCTCCCAGGGCTTCAGCTTCCTGCTAACCATAGCCAACCCTTCTCCTACAACCTCCGCGTTGAAGCTCTTTGATTCGTCTTCACCTTTCTCGGGATCAAACACTGTACACCATAGTGTCCCATCCTTTTCCGTGAAATCCACACTGGCGACTAACTCTTTACCCGCTGTCGCTTGGCTTAAGAATGCGACTGCATCACTGAGGTATTCGGGGCTTGTTGGGAATTGCAGAAACGAGAGCTGGGCTTCAACAGCTTGAGCCTTTAGTTTCTGTGTCGAAAATTGTGGCTGACTGAGAGACCGTAATGACGTCCACGGAACAGTCTCACTGTTGCCGTAATCGATGAACAGGACGTCGGCTTTTTTGGCCTCACGGTCATTGCGACGTATGCGAGCTCGATACCATTCACCATCTTCAGAAAATTTGGCAGCGACGTTATCTCCCGCTTTGGGTGCTGTTGGGAGTGCTCCTGTATTTGAAGGTGAGAGGTGAAAGGTGCGGAAGGCTGACATTAGGGTTGTGAGTGCAGAGGTTCCACTACCAATCAGTTGAAACTTTAGGTGGCATGAGTCGTCAATGTGGGTGACAATAACATCGCGGTAATCTTTCTTAACAGGGCCTGCTGTTGAATTGCCATTTGTTGTCCCATTGGTGCCGTTCGTAGTCGTGTCCTCCTGCACGTCGCCATCTTCCTCTTTGCTAGGGTCCCAGTCGTGCCACATGCCCTTGTGAGCTTCTTTGGCTTTCATCTCGGCAGCGAAAAGCTCGTTGGCGTTCCCTGACTGCTCGGCTGAGTAGGCATGAACGCTAGCAAGCCCTTCCTCCACCAGGACCTTGGCGAAGCTTTCCCGGTTAATGTAGAGAGTGCCAATGAAACCACCAGTCTTGTCGGTGTTCTCGACATCAATTTCTACATCTCTCTGGTTGCAGCGTCGGTTGGCAAAGTCGTGCGCTTCTTGCCCGAAAGGCTCGGCTTTTTCTTGTGGATTGCGTGCTGAGCGAGGAGCTCGTATACCGGAAAGAACAAATGTAAGTTTAGCATTTTCTCGAGGGATGAGAACAGTAAATCGAGATCCGGACTTCACAAAATCGACAACTGCTGGAATCTTCTTTTGCCTTTGTAGGACTGACGCTTGCACTTTCGCTTTTTGCAGTGTCTCGGAGTAATCTTGATATACCTTTTGCGTCGGAGGCTTTGTTGACCACATCCCTTTCTCATCGTTTTGCGCTGCTTCTTCAGCAGCGAGAAGTTCGTCATAGTAAGGACTTCGATCGTCTGAATCAACATAAGCTAGCTGATATCGTACCCTCAGGAGCAGACTTACCATCGTCACGTCTATGCCTAATGATCGAGGCGAAGCCAGCTTCTACCAGCATTAGGCCAACATTCTTATTATTCACCGTTATCGTGACCACTTCTCGTTCTTCATAACCCTCTGACGCTGCTTTCTTGCCATCTACAGTGACTTTAACGTGTTTGCCTATAAGCTTCTTTCTCAAAAACTCCTTAGCCTCCGCCTGGAAGGGTGCCTGCTTCGGGTCTGTAGGTTTAGGTTGCCGGATGCTGCTTAAACTGACTCGTTTCTCTGATCCTGCCTTGATTCGCAAGTAGACTGTGTCTGCCGTCTGTATTCTTGTAACGGTAGCTTCGGTTTCGCCTGCTGCTACTCCCTTATGGGCTACCATACCCTTAAATAAGCCAAGGCTATTGTCCTTCGCATGCTTCTCGGATTGTCTTAGTGCAGTCATCTCGTGTCCGAGGAGGGTAGAGTGGAAATCGGTGCATCGTGCCAGACCATTTTCGAGTATGAATTTCGCGATGCTGCCATTCGGATGCTTTATGATGCAAATGAGCTGGCCTTGGGGACTTGACCCGACTACTTCAACAGTCACAGTTCGCTGTAACATTCTCGATTCAACAAACTGCTGGGCCTCGGGCCCGAAAGGTTCGGCAGGCTGCTCCTTGCCATCTGAAGTGTTTGTTCGCTTTGTGGCTGGTGCACGGATGCCTGCAACCAGAACTATTGTTTGTACATGTTTCGTAGGAGATAAAAAGATCCGTACAACCATACGGTCGCCGCTCAAAACCCTCTCAACCACAGCATCCAAAGCCTGGCCTTTCCACTGCTCCACAAACTCTTTTGTATCAGGTATTTCATGTGTGTTCTCAATCCTGCCACCTTCAGACGCCCATACACCTTTCGAATCCGATTTTGCTTTAGCTTCCTTTAGTTCCAACAGTTCCAATAGAGCCTTTGACTCCTCGGATTCGTCCTTGCGCGCAGCATCTTCTCTGAGTTTCACCCATCCTTCTGAGACCGCTCCTTCGGGCAATGGATCACCACTCTGGAGTTTCACGGTACCGTAGTCGCGTTTTGCGCCTGTAGGTATGGTATAGAGGACTTTAAACTGTACTACTTTGCCAACGCATTTACGGCGGAGGTACTCGCGGGATTGGAAGGCGAACGGCTGTAGTAGTGAGAGTCAGAGTCTTACTCTTAGTACGATCAATATTATGAATTCTTGCAGCATCAATCGATTTCAGACGGCCCAGTCCTAACTTGTCACAGCCATTTGTAAGGTAGCGCATGCGATCCGGCAAATTATATACCAGAGAGAATGTTTTACTAACCTCGTCGCCTTCTCTCCGTAAACGAGGTGCGCTCACGAAAGCGAGGCTCAATGTCCTCTCCTGGCTTGGATTATTAACGCTGACCAGAACTAGAGTATCTCCTGAGAGTACGCTTTTGACTTTTGCTTGCGAGATGGCCATTTTGGAATTTGGAATTGATATAATCGAGACAGTCCAGGTTCAGAAGTGGGGACAAACACACAATATTGGCGATGGAGAGTGTCAGTACTTTGTACTTTCTTATGTACACTTGGGAGCTCTCGGATTTATGAATATGGCCAAGGTACGGAGTAGACTTGTCGTTTTCTGGGGAAAAGTCGAATGTGGGTTCACACTGCTCGCGTGCTGGGGGTGTGGTCCAAGCTTTCTTCGCTTCACGGACCCTCGAAACTCTTCTCCGCATTCTCCCTCTTAGTCGTTGATTTGCGCTTTCGTCTTCCACCATCCCAGCCTGATCTTGTTTGACATGATGGAGCTCAGATCTCAGGACATCCATAAATCTTCCTCTTGAGGAGTAAGATAACAGATGGAAACACCAGTCAACCATCGTGCCGATCTGCCTATCTTCAGGATAAATACCCCTTATCGAACTGCGGGGTCGTGTTGGTCATGGAGTGTATCATTCATTATATGATATGCTATCTCAATTCTGCAATGTCTATAAAGGAGCTGATCCTCCCAGAGATGATGTTCAGGGCGAAAGCAGGCTTAACCAGTAATCTTTGAGAAATTCCTCAATATGAGTACCACCAGCACCGAGCAAAAGATACTCGACAAAGACTTCAAGCCGAAGCCCCCTCGTGCGCTTGTGGGAACATATCCTAACCATTGGCTCTACACTTCTTCCCCAGCGTCTTTCGACCTCACTCGCGCTACGCCTCCAGATTTTCCTCTTCCGTCTCCAAGCTCCTCGATAACCCTCTCCACAACCACTACGCCAATAGTGATCTCGCCGTCCAAAACAGCTTTGGTGATCATCGATATGCAAAACTTCTTCATCTCCACCTCGCTGGGACGTCCCGCGGACGGTGCGGGAAATAAGGCAGCAAAATGCTTGCTCGAAACAGCAATACCAGCAGCGCGCAAAGCCGGTATCCGGATAATTTGGCTAAACTGGGGTCTAACAGACAGTGATATAGAAAAGATGCCTCCAAGCACACGGCGCGCATTTGGCTTCGAAGATTCTATGAAGGCGGAAGCTGGCGTATTGCCTGCTGAACAAGCATTGCCGGCTATTGATGCCCACGGAGTCAATCAAGCAGCAGTGGAACTTCATCTGAAAGAGAAAGCAGCAGACATGAAAGAGCTAACGGAGAATGGAAAACCAAAACGCGTTTACAAGGGACTAGGCAGTGACATGGGCTTGGTCATCCTGGAAGATGGCTCGAAAGTTGATGGTGGAAGGTTATTGATGCGTGATACTTGGAACGCCGCCCTACCTCCTGCTCTCGAAGCGGCATATAAAGAGGGCCAAAAATTGAAAGGCATGCCTGATATCTGGATCCATAAGAATAGGATGTCAGGCATGTGGGGTGCCACCACGCCATGTGAAGAGTTTTTGGAGAAAGAAGGCATTAAGACCCTGCTTTTCACGGGGGTTAACACTGATCAATGTGTGGGAGGGTCGTTGCAAGACTGTTTCACGAAAGGATGGGATTGTGTGCTCTTAAGCGATGGCTGCGGAACGACGAGTCCAAGTTTTGCCAGTGAATGTGTCGAGTACAATTGCGCGAGGACTTGGGGCTTCGTGACTGATTGCAAAGCTTTGGAGAAGGGAATCCAGAGCATGCTTGAAGCAGAATGACGAGCAGGACTCAGTACCATGATTTAGAAAGTATCTGCATGTATTCTATATATTTAGCAGTGATCGAGCATCAACAGGTAGACACTGAGGAGCATAATAACAAATTACAGTTAATCACTCAATCATCTCCATGTCTGCCCCTCAAGCGACTCCCGGCGAACCCTTTAGGCGTAATTGCTTTTGTTACCCTTTACCTTAAGCGACAGCCGAAGACCGCCCACTTGGTGGCATTTGCCGTTATCCGTCAATGCGTCATCATGGTGGGGCAGCCTTTTTCCCAACACAGGTGACTGAAGAAATCTCGGAAACAAAAAAGAAACAACGCCTACGTCAAAGAACTTGAGCTTACTTACATCTCACGAGCCACAATCTCCTATCATCAATCGCCGCATTAAACATAATACAGCATGACGAGCTCACTCGAACAATTAAAAGCTACCGGCACTACCGTGGTCTGCGACTCCGGAGACTTTGAGACTATCGGAAAGTACAAAGCGCAAGATGCCACAACGAATCCCTCCCTCATTCTAGCAGCATCGAAGAAGACTGAGTACGCGAAGTTGATGGATGTGGCCGTCGAGTATGGCAAGAACTATGTTAGTAAAGGAAATCCGACGGTGTATCAGGCAGCTGATTTTTCCAGGGAAAAGATATGGACCAAAAGGTCGACGCTACCCTCGACCGCCTGCTGGTAGAATTCGGAAAGGAGATCTTGAAGATTGTCCCCGGAAAAGTTTCAACAGAGGTTGACGCTCGGTTCTCGTTCGACACCAAAGCTTCGATCGAGAAAGCTCTCCACATCGTCGAAGTACGCAAACAGCAACAACAGACGTTGAACCAATTACTGATCTCATAGCTCTACAAAACCGTCGGCATCGACAAATCCCGCATCCTCATAAAACTCGCCTCAACCTGGGAAGGCATCAAAGCCGCCCATACCCTACAGTCCGAGCATGGCATCAATTGCAACTTGACCCTCATGTTCTCCCTCCCCCAAGCCATCGCCGCAGCCGAAGCCGGTGCTTTCCTCATCTCCCCCTTCGTCGGCCGCATCCTCGATTGGTACAAGGTAGCGATGAAGAAGGACTTTGCTCCCCACGAGGACCCAGGGGTCAAGAGCGTGGTGTCCATCTTCAACTACTACAAGAAATATGGCTACAAGACCGTCGTCATGGGTGCCAGCTTCCGGAACATCGGAGAGATCACGGAGCTGGCCGGATGTGACTACCTAACCATTGCGGTTCGTTACCCCATTTCCCAAACCTTAACACAAAGCAACGGCAAGCTAACCCCTATACGCCCTACAGCCCGGCCTCCTAGAAGACCTCTACAGCTCCACCGACAAAGTACCCAAGAAGCTCGACGCCAAAGACGCCACCACCCTCGATATCCCAAAGAAATCATACATCAACGACGAGTCGCTGTTCCGCTTCGACTTCAACGAGGAGGTCATGGCGGTCGAGAAGCTTAGAGAGGGTATCTCGAAATTTGCCGCCGACGCCGTCACTCTCAAGGGAATCTTGCAGAAGAAGATTGAGAATGCTTAAGCGGGGGTGTTGGTCTTTAGACAGAGCGGGTTTTGATGTATGTCCTGATGAATAAAATTGATCTACTCCATTGGAATTTTTCTTTTAACCAAGATTCCGTATGGTCATCCAGAGATGGCATTATTCTCAACCCTTGGGAAAAGTCTTAGACGTGAGATTTTACATCATGCCGGCCAGATTTGCAGATTCGGAAGGTGAAGGCTGGCGTAGTAATCAGTACATACATACCTGCCTTTGCCTAAAGGACCGTAAAGACAGAACATCCTGCTAGTTCCTTGGAAGTTGGAGGGGACTTGGGATTTAAAAATTATATCTTCCTGGCTAAACAGAGTTCGGTGCTTGGTGTGCAAGCATAGTATTCTAAACAGAAGATCTAAATCCATTCGAGTTTCATTTACCCCATCCCAGAAAACGTCCATTCCATCTCCGCGCAAAAATCCTCTAACCCCTTCCCAACCCTTTCATCCACCTCAACCTCCCTCCCGCTCTATTCCCTCACACATCCGCCTCATCATCCACCTCCCTCCCCACCACCCCCACCACCCCCCTCCAGCCCCCTCAAAATCTCCTCCTCCGCCATTCCCACCCCGCCAACCGTATTCCCCTCCCCCCTCGGCCCTTCGTCCCCAAACTGCCTCACCTCCCTCACCCTCCCCTTCGCAACCTCCAGCACCAGCCCTCCCCTAACCGGAATCCTCTCCCCGACGCCCCCAGAAGCCGCAGCGACCTCAATCCCCTCTTTAGTGACCAGATCCACCATCGCTCCCGCCACGAACTCGGGCGTCACCCACGCGTCTTCCGCAGAGACCAGACGCAGCTTGTCCGGGTTGTCCGTCCACAGCGGCGTGCGGATGACCCCCGGCGCGACGGCCGTGACGCGGATGCCGAGGGTGTCGAGGGGCGCGAGGGTGCGGACGAAGCCGCTGAGGGCGTGTTTGGAGGCGTTGTACAGGGGGGCGAGGAAGGGGGTTGCTTGGGCGGCGATGGAGGAGATGTGGAGGATGTGTTTGCGGGGTCGGGGTTGGTGTGGGCGGGGTTTTGGGCTGTGAGAGAGGAAGTGGGAGAGGGCGAGTTGGGTGGTGCGGATGGGGTGGGTGAGGTTGATGTCGAGGAGGGCGTAGCGGGAGGTGGAGGGGTGGTCGAGAGAGGGCGGGTTGGGGGGAGGGTGCCAGAAGGAGGACCAGGGCTGCGGGTGTTAGGGGTTCGGGGTTTATAAGTGTGGAGTGGGGGGAGGAAGGAGGCTGGAGGTGAGTAGTACTGGTTCGTAAACACCTGCGCCGGGACAGACGATGTCCACGCCTTCGTCGCCAAATTCCTTCCTCGCGACCTGGAACATCTTCTCCAATTGGTCCCAGTCTCTGACATCTGTTTTTCGAAAGACTGCTTTTGCTGGAGCGACGGAGGGGGAAGGGTGGTTCGAGACGAGCTCTTGGGCTTCTGGGCGGAGAGCCAGGTCCGCGAAGAGCACATTGCATTGCTTAGAGAGGAGGAGGCGGGCGAAAGAGAGGTTAATGCCTGTTCTTAGATATTAGTACTTGTGAATTGACAAAAGCAGCATCTGAGCAAACCTGATCCAGCACCGGTCACGATGGCTGTTTTGCCTGCTAGTGACATTGCCATTTGCTCTCTTTGGGTTTGACTGAGGTAAGTATAGGATGTTAATTTGAATGGAAAAATACCAGCTCCAAAGGGAGCCGGACCGCTCTTATACTACATATTGGTGCGGATGCGCTGGATGTCTTGTCCGCCTCGTAGATATGCCGAAAGGAGATGTCTATTTAGTCGAGTTAGGGCTGCGAGACTTCCACGTCCAGGGCAGGTATGCCGAGTGATAACCGTATGGAGCTGGTGGCTATTTATTAACAATGATGAAGTCGAAAACAGGTAAGCAAGCAGTGCTCTTTGCAAAGAGTATAAATGCAGATTATCTAGCAAAACAAGTGACAATCTTGCCGTTCCGTTTGCCAGAGTATCAAATATTCAACATCGATACATTCGAATATTCAACTACATAGTCTTATCGACTTTTCTCAGAAGTATTAATGATGCACTATGAATGTTCATCCCTTTGTCCACGAGGTATAGTCGAGAACGAGCAGAAAACGACCCACGCTTGATAATGAGTACGGCAACTGACTTTCTAATAAGAAAACTGACGTCTGACTATTTCGATGCAATTCTCACCTCGTTCTTCTTTGACAAACGAAATTGATCAAGTAATCTTCTCGAACTTTTGACAAGTGTACTAATGATCAATCTACCTGTTTAATAAAGAAAGTCGAAGATCAGAAAAGAATATGTAGGATTTTTGATAAGATAGATAGGAAATGTCTAGCAGAACAAGTGCACATCTGATTATTTTGATACAAGCTATCAGAAGCGTTTCATATGATATCGATATATCTGACTAGTCTTGTTGAATTTCTGATAAGATACACTTGCAAATTTAAGAACAATAACAAGACATGTTCGACAAGAACGATTAGAAAGAAGTGTCTGAAAGGGGGAAATAGGGCCAAGCTTGATATGAAGTGCTACTTTTCTTAGTAGTCAGTCTGAAGTTTCCTTATAATTTGCTGATAATTTTTCTCTCAGGTGATCGAATCATCGATATCACTCACTACGATAGAAGCACAAGCATTGAAATTAAGTGAAAGCATGAAGTAAATTGAAGCTATCTAGTCATATGGCTGAAGATAGCTACATACAGGCATCAAATAGCCAGGTAAGTAAAGTAGCCAAATTTTCGTTATGTGCGTAAAAGCAGAAACAGATTGTCAGATCTCGCGCTTTTAAATAGCTAAAAAAGCCCTCGTTATGTAATTTCCCCCTAAGAAATGTGTTGATAATCAAGCAAAGGCGGAACAATTGCAATGTGCAGGCAAACAGCGTGCAAAAAGCGATCGTAAGAATCATAAAGATCGTTGTTCGTAAAAAGAAAAAAGCATCATAAATCGCAAAAGCTGTGCAGATTTTGCTGATCCGAGATATGAACGTGTAGGGTCTAGAACCAGACCGAAGCGTTCAGAACAGCAGCGTTCCTAGACTGACCGTTCGAACTCGGGGATACCGTCGAAGAAGCAGGTGATCGGGGTGGTCACAGCATTGTTTTCGCTGTCGCTTAAAGTTCACGCGGCGACTATCCCAATCGCTGAGCGTTCGGCGCTTGAAGATGTGGGGGGCGGAGAGTCGATCATGATGTGATCACGGTCGAGAGCATCGTCGACGGCAGTGTTCTCTGGCTGAACCGCGCCATCCGTCTCGGAGTCGCCATTCGCGGCAAAGGAGAGGTTGGCGTCGTCTGCAGTGATATCCACATCGCCTGTGTACAGGTTCGCAGGATCAATATGAAAGCTGCCTTTCCAGTGCTCCTCTTCAGGGATTCGCGCCGGATCCACATAGCGACAAGTGAGGCCAAATCGCAGCTTGCCTTCGGGGATGATTGAATGCTCAAAATATTTCTGCATCTCCGCCCCATGCATCACACACATGTCACCCATTTTGAGTTTCATGGTCAGAATTGGGGGCGCGTTCTTTACATGGCCCTTCTTCAGTTTGCGAAACAGCTCTGCCTTGGCGATCTTATAGCCTTCCGTGTCCCCGGCCAAGTAGTACTGGTTGACTTCAGAACGCTCCTTGTAAAGTTGGGAGCCCAGGAATACTGGCGCAAGTGGATTGTAGGTTTCCAATGTGAAGCCTTTTGGAAATTGGAAATAGCGCTTTTTCAGGCGTATCACCATGACGGCATCACCACCGAGTGACAGCGTTGCGATGGTCGGTCCAAGATCTTTTTCTCCGTCGTCGTGAAACTGTCATTGGTTAGCGACGGTGTCTGACGCCGGCAATAAAACATCAAAGGGTAATAGTACTCACACCTATCGCTTGCTTTTCGAAATACCCCAGGACAAGCTCCTCATTGAAGTCCTTGAAGGATCCATCGGTGACACAGTATCGTCCGGCCCAGGTCAAACGATTCAGCGCGTCCATCACAGGCTTGGGTGCCTCGGAGAAACCTTTGGAGGACACAGAAACAATGTATTTGTACGGCATTCCATAATTGACGGCAAAATGTTTTGTCAAAGTCTCACCTTCCACAGCACTCATTGCAAGCGGGAATCTTTGCAAGCCCATGTCGGCTCCCTGCAATGCTCGAAATATATCATGTGCACCGCCCGGCTTGTTGTTGATGGTAGCGTTTGCCATGAAGTGGGTGATGTGATTCCCAGGAAGTAGGTCATAGGTGTGAATTCGCCAATCACCAACGCACTCTGGCTCGCGCAATGTGATAGGATCGAGATGCTTGTCCTGTGGCAGTGCATGGCCAGTGAATTCCACCCCATGGTCCGGAAGCACCGTGTGAGGGTCAATTACGGTATGCTTGATGCCATGCATGAAGCCGCATTCGATTGTCTGGCATTTCCATGTGTCCCACTGAGTCCGAGAGTTGCATCTACCGCATTTCGGACAAGCCATGCCCTTCCAGCTTGCTAGTGAGACCGCCAAATTGACATCGGATTTATTGTCAGCCACCAAGAGATCGGGCCTAAGGGGATACGGCGGCTTGATATGGCTAGGCCATGAAGTACGCTCCTTCACGAAGAGCGGATTGTATGCCAAATCGGCTGGCGCTTCGTGCCCGTTGAGTTTCCAAAACTGATTGCAGGCGTCGTTCAAACACATCCAGCCATTCTCGAAGACCTGAGGGTTCGATTTGTTGCAGTGCATACAAGCCTGGCGTACGGCTTTGGCACCTGATCTTACCGGCAAAAGAGATCCAGCAGGAGCCCACCAGCTCTTGACGTCCAAATCAATCTTCTCGAAGCGGAACTTGAAGCAAGTCTTACGATTGCTCTTTTCAGCCCAAATGTCGGTAACTTGAAAGTAGTCCATCACACAGTATCGGTGAGGAATTATTGACGGACAATTCGAATTCTTAGATCCGACTATCAGCGCGACCGGGACGAATTGCTCCTTGTTTTTGACGAAGCTGGTGATCTTTGCCGAAGTGCTGCATTGATCGTCGGCTTGCTCCATCATGCCGTTGACGTTTGCTTTACAGCCTCCTCCCGCCCTCGTGATGACAACCTCTTCGTCCATATACGCTCGCTCTCCACAGTCTTTGTCCAGTAGAAAGCCATAGCCCAAGCCGTCGACTGTATAAGCTCCGCTTTGGAAGGCTCGATAGTAGGGCAAGGTCTCGCACAAAGCTTGACGCTGTTCGGCCCACACCAGCGGCTGTCCATATGGGAGCGGTCGCAGATCTACCAGTGGTTGATCCTTCACGGCAGTCTGTACTTTAGCCTTCGATGAAGCAGCACGCTTACGTGGAGACCCTGTGCTAGGAACAGTTGGATTGAATTGCGAGCTCCCAACCTGACTTCCTGCAGAGCCATTGCGTAGCGTGATACCAAGGGCCTGTTGAAAGTCGCCAGTGCGGAATGAAGAGCCAGATTGAATACCGGCATCGCGACTGTCGTGGTTATTATCGACGTGAGGACTGATTTCTGAAGCGCGAGGTTGCACGTGCAGCGTGACTTTGGCCTTTTTTGGAGGTGGTTCCTGTTCCACGCCTTGCTCTTCCTCAGCCCACTCAGCCGGGTGAAGCGTGGCAGTAGTGATGGCTTGCATTGCCGAAGTTGCTCGTGTAGAAGCGTTACGCTTTGATCTTCTCAACCCGGGCGCTGGTGTATCGGGATCGTCGGGCATAACGGGATTGGCAGAGGTGATAGCTGCGTCAGCAGTATTAGGAATGTGAGGTCCGCCGACTGCTTCTGTTGTTGCGCTCACGGCTTTCTGCTCGAGCGACTGAACTGATGACGAAGAATGTGGAGACTTCTCGGGACTGTGCTTCGGGGTCAGAAGTCCACCAGTATGGGTTTCCCCAGACGTTTGTAAGGAAAGGAATGGACGTCGTAAGGAAAATTCTTCTTTCGCCAGGGATTGAAGGAGGGTTTTCGTTGCTGGGTCCATGTCTTGGCCCATTGCGACGTCTGAGGACGTCATCTCGAGAGCTGTAAAGACACACCGTTAGCAAGTGAAGCGGTTGATCGTCACTCATAACAATCGAAGCAGCAGAACGATCAGCTTCGAAGAACGTTGTGCAGATCGTGAACAGCAACAAGAGAATGAGTAAGGATCGAAAGATATGTAGGAAGAAGAAATCATGGTCTCGTGAATGCTTCTGTGCCATGAGTTTAGATGAGGGCAGCATAAATCCGTAAATCCGTTAGGATGACGTAGGATACAGATGGCGAGCTGATGAAGAGAAAGTGACGCAATACTGACGTGAAATACGTTTATGAGAACAGACAGCAGTTCGTATGCTTTTCGACCGTCTGCTGTAGACTCTTGCGAACCTCAACCGCCAGTAACAAGAGATGTACTGTAAAAGAGCCAGCGACGCTCAGGTGTCGGCTGCAGATTACTGCACAGATGATGTAGGTTAGAAGAAGAAGAAGATGTGGTACATGCTGATCTGAAACAGTGTGCCGGACTGTAATTCACTGCTCTGTGTGCAAAATCAAGCAACGCTCAGAACTTGGCGGTGAACGCACTGTACTAGTGACGTGTATCAGATGATGTATATTGAAAAAGGAGGGAGGTGGTACAGGCTGATGGACTGGAATTCACTGCTCTGTGTGCAAATTCATGTAACGCTCAGAATCTGGCGGTAAACGCACTGTACTAGTGACGTTGATCAAACGAGTAGAGAATGATAGCGCAGCTGTTCGAAAGTGGATCTGAAAATGCAGTGCTGGGATAGATATCGATGGTCTGACCAACGCTCACTTCTTTGCGCAGATTATACCCTCTAAGTGGCGTTGGTCAAGAGTCAGAAAGGGGAAGCGGTGTAGAAGATTTCAACGTCATTATATCACGATCACCAAGACGAGAAATCGACGAAGAAAAATATAGAAGCGACGTGAAAGGAACCCGAAGCTTTGTACTTACTTTGCTTGGTCGGACAAGTAGCAGTCTATGATCCTAAAGGTAAAAGAAGTAGTCAGCACCACAGCTTGGTCGAGGATTGTCTCAACAGGTGCGAGGATGTTACACTGGAAAGGCTCGCAGCTATTGAGGATGTTCTTGAGAGACACAAACTAAATTGACAAGTTCTTTACCTTGGATGCCTAGAGCACCTTAGTGGTTGCACTGGTGAAGGGTGTATATGGCTCAAGTATGGTCATTGAGGGTGTGAGCGATGTTGTAAGAAGGAAGAAGGATTGTGGTGGAAGATGGGTAGATATAGGGGGGGGTGAAACCTTCAGCAGTGAATTGAAGTCAATTCAGTTACCCACAGATCCGTGAAGAAGGTCGACTGATGGTCGAATCTGGCCTTCACGGATGTATGGTGACACTGTGAGTAGAAAAGAGGATTGGGGCGGAAATGGGGCGGAGTGGGGTAGGGTAGTAGCGTCAGCAATGAATTGAAGGGAGCTCAGTCAGCAGAGATCCGTGAAGCACGTTGGTTGATATCGATATCAAACCTAGCATTCACGGACCTGCAGTAACGCTGTGAGTAGAACGATTGGAGTGGATGCGGGGTAGATAGGAAGGGGAATAACAGCTTCAGCATTAAATCGAAAATGCTTCATCTACGACAAATACAGGAAAGCACGTGATCGATGATAAGAGATCACTAATCAAGAATCTTTGAACGGTACTTGAATACTGATGACGTGAGTGCTGATGGTCCTTGGCCGCAAGTCACGATTGCAGGACAGTACTCAGGTTCATGCGTGGTTCTCCTTGTGAAGTATGCTCAAGCATAGTGCTCAAAGGAATATAGATATGGGAATAGAAAGATTAAAGAAAATAAGAAAAGAGTAGAAGAAATTTCTGCTTACTTGTTGTGGTATCGTGATGATGTGTTTGTTTCCGCAAAATGGCTGGCAGCACTGGGAGATTCAGCTATACTCTTATGGCGTTCTACCTTGTGCATTGATGTGGTCATTCCTTGCAGTACTGGGGTCAAGAATGGCGCTCAAGGGCCCAAAGCTCAAAACTTTGGTTACCAAATGAAGGGTGCAAGTCTGAAAAGGATAGAGATGATGCTATACAAGACTTGTGGTACCCAAAGCTAGAAATGCCAGTAGACTGTGGGCAATGGTGGACTTTGTGGAGAGTAGAGACGGTACCCATCATGCGTCATGGCCAAGCAGTATACCAGCAATCTAGGATAGGAGGCATTGATGGCTTGGATGACGTCTGCCACGACTTGGGGAACTGGACTTGACAGTGGAGATGAACTTACCTCGACAGAACGGCTGCTTGGAAGCCCCCGGTGGGCCTCGGGAGTTAGAGGAATCTATGAGATGGTCAAGAGATGTCGCACAAGCATAACCTGTGGACTGCGGTAAAGATATAATCTTTCGGAGAGGTAGGAGAGGTAAAAGAACGGAGTATAACCTTGATGGAGGTACAGTCGGGTTGGATGAAAGGAAGACCTTGGGGAATGTGGGAGAAGAAAACAAAAGTGGGGGATATAGCAGAGACGAGTGGGCTAACGAGCTTACGAGGAACTACTTTCCCTAAGGATTGTGAATGGGATATCCTACAGGGAACCGAGAGCGCCGTCTCTTGAACCATTCCTTGATTGGAGTTAGGAAGCCTCTGTGCTCTGGTGAATGGACCTAGCGGCGGCTAATATGGCGCCGTTGCTACGTATATAAGAAGCTTTGGGGATTGCGACAGCGCCTGGAATTTGGAAAGGGAGCTGTGAATAAGGTAGGATGTCCCAGGTTGTGCGGTTGGACCCTCCTAATAGGCTCCCTTGGTGCTGGGGATTTCTTGGGATTTCCAAGGTTGAGCTGGGGATCTTCTCGGAACCCGGACCTTCCCACGTATTCACGTACTTGTTAGGGCTTCAGTGAAGGGGCATGCCGGTTTCTCGGCCGTTTCCTCATTCAGATTAGCATCATCATCGTCACACCGTGAATTGCGGTTCCTCTAAGTCTGTTGACAAGGGCGTAAGGTAGATATGTTCCTTGAGGCCAACTGGAGGTAAGCTAAGCCATGCAGCTGTGCACCACTTGGACCACTGAGATCTTCCTTGCAAGAAGGGGGTCGACAGCTTACTTTAGGTAGGCAGGTCAATGCCCAAGTCGTGGAACGATCACAGAGTGCTGGAGTGTTGATGGCCGTGGCTTTTACGGACATCTATTCACCCTTTTTATGTTTAGCTAAACCTCCTCTGACTGGTGGTTTCGATCATCAAGTTGGTATGTCGCTTCCCGGAGCCTTCTGCGGCGCGCGGCACATGAAACAACCAGGCGGTGCTTCAATGGGATTCAATGATCCACCTCTCGTACTTGGCCATGCACGGGAATCAACGTCGGCTCTCACACACGGCACACCTCCAAGAACTAGCTGTGGACGTGGGCGAACAGTGGACAAAGAATCCACCGATGACACTGTTGTGAGCGTGGGCTTAGCAGTCGCGGCAGCAAGACTATGTACTCCGGTTCTGTTCTATCCGAGGTATGTCGAACAGTGACGGATGCTAGTTACAGTGATGGTCCAGTTCCATCTCTGGCTGCCTTTCTCGTGGGCGTGGTGGGGTGTCGATTGGACTAAGGTAGTGCGGGGTTCTCACAAGACGTGTCATGTAATGCATATGCACGTCATGTGACGCTACCAGGCTTGCCATTAGCTTACAATCTTATGGCACGCATCTTCGAGTACCACAAGACTCGGGACGGCTTCTTGGATGGGTCAAGATACCTGTAACCTATGTAAGTTCTTGCAAGTCCAGCCAAACGTTTTTCCTAGCATTAGCATTTTATGTTCTATCGAATCTCATCCAGGGATCAATTCAGGATTCATGCCCAGTGCTGGGCTCTTCTGATTGGTGGCCCCTGCACAGGCGAATACCGTTTGTTCCTGCATGAGGTCGAAACTGATCTAGCCTTATGCCGTGTGCGGATTCCCACCGTCCCACGGTCCTGTCCTGTGGGATTCGACCGATGACGCGTGTCTACTACCGGGAAGAGGTGAGCGACCGATATTGCGTGTGATATGGTTGGAAGACATTGCTTCTTGCTTTCGGATAGGCTGAGAGTGGGCAACCTAAGGTCCCTAGTAGTTGAGAAATGCATCCACCAGATTGAAGGCCGTAACACATGCCGTAACCAAGAGTTCAAGACTTTATGAATGATAAGGTAATCTTCACCTTGTGTTAAGTCGAAGTCCGGGGATAGGGGTGGCTTGAGCTTCCCCGCAGCGCTAGAAGCCGAGGGAAGAAGGTACTGTAGATACAAAAGCTGGGGAGTGAATCTAAGCAGCGTTGTGTCGTACTGTATTTCTGCATTCATCTGAAGTCCACTGGCTATTTAGCTGTGTAGGTCCATTCGAAGTTTCCTCCAGCTTCAGACTCCAGGGAATTGGCAAGTATGGTCTTCACCTCTCCATCATGGGTCCCGAAGCTACCCTTTGACCCACCGGATTCCATACCAGTCTGCGACTTTATGCTCGATGAGCAATACGGACGGCATCCAATGAACCGCTCCAAGGCTCCCTTTACATGCGGACTCTCGGGTGCTGAGTACTCGATCGTGGAATTACGCGATCGCGTCGACAAGCTAGCCAGATCGTTATCAAAAGAGCTCGGCTTCAAGCCTAATGCAGGCACGGAGTGGGACAAAGCTGTGTGCGTGTTCAGCGTCAACACCGTATGTTTCGGGCCCGTTGTGCAAGAATAACGCGGCCTGGGTTCCTCGCTGACAGTTGCAAATGTAGATTGACACCTTGACGCTTTCGTGGGCAGTACGTCGTCAGGATGTTGTCATATCCTGCGCCTGTAGCTGATTCTGGAGAGCACGCTAGATCCATCGTCTTTCCGGAATCTCGTCTCCCGCCAATGCTGCTTATTCTCCGTTCGAATTAGAGCATCAGCTCAAGTCATCTGGATCCAAAGCCTTATTCACATGTCTCCCCCTTCTGCCTGTAGCGCTGGAAGCGGCGAACAAATGTGGAATACCCAGATGTCATATATATCTTCTTGCTGTCCCGAAGGAAATTACCGGAGGCCTCTCGCCTCCAGAAGACCTGAAGACGGTAGATCAGCTTATAAAAGATGGAGGAAATCTGCCGCGGCTAGAAGATTTACGATGGGGGAAAGGTCAGGGTGCGCGGCAAACAGCATTCCTTTGCTATTCTAGTGGGACTTCGGTAAGTAGGTTGACTTAATTCAACAAACAGAGGTAGATACTAATTTAGGACCGCAGGGTTTACCAGTATGTAGGGGGCTCTATGCTGTTGCAGGTATCTGCTGATGTCCGCGCGACTACTTGCAGAAAGGTGTTATGATATCTCACCGAAACGTTATTGCCAACGTCTTACAAATCTGCACGTTCGAGAAACCGTATAGAGAGTCCTTGAAACCCCCCGGCGCCGATTATCCCGAACCGGAAGTTGCTTTGGGCCTCTTACCGCAAAGCCATATATACGCTTTGGTTGTCATATGCCATGCGACTACTTACAGAGGCGATCAGGTTATCAATCTTCCGAAATTCGAGATTCAACATTACCTCAATGCAATACAAAGGTTCAAAATGGCTACGCTTTATTTAGTAAGTCACATGTCCAGAATCAAAGCTTGTGTCGTCTTATGCCCGGACTAGTCAATTGAGTTGTTTGCTGATCTTCTTCGAATCGTTTTCAGGTCCCCCCAATTGTCATTGCCATGACCAAGAACAAGCCGCTGTGTGACAAGTATGATCTTAGCTCAGTCCAAGCACTGTTTACCGGTGCAGCACCACTAGGCCGAGAGACGGCGGAGGACTTGCAGAAACAGTATCCCGAATGGAAAATTAGGCAAGGATATGGTATGCTCCTTCGCACCTATCCTTTCTTTTTGTGACGGCTACTCATTTGAACACTGCAGGGCTTACCGAGACGTCCACTGTGGTTTGCTCAACCGCGGCTGACGACATCTGGTTTGGCTCTTCCGGCTCTCTGCTCCCATCTTATGAAGCCAAGCTTGTTACCATTGAAGGCCATGAAATTACTGGATACGATCAGCCAGGCGAGCTTGTTGTGCGAAGTCCCAGTGTCGTTCTTGGCTACCTTAACAACGATCAAGCCAACACGGAGACGTTCCAGGATGGGTGGATGCGCACGGGAGATGAAGCAGTTGTCAGAAAGAGTCCTAAGGGAAATGAGCATATCTTTATCGTTGATCGGATCAAGGAGCTGATTAAAGTCAAAGTAAGGATACGGTGAAGGATGCCGATAGTCACATGGTTGATGCTAACATGTAATGACAGGGGATGCAAGTCGCACCCGCGGAGCTCGAAGCCCATCTTCTGACTCATCCTGCTGTCAATGATGCTGCCGTCATCCCAGTACCCGATGACGCCGCAGGAGAGCTCCCGAAGGCTTTTGTTGTCAAATCGGCTTCCGTGGGCTTAGAGGAGAATGATCGCATGCTGATGCGCAGTATACAGAAGCATGTTGAGCAGCAGAAAGCCAAGCACAAATGGCTGCGTGGAGGGGTGGAGTTTGTCGATGTGATCCCCAAGAGTCCTAGTGGTAAGATCTTGAGGCGATTACTTAGAGACAAGGACAGGGAGGCAAGGAGGCAGAAGGGCGCGAGATTGTAAATATCCTGGCGATGTCCAGGCGGTCATGAATGCAATTTGGCTGGCTAGCCCGCTTCTCGATGTTTAGATAGGGCTTTCAAAGAGCATGCTTCCTGAATCCTGATATAAGCTGCTATTATCTACCAATATATGCCTCCAGAGCCTAGCATCATCCTCCCTCTATATCTGCACTGTTTAGCGATGACGAAGTCTATCCGAAAGATTCGAGTCCTAAAGTTAGAATAGGGAATTGGATTTCTAAGCCCATTACACATACTCTTTCGAAGGGCTCTAATAAAGAGGAGCAATTCTACGCCTCTGACATTCAAACCCTCTTAGTATCTTCTCACAATGGCGTCTTCACATCCTTCGCACGAAGACGAAGAACCTGCAGAAGAAGAGCCCTCCCTTCTCGACGCCGATGAAGCCGGCGAAGAAATACCTACCGACCCTGACCACCCCATGAACTCGGATTTTGACGACGATGACGACGGGCCAGAGCTAGAAATTCAACTTCAGAACGACTCCCTCGCCTACTTCGACGCCCACAGCGACTCCATCTTCTGCATTGCCCAACACCCCCTCCACCCCCACCTCATAGCCACCGGCGCCGGTGATGACACAACCTATATCTTTTCCGCCGACATTCCCACTCCTGTCCTTCCCGTATCCTACGAATCCAACCCCTCGCCTACCCCCCGTGCCTCCCTTCCACCAGTCGCAAAGCTCACAGGCCATACTGATTCCTTGAATGCTCTCGCCTTCACACTCCCAGATGGCAAATACCTCGCAACTGGCGGTCTTGATGGTCGTCTACGTATCCATACCACCACGTCGCCCAACAACACCTATCCGCTCATAGCAGAATCACAAGAAGTTCCCGAAATCAACTTCCTCACTGTCAACCCCTCCCCCGCATACCCTAACACCCTCGCCCTCGGCGCCTACGACGGATCTGTCTGGGTGTACGCCATCAACCCAGAAGAAGACCCCAAAAACCCGCTACAAGTGCTGCAAGCATTTTACAAGCACACAGAGCCCTGTACCGCGGGCGCGTGGACGCCGGATGGCAAATTGTTGGCTACTGTAGGCGAGGACGGTAGCTTCTACGTCTGGGATGTCTTTGGCGAGGCTGCTGCCGCTGGGCTTGCGGGCTCAAGTCAAGGGCAAGCGCTCGTAGGCCTCACAGCCGAAGACCAGCGTTTCGCTGTCGAAGGCGGCCTCTTCAGCGTCGCCATTGCTCCCTCAGGCGCCTTCGCAGTTGTAGGCGGCGCTGGAGGAATGATCCGCGTTGTCGGACTTCCTCGCCTCTCTGCCACCTCGAATACCCAAGCTACACAGTCATCAAAAGGCGGCGGCGCGAAAAACAAGCCCGGCGGAGGAAAACAAGCCGGCGGCAAGCAGTCCGGAGCCGCAGCAGCTAGCGCAGGCACCGCAGGCCAAATCCTCGCCTCTCTCCAAGCCCAATCCGACTCCGTCGAGACTCTATCCTTCTCCTCCCCGCCCCTCACCCTCCTCGCCGCCGGCAGCGTCGACGGCTCCATTATGCTCTTCGACATCGCGCACAGCTTCGCCGTCCGGCGCCACATCCGCGAAGCGCACGAGGAATACGCGGTCGTGCAGGTGGAGTTTGCGAGCGGACAAGGGCAAGGGCACATCCTTACGAGCTGCGGCCTTGATGGCGTGGTGCGGAGATGGGATACTAGAGGCGGCACGACGGCGGGGGCCCAGGGGCTTATGGGAGAATGGAGGGGACATAGAGGCGAAGGAGAGGGGGGCGGGGTGCTCGGGTTCGTGCAGGGCGGGGAGGGAGGTAGGATCGTAACGGGTGGGGATGATGCGGTGGCGTTGGTTTTTGATGGGGGGAGGCCTGGGGGGTTAAGGGGATGATGGGGTGGTGGTGATGATCAGATGAGTCATATAGATGAGAAGCACCGCGCAGCCGCGGTGGGGATAGAATCGGATCTCATCTTTTCCAGACCCATGGGCGGGTTCCTCCATTCGTTTCGAGCAGACATCCCGCGCGCTTCTTGCAACTGTGGCATCTAAGCCTTAAGTCTCGACATTACCGACCAGTCTTCCCATAGCTGCAACAGCCATCTTTCCCTTAACTTGCCTTAACCATAACCTCCCCTATCGCCTTCCACTCCCCGCATTCTTCTCCTCTCCCTTCTTCCCACCCTCCCCCCATCCCCTCTCCCACAGCCCCCCCTCCCCCCATCTCCTCACCTCCCCCCCTCTCCCACAGCCCCCTTCACCCCCCTTCTCTCCCCACTCCTTCCTCACCCCCCCCCCCACTCTAACCCCCCCCCAATGCTCACTTCCCCATCAGCACATATCAAAAGCGCTCGGATTCAATGTCCTATTGCGTAATACTGTAGCCTAGTTGTTGGTGGGATTGGTTTGGCGTGGGGGTTTGGTGGCGGGGTTAATGTGTTTTTGGAAGAAGAAAGGGGTGGGAGGGAAGAGAAAGGGGGAAGAGTGGAAAGGTAAGGGAGGGATAGGAAGGGGACGGAAGGGAAGGGAAAGGAAGGGGGGGGGGGGTCTCGTTTGTAGAAAGGACACGATTCCCAGATTTTCCGGCTGCGTGGTAGACTTTTTTTTGGCAATAGAGATATATGCATATCTCTCGCAAAACGTCTAATCTGGAAAATGAGCGATTGTGGATTGGAAAGTGCCATGGAAGAAAATTATAAGGCCGATGACTCAAGAACTAATAGAATGATCCAATTACCTGAGAATTCAACGGACACTAAACAACGCATTGGGATACTACATAATACCTTGTCGGTTTTATGTGTCGACAATCTAAGCTAAGTCAAAAAGGCTTTCAGTGCTAGAACAAGTTCTTGTCCGTCACAAGTATAAATGCGGCTTAGATCCAACACCATACAAAACCATCTGTCAGAGGAACACAGTTCTCCGGTATATACATGTCAACGATATAACACCATAATACGTATATTTCGTTTCTTATCAACTCTAACACGGAGATCAGTTAAATCATCAAGCGCCATGTATTCCTTTCCTACACCTCCGTTCTTTATCCTCAGTACATACAGCTCAAGCTTGCCGGTTCCCAGTACTTGAAACAGTCGACATCACTCTCACGGTTTTAATACTACTCAACTTTCAACGAACTAAACCCCCATAATGTCTTGCACAAATCAAGATGCTTCAGCACCACCAGCGAAGGAATCCACTCCCCGAACTACACCAAAGGCCGACCTTTTCACAGAGGACGTGCAAGTTCTCCTTGCTAGCGAGAGGTCCGGCACCGGCAATCCTACATGCAGAACCATCCTAACCGAAACCGGTTATCTTCCTCGTAGCGTGGACAAGCAGAACGTCACAAACCATCTCGCCGCCATTATTCAAGATATGTACCATAAGCGAAAAACCTCCAAAGAAGAAATTACAGAATACATGTTTCGCCAGTTTGCGGATCTATGTGGAGGAGAGGGGGGGGATTCGAGGGAGGGAAAGAAAGCTGTGAGGACACAGGCGGAATTGTTGTGCTCAATGTGGGCGCCGCGATATCCTATGGATGAGAAGGAAGGGCTGTTGTCAATGTCTAAGTGAGGTACGGGAACGTTGATGTCGCTACATATTTGGGAGATACTAGGCTGACAGACATCGTAGGCGGATATTAGCACTTTGAAACCCTGGTACCGTACCGGACACCAACTGGCAACCAAACGCTTCCGTTAAAAGTCCACGACCGAAGACTCCAAACCTTTACCTCCACCACACCATCTGAACTACGCAAAATTGTGGGATATGCACTCTTTCTTTCCCCTTATGTTTTAGATATTTGGTATACAGCTAAAGAAGCAGAGCTCCAGAACGCAACTATTTGTAATAAAGTCTAGTGATACGGAAGATCTAATCCAGAGCATCAAACCATCCTCGCAATCATCCATCAAACATCAATACACCACCTGTACCACAACCTCCACGCTCCATCATTCCTCCTTCTACCTGCCATCTGCCAGTTCTTCCTTCATCACATCCTCCATCTCCTCTCCCTCCTCCAAACCTCCAATCCTTCATTGCCTCTCCACTCATACACCAGAGCGACACCAACACTGCTCCTGACTCCCATCGCACCAGTGCAGAAAGTCAGAAAACACATAAATGATATTTAAACGCCGCCAGGCCGACCTTTAGATTAAAACGAATGTTTGGGATACGGAAAGCCATTTCCATACATGTCTCTATGGATGAATCAAATCTTCATGGGCAACAAATCTCGTTAGTTGACACGCTCTGATCAGCGATCGCTGGAGGATGGTATGATGAATCGCAGGATGACTCTATGGCTCATCACAGCCATTTTTGTGAGTGGAATCATAGATGACTCTACGGTCATCGTGCCCAGCGTATAAGTGACGCGCTGTCCTTGCGACTAGGGTAGTATCGATGTACCACATCACAAAATTGAGACTGGCATGGCTCAAGGTCTGAAGGCGACATCATGACAGATCGCAACAAGAAGTGAGGCATTGTTCTTCTGTGAGACGAAGTCGGCGACTCCGAGTTGCACAACATATAAAATGAAAACAACCTGCATAATCCTGCATAATCCTGCATAGTCCTGCATAGTCCTGCAGCCCTATAAGGTGTATACACGTCTAATCTAACGTCCGCCCCGTTTCAAATCCTCAGCACTGTTGTACACCTCATCGCCCCCCTCCTCACCGCCCTCGCTCTCTGCGGTGAGTCGAATGAGGGCGAAGGGTCAAGGCTGAGAGCTTCGGAGGGGCTTGGGGAACGCAATTTGGGGGGTGCAGATACGAGCGAAGGGTCACGTCGTACGAAAATTCAACATGAGGAAAGGCAGAGACGAGGCACATTTACCCTCAAGGCGGCTTTGAAGTGTTTTGTCGATTAGGTGAAATCTATTGGATCGGAAAGGAATACCAAGACAGGCTGTATCGTACGACCAGGCTGCCGTTTGCCTTGTTGATTTGCCTTTGCTGCCTAGTATTATCACTTACCTTTAGGGACTGAGCTTTTCCTTCTAGTTCTCTACTAATAATTGCTTTGGCGAATTTTTGGAATATCCGAGCCTGACTGCATTTCGCCACTGAGTCAATGGTTATTGCTTACTGTAGGGCGAAGAAGCTGAAGACTGCGTGTCTCAGGTTGTCGAGGTGCTGGGTCTCACTTATGGTGATATAACGCTCCTCTGTCCAGCTTTGTAACGAGGAGTTCTGAAACCTGGGATGAGTATAATTCGAAGATAGCGATAAAATACAGTTGTGTTATATGAATGAAACGCCCAAACCGTTAAATCGCCTCGCTGCCTATGCAAAGGGTGTGAAACATCAAGGATATCATAACTTCCCCGCAATGCAAACAGAACAGTATCAATAAGAAGCTTAAAAGATTTGCGACGACAGAGCTGGTGCTGGAGTAAATGCTGGTGTAAACGCCGGGGTATTGCGAAATTGCTGGAACACGGAAAGTCGTTGATTGAATGCTGATGTAAGAGACTGGATTGGCGATACCGTCGATGTATTCCCAAGGTGGTGCTTAAAGAAGCATTAGTAACATGTTATGAAAGATTCAGATCGGTCTGTTTCACCTGTTGCATTCCTCATTGCTGCATCTACCAAGCACAGCAAAAGCACCGAAGAAAGACCCGAAATCGATAGTCGCCGCCAAAACACGTGCTCGCCAATTTGAACATCGTTCCCATGCCAAAGATCCGCAGGCAAGACAGAGGCAAGCGATGGAGGTGACTAAGAAGAGACGTAGTCGAAGAGTAGTCGCTAACGACCACGAGTCGATACGAGTACAGTGCCATAGTATGATATGGTATCTTTTTCTCGTGAGCAAAAGATGCAGTGATAATTACGACCCACAGCCATGGGACCCTGGCGGCAGTGTCCACAAAACCATTGGCTATAATCTGTCTGGACGATGTACGCTGGTGGTGGCATTTTGATCGAATAATGCTTCAAAGGGAGGCTTTGGGTATTGGGGTTGTTTGCTGAAAGAGAAGGAGGCTGATTACTTCGAGCAATTGCTTGGGTGCCGAGGGCGTTGGACGATGGGATTTGTAAGAGAAATTCGCAGATAAGTATGGATGCTAAGATGGGTCTGACAACATACCAGTGAGACATTGCCTTTTTATATGTATTCTTCCTCAGGACCCTACATTGACCGCTTAAGGCGTGGACAGATATTTCATTCCTTTTTGCTCGCCGGAGGTGGACATGGGCATTGCCTCATCAGGGCGACGAGTAATTTTCGAAGTCGCCATGATGAGGGAGCAGATGAGCTCTTCAATTTTCGTCTCGAATCCGCTCTTAGCTTGACAGGGAGGTGACGAAGACAGTAAACCGTGAAACCCGACTGGAAGCTCCACTTTACTGGCGCAGCATTCCTCCTGAGGCCGTTCGGTACTTGCCCCAAACATAAGGACAGCATGACGAAACTGGGAGTATCTGGTTTCACTGTTTAGATTTGATCTGGATGAGATATCCGGAGGGCGTGCTAGTGAAGCTTGGTATCCCGCTACTCGAAATGTCGCTTGACAGCGGGATTTACATCTCTGCGTGACTAGAATATACGTCCCAGAATATCGGAGGGCGCCGAGTTTAGAACAGGGCTTCAGTGGGCTGTGTTAAACATTGACCATGAATCAAATCCAATCATGATATTTTCGTTGAGATTGATGGGGCAATGATAGATGGATTGAAGGGATGTAATTTAACGAACTACGTTGCAGGAGGGAAACAGCAAGAAGACGTCCTGATCCCAATCTCGCATATGCATATGACACTAGACAAGTAGGACGTCGCTACCGAGTTTACTATGATCTCATGCGTCCTTCCTGCAGGTCATACGTACCGGTTTCTTCAAGATTTGTCTTAGCAGGGCTCGAATCGCCGATGGATGGACCTGATGTGGCATAGGAGTCTGCGGAGCGCCACACAGCCTTGTTGTGCTGCAGCTTACAAGATATTCTATTCCAAGGCAGCTTAGCCGTTAGAAGCTTCCATATACATTACGAACGTACAGTTTAGAGTAACGCAGCGCGCTGTTGTTAGAATGACGTACACAAATTTGGGAGTTGCACATGGAAATGCATCTTTGACAGCCGCCTCGAAAGTGACAAATGGAGCCCGGTTAACTAGATACTCCCATTGGATTCAATCTTGCGCTATGAAATTACACTTTAGCCGAATGTCAGGGCCAAGAAAACGACCAGATTTACAGAGCTTAGTTCACAAAGGGCAAACAGAGGAAACGTTGATGGAATAATTTGTAGCATCCCCAAGTCTGCACTGTAAGTACAAAGATCAGGGCTGGCTGGCCATAAGTGGAGATGTATCTATTTATACGTAATGTGCTCGTACATGTTGAAACAGACAGATACAATATACGAATTGAGAGGTGAGTCACAACCAAGCAAATCGCTCTCCAAACTATGACAACCACCACGATGACTCAAGCATGTTTAAATGAAGGTAGGAGTTAGGCCACACACAAACATAAGCAAAGACCAGCACAAAAAAATTAACCTGATTTCGAAGACAAGCAAGTCTCTCTAGTATATACCTTCGACAGCTCCAACAGAGTAGCCTCGAAAAAGTACCCTTAGTTCATATGAGGCAAGAACGTATCTTTCATTGTTGTGAACAGAAGCCGTGTAAGGTGTGATCTGCCGCAGTATCTAGCCATTGCTCGGAAGATCTGCATCGGTGGCTGCATTGCTGCATCACTCTTGCGAGCAATTGACACACATATAGTGGTGACAAGATATACAAGCAGGCTGAAGTCCGATAGATTTCGGGCCATCTTTGCAACGACCTGCCCCTGTCAGCCTTTGTTTTACAATATAGGAAAGCCATAACGTACAGCAGTACCACCGAGCAAAGGCTCTTTTGCGTGCAGGATCTTCCGGAAGCTCACTAGGCTCCGAGGAGTTGAAACCTGAAGCGTTGATATAGTCGCTCTGTCTGTCGCAGGCATGGGAGCGAGAAAGACCATGTTCGTAATCAACGGGCTCTAGGGAGGACGCATCGAATGTTGAACAAGCTCTATTTGAGTCTTGGGTAGAGGGGGTAGGTGGATCTTCCGCAGATATGGCAAATATGGGGTACCCAGCAGCTCCAGATGGACTGGAAGCTGTCTTCCAGGCCTCATGCTCTACATAGTAGTTCAAGCCTGGCATCGGAGCACACATGATACTGGGTATTTTAGCCTGATGAGGAGTGATATAGGAGTCGAAGTGAGCTGAGAAGGTAGATAGCTTGATATGTTACGGTGTCGTGGAAAGGAGGTAGGCGATGATAAACTCTGGACGATAATAGGTGGCATAAAAGAACAGCTTATATACACCAGCTGGAAGGAAGCCCGGAGTTTTCACTCGAACCGAGTGAGCCCTGGATGAGTCTGATGCTCAATTTGAAATGAATCCTGCAATATAGGGTTCACTTACGAAGTTTTCGTAGTAAGCACTCAGCCGTAAGATCCAGCGCGGCAGAGTGGGATAGTACCCCAGCCACCAAATGACGAGTTTTAAAATTATGGGGCATCCTCTATGCTCTGCTGAGTTTGGTCTTATGCCGAAAATAGGGACGCAGGCGACGTACGATGGAACTGACGGTGCTGTTGCCATGGCGCTGCTGATGCTAGAAGCTCGAGCGTTAGTCGAGGGCATCATCTCCAGCTCCGGAGAGGAAAGCTACAGCCATGACGATAAGATTAAAATTTGTGCTGGAATCACCTCATATTCTTCGGGTCATCATAGCGATAAGGCGTACAAATATGAACAGAAAGCACACTCCAAGCATATCGCTGCACTCAGAATGGCCAAGCAAGCGTGCAGCAACGATGTATTCAGATCAGTGCAGGCTCGCACATGGTGCTCACGTGGAGGAGCTCCCAAGCCGTCCCCCCGGTAAGCGCCTTAAAAAGGCTCGGGGAAAATTGCGTCCAACAGAAGTCGAATGTAGGGATCTGAGACCTCCCATAGCACCGGGGACCTTGTGCAAGGGTCGATGCAGTAATAGTAGGTAATATCACTGAAGAGGTAGGTACAAGCCGAATGAATGTGTGACTGTTTCAAACGGCGCTCCGTGTCACACACGGGGATGATAATAATCTGTAGTGAAGACCGAAAATCTTACTGAAGTCAGTGGTGATGCCAGCGGCAGGAATTTGTTTCGCAATGATGGTTCCTGCTTTGGTAGAAGAGGGAAGGTAAAATTTTCATACTGTGTGCACATAGCCCGCCACTTCGAACCATTAGTAAAAGAAGGACGGCCGCTTTGCATTGGAGCCTCCCACCAATGCTTGTATCGTAAGCCCTTAGAATATACGAATACCATGTATAAACTCGGTGTAAATAATCCATTGGTGCGTCTAATCATGCTTTAGAAGGTACGGTATGAAGTGACTGTGACTGCATGAAGGAGGATTGAATCTGCAGGGTGACGTTCGACACAATTAAGTGAGCATAAATGCTGTTAGCTCGGAGAAATCAGGCGACGGTGCTACCCGAACTCACTAACGACTAGATATTCTGGAATCTTGACATTGCAAGAGTCTGCTTCATACGAAACACACCATGGAACATAGGATCAGCAATTTCCGAGCCAGTCCCACCAGTTTGGACTTTGTTCAAGTTATTTTCCTTCATTCACATGACTGAAGTGGAATGCTGGCTAGGTCTTGACGATTTCAGCGACTCCCCTTGATGATGCGAAGTAACGGAAAAGATAAGATCTATGCTACTACAATATGACAGAATATACAATACCAAACTGTACGCTGAGGAAGATCACGGAATGAGAGAATGGATAGGGTTCACGGGGCCCCACATGTCTGCAAAAGGGTACATAACGTTACAAGATCGTTCGCAGGATCAGCTTCGATAACCGCAATCTCTAACTTCAAGTACAACTTCACGACAACGCGAGCATCTCTGGACGCCGCAATTTAAGCACGATGCATATAAAGAGGATAAATATGGACCTGGACAGGCGCATCGTTGGCAGCAATACCAGTACAGGGTTCGAGTTGGCTGAGGATGCGAGCGACAGGGATTGTTTCCATTGCCGCTTCCTGATGGAGTATAAAGTCCAGCTCCGCTGTTTGTACGTCGTGTTGAGGGGTGGTCATAGTATGAGTGGGTGCTCGAACTCATGATGTGATGATGTGGCTCAGATGGTGGGTTGCAAACAAGGTGTTGTTCTGGCTGGCAATAGACAGACGACGGACCTTGCACGGATACTGGACGAATTCGTTCGGCTTCTCGTTAGGCAGGATTGCAGTTCGGTCAATCGGCTTGGTCGTCTGCCGGAAGGATCTGGTGGATAGAATGGATACACCGGTGAACTGTTGCGGGTCATACCAGAATATTGCCGGCCATTCGCGTGTGCGTCACTCTGTTGTAGGTCAGTAAAAGCTAGAAGAGATGAGTAGGATGCATTGTTTACAGAAGACATTGATCTTTTTGGGATTGCAATGAACCTGAGACCAATCCGTGATATGAAAGAGGCCACTGCATGAAGCTACCAACCAGGGCTACTCAGCAAGATTGAGAAGAGAAGAGAATATAAGACGAGACAATGGTAAGTGTCACATCATTTTTTCAAAGTAATTGTGGGTGACCTGAAAATTGGGGCTTCAACATTGAAATTCTGAAATTTGAGCGACATCTACTGTCAGAGAACTCCATAGAATCAAGTTAAACGCTAATTGCTTCAAGGATCGAGACCATGCCTGCGCAGACTGGAGATTGAAGCTGTGTATCGCATGTGATACAGATATACATTGAGCTATACGAGTGGCGAATCTTATGGAAACTCATTAGTGAGGCGTCCTGCAGCCAATTTTTGGGTGATGCTTCGTACCTAATGGTTACCGGTATAAAATCTGAAGTAAGGATTGGCAAAGAAGGATTGTGATTCTTCACGTCAGGTGGCAGGGCTTTAGCAACAGACCGGTTAAAGCTCTACTTCACCGGGAATCCTTAATCGAAGCGAGAATGGGAGCCATCTGTAACATACCTCTATCACAAGAAATTTTAGGGGGCTTATGAGAAAGGCAAAGGTAGCAGCCACTCCTAGCGTATAAACAAATGCTCATACGACCGGTATATACTACCATTTCTCAGGCTCTCGACATACGGAGAGTTCGACACTAAAGCTCTCCATGAACAGGCATACAACACCAAAATTGAACTCTTTTGAGATCTATTTCCAGATCTGCATAGAAGTGCCAGTTTTATCCGAGAACATCTCATTCCGAGCTTGATGCTCGATCCTTTTGTTCAATGGTACGAGGATTTCGTGTTCTCTTCAACATAGTCCATCAGGCAATTCTGCTGCGCCATGTAATGGGCAGGAGCGCCTCGGTTGGCAAAATTTGTGGCATTGTTTTGGCAGCCTCAGAAAGCGCCGGTCCGTGTCCCCCGGCGATTCTAGGTTTTCATACAGCCTTCTCTGCGCTCTATTGTGCGACTGAGCGGCCTTTGCCTGTCGAGGAGGCGAAGTCGAGGCCATGTTTTGTCTGTAGAACAATGAGGCACCAAGGCTCTTATTTTTGCGCCGCTTTCCCACCGTGGAATTTATTTGTGAATGTTGAGCGTTTGCCTTACTATCTGTGTATTCAGAGGCAGTGCAATAATTGAAGAAACAGCCTAGCTCGACCCTTTGGACATTGTAGTGGTGAGGCACAATTATGAGACATTAAAGTTATGATTCCATTCGCGGGGTGAACCATTGGCGGGTGAAGTAGGAAGGAAAGAGAATGATCAACAAGCACGCATGTATGGAAATGGGCAGGTTGGTTGCCTCAGGACCTCAGACGTGTTTCCGTGGCTAAGCCCCTTTGGGTTAGCGACCCTCTGGATGACTTCGCAGCCTGAGGTCCTGAGGCAACAGCGGGTTGGCGGTTGGGCCGCCAGGCCATGACTCATCATCGGCGGAGGGGATAATCATTTGGCCGCAATTGTAAATCTAACTACTTCGGACCACTTTAGCCATCTGGCAGTTCTGGTGTACCTTCCTACCTCTAGTGTCTATTTGCTTATCGATAATCTGCATAGTAAGGTAACAACGTGTCGTTCTCGCGCGAGTTCCACCTGCTCTGTCTGCCTGCTATGAGCGTCTCCCGGGTCCGACAGAGCTTTAGCCTTTCGCCCTTCCTTGGAGGGTCCTATGGCTCCAGCGACCCTGGACCAGAAAGTCGTCAATCTCTGGACTGCAAGAGTCATTCCTCTTATCCTTGTTGCAATAGTTGGATATGTCACGTGGGTGGTGATTGTGCTTGTTTGCGGTCAGTGATCTATCGACGAATCTTATGGTTAGACTGACTAGTAGCAGTTGAATACCTCTTTAAACCCCCAGCCACTCTACGAAGCCCACGTCCCCATGCAGCTATTGGTATCTTAGTCGGCTATTCCGTCCTTCTACTGCTCATTGCAACTGCATATTTCCGGCTATTTTACATTGTCGCGACCAATCCAGGCTACGTCTCCAGAGGGCCTCAATGGCAAGCTCAGCAGAAAAGCCAGAAACAGTGCAGCAGGAACAGCCGCTCAAGCCGGGAGAAGCACGTGGTAGATGCGCAGAAGCTTGAAGAGAAAGTCAACGGCTTTGCCAGGGGAGAAACTACTGGAAACGGGGCGGATGACTTGCATGGTCGCCTTCACGCGGAACGACCCAGCGAGTCCCGACCCTTGACCGGAGCAGATCCAGCGCCTGATCTCAGACAGTTCTATACTAAGGATGTATTTACCTGCGAAGGAGATGGTCGTCCCATATGGTGTTCTACATGCCTCAATTGGAAGCCAGATCGAACCCATCACTGTCGTGAGGTTGGGCGCTGTGTCAAAAAGATGGACCATTTCTGCCCTTGGTGAGTTTCATCCCACTGGAGTGTTCATCTTGAGAGAAAATCGCCCTTCGGTCCGAGGGATGGAAGATGATATCCGATCACTTATTGAGACTTTGCGTGTAGAAGTCTTACCTGAAATAGATTCTAACTGAGAACTTACATTTAGGGTTGGAGGCGTCGTTTCTGAAACAAATTTCAAATTCTTCCTGCAATTCGTTGCATGGACTGCAGGCTATTGTACATTTATTCTTATATTTATGGCTATCTTTGTAAAAGAGCAGGTGAGTCACAGTTACCTTACGCTCCATTCGCACCCTAGATCCGGTCTTACGTTTGCACACCATCTCCAAATCATGGCGTCTTAGGCAGAACCCTGAACCTTGAATGAACCAGCACACCGGGTTTTTTTGTTTCAACGCCGAGAAGCTTGTTTTGACATCAACGGTAGTGTCTCAGGCTGAAGTTTAATATAGGTCGGTCACTCTAACATCCATTTCATCGTGACCCTAGCCCTGTGAGTCCTCAGCTTTCCTAGAAACCACCGGGTTCACTAATGCCCCTCCCCTACAGTGCCGCCCTCTTCGCCCTCTTCACTATCGGCATGACCCTCTCGTCCCTCCAATTCGCAATCCTCAACACCACAACTATCGAAAATCTCTCTCGCAAAACCAAAGTCTGGACCCTAGCCATCTACATGCCCCGGTCTCCCTCCCCAAATACCACAGCTCCTGGATTCCAAACCATCACATACCCCTTAGCCCCCACCCTCATAAACCCTAATGATCCAACAGCGGCGGCTCCACAGCCACCACCAGGTCCGCCTAGAACCTTTGCGATTCTGCACACCAAACCAGGCCAAAACCCGTGGGATCTCGGGCCTTTGCGGAATTTCAAGAGTGTGATGGGGGAGCATTGGTATGATTGGTTTCTGCCCATCAGACATAGCCCATGCTCTAAACATGATGGACTGGCTGGCGAGTTTGAGCTTGGTCCTGTAGTGGACCAGATGAGACAAGAAGCGGGAATAGCGCTACCCCATGGAGAAGGTGAAAAGTCACATAAGCGAAAGCGGAGGAGAGAGAAGCCTAATAGGGAAAAAGAGGAGCGGGATGAAGGCAGGTGGAATGTTGGGCATCCCTCTCATGAAAGGAACGGATTCAGTCGGGAGGCGTCGAATCTGCATCTCGCCCATAATGGTGCGAGGGAAGACGTACATTAGCTTTTGTACTTCTGCTTAAACGAATATAGAAGTACCTTGCTAATATATACGGAATTAATCTTGGGAAAGCGCATATCATTATTCACACAGCATTTTCCCGTTCATGGCTACTCCACTTGAGAATTTGATTGTGTAACGGATCCCCCCTCTACAGCCGGTAGACTTACCCCAACCACTAAATTTAGGCTAGCAAGTGCATCGACCAACCATGAAGGGTATCAACCCAATTCCCGGAATGCTCTCGTTCCAAAGACTAAAACACCGAAGCATAAAAGCCTCAAACCCTACTCGGTCAAGCGATTTATCCGAGGTCTGTTGAGTTGACGTGACGTCAGTATCTTAATTGAATAAGGTACTCTTGTAAAGATAATGATGGGAGCGGTCATGCACCCATGAACTCAACAGCTTAATTCAGAACCAAAGGGCCTATCTACCATGACCTCAATTTACACGCCGCAAGGCTTTTACAGATATCAATAATCAATAGATGCGGCCTTAGATTCTCACCGCCTCATCAAGGTCATGGCCTAGCTTGCGCTGGGGGAACGGATGTATTGGATAAAGTACAACTTAGGTAATGAACGAATGTGATTCCATTCCCCAACGGCTGCTGCGAATCATACATAGGCCGTCAAAGTAGAGATCTAAGGGGTAAATAGAAGAAGGAAAGTGTTGTCACAGATAGAGAGTGTGGATACAAGGAAAAGGGGCAAAAGTGCATAACGGCAAAGAATACAAATCAAATACAAGAATTGGAAAATAAATCAAGTACACGAATCAAATGTAGGAAAAAATTGAAATAAGATCCTCAACACCATCCCACTCTCCCCCTTTCCCCCCCTTCTCCTAATCCATAACCACCATGTACCCCCACCAAGCACCGAAGACTCTATCACTGCAAACATAAGAACAAGAAGCGCAGCAAGTAAAAACCAAGAAGCGAAAGTCAAAAAGCACACTTATTCTCCGTAGGCGGTTCTGTCGATTGGTGTACCGTCACTGTTGCCCGGCTTGGTGAGTAAACAAGAAAATTGAGACAAAGAACATAAACGTGGTGATGAAGAAAGACGAGACACGAAAGGGAAACGTCAGCCAGCATCACCTTGACAACCTCCCCATCCCCTCCCCTACCCCTTCCACCATGCCCTCTCATCTCATCCACTGCCTCGACACCTACCATCGCCTCATTCTCACAACCTTTCTTCCAACTTAGCTAAGCACCACACACCCCACACACTTCTTATGCACATCATACGGGCACCTCTCCGGCGCAAGAGCAGGGTTCCAGCTCTGCTTGCAACTGCAACACACCCACCACCCACGCATGCTTGGGCGAGCAGAAGCATAATCGCCTGAGGCGCTTGGATAGTAGCGTGGAGTAGCAGTGGACGGGTAGGGGGAAGAGGTGGAGGATGGGTAGGTGGTGGTGTAGTAGCGCGGGGTGCGAGATGCAGTAGCCATGGATGGGGAGGTGTGCTGGGTAGGGCTGTAGTGGTAGGATTGGTTGGCGGGTGAGGCATTGTGGTAGGAGTTTGGATGGGAGGGGGTGGAAAAGGTGGGACGGCCAGTTTTGCAGTTGGAACAGCGGATGTGGGTGCAAACTGGGCAGCGCTCGGGGGAGTTGGCGGTGAGGTTAGGGGCTTTGCACTGACAGCAGTTCCAGACGTCGGCCATGTCGAGGGATACGAGATTCGCTATAATAATGGGGAGGTGCTGGGTTGAAGAGTGGATGTCTGGGGTGGTAAGAGCTGGAGATAGGGGCGAAGATTTGGTGGATGTTGGTGTATGGGTCTCAGTTGTAGTGTGAGATGGTTCGAGATAAGAATTGTAGCAGATAGAAGGGCTAAGCTTAAAATTGAAGCAGAGTAGAGTCGAGTAAACGTTAAAGACTAGGGGCAGAACGGTGCTGCTTGAGAGAAAGTATAGGGCCGTTGATAGAGATGAGACAACTCGGTTGGCAAAAAGAGGATAAGCAACGAACCATACAGACAACCAGACTTGAGCAGTAGCAGAAGGTGTAGGTCGAACTGTATCGGACAGAAGAGGAGAAGGATTAAGGTCAAGACTGATAGTCTGGTAGACGGTCTGATCAATTGAGTATTTGAATGGCGGTAGTAGAACGTTATTCCGGACGAAGGGTACAGAGAAACAGTGGTGATGATGAGAGATATATAGAGACTAATTGCTGTACAATTGACTCTCAAACCAACACATTATCTAAATTGCCCTACTCTTTGCTCTGGTGATAGCTTCATCATTGCCCTGCTCGGAGGCGTACCTCCGCACAGGTGACCACAATGGAAGACTAAAGGTGTCCATTGGTGAGAACCAGAGACTTGCATCATGGTGATGAGAGGGTTTTGGCGTACTGGCCAGTACGTGTGACCTAGATAATGAAACTGTGAAGCCGGTGCGGGAAGGGCAATCAATACGCCTTAAGGGTCAACCATGAAGCCTTCGTCTCTGAGCCGACTATAAGCGCACCAAAAGAGATGCACTGTCTGTCTTTCATGTCCGTTGGCAGGGTCATGTTGCAATTGCGCCTTGTGAGCTTCAAATATAATGAAAGGAAATGCCACGTAGTCGAGTCAATACCGTGGATATCAAAAACAGAGCCAATACACTGGGCGGATTCGAGCGATGACGTCAGGAACAGTAAAGATGTCATCGTTGTAGCGATTTCAAGTGATTCAATATCTGCTGAAAGTCCAAGGACGGAATTTCGAGTTCAAGAGTACTTCTTCAAATCGGAGCTTCCCGGAGACGGACAACAGGGTATAAAGGACATATATGGAAAGGATCTATTCTCTAGTGAAGCGTAATAAGAAGCATAAAGCCATTGTCCCATCACAGAGCATTGAGTTTGTGTGTGCAAGAGCGGTGAGCGTTATGTGGGGTTCGCTAGCAGCATTGGACGCCTTCAACATCCCGATCTCTGCCGGTCCCATTTCGCATCTCGGAAGAGAGGGCGAGATGTCGTTGAATGCAAGGCGTATGTAGCAACTGAATGATAATGGAGAGGCCCGCCCCGTGCGCAGTGTATCTCTTCAACCCATCTTAACAATGTCGTTCCCTAATGATGCATTGCTCCTGGACGTACTATTAACTCTAATGGTTCTCACCTTGACCCATAACACATTTTGATCGTTGAAGGGTCCATGGCTGCCTTGTCCGGTCTCGCAGTTGCCTACCAAAAGTGTTCCGACTCCAGCCATTATATTTCTGGACCAAAAGAGTATGCTTTCAACCGGAACGTACTCTTTACCCTCGGTTCAGCATCTTAGAGCCTCTGTAACGCGTCATTGCTTCCCAGTTTGTAAATTGGAGTCTATGGAGCGTGAAGATCAACGGTAGTTGTTCTACGCCCGACTTTCGAGGGCAGGGTCTCGTGAGGGATGCAACGCATTAGCCGCAAGACGACCCTGGTTCTTGGGTTAGTTCTGCCATGTGGTACGATAGATCTTTGGGAGGATGGACATGCCTAAAATCTTGAATCCGGGTGTGTCGTTCATGCTCCGGTACGGCAGTAGTTAATAGTCAGACCTCAAAGTCTGGTACCAAAACTACAGCTCACTCGTATTATGTATACTCATAGGTACGCTAGTAAAAGCAATCTTGATTCGAAAGGATCATTGCTATTCGTCCACAGCTAATAGTTTTGACCTGCTTTTTACCCTTCAAGCCCACCCTCTAACCTTTCCAGCAGTGATGTAGCTTACTTTTTACCCCTTTAAACCACACTCGATCGAACCACCATCGTACTATGAGCAGTATTTCCGATCCGACTTCCTCCTTAGCCTCCTCATTTTCCTTTTACATCAGTGAATCACGTAGGCATCGAAGTGGAACGTTGTTCTGTTTTTCCAAATGTTTTTGCGTTTTTCTACTATCTACAGAACCCCGGAAACATATCCCACAAGAAAAGAAAAACAGTACAGGGGCGAAATGGTGCTACAAAGACGCTCGGAACTCCAAAAGACGACCGGGCTGGTGCAGGGGGAAGGGGTGGAAGCTGAACATCAAAAATAGAAAAACAGAACGGTACAGGGGCGAGATGGTGCTACATAGACGCTCGAAATTCCAAAGGGTGAGGGGGATGGTGCTTGGGGGGGGGGGGGGCAGGGGGGGAACAACAGGGAAACACACGACACGAACAACCACCTCCCCACACCTAGCCGAACAAGCTCCCCGAGAGCTCTAGGAAGGGGTCTTCCCAGAGCCACTCGGGGACGCTTCGTCCGCATCCCATCCCCGTCCTCCACGACGTCACACACACCGTCCACGGGTCACGGTGACCCATCATCATCATCAACATCATCATTATGATGATGAAGATGACGATGATGGGCACCATGCCCGGGACACCCCCAGCTCCGCTCTTGTCCTGGTCGCGCTCCGGTGCGGCGGCCATGGTGGTGGGCTCCACCGAGATTTCTTGGACCTCGCTGAGGGCCAAGACCTGCTTGGCCCCCAGGTCATCGGTCTGTGTCTCCTGCGAGGCTTGCGGGGCGGGCGGCGGTGGTTGTGTCTGGGTGCCCTGCGAGACTTGCAGGGCCGGGGCGGGGGTTTGTGGCTGTGGACCAAATGCAGGAGACGGCGGTCCACTATCGGCCTCCGAGATCTCGTTGGCCTGGTCAATGGCCTTGGTTCGGGCCACTGCCAGCTCTTTCTCGAGGCGGCGAATTTCGTGAAGGCAATTCTGCCGGAGTTCTTGGAACTCCTGCTTCGAACCCTCCAACTCCGCCGCTAGGTCGGCGTTCTCCACTCGAACCTTCTTCATCTCCACTTCCACCTTCCTCCACTGACGCTTGTAATTGTCCCTATACAGCGTCAAGTTTGCCACCTCCGCTGTGGACTTCTCCAAGCTTTGGTTGGCTGCCTCGAGAAGTTGGTTGAGATCGCTGGATCTCAACTCCTCGTACTTCTCTCTCAAGGCAGCCGCTTCCGCCTCGGCCTTCGTCCGGGCCAACTTCTCTTCTTTTAAGCTACTTGTAGCTGTTTCAACTGCCGCCTTCTCGCTCGCGGCCTCAAGCTGACTATCCTGGAGGTTTCGATAAGTTGCCCTCAGTAGATCCTTTGCTTTGACCAGTTCTGTCTCATGCTTCCCAATGGTTTTTTGCGATTCGGCAATTGACGCCTGTGCGTTCGTGAGCACGTCGTGGCCATGTCTTAGATGACGAGCTTGCTTCTGGATGTACTCTCTCTGCTCGGTGTCGTGTTCTTGAAGGCGGGTAAGCGTGTCTTGCGCCTCCGTTGCTTGAATCTCCAGACCCGCCATCCCGATCTTGTACTTTTGGGCATTGTTGCTCAATTCCTCGCTATGTGCTTCGTTGTTCGTAGCAATTGTATCGTGGAGGATAGTCAGCTGCTTCTTATACGACTTCTCCATATCTTCAAGCTGCTTTTTGTATCCTTTCTCACAATCCTCGAGCTGCTTAGTGTACTTCTTCACACTATCACGCATACTCTTGTTGGAGAAGTCGCCGCCTTTTTGCTCAACAGGTGCCGCAGGCTTGGTCGACTGTACGTGCTCGGATTTTATGTCAGGAACCAAGTAGAAGTCGGCGAACTCGGCAAAGCCTGGATCTTCAATGCTAGGTGCCCAACTAGGAACCATGCCAGTAAACGCTTTAGTAGTCACATGAGTCCATGTCTCTTTCAAAGGTTTACCATCCAGGCCAGTGAACAACCTAGTGGAAACAGATCTGGCAGAATCTTGTTGAATAGTATCCATGTCCAAGAGTATAGCACCATCCGGGCGTCTCTTGGTCGAGATTGGATATACATTCACAGAAGGCCTACCCCTAATTGAACGCATTGGACGAGGAAATTTGAGAGCTGGGGCTTCGTCTTTTTCGAAATCAAAGTCCACGGATTTGATTGCAAGAGTTTCACCGAAAACTATAGGCTTCACAGAAGCTGGCATATCGAACTTGAAAGTCGGTGTGGCTGACTGCTGCTCTGGCACTAACGATTGGTTAGCGGTGAGGTACTCTGAATTGGCTGGGACGTACTACCATTCGTCTGAGTGGAATTACCCTTGTTTGGCTTCGAGCCACTCTTTTCCGCACTCTTCTTCGACTTCTTGCCCGTCATGTTTGACTATAGATGATGTAATGAAAGATGGTGTTTGTGTAAGGTAGTAGCTATGTAGAAAGTAGCTGGTATGTAGAAGTAGCTGATCTTTGGATGGTAGTAGGTATGTAGAAGTAGCTGATCTTTGAATGGTAGTAGGTATGTATGCTGTAGCTGGTTGGCACAAAGAGCAGGTTTGTAGCTGGTTGGTAAGATGTTGAAGGTTTATATGTTGTGATCTTTATTATGGCGAAGTTGCGATGAGACAAATGTGTTAAGATGCAAATGTGTTAGCATGTGAATAAAACAACATGAGTGACTGGTGTCGACAATTGATATCACCTACAATTCACTTGAAGTGCCGGAAGCGGCCTATTGGTCAACAAAGCCACTCATGGCACCACAATAGATGTTTATGGGAATAAGCGTGTTCATTGAGAATAGTATAACAGCCCTTGTAATAGAGAAGCTCTATCCATGATACAAGATCACAATCCTAAGTACTTTCTAGAGTGAGAGGAAGGAAAATGAAGATCGGGTCAGGCAACATTCGATCACCCCAACCAGACAGCGAGCTCATAATCTTTCAACCGAGATAGACCCACGATACTCGCCAAGGTACATAAATTAGATATCAGTCAAGAACAGCGTAGGTGTAGCCAGAGAATTCTGCCTCATCCCCGTCGGATGCTTCGGTCCCCCATTTTCAAACTCTTAATGACAGTCAGCCCTACCCAACACTAGAGCGAAAGCATTATAGAAGTGAGGTCAGAACAAAGTGATTTAAAAACTAATAGCATCATTTCTTGTGGCAGCATGACTTGAGTATCGGCAAGAGCTGAGAGAAAAGGCGCGTTCTCTAAAAGTTTTAGGAAATAAACACCAGTTCAGATACATGATCGGTTTAGTAGACAGGCTGGTACATCGAGAAAGAAGCCAAGATTCGGGTGATCTTAACACTGTAATGGGTTCATCAGGTAGTAGTCTAGAGAGTACCTGTCTACTGTGTGTTGGTGTGCGGTTGTGATTCGTCTGTAGGTAGCCTTCCGGCGGCTAATCCAGAGACTCGCCGCAACAGGGCCTGCCCCTGTCAGACATATATAGAGAGAGCCTCGCACTTCAGTGCTCTCGGAACGTGGTACTCCAAGGTACGTAGCAAAGATATGCGGAGGTACAGAGTACCTAAGCAGTCGCAGCCCACATCACCGTATGTAAGCAATGCAACTATTGGTATACGATAACTTCACCCATGCTATCCATTCTTATAAAAGACTGCTGTCAGGATAAATACAAAGTCTACTGAGTCCCAAGTCTCGATACGCACGCACCCGTCGTGCCATCCACTCTATATGGCTCAAGCATGTTCTCCCTCAACTCCCTTGTCCAAAAGGCCCAATCCCTAATTGACCCAAACTCTCCACCAGTAAGGCCGTCTGACAAAAATCCTTCCAAAGCCACCCTCTTCCGACTTCAATTCCGCTTGCCCGATTCCCAGACACCAACTCACGAGATCACCGCCGAGCTATCATTATCTGTCCTACATGGCTCGCTCTCCACTACGCAGAGCGGTGGCCAAAGGCAGAAGGCGTCCGAATGGGGAAACATATACGTTGGCAAATTGCATATGAGCGAAAGCTTCCTCTGCTTTTCGACTCAGCCTACAAGTTTCCATGCAGGCGCAAGCATCCAGGCGTCCAGTGTATTCACTGGCCAAACTCATGGAGCAGGGCCTGCTGGAAATGGCTTTACACTGCCGCTATGTGCTGTCAGGCGCGTTGAGAGACTATACTCTGAGACTGGCTTATTCGCCCTAGCAATCACGACATGGAACGGCTTCGCCCGTCAGCAAGGAAGCCATCCCGATGCTCAACGCTTTCGAGTCCAGCTCGCCGGCAGTCGCCAGGCGTGTGAAAGATTCTGCGATAGCTTAAAAAGGGGATTGAGAGACGGTGTCAGGGAGGTTGAAAACTTAAAAGCCGTTGTTGGCGAGTGCTACTCCGAATATCTGCTTTCTGGTAACAACAAGGAGGCCAGGGATGAGGCCAAGGCTCTCGGCGGAGTTAAAGACCCGCCAGATGCGGGTCTTGGTACGGTCTTCAGATATCCTGGCGACCCCAAAAAGCTACGGGATCGCAGCAAGATGAGGTTATGGGGGGAATACCTGAGAGGTTAGCCGAGCGAAAGGGCGGATACAGTGCCAGCTAATGAGTGGCAGAGAATGGTCGGAATGTTACTCTCATTCGGCAGCCTACTTTTCACAAGCTCATCCGAGTTGGGCTTCCGAACCGTCTTCGGGGTGAGATCTGGGAGCTGACGTCAGGCTCCCTATTCATTCGGCTACAAAAACCGAAGCTGTTCACGGATACACTTGCGAAATTTTCCGGTCGTGAGTCGTTAGCGATTGATGAGATTGAGAAGGACCTTAATCGAAGTTTGCCCGAGTATCCTGGATTTCAAAGTGAAGAGGGCATTGGACGATTGCGACGAGTCCTCACAGCTTATAGCTGGACCAATGAAGAGGTGGGCTATTGTCAAGCAATGAATATTGTCGTTGCAGCACTTCTTATGTAGGTCTCTTCCCAGTCCCTAGACACTGCAAAGTCAATGCTAACTATCTAAGATACATGTCAGAGTCACAAGCCTTTTTCCTTCTATCAGTCTTATGCGACCGACTCTTGCCTGGCTACTACTCCACGACCATGTACGGGACTCTTCTGGATCAGCGTGTTTTTGAATCACTAGTCGAGAAGACTATGCCAATACTATGGGATCATCTAGTAAAATCAGATGTTCAATTGTCTGTAGTCTCCCTTCCTTGGTTCCTTTCATTGTACATTAACTCCATGCCGCTCGTATTCGCTTTTCGAGTCCTTGATGTCTTCTTTCTGGAAGGGCCAAAGGTACTTTTCCAAGTCGGTCTTGCCATTTTACGTATCAACGGCGAAGAGCTTCTCGACATCACTGATGACGGTACATTTATATCCATACTCAAGACCTATTTCTCGCGTTTGGACGAATCCGCACATCCGAGATCCGAAAACGAAAAGCTACGTGCTGTTACGAAGTTTCAAGAATTAATGGTCGTGGCTTTCAAGGAATTTTCTGGAATCACTCATGCCGCGATATCAGAGCAACGGGAAAAGCACAAAGATGCAGTCCTTGACAATATCGAAAGCTTTGCAAAGAGAACCTCAATACGAAATCTCGGTCCAGATAGTAAGCGTCTAAACGTAGACGATCTAGGCTTCCTCTACGATCGTTTCTACGGTATCTTATATGAGCGGGAACAGCGAATGCAGATGCTGCGGGAAGAGACCGAAAAGCGAGCCAAAGCCGGTAAAATCAAAGCAACGGAACTTGTGACTGGTATTGCTGGCAATCCCAGTATCGAAATTGGGCGAGTTGGCCTAGGACCAAGTCCCACACTAATGAATTACGACGGCTTCCGGGAATTTCTCGCTGGCATCACACGATGGGCAATTGGAGATGCTCCTGTGTCCGTCCAAAACAGCCACGTACTGAAGAAAGAAAATAATACACTATTCGGAACTAGTGGAAGAAACCGCAGCTTTTCTCTCTCCCCATGGGGTGCCGGCAATGTTGAGCCCGCCGACCATGACTTCACGCAACGGCTCTATGGCAAATGGAACAAAGACGACAATGATGGTCTAAGCCTCCAAGATGTCGTCTCTGGGCTAGCACAGGTCAAGGGTACAAGAGATATCATGGCGAGCATAAGCTACTTCTTCGAGCTTTACGATGACGACCAAGACGGCAAGGTAGACCGGGAAGGAATCCTACGCATTTCAGAAGCTCTACTCTTTCTAACGCGTCGGGGTCTGGGAGAATACCTGACCTCTTCACCGTCTTCCAGCATTCTCAACCAAGACGACGATCTTGATCTGAAAAATTCAGACACCAACGAACGCTTCCTCAGCAGCATCAGCGCTTTCATCCGCCGCTGCTTCGAATACGCCGACCCCGACAACCCACAATATCAGTCCTCAAACCCTCCTCAAACCCATGATTCCCAAATAGCAGCAGACATGAACAACTTCTCCGTGGGCGACTCGTCCGACAACGAAGAAGAAGACCTCCTCGACCTCGGCCCCAACACCCCACCACCACCACCAGCCTCTGCACCCCAACTCACCCCTCACCTCACCTCCCACCCCCCTACCCGCAAAAACACTTCCGCAAACCTCGCCCTTGACCCCGCCCACCCCCTCCATATCACCCTCCCCACCTTCCGCATGGTCATCCTCGCCGACGACCTCCTCCAACAATTCTTCGAATCCGCCTTCCCCTCCTCCTTCCACCTCTCCCCCACCCACGCCCCTCAAACCCCCCACCACCTCACCACCTTCACCTCCCCCGCCGCGCCCCGCACCGCCGGCGTCGTCCCGCCCGCAAAGGGCCTTAGGGGTGTCCTAGATAACATCGTCAGCGATGGCATGCGCGTGGCGGGCGAGGTGCGCAAGCGCGTTGATGAAGCACAGCGAGACATGGAGAGGAGTGCGGTTGCGCGGCAGGGTTCTGAGGAAGATGGGGAGGAGGACGAGGAGAGGGGGGGTGTTGATGCGGATAGGAGGAGTTTGAGGAGTGTGAGGGCGGGCGATCGAGAGCTCTTGGAAGGCGCGGAGGCGGAGGTCGAGTCTGGGGAACGGGGTGAAGGTGGGGTGGACTTGTTGGAGGGGTTGGATGCGACGGCGGCTGTGACTGCTGGGTCTGCGGAGAGAGTTGTGGAGTTTGAGCGGTAGCGTAAGTTTTGATCTGAAAGGCGGAGGAAGACGTTGGCTTGGGTGGAGTTGGAAGGCGTTTTAGTATATTCGGGCGTATCGAGTGTCATGTGTGTGGGTGTTAGTGATATACCGAGCGATTGCGTTCTATTAAGTACCAAAGCAGTCCCACCGAAAGATTTCGCATTTCTAGGAAACCGATAACATCGATGCCGGGTTACAGCTGGCCGGGGGGTTGAAAAAGTTGAGCCGGGGTTGGAAAAAATTCTTGGCGTCGGGTTGAACTTTAAAATTGGCATATGCCCCGCACATCCGAGATCTGACGTCGGGTTGGAAAAGCTCCGGACCCTATGCGAAGCATATGCCAAGAGCATTAGGCGAGGCCACAATAAAATTCACATCTGGTCATCAAAGCCTCGTCGATGCATATGCGCAGCATCAACTGAGCACAAAGAAACATCGATGAACGACTTGAAGATGAGTGTCGCACTTCGCATATGCTGCGCATATACTAAGAAGAAACTCAGCTCGCTCAAGACTCGTTCAATGTAAACTGAATGTTGAAGATGAATGTTTTGTGCATATGCTATCCGTGCTCCCCACTTTCGCTCAGTTCTTCGCTTAGTGCTCACCAGCCATGCACCACTTTCAGCCATGCACCACTAAATCTTCATATTTTTGATCCATCACCTTCAAAAATCCACCAAATTTCAACCACATGGCTGCTACTTACGCTATCATCGAGGGTCGCATTCAGAAGGCTATTGACGCCATAAACACGCGTGAAAATTCTAATCGAGCCGAAATTGCGCGCGAGTTTCGTGTTTCATATGACAGACTTCGATCTAGACTACGAGGTTATCAGTTCAAAACAGCAGTACGAGAACTGCATAACAGAGCTTTAAAACCTGATCAGAAGTCAGCTTTACGGCAATACTTAACTACAATGAATCAGTTAGGCCTGTCAGCTAGACTACACATGGTGCAATCAACGGCAAACGCCCTTCGTGCTCAAGACTTTGCTCGTTGAAATTCTTCACCTCTACTGAACGCTCAATGGGCCAAACGATGGTTAGATCGTCAGCCAGATCTCTTCAAAGCTAAACGAAAGTCTTTAGCAGCTGAAAGAAAGAACGCGCATGATTCGGAAGTACTACAGACTCATTTTGATGAGTTTAAAGAGGTGGTGGTTAAATATGATATAACGAAGAATGATACATGAAATTTCGACGAAACCGGCTATCGTATGGGCATTGCACGCTTTCATTAAGTTCGTTCAGGCTTATCAGAAGAAATGGCGGGTTATTTTGAAGCAATTGCTCAAAAATTCTGATGTATATAAAGGGTAGTTGAATTTAGTGGTGCATGGCTGAAAGTGGTGCATGGCTGCCGAGCACTAAGCGAAGAACTGAGCGAAAGTGGGGGGCACGAATAAGCATACGTAAAAGAATCTTCGCTCGTCTTGCTGTAAAGTAGATTCATAATATATGCGTGCTCTGTGATTGTGCTATTTTCACGATGTTTCGCTCAAGCTGTGCATATGCTCGGCTTCAATACTTCGCTCTTGCTGTTTGTCTTCTAGCTACTTTAGCTAAATAACATCAATTCTTGAGCTCATGATTAGCATATGCAGAAAGCTGAGCCGGGGTTGGAATAATTTTGAGCTCATGGTTAGGAGTATTCCCGGCCCGATGCACGTTCCGGTCCCGTGCACACCCCACTTTACTACTTTCATCTTTCTTCAAAAATCAATTACAAATTCAATATGGCTTCAATTGAGGCAGCGCTTGCAGATC
>JAABUT010000360.1_pt1 | contig 78317 bp, 60 predicted proteins | sample 5559281 | NCBI WGS metagenome assembly JAABUT01 (sample SAMN10711880, study PRJNA513359) | rock metagenome | isolation source: Antarctica rocks | place: Antarctica: Victoria Land, Ricker Hills nord | collected 2016-01-04 | reverse complement strand
CTACGAAAGTTGACTTCTTTATCTGAGTCATCAAACAACTGAGCTAGCTCTTTCAAAAGCTCATCGACGATCTTGTATGAGTTGAAACAGTCACGTTCGCGTCTTGACTGAGTGATCTCAGCTGCATTATCGAATAATCTGAAATGTACATAGCTCAGCTTGACTTCTTCACTTGAAAAGAGATCAACATTGATTTTCAGCTTGTTCTGAACTTTTTCATATCAGTTCTCTCAAATAGAGTTCTTTTCATCAGTGAACAATGAAGAATCGAGTATTTTCTGAGATCTAGAACGCTCAGAGTAGATTGATGATGACGAAGTAATCTCTCTAGCTTGTAGTTTAGCTTTCAGCTCTTCGCATCGTTTCTTCAAAGCTTTCATGATCATAGAAGATGTTATGATTTCAGCGAATGAGTCGTTATCTTCGACAATGAAGAATGAAGCTTCGAAACGCTCTTTGAAGAGACGAGACATGAGAAAGAAGAGATTGAATTGAACGAGTGTTTTTAAAAGAAAGAAATCGAGCGAAGAGCGATGCTCGACAATAGAAGATGAAGTCGTTTTTGTTGTTTGATTTGAGAGTTAATTGATTCTCTTGATCGATTTGATTCTCTAGCAATCAACGAAGATTCTTTATCGCTGATTCTATTAATCGAGATGAACGATGCGTACTTAATGAGCTGTAAGTCGTCTAGCAATTCAATCAGCCTTGCTGTTGATTCTATAGACTCTCTAGTGTTGTTCTGTCTTTCGATTGCGTCGATCATCAGGTAAACGAATTTCTTTAGACTCGATCTGTCTGAACGAGTATATTGAACGAGTAATGAGTATCTGTATCGTATGATAAACGAAATTCTTAATGTAATGTTGAAACCGTGCCTAGATCATTCAATCAAAGAGACTCAAGACTGATATGTATGTATTGTTCTTTAGAGATAGCTATAACAAGACATTAAGAATACAGAAGAGAAAGAGTGCGAGCTCTTCTATAAATAATGGCTTGAGACTGCGCTAGACTCGATACAGATGTGATGTAATAGATCAGATGTGTTTGTCTAAAAGAATGATGAAAGAGATGAATGAAGAAAGTGCTGAACAACGAGAAGACGTGCTGAGAATGACTCAAAGAAGTGCGCTAGGTTCAAACTAGACATAGCGTCATGACTTGCTCTAATCAAATTGATTAGAGTTAGATCTGAACTCTGATTGATTCAGGCATGTTCATAACATATGCATGCATTGATTCTTTCAACGTCATCATTCTAGAATAATATAATAATGAGCTTGATTCTGAACTGCACTTAACTTTCTCATGTGCAGAATTGAAATTGATTATGATGAGTTACAACTCATTCTTGTCTCAAGTTTCTCACTGTTCATATCATTGTTCTTCTATCATCTTTGTTAGATTAAAGTCGTGATAAAGCGAGAAAAAACATACTTTATTCTTCATGAAGAATTTCGAGACAGTCTCATGATTCAGACTGTTCTCTGCAAAGCTCTTCTTCTTTCTCTTTCTGAGTTCACTTCATTGATAGTTGAAGTCATCGTTGATGTCTTCTACATCAAACAGCGAGTGTGCAAGAAAGAAGTATACAAATTCGTTCTTTGCATTCAAATCAAGTTTCACTTGACTTTGTTTCATCAGTTTCTTTCACAATTATCATCACATAGTTTCTTGTCTTAAAATAGATTGAATAAATCACTGTTTTGTGATGAATGTGTAATCATCTGTGATCACTTTGTCAATGTATATGTCTCTTGATCTGAGTAAAACAAAGCATATCTTCAACTTTTCATCTTTGAAAGTGATTCTCAATTCGCGCACTTTATTTGTATTTCTTTATACTATGTTGAATCATAGTTGTCATGAGAATAATCATCAGAAACATGATAGAATTGAACATGTGCTGTGTTAAACTTGTAATGTCAAAGCTTTCGTGATGATCATTATGCATGAAAGATGTCAATGCTTTTGTTAGAATGAAGTTTCTGAACATTTCTGATAAGTTAATCTTCTTGACGTCAGTATGAAAGTATTTCAAGAAGATTATTTTACATCGTGATGATCAATGCTTAGAAAGACGTTGTTCTTCAATAAAGCATGAACTAAATTCATTGAAGCTGTGCTGTTGATAAAATTATAATAATTGAGAATCAAGATGCAAATCTTATACATCATATGAAATCAATAGTTATTTATGATGTCATACATTTGAATTGTGTTAGTTTGAATGAGCATTATTCAATCATGATTGCTTTACTCTTTTCACTTCATAAAATGTTGATTTCATCTTTACATCATTGTTTCTTCAATCAATGACTTGAATTATGCGATTAATTACTCTTGATCATATGCTTTTTATGAGAGTTGAAAGATTGACTTTTTGCTGAGAGTCAGCTCATGATTTGCAGTCTTCGCTCGTGTATTCAGTCATAATTGTAGCTCGCAGATATGAAATCATCTGTCACATGATGTTCTCATGTGTGATTGTTGAAATTTCTCTCTTATGTTGAATACTTTCACTTCAGATATATGATGAATCATGATGATCATCTTTTCTTCGCTGTCAATCATAGAACGAAGAATTCATAAACTTCATGCTGCGTGACTTGATCTTGAAATCAATGAAGGCATGAGATGAATCATGTTAAGAGTTTGATAGCATGCTTGACGCGTTCGTAGTACGCTTTTTATTTCTTCTATAATCATTCTCGTTGAACGACAGTATAGATGTAAACTGCTTGTCATCAATAATGAAATTCAATGTGAATTTTATACACATCAATGATTGTATTCTTGTCAATGACAATTCTCAACTGTTTTTTTCTCTCAAGTCAGATTTCAACTTCTTTTTACATCTTGCTGAAGTATGAACAGATTCAAAATCGTTTGATATCAATTCTTCAATTGAGCTTGAATCATTCTAACACAGAGATAAGTTGATGATACTTGAGATAAGTGCAATAAATAATGATCATGCTTATTTTGCATTCATGACTTTTTCATTTGATCATGTGCATAACTGCAAGATGATCTTTCAATATATCTTACATTAATATGTAAAGTGATGACTAAATTATATTATAAATTCAATGAAGTCTTGAAAGTAAAGAATGTACGAAGAAATAAAGATTGTAGAAAGTAAACAAGAATATGAATAAAACTAACTTTCAATTCAATTTTTATTTGACTTGAATCTTGATTTAATCAGAACTAAATTGTTTCTAGATGCGCTTAAACTTATATTTTCTGCATCATTTTTTAACATTGAATATATAGTTATCTGATGCTTTAACGACGTTATGTTGAAGACATCACATTGATGTAAAATGAGACAGATTTTCTCATCTCACTCATCTTTAAGTATATCTGATGACAAGTAATTCAACGTCTCTTCAAGTGCATCTGATGAGAAATCTCAACTTTTCAACATTAAATTTATAGTTGTTTGATGCTTTGATAATGTTATGTTGAAGATATCATGTTGACACAAGATGAGACAGATTCTCTTGTCTCAATCGTTTTTAAGTATCATTGATGATGAGCAATTCAACGCGTCTTCAAGTGCATTTGATGAGAAATTTTAATGCTCTGAATTTCATTTCAAATTGAAAGTCATCAATCTGAAATTTCTTTACATGAATGCAGTTACTTAGATCACATCTTTGATTGATAAACATGATAAAACAGTCATTTTTATTACATATACAGATTGCACAACATTTCATTTAATGCTCAAGCAGACTTTCAATGATATTGAAAGTTGAAGTCATTTATCACTCATCTCTCGTCATTGAAAGATTTGTTACGAGCGTATCAAGATTGATAAGACTGAACAGAGCTAGTCAACGATTTAGTTGAGATCTGATCTAGATCTGACTCAGATTTGACTCAGATATGACTCAACATTCTTTTTCTTTTTCAACACTCTTTTCTTTCATCAACATCTTGTTCATCTACATCATTTTCTTTTCATGTCACAAACACATTTCTTTCGAATCTAGCGCAGTTTCTGAACATTACATAAATAAAAGCTTTTGTATCAATCTTCTTCTGTATTTTTAATATTCAGTTATAGCTATCTTTAAAGATCAAGCACTATCAATTCTGATCTTCATTGATTGTATCATTTAGACACGATTCTGACATTATATTAAGAATTTGTTAATCACATGATACTGATCTCATTACTCATTTAATCAACTCGTACAGATGAATTAAGTTTAAAGAAATTTGTTTATCTGATGATTCAATCTCGAAGAACAAGAACAACATCAGAAGATTAATAGAATCAACGAGAACATATGATTGTTGAATTGCTAGAAGATTTATCGCTCATTCAGTACACATTCATTCAAAATCGATTAATAGAATCTATGATAAAGAATCTTCGTGAATTGCTAGAGAATCAAACCGATCAAGAGAATTACAATAAAGAATCTTCGTGAATTGCTTCAAGATTAATCACTTTCACAAACATCTTCTTTGTTGAACAAACATTCATCTTTCTTCATAAAAATATTGAGCTTCATTTTTCATTCAATTCAAATTAATTCTCATCTTTTTCACTATGATATTTAAGAACATATCTGATAAAGATAAAGCTTTTGTTGACTTCTTGCAATAAACATGTTCACAAGCTTTCTCTTTTATCATTTATTCACAACACACTTCTTCATTCATTGCTTTCAATGAATTAAACGCTGAAATCATCATACTTGATGATATAAAAGTATGAAAGAAATGTATCTATGATTTTAATAAAGAAACAGATCATCTCATTGAGATGAAACAACGAGACAAGAGCGAAATTCAACAGTTGAAAGCAAAACTATAAGCTTTCACTGCTATTACAGTCAATGTAATCATCACTGCTTTCTTGATTGTCATCTACTTTGAACGATCTAAATATCATAAAATACTCGATTCTTCAATGTTCATTGATGAAAAGAATTCTACTTGAGAGAACTGATCTCTTGATATACGAGAGAAGCTAGCAATAAACGTCGACATCTTTTCAAATAAACTCTATAAGCTGAGCTACATTAACTCTCGACTAGCAGATGATGTCATCAAAGTCACTCAAGTCAGATGCAATTTCAACTGTGACAATTTCTATCTGACTATCAATGAACTTCTAAAGACTCTAGCTCAATCATTTCATGATTTTGATAAGAAAGATAACTATCGTAGAAAATATATTAATCTGATTCAAGAATCAAAGAAATTCAGCGATTTCTTTAATCAGTTTCAACGACTATACATCTATCTAAAGTATCAGAAGAACGTACTAGTCGTTGATCTAAAGAATAAAATAAACTCTCGTCTTTGAATCTTTTGAACAGCTCAGATAAAGTCGCTCATTAAGCTATCAGATATTCAAAACTATCTGATTTGCTTAAACAATGAACATAAAGCAGTTCGAGAGATCAAGAACAAACTACTCAAACGTGATGATTCAAAGATCATCATATCTATTACTGTTCAATCTTCTGCTTCAAAGTCTGACTGATCAAAGTCGCGCAGCGCAGTTTTGACTAGCATCAAGAATGCAGACGTTCTAGTCGAAACCTGTTTCATATGTCACAAATCAGATCATAGTTTCAAAGAATGTTTGAATCAATCTATCAAAGTCAATGCAGTTGATGAGAACTACGATTGTTTTGAACTCGATATTGAATCAGAGTTCAAGTAAAAAAACTAGTCATTTTTTCAACAATCACTGAAGTGAAGATTATATCTTTGTGCAATCTAGACGAAATTCTATCGAAAGAGAATTACTTTGATAAGTCATTTCTAATTGATGCTCTTCTCATCTTGCAGAACGAATCATTCAGTCTTCGCTCTTTAATAGATAGTGATTCAGTCATTTATACAATCATACATATCAATCTAGTCAATAGAGTATGTAAAGAGCTGAAAATTCAATCTATATCACTGACAAAAGAGAAGTTAATAAAAGAATATAATGAAAAGATATCTAAGAAGACTATCACTCATAAAATTCTATTGAATCTCATTCTTGAAAGTTATAAGAAATTGACTGTTTCTATGTTGATAGCTGACATCAATCATTACGAAGTCATATTAGAAAAATCATGAATGAACAAAAATGAAATATTACTGAATATGCAAATTGACGTCATCGTTTTTTCAAATCAATTAGATACTCTCATTTCGATTTTTTCAATCTCTCTCAATTCAAAGCACTCAAGTTGATCGCGATCAACTTTATTTACTTCTATCTCTCAGTTCAAGATTTCTAGAATGCTCAAACGATCTGTTTCAACTATGATTCAGAAAGAGTTATTCTCAATTTGAAGCATAAATGTTGTTTCGTTCAAAACACTGTTGAATCACTCAAAGAAGAATCAGACTGAAGTATTCGCTCTATTCATGAAAAATATCGATAGAAAAATTGCGTACAATACTCAGTGCGATTTGAATGCTTTAAACGTCTCTTTAATCAATGAAACAACTCAGAATTTGAAAGATATTAAAGCGAAGCTGTCATCAAAATATCATGAGTTTCTAGATGTTTTTGATCGAGCTCAATTGAATAAACTACTCTTTCATCGCTTCTATGATCATAAAATCGAGCTCATCAGTGATTCAATGCTTTCTCATTGTTGAGTTTATCAAATGTTCTTTGTCAAACTTCTGAAAGTAAAGAAGTACTTAAACGAGAACTTGTTGAAGAAATTCATCACTTTCAGTCAGACTCTCTATTTCTTTCTCGTTCTATTCACTCTCAAAGCAAATGAAGATCTTTGATTCTGCGTGAACTATTGAAAGCTAAATGTCATTTTCAAAAGAAATAAATATTCTCTATCGTTGATAGATGAGATCATTGATAAAATAGTGAGTTGCAAGCATCTGACTAGATTGAACATCATATCAGCATTCAACAAACTTCAAATGCATCTTGATAGCGAGAATTACATCATCTTTATCACTGCTTTAAAAGCATATAAATACAAAGTGCTATCATTCAAACTAACTAATGAATCGATCTTCTTTCAGCAATATATGAATAACATTCTATGAGACTTTCTGAACAACTTTTGTCAAGTCTATCTAGATGACATTCTCATCTATAGCAAAACAAGAAAGAAACATAAAAATCACGTCAAACAAGTATTGAATCAACTACGCGAAGCTGAACTGCAGATGAATATTTGAAAGTGCAAATTCAATGTAGAAAAGACAGTTCTTCTAGAAGTCATTGTATTAGAACAAGATCTTTGCATGAATTCAAGCAAAATGATCATCATAGTCAACTGAACTACTTCGATCAATTTGAAAGAAATTCAGAGCTTCGTAAGATTTGTGAACTTCTATCGTTGTTTCATTAAAGACTTCTTCAAACTAGTCAAACTGTTTACTCAATTGATTAGAAAAGACACGTCTTTTGTTTGAAATGAAGTTTGCATTCAAGCTTTCAGTAATTTGAAGAAACAGATCAGTTTCGCTTCAGTTCTTCGTCATTTCAATCTCAAACATCAGACTATTTTGAAAATCGATGCATTGAACTATGTAAAAGATGAAATACTGTCTCAGTACAATGATGAGAATGTACTTCACTCAATGATCTTCTACAGCAAAAACATGATTTTCGCTGAAATCAACTATCATATCTATGACAAGAAATTGCTGATCATTATTCGCTGTTTTGAACATTGATGACTTGAGCTGAAATGTACTGAATTACTCATTCAGATATTCATTGATCATCAAGCTCTGAAGATCTTCATGAAAAACAAACAGCTGAGTCGATGTCAAGTCAACTATCTGAACATTCTATCAAAGTTCAATTTTCAGATCATCTTTAGATCAGGCAAAATGAACATTAAAGTCAATGCGCTAACTCGAATGTCTTTAGCAAAAGTTTCTGAATCAGCTAAATGATTTAAAGATTGCTTTTAAACTATTTTTATCTTTGATAAAGTTGATATTCTATCTATTGACTTGAAATCAAGCGCAAATTCGAAATCAGAAGTCAATCTCTATCAGAAAGTATGATTAGTCAATCAAATGAATGAGTTTTGCAGCGAATATAAACAAGCTAAAAACGATAACAAGCTCAAGCTTCATAGCACTAAGATGAAGAACTGCGAAATCATTAATGATGTTCTATTTAGAAAAAATCTACTGTGAGTCTCTGAGAACATGCATACGAAATTACTACAAGAAGTGCATGATCAATCTTCAATCTCTCATCTCAACAATAAATGAATCATTGATCTAGTTCAGCGTTTCTACTATTGATCAAATCATCGAGCTACTATTCAATGATACATTTGAAACTGTCATGCTTGTTAACGAAGCAAAGTCTCTAGAAATAGCATCAATAAACTTCATCATTCTCTTTTGATTTCACAGAAACGCTGAAAAGATATAGTTATGAACTTCATCACTGAGCTATCTTTGTCAGAAGACTATAACATCATTTGCACAATCATATGTCATCTTATCAAAGAACATCACTATGTTTTCTGTCATTGAGAAAACAATGACATCTCAGTTGAAGAAACAGTCTGAATATTGCTATAAAACATCTATCGACTGCATGATTTACTCAGTTCTATTGTTTCAAATAGAGACTCTCAATTCATATTCATCATGTGAAAGAGTCTTTGTAAGCGATTACAAATTATTGCTAGTCTATTCACTGCTTATCATTTTGAGATTGATGATCAAACAAAGTGAGTCAATCAAGACGTTGAACGTGAACTCAGAATCTACTGTAATTACATGCAGAATGATTGAGCTAAATGAATATCTATGATTGAGTTCAGTGATAATGTCAATATGTTCTCGATCATCTCAATGATTTCTTTCTACTTCAATAAAGAATTTCATTCTTGAATGAGTTTCAATTCAGATACAACTGACTACGAAATCACTTATGAACGAATTAAAGCTAGAAAAGCAAACAATATTGTCATTCAAATGAAAGAGCTACTGAACTTTAATCATCAACAATTGAAAAAGACTAAGCTGATCATCGAAGCTCAGATCAATAAACATAGACGAAACATCACATATGAAGTAAATGACTGAGTTTGACTATCTTTCAGAAACGTCAAAACAATGAGACTCTGCAAAGATTTGAAAGACAAACAGCTAAATCTTTATCAAATCACTGTTAAAGAAAGTATCTTTTATCATCTTCATTTATCAGTCAGCATGAAGCATCTGCATTCAATGTTCAGCTCGAAGCTACTATGATTGTATTCAGAAGATTCTCTATCAGAACAACATTCAGAATCACTTAGATCAATCACTATCAAAGATGATGAACATTGAAAGATAGATGATATATTGAACTTCAAACGTTATCAAGATTGAATACAGTACAAAGTTAAATGAAAAGATCTAAATAGAAACGACGAATGATACTATGTTGATAAAGAGAAATTCAATGACTCAGAGAAAGTTTTGAACGAATTTCATAAGCTATATTCAAGCAAACCGCGCTAAAAATCGAAATAACTATCAACAAAAGTGAGTAAAGAAACTACATTCATGCAAACATAAATTTTCAAAGAGAAAAGTAATGTTACAAGTATATCAAGATCAATAAGACTGAACAAAGCTAGTCAACAATCTAGTTGAGATCTGATCTAGATCTGACTCAAATTTGACTCAAATATGACTCAACACTCTTTTTCTTTCTTAACATTCTTTTCTTTCATCAACATCTTGTTCATTTACATCATTTTCTTTTCATGTCACAAACACATTTCTTTCAAGTCTAGCACAGTCTCTGAACATTACATAAATAGAAGCTTTTGTATCAATCTTCTTCTGTATTTTTAATATTCAGTTATAGCTATTTCTAAAAATCAAGCACTATCAATTCTAATCTTTATTGATTGTATCATTTAGACACGATTCTGACAAAATGTCACATGAAGTGAACTCATCTCTCAGTCGCAAAATCTCATTATCACTTAACATTTTTTCTGATGATAGATTTATTTCATCAAAAGTTCATTGAAATGAACGCAAAATCTTGATAGACAGTAAGTTGATATCATTTAATCTTATGAGTTCTTGAGACTCAAGATTTTCGTTAAATTTGAATATTATGAATAGTACTTGATACAAGAAGTATGTTCTTTATCATTCATCATCATCATGTGAAAGCTTTGATGCATTGATCAATGATGCAAAGCAAGTTTCTGCATACAAGTCTGATAATGAGAACAGTCAAATGCAATATCTCTCTCAAGTCAACATATCAATTGATGAGCGCGATAGAATCATCATCTTCGTCACAACTACAGATTGCACATCATTTCGTTTAATGCTCAAGCAGACTTTTAATGACAGTCAAATGCAATATCTTTTTCAAGTCAACATAGTTACATCATTGATAGAAACATCAGTATTTGTAAGCAAAAATGAACATCTGACATGTTTGAATTTAAAGAGTGTCTGTTGAAAAACTATTAACTCACTCATTTTATATCATCAGATTTCATGCATATCAACATCACTATTCATTTCATCATCAGCAGCTTCATTGATTGTTGAAATCTGACATGCATATGCAAGTTGTAAATGATGTAAATTATGAGAATGTTTAGAGTGTGAAACTTCGTATGTGAAAAAACATTCTAAAAAAGACAATAATTCTGAATAAAATATGATCACATCTTTCATAATATATGTTAAGCAGAATTTGAATGAAATTTGAATTGATAAGATGAAAGTGAGTAAGATTTGAACAAGATCTGAGTGAGTAAAATTTGAGTCAGATCTGAGCAAGATGTAAACAAGATTAAAGATAAAAATAGTGAATGTAAAACTGTTTAACTACTGTATTAAATGCTACTAAATACTATTATTACTATGATATAAGTGAAAGCAGACACTTGATTTACTATCATTGCAATATACTACTTATCATTGATGACATTGCATATGAATGAATCAATGTTTTGTAGAAAGATTTCTCAACAGTAGCTTTGAATTTGTATAATCAATATTGATTGACATCGTTGATACAAGATGATTTTGAGCTTAAGACTAGTTGAAATGTTGACATTATATAGTTTACTTTATTCAGTTTGCTAAAACTTCAAGTTGCATATCAACTGCATTGACATTTCAATGAAGAGCTTAAATAGTTTGTAAGCTAGTGAGCAACGACATTCGAATCTTAATATGCTTGAGATGCATATGCTAGCTACTAGATGAGACGTTTGCTACAAGCTAGCTGTCAGCTGAGTGTGCATCATTGATTAGCTTACATGCTACATAAATCAGCTACAAGCTGATTTAGCTGATTTAGCACTACTTTTCATTCTACTCTTCATTCTACTCACTCATTTACTCTTCATTCTACTCGCTCATCTACTCTTCATTCTACTCTCTCATTTACTCTTCATTCTACTTGCTTATCTACTCTTCATTCTACTCGTCTATCTACTCGCTCATCTACTTTTCACTTTACTCATCTATTTACTCGCTCATTTACTCTTTATTCTACTCGTCTATCTACTCACTCATTTACTCTTCATTCTACTAATCTATTTACTCGCTTACATACTTTTCATTCTACTCGTTTATCTACTTGCTTATTTACTCTTCATTCTACTCGTCTATTTACTCACTCATTTACTCTTCATTCTACTGATCTATTTACTCGCTCACATACTCTTCATTCTACTCATTTATCTACTCGCTTATTTACTCTTCATTCTACTTGTTTATTTACTCGCTCATTTACTCTTCATTTTACTTGCTCATCTACTCTTTATTCTACTCGTTTATCTACTCGCTCATTTACTTTTCACTTTACTCATCTATCTACTCGCTTATTTACTTTTCATTCTACTCATCTATCTACTCACTCATCTACTCTTCATTCTACTAATCTATTTACTCGCTCACATACTTTTCATTCTACTCGTTTATCTACTCGCTTATTTACTCTTCATTCTACTCGTTTATCTACTTGCTCATCTACTCTTCACTCTACTCATCTATCTACTCGCTCACATACTCTTCACTTTACTCGTCTATCTACTCGCTCATTTACTCTTCATTCTACTCATCTATCTACTCGCTCATTTACTCTTTACTCTACTCTTCATTCTACTCATTTATCTACTCGCTCATCTACTCTTCACTCTACTCATCTATTTACTCGCTCACATACTCTTCATTCTACTCATTTATCTACTTGCTCATTTACTCTTCATTCTACTCATCTATCTACTCGCTCATTTACTCTTCATTCTACTCTTCATTCTACTTGTTGTTGAGATCGTGTCTAGATCATTCAATCAAAGAGACTCAAAGCTGATATGTATGTATTGTTCTTTAGAGATAACTATAACAAGACATTAAGAATACAGAAGAGAAAGAGTGCAAGCTCTTCTATAAATAATGACTTGAGACTGCGTTAAACTCGACACAGATGTGATGTAATATGTCAGATGTGTTTGTTTAAAAGAATGATAAAAGAAATGAATGAAGAAAGTGCTGAACAACGAGAAGAAGTGTTGAGAATGACTTGAAGAAATGTGCTAGATTCAAACTAGACATAGCATCATGACTTGTCTTAATCAAATTGATTAGAATTTAGATCTGAACTTTGATTGATTCAGACATGTTCATAACATTACTCTTCTCTTTGAACATTCATGTTCACATGAATAGAAAAGAAATAAAAGCAAAAAATTCATCGTGTTTTCAATTTAGTGCGACTTATTCAAATATAGCTTGTGAAATTCATTCAGAACTTTCTTTGAGTCATTGAATTTTTCTTTATTGACATAGTATCATTCATCATCATGATCTACTTTAATTCATTTGACTTTGTATTGTAGTCTTTCTTTATATTGTCTGAAGTTTAATATATCATCTACTTTTTAATGCTTTTCATTTTCTTCAATGATCATTGATCTAGAGAGCTCAGAGTGTTGTTCTGATAGAAAATTGTTTAATGAAGATCATAATACTTCAAGCTGAACATTGAATGTATATGCTTTATGCTTCTAGATAGCTGAAGACGATAGAAGATCTCAACTTTGACTGTGATTGAATAGAGATTGAGCTGCTTGTCTTTCAAATCTTTGCATGATTTAGTGATTTTGATGTTTTCAAAGACTAATCAAACTTGATCATCTACTTCATAGATGATGTCTCGTTTATGCTTGTTCATTTGAGCTTCAATGATCTGCTTGATCTTTTTCAATTGTTGATGATTGAAAATAAGAAGTTCACTCATTCAAGTGATAATGTCATCGATCTTTCTAATCTCAATACGTTGACGAGTCGTTTTGTAATCAGTCGTATCTGAATCGAAACTCATTCGAGAGTGAAAGTTTTTATTGAAGTAGAAAGAAATCATCAAGATAATCAAGAATGTATTGAAATTGTTATTGAATTTCATCATTGAAAGTCATTTAACTCAGTCATTCTGCATATAATTGCAGTAGATTTGAAGTTCACGTTCAACATCTTGATTAGCTCGTTTCGACTGATCATTGATCTCTGAATGATAAACTGTTGATAAATTGACTTTGATCTTCAGTCATTTACAAAGACTTTGTCACATGATTGATATGAACTGAAAGTCTCTATTCAAAACAATAGAACTGAGTAGATCATGAAGTCAATAAACGTTTCATAGCATGATTCATACTGTTTCTTTGATTGAGATGTCATTGTCTTCTCAATGACAGAGAACATAGTGATGTTCTTTGAAGAGATGACATATGATCATGCAAATGATGTTATAGTTTTTCGATAAAGATAGCTTAATGATAAAGTTCATAGTTATATCTTGTCAACGCTGCTGAGAAATTGATAGAGACTGAAGCAAATCATTTGTATCATCTTGAGATGCTTTACTTCGCTGATAAACATGATAGTTTCAAATGTATTATTGAATAGTTGCTTGATGATCTGATCAATAGTAGAAGCATTGAACTAGATCAATCATTCATTTAATGTCAGAATGCAAAATTGATGATTAATCATGAATCTTTTGAAGCAATTTCGTATGCATTTGTTTTGACACTCATAGTGAATTCTTTTTGAATAAAATGTTGTCAATGATTTGACAGTTTTTTAGCTTCATATCATGAAGCTTCAGTTCATCTTTGTTCATAGCTTGTTGATACTCATTGCATAGTTCATTCTTCTGATTGACTAGACGTACGCGTTGATAAAGATTAGTCTCGTATTCAGATTCGATTTTGAACTCAATCAATAAAACGTCTATTCAATTCAAAGTCAGTATAATCTGAAAATAATCATTTATTTCTTTAACTGATTCAGAACTATCGATCATTAACATTCTAGTTAAAGCATTGACTTTGATGTTTATTTTGTCTGATCAAAAGATAATCTGAAAGTTAAACTTTGATAGAATATTCAGATAGTTTACTTGTTATCAAGTCAGCTGTTTGTTTTTCATAAAGATCTTCAAAGTCTGATGATCAGTAAACATCTGAATAAATAATGCAGTATCTTCTAGTTCAAGTCGTCAGTGTTTGAAGCATTGAATGATAGCTAGTAATTTCTTGTCATAAATGTGATAATTGCATTCAGCTGAAATCATGTTCTTGCTATAAAAGACTATCAAGTGAAGCACATTCTCATCATTGTACTGAGATAGTATGTCATCTTTTACATAGTTGAATGCATCGATTTTCAAAATAGCTTGATGTTTGACATCGAAATGACGCAGAACTGAGATTGAGCTGATCTGCTTCTTTAGATTGTCAAAGACTTCAATGCAAACTTTGTTTCAAACAAAAGACGTGTCTTTTCAAGTCAGCTGAGTGAATGACTTGACTAGTTTTGAAAAGTTCTTGATGAAGCGTTGATAGAAATTGACGAAGTCAACGAAGTTCTGTATCTCTTTTAAATTAGTAAATGTAACTCAATTGATTATAGCTTTCACTTTGATAGAGTTCATGCAAAGATCTTGTTTGAATACTATGATCTTTAAGAAGACTATTTCTTCTACGTTGAATTCACACTTTTGAATATCTATTTGCAGATCAGCGTCTCGTAGACGATTTAATATCATCTTAACATGTTGTTTATGCTTCTTTTGAGTCTTGCTGTATATGAGAATGTCGTCTAAATAAGCTTGACAGAAGTCATTTAGAAAGTTTCATAGAACATCATTCATATATTGCTAAAATGAGATCGAATTGTTTATTAATTTGAATGATAGAATCTTTGATTTGTACGCTTCTAGAGCGATAATGAAGATCATATAGTTCTCACTATCGAGATGCATACGAAGTTTGTTGAAAGCGAAAATTATATTCAGTTGAGTCAGATGCTTGCAGTCAACGATTTTGTCAATCATCTCATCTATGAGTGATAGAGAGTAGTGATTTCTTTTGATAATGACATTGAGCTTTTAATAGTCAACGCAGAAGCAAAGATCATCATTGATCTTCAGAGTGAATAGAACGAGTGAGAAATATGAGATCTTGCTAGAAGTAATAAAATTCTTTGACAGATTTTCGTTCAGATATTCTTTGATCTTCTGAAGCTTGTAGAATGACATTCAATAAGCTCAACATTTAGAAGAAGTGACATCATTAGTGAGCTTTATCTTATGATCATATGAACGATGAGATGATAGCTTATTGACTTGAGCTCGATCAAACACGTCGAGAAAATTCTGATATTTCAAAGATAGCTTGACTTTGATGTCTTCTAGATTTTGAGCTGATGCATCAATGAAAGCGACGTTTAAAACGTTCAGTTCGCATTGAGTGTTGTAGACTATTTCTCTATCAATATCTTCAATCGACATAGCAAAAATCTCGATGCGATTCTTCTTTGATCATTTAATCAGTGCATGAAAAGATGCAGTTTTCACACTGAACATAGAAAAGTTCTTTTTCAAAGCAGTAGAAGTGAGTCGTTGAAGCATTTTGAAAGCTGAACTGATAGAAGAATTTGATGATCGTGATCATTTTAAGTGTGAAGCTCTGACTGACATTGAAAAAAGAGAAATGAAAGCTTCTAATTGATTCAAAAAAACGATGACATTGTTTTGCATATCTAGTAGTATTTCATTTTTGTTCATTCAGAGCTTTTCTAATATGACATCATGATGATTTATATCATCTATTAACATTGAAATAGTCAATTTCTTATGACTTTTGACTGTGAGATTGAGTAGAATTTTATGAATAATGATCTTCTTCATCAGCTTTTCGTCATATTCTCTTATTAACTTCTCTTTAGCTAGTCATATGAGTTGAATTTCGAGCTTCTGACATATTTGATTAACTAGCTTTGTATGAATCAAGATGTAGATCATCAAGTCACTATCTATCAGAGATCATAGCTTGAAGAATTCGTCTTGCGAGAATAGAGTGACATCGACTAGAAATGACTTTTCGAAGTAGTTCTCTTCGATAGATGAAATTTCGTTGATTAGATTGCACAAAGAAATGATCTCTATCTCTTTGATGATTCTGAAAGAAATGACTAGTTTTTTGAATCAGACTCTGAATTGAAGTTCAAAGAACAATCAAACTCGTCATTTAATGTGTTAATTCTGAAAGATCTATTCAAGCACTCTTCAGAAGTATGATCAGACTTATGACAAAGAAAGCGATTTTCGATTAGTAAGTCATTTTCTTTGACGTTAGTCAAAACAGCATCATGTGATTTTGACTGATCAGTCATCTTCATTTCTATGATTCTACGAGTAGCTTTGACTGATTCTTCAGCGAAGATGATCTGTTTAGTTGTTCAAGCTTTGATCATTGCTTCTCTATTCTTGATCTTTCGAATAGCTCGTTGATCGTTATTCAATCAAATGAGATAGAAACGAATTTCTTTCAGAGTACTGAGTTGAATCAATTGAGTTACTCAAGCGAATCAAAGTCGAGAGTTTACTTTATTCTTTAAATCAATGATCAGCTGTTTTTCTTGATAGTCTAAATAGAAGAATAGTCGTTGAAATTGAGTATAAAACTCGCTGAATTTCTTCTGTTCTTGAATCAAGTTGTAGTAGTTTCTACGAAAGTTGACTTCTTTATCTGAGTCATCGAACAACTGAGCTAGCTCTTTCAAAAGCTCATCGACGATCTTGTATGAGTTGAAACAGTCACGTTCGCGTCTTGACTGAGTGATCTCAGCTGCATCATCGAATAATCTGAAATGTACGTAGCTCAGCTTGACTCGTTCACTTGAAAAGAGATCGACATTGATTTTCAGCTTGTTCTGAACTTTTTCATATCAGTTCTCTCAGATAGAATTCTTTTCATCAGTGAACAACGAAGAATCGAGTATTTTCTGAAATCTAGAACGCTCAGAGTAGATTGACGATGACGAGATAATCTCTCTAGCTTGTAGTCTAGCTTTCAGCTCTTCGCATCGTTTCTTCAAAGCTTTCATGATCATAGAAGATGTTATGATTTCAGCGAATGAGTCGTTATCTTCGACAATGAAGAATGAAGCTTCGAAACGCTCTTTGAAGAGACAAGGTATGAGAAAGAAGAGATTGAATTGAACGAGTGTTTTTAAAAGAAAGAAATCGAGCGAAGAACAATGCTTGACAATAGAAGATAAAGTCATTTTTGTTGTTTGATTTGAGAATTGATTGATTCTCTTGATTGATTTGATTCTCTAGCAATCAACGAAGATTCTTTATCGCTGATTCTATTAATCGAGATGAACGATGTGTACTTAATGAGCTGTAAGTCATCTAGTAATTCAATCAGTTTCGCTGTTGATTCTATAAACTTTCTAGTGTTGTTCTGTCTTTTGATTGCATCAATCATCAGATAAACGAATTTCTTTAGACTCAATCTATCTGAACGAGTATATTGAACGAGTAATGAATATCTGTATCATATGATAAACGAGATTCTTAATGTAATGTTGAGATCATGTCTAGATCATTCAATCAAAGAAACTCAGAGCTGATATGTATGTATTGTTTTTTAAAGATAGCTATAACAAGACATTAAGAATACAGAAGAGAAAGAGTGCAAGCTCTTCTATAAATAATGACTTGAGACTGCGCTAGACTTGATACAGATGTGATGTAATATGTCAGATGTGTTTGTCTAAAAGAATGATGAAAGAAATGAATGAAGAAAGTGCTGAACAACGAGAAGAAGTGCTGAAAATGACTTGAAGAAATGCGCTAGATTCAAACTAGGCATAGCATCATGACTTGCTTTAATCAAATTGATTAAAGTTTAGATCTGAACTCTGATTGATTCAGACATGTTCATAACACTCGTTTATCTACTCGCTCATTTACTCTTCATTCTACTCATCTATCTACTTGCTCATTTACTCTTCATTCTACTTATTTATTTACTCGCTCATTTACTCTTCTACCTACTTGTCATTTTACATGCTCAGCTATCTACTCAATAATCTTCGCTTCGAACTCTATAGAACTGACGCTAGAGAGTTCGAAGTTTTCATCTTCTTTTTTTCTTCACAGTTTCTACTTTCTAGAACAACAACAATCAAAATATCAACATATTCAACTATCAACTCAGCTTTCTACTCGTTCGTTTACTAGTCAGTCTACTTGCTTCAAAATGTTACGAGCGTATCAAGACTGAACAAGACTGAAGCTTTAATCAATTTGCAATGCATGCTAGCGAGTACTCTGCGTAATGATTAGAACTAATCAATGATCTAGTCGAAATCTGATCTAGATCTGACTCAGATTTGACTCAGATATGACTCAGCATCTTTTCTCTTTTCTAGCACATTCTAATCAGCTTCTATTGTCTTCTAGACAAACACACTTCTTTGTGTTACGAGTAGTCAACAGATTTCTATGACAAACACATTTCTTTGTGTTGCAAACATCTTTCAAATCAACATCTTTCTTGTGTTTCAACACGTCTTTTTTGAGACTAGCGTCGATCTGAGTAACTACTATATAAAGCGTGTTTTTCTTGCCTTTTGTATCTTCTTTCTTCTGTATTCTTAAAGTCTTAGTTATAGCTATCTTTATTGATCAAACATTCTAGTCACGCACGCACTCTGATTAGTTTCTAGACATGATCTCAACATTACTTTAAGAATTTGTTAATCACATGATACTGATTTCTATATTTATTCAAATTCACTCGACTGACAACGAAATGAGTATAAAGAAATTTGTGTATCTGATGATCAACAACATCGAAAGACAGAACAATATCAAGAAATCAATAAAATCAACGAAAAAATATGATCATATGATTGCTAGAGAATCTATCGCTCAGTCAGTAGCATCAGTTCAAATCAATTAATAGAATTAACGATAAAGAATCTTCGTTGATTGCTTGAGAATCACAAAAAACCTCTTCAAATCAGCAACACTCTTCTTTGAAGACTAAACACTTTAACAAACAATCTCACTATCTACTATTGAGTATCATCATTCACGCGATCATCAAAACCTTCATCATGATTCGATCATCTGTGAATATTCAACTCGATTTCTTCAAGAGTAATCAAAGTCTTGATTCAGTCATCTACTTCAAGTTATCTTCTCATCTATCAAAATTTCTTAAAACTGACTTCGTATGAAAACATCGTCAATTCATGCCTCATTCTCAGACACTCGATGAATCTCTGAAAGTTTCTATTCTCTGAAATATCAAAAATGTAGAGCAGTTACAACATTGAGTTGAACAAGACTCAGAAGTTTTTCTAGAAGATTTAAACAATCTTCAAACTCAACGAGATCTAGATGTAGAAGCTTGTGAGCTATTTGATAGAATACTCAGCGAACAAATATGAAAGACTTGTTTCGAGAAAATTGATTGAGCAAAAGAACGATTGAATCTAAATCTTAAAAAGCTTCAAGATCAGCTGATGAAACTACAACATCGACTGCGATTGACTAAAGAAGATACTTCTACTTCTTTCATCATGTTCAATTCATTCAAGCGATTTTAAAAGCTTTCAAATTCATCTCTGTTTACTGATGAAAAAGAATCTATCTGAGATGATTGACAAGAAAAGATTCGCGACAAGCTAGAAATCAACGTCAATTATTTCGACAATGACAAAGCTATACTAGTCTACATTCATTTTTGAATCAGCGAAGATGCAGTTAAAGTCATTCTAGTCAGACGTCAGCGAGATTCATTGAACTCTTATTCAACAATTAATGATCTACTAGATGAACTTGCTCAGCTTTATGATGATTCTGACAAAGAAACAAACTTTCGAAGAAAATATGCTAATCTCATTCAAGAAAAGAGCAAATTCAGCAACTTCTATTTGATATTTCAACGTCTATTCTTCTATTTAGAATATCACGAAAAGCAATTGATTGTTGATTTACGAGACAAGATAGTCTATTGTCTTCATGCAGCTTGAAGTAGTCAACTGATTTAGTCAGAATCTCTTAATGAAATTCGTAGTTATCTGATTCATTTGAACAATGAGCATCGAGTCATGAATGACATCAAAGAAAAGAAATTCTTAATCAAAGTCAGAAAGCAAGTCATCTTTGCTGAGAAATGAGATTCATTGAATCTCTATAAAAAGATCAAAGTCACTACATTCGTTGATCATTCAAAGTCGTGTGACGTGATTTTAACTAGCGTCAAAGACATCAATTTACAAGCTGAAATCTGTTTCATCTGTCACAAATCAAATCATACTTCTAGAGAGTGCTCTGATCAATCGAGAGTCAATGCATTAAAAGATGACGAGTTTGATTAATTTACATTGAACTCTGAGTTCGATTCTGATTCAAAAAACTAACTATCTCTTCTAGAGTTATCAAAAAGATAGAGATCATATCTTTGTACAGTCAAATCGAAGTTCTATCAAAAGAAAACTATTTTGAGAAGTCATTTCTGATCAATGCTTCTTTTATCTTTCAGAGCAATTCTTTCAGTCTTTGCTCTTTGATAGATAGTGATTTCATCGTTTACATGCTGATACATGACAAGCTAGTTGATAAAGTATGTCAGAAACTTGAAATACAATCTATATTACTAGCAAAAGAGAAGTTAATACGAGACTACAATGAGAAGTTAGCTAGAAAAACTATTACTCATAAGATTCTACTCAATCTTACGATTGAAAGTCATAAGAAATTGACTGTGTCAATGCTGATAGCTGATATCGAGCATCATGAAGCTATATTGAGCAAACTCTGAATGAACAAAAATGAAATATTATTGAACATGAGACATGATACTATCGTATTTTCTGATCAATTAGATACTTCTATTTCGATTTTTTCGATTTCGTCAAATACAAAGCACTCAAGTTGATCGCGATCAACTTTGATCTCTTCAGCAGCTCACAGCAAGATCTCTAAAATGCTCAAGCACTCAATTTCATTCTTTCAGAAAGAGTCATTCTCAATTCAAAACATAGACATCATCTCTTTTCAAGCACTAGTAAAACGAAAAAAGAAGAATTAGACAGAGATTTTTGCTATGTTCATCGAAAACATCGATAGAAAAATCGTTTACAATACTCAATGCAAACTAGATGTCATAAACGTCTTCTCAATCAATGAAACAACTCAGAATCTAGAAGATATTAAAGTCAAGTTATCATCAAAATATCAGAATTTTCTAGACGTCTTTGATTGAGCTCAAGCAGACAAGTTATCGTCTCATCGTTCATATGATTATAAGATAGAGCTTATTAGTGACGCAACGTCGTCTCACTGTTGAGCATATTGAATGTCTCTCTACAAGCTTCAGAAAGTAAAGAAATATTTGAACAAGAATCTTTTCAAAGAATTTGTAATCTCTAGCAAAGCTTCGTATTTCTCATTCATTCTGTTCATCTTGAAAGTAAATGAAGATCTACGATTCTGCGTTGACTATCAAAAGCTCAATGCTATTATCAAAAGAAATCGCTATTCTTTATTGCTCATAAATGAAGTAATTGACAAAATAATTGATTGCAAACATCTGACTCAATTGAATATCATTTCGACGTTCAACAAACTACGAATGCACTCTGATAGTGAGAACTACACTATCTTTATTATCGCGTTAGAAGCATATAAATCAAAGATGCTATCTTTCAAACTTATTAATGATTCTGTCTTGTTTCAGCAGTATATGAATGACGTTCTTTGAGACTTTCTAAATGACTTTTGTCAAGTCTATCTGAACGACATTCTGATCTACAGCAAAACTCAACAAGAACATCAACAACATGTTAAAATAATATTAGATCATCTACAAGAAGCTGATCTACAAGTAGATATTCAAAAGTGTGAATTCAACGTAGAAGAAACTGTCTTCTTAAAAGTCATAGTTTCAGAACAAAGTCTTTGCATGAACTTTATCAAAGTGAAAGTCATAGTCAACTGAGCTACGTCGATCAATCTAAAAGAAGTTCAGAGCTTCGTGAAATTTGTTAACTTCTATTGTCGTTTCATTAAAGACTTCTCGAAGCTAGTCAAATCATTCACTTAGTTAACTAGAAAGAACACATCTTTTGTTTGAAACAAAGTCTGTGTTCAAGCTTTTGATGATCTAAAGAAACAAGTCAGCTCGATCTCAGTCTTACAACATTTTGATTCAAAACGACAGACTATTCTGAAAATCAATGCATCTGACTATGTCAAAGATGAAATTCTATCACAGTACAATGATGAGAAAGTTCTTCACTCAGTAGCTTTCTACAGCAAGAGCATGATTCTCGCTGAATGCAATTATCATATCTATGACAAGAAATTGCTAGTCATTATTCAATGTTTCAAACATTGAAGACTCAAGCTTGAATGCATTGAACTACTCATTCAGATATTCATCAATCATCAGACTCTGAAAATCTTCATGAAAAATAAACAGTTGACTTGACGTCAAGTCAATTATCTAGACATTCTATTCAAGTTCAACTTTCAGATTATATTTTGATCAGACAAAATAAACACTAAAGTCAATGCTTTAATCAGAATGTCTTTGATCAACGTTTCTGAATTAACTCAGCATATTGAAGATCACTATCAAATCATTCTGACACTCAATAGAATAAATATTCTAGCTATTGAATCTGAAGTTGATCTCTATCAGCGAGTAAAAGATATCAACAAGATGAATGAGCTTTGCAATGAGTATAAACAAGCTATAAGCAAAAATAAGCTCAAGCTACATAGCATTGAATTGAAGCACTGTGAGATCATTGATGATGTTCTGTTCAGAAAAGATCTACTATGAATTTCTGAGAAAATGCATACGAAATTGCTAAAGAAAATTCATGATCAGTCTTTCATCTTTCACTCTGACAATCAAAAAACTATTGATCTAGTTCAACGTTTCTACTACTGATCAGATCATCAAGCAACAATTAAACGTTACATTTGAAACTGTCATGTCTGTCAATGAAGCAAGACATCTAGAGATAGCATCAATGAACTTCTTCATTCTCTTTCAATTTCACAGAAACGTTAAAAAGATATAGCTATGAACTTCATCACTAAGTTACTTTTATCAGAAGATTATAACGTCATTTGCACAATCATATGTCAACTCATCAAGAAACATCATGTTACGAACATGTCTGAATCAATCAGAATTCAGATCTAACTCTAATCAATTTGATTAAAGCAAGTCATGACGCTATGTCTAGTTTGAACCTAGCGCATCTCTTTGAGTCATTCTCAGCACGTCTTCTCGTTGTTCAGCACTTTCTTTATTCATTTCTTTCATCATTCTTTTAGACAAACACATCTAATCTATTACATCACATCTGTATCAAGTCTAACGCAGTCTCAAGTCATTATTTATAGAAGAGCTTGCACTCTTTCTCTTCTGTATTCTTAATGTCTTGTTATAGCTATTTCTAAAGAACAATACATACATATCAGTTGTGAGTCTCTTTGATTGAATGATCTAGGCACGATCTCAACATTACATTAAGAATCCCGTTTATCATACGATACAGATACTCATTACTCGTTCAATATACTCGTTCAGACAGATCGAGTCTAAAGAAATTCATTTACCTGATGATTGACGCAATCGAAAGACAGAACAACACTAGAGAATCTATAGAATCAACAGCGAGGCTGATTGAATTGCTAGACGACTTACAGCTCATTAAGTACGCATCGTTCATCTCAATTAATAGAATCAGCGATAAAGAATCTTCATTGATTGCTAGAGAATCAAATCGATCAAGAGAATCAATTAACTCTCAAATCAAACAACAAAAACGACTTCATCTTCTATTGTCGAGCATCGCTCTTCGCTCGATCTCTTTCTTTTAAAAACACTCGTTCAATTCAATCTCTTCTTTCTCATGTCTCGTCTCTTCAAAGAGCGTTTCGAAGCTTCATTCTTCATTGTCGAAGATAACGACTCATTCGCTGAAATCATAACATCTTCTATGATCATGAAAGCTTTGAAGAAACGATGCGAAGAGCTGAAAGCTAGACTACAAGCTAGAGAGATTATCTCGTCATCGTCAATCTACTCTGAGCGTTCTAGATTTCAGAAAATACTCGATTCTTCGTTGTTCACTGATGAAAAGAACTCTATCTGAGAGAACTGATATGAAAAAGTTCAGAACAAGCTGAAAATCAATGTTGATCTCTTTTCAAGTGAACGAGTCAAGCTGAGCTACGTACATTTCAGATTATTCGATGATGCAGCTGAGATCACTCAGTCAAGACGCGAACGTGACTGTTTCAACTCATACAAGATCGTCGATGAGCTTTTGAAAGAGCTAGCTCAGTTGTTCAATGATTCAGATAAAGAAGTCAACTTTCGTAGAAACTACTACAACTTGATTCAAGAACAGAAGAAATTCAGCGAGTTTTATACTCAATTTCAACAACTATTCTTCTATCTAGACTATCAAGAAAAACAGCTGATCGTTGATTTAAAGAATAAAATAAATTCTCGACTTCAATTCGCTTGAGTAACTCAATTGATTCAACTCAGTACTCTGAAAGAAATTCGTTTCTATCTCATTCGATTGAATAACGATCAACGAGCTATTCAAGAGATCAAGAATAGAGAAGCAATGATCAAAGCTTAAACAACTAAACAGATCATCTTCGCTGAAGAATCAGTCAAAGCTACTCGTAGAATCATAGAAACGAAGATGACTGATCAGTCAAAATCACGCGACGCTGTTTTAACTAACGTCAAAGAAAATGACTTACTAATCGAAAACTGCTTTCTTTGTCATAAGTCTGATCATACTTCTAAAGAGTGCTTGAATAGATCTTTCAGAATTAATACATTAGATGACGAGTTTGATTGTTCTTTGAACTTTGATTCAGAGTCTGATTCAAAAAACTAGTCATCTCTTTCAGAGTCATCAAAGAAATAGAGATCATTTCTTTGTGCAATCTAATTGACGAAATTTCATCTATCGAAGAGAACTACTTCAAAAAGTCATTTCTAGTCGATGTCATTCTATTCTCGCAAGGCGAATTCTTCAAGCTACGATCTCTGATAGATAGTGACTCGATGATCTACATCTTGATTCATACAAAGCTAGTCGATCAAATATGTCAGAAGCTCGAAATTCAACTCATATGACTAGCTAAAGAGAAGTTAATAAGAGAATATGATGAAAAGCTGACGAAGAAGATCATTACTCATAAAATTCTACTCAGTCTCACAGTTGAAAGTCATAAGAAATTGACTGTTTCAATGTTAATAGCTGATATAGATCATCATGACGTCATATTAGAAAAGCTCTGAATGAACAAAAATGAAATACTACTAGATATGCAAAACAATGTCATCGTTTTTTCGAATCAATTAGAAGCTCTCATTTCTGTTTTTTCGATGTCAGTCAGAGCTTCACACTCAAAATGATCACGATCATCAAATTCTTCTATTCGTTCAGCTTTTAAAGTGCTTCAACGACTCACTTCTACTGCTTCGAAAAAGAACTTTTCTATGTTCAGTGTGAAAGCTGCATCTTTTCATGCACTGATTAAATGATCAAAGAAGAATCGCATCGAGATTTTTGTCATGTCAATCGAAAATATTGATAGAGAAATAGTCTACAACACTCAATGCGAACTGAACGTTCTAGACGTCGCTTTCATCGATGCATCAGCTCAAAATCTAGAAGACATCAAAGTCAAGCTATCTTTGAAATATCAGAATTTTCTCAACGTGTTTGATCAAGCTCAAGTCAATAAGCTATCATCTCATCGTTTCTATGATCATAAGATAGAGCTCACTAATGATGTCACTTCTTCTAGATGTCGAGCTTATCAAATGTCACTTTACAAGCTTCAGAAGATCAAAGAATATCTGAACGAAAATCTGTTAAAGAGTTTTATTACTTCTAGCAAGATCTCATATTTCTCACTCGTTTTATTCACTCTGAAGATCAATGATGATCTTCGCTTCTGCATCGACTATCAAAAGCTCAATGTCATTATCAAAAGAAATCGCTATTCTCTATTGCTCATAGATGAGATGATTGACAAAATCGTTGACTGCAAGCATCTGACTCGACTGAATATAATTTTCGCTTTCAACAAACTTCGTATGCACTTCGATAGTGAGAACTATACAATCTTCATTATCGCTCTAGAAGCATACAAATCAAAGATTCTATTATTTGAATTAATAAACAATTCAATCTTGTTTCAGCAATATATGAACGATGTTTTATGAAACTTTCTAAATAACTTCTGTCAAGCTTATTTAGATGACATTCTCATATACAGCAAGACTCAAAAGAAGCATAAACAACATGTCAAGATGATACTAGATCATCTACAAGACACTGATTTGCAGATAGATATTTAAAAGTACAAATTCAACGTAGAAGAAACAGTCTTCTTAAAAATCATAGTATTCAAACAAGATCTTTGCATGAATTCTATCAAAGTGAAAGCTATAGTCAATTGAGTTACATCTACTAATCTAAAAGAGATACAAGACTTCGTTGACTTTGTCAATTTCTATCAATACTTCATCAAGAACTTTTCAAAACTAGTCAAGTCATTCACTCAGCTGATTTGAAAAGACACGTCTTTTGTTTGAAACAAAGTTTGCATCGAAGTCTTTGACAATTTAAAGAAGCAGATCAGCTCAATCTCAGTTCTGCGTCATTTTGATGTTAAACGTCAAGCTATTTTGAAAATCGATGCATTCAACTATGTAAAAGACGATATACTATCTCAGTATGATGATGAGAATGTGCTTCACTTGATAGTCTTTTATAGCAAGAGCATGATTTCAGCTGAATGCAATTATCACATCTATGACAAGAAATTGCTAACTATCATTCAATGCTTCAAACATTGACGACTTGAACTAGAAGATACTGAGCTATCTATTCAGATGTTTACTGATCATCAGACTTTGAAGATCTTTATGAAAAACAAACAGCTGACTCGATGACAAGCAAACTATCTGAATATTCTATCAAAGTTTAACTTTCAGATTATTTTTCAATCAGACAAAATAAACATCAAAGTCGATGCTTTAACTAGAATGTCAATGATCAATAGTTTTGAATCAGTTAAAGAAATAGATGATCATTTTCAGACTATACTGATCTTGAATTGAATAAATGTTTTATCAATTGAGTTTAAAATTGAATCTGAATACGAAACTAATCTTCATCAACGCGTACATCTAGTCAATCAGAAGAATGAACTATGCAATGAGTATTGACAAGCTATGAACAAAGATGAACTGAAGCTTCATGACATGAAGCTAAAGAACTGTCAAATCATTGACAACGTTCTATTCAAAAAGAATTTACTATTAATGTTAAAACAAATGCATACAAAATTGCTTTGAAAGATTCATGATTAATCATCAATCTTGCATTCTGACATTAAATGAATGATTGATCTAGTTCAATGCTTTTACTATTGATCAGATCATCAAGCAACTATTCAACAATACATTTGAAACTGTCATGTTTATCAGTAAAGCAAAGCATCTCAAGATGATACAAATGATTTGCTTCAGTCTTTATTGATTTCTCAGCAGCGTTGACAAGATATAGCTATGAACTTCATCATTGAGCTATTTCTATTGAAAAACTATAACATCATTTGCATGATCATATGTCATCTCTTCAAAGAACATCACTATGTTTTCTGTCATTGAGAAAATGATGACATCTCAATTGAAGAAACAGTATGAATCATGTTATAAAACATCTATCAACTTCATGATCTACTCAGTTCTATCGTTTCAAATAGAGACTCTCAGTTCATATCAATCATATGACAAAGTTTTTGTAAATGACTGAAGATCAAAGTCAATCTATCAACAGTTTATCATTCAAAGATTGATGATCAGTCAAAACAAGTTAATCAAGATGTTGAATGCGAACTTTGAATTTACTGCAATTACATGCAGAATGACTGAGCTAAATGACTTTCAATGATGAAATTCAGTGATAATTTCAATACATTCTCAACTATCTTGATGATTTCTTTCTACTTCAATAAAGACTTTCATTCTCAAATGAGTTTCGATTCAAATACAACTGATTATAAAATGACTCGTCAACATATTGAAACTAGAAAGATCAATGACATTGTTATTCAAATGAGTAAACTTCTTATCTTCAATCATTAACAATTGAAAAAGATCAAGCAGATCACTGAAGCTTAGATGAACAAGTATAAATGAAATATCATTTATGAAGTAGATGATCAAGTTTGATTAGTCTTTGAAAACATCAAAATCACTAGATCATGCAAAGATTTGAAAGACAAGCAGCTTAATCTCTATTCAATCACAGTCAAAGTTGAGATCTTCTATCATCTTCAACTATCTAGAAGCATGAAACATATACATTCAATGTTCAGTTCAAAGTATCTATGATCTTCATCAAATGAGTTTTTATCAGAACAACATTCTGAACTCTCTAAATCAATGATCATTGAAGAGAATAAAGAGCATTGAGAAGTAAATGATATATTGAACTTCAGATGATATAAAGAAAGACTACAATACAAGATCAAATGAATTGAGATAAATTGTGATGATGAATGATACTATGTTGATAAAGAAAAATTCAATGACTCAAAGAAAGTTCTGAATAAATTTCACAAGCTATATTCAAATAAGTTGCACTAAATTGAAAACACGATGAATTTTTTGCTTTTATTTCTTTTCTATTCATGCAAACATGAATGTTCAAAGAAGAAAATAATGTTATGAACATGTCTGAATTGATCAGAGTTCAGATCTAACTCTAATCAATTTGATTAAAGCAAGTCATGATGCTATGTTTAGTTTGAATCTAGCGCATCTTTTTGAATCATTCTCAGCACTTCTTCTCGTTGTTCAGCACTTTCTTCATTCACTTCTTTCATCATTCTTTTAGACAAACACATCTGACATATTACATCACATCTGTATTGAGTCTAGTGCAGTCTCAAGTCATTATTTATAAAAGAGCTTGCACTCTTTCTCTTCTGTATTCTTAATGTCTTGTTATAGCTATCTTTAAAGAACAATACATACATATCAGCTTTAAGTCTCTTTGATTGAATGATCTAGACACAATCTCAACAACAGATACAGAGCGACGTTGAGTTCTTTGAAGAAGAGTTCATGTAATCATCACAACAGACTATAGCATTGTTAACAAATGATCAATTGCATTATCATATTGCATTATCTGATCAACATTACTAGTCACTTGTGCTCTGACTTCTGCAGTTGTAGTTTTCTCTTCATAATGATGATAAAAATAGTTCTTGAACTCTTTTCTGTACTTGTCGTAATAAAAATGAGAATCATTCTCATTTGCATCTCAATCTTGATACAAATTCAGCTTTTGAGTAGAATCTAAAATCATAGCGAGATTGTATATCAGTTCATCTTTGCTCTTCGTCTTGAAATAGTACTTTGCAAGCTTGTTAGAAGCTAGTTCGCAAGCTCGAAGAACAAGTGCTTGTGAAGTACATGCATTATCACATACTATCATCTCAATAACATTGAGATGATTGAAAAGAGCATCAAACATTCGAAATTCTAAATGTATGTCAACATTGATGATTCTAGACACAATCAGAGTTAGCTCGTAGAAAGAATTTAACATGTTGTCAATAAACAATACTAATGATCATTCGTTCTTCTTTAATCAAATAGCTTGAATCTTTGCATCTGTCAAGAATTTCTCGATTCATATATTGATTGTGTCACGCAGTTGATATACACATCGAAGCATCAAATAAATAGAGTTTCAGCGAATGCAAATGTCTTGTATCAATTTTCAAGATCTTGTGACTTGAAACTTTAGAAAGTGAAGCTTTTGTTGAGAAGAACTGTTGATGACAATAGTAAGAGCGCGAATCTGTTTCACTGATTAGTAAATGCATTATCTTTTTGCATTATCAACTTAATAAATATCTTCTTGACAACAATGCAAAGATCATTGCTTGTGATTACATTCTCGACTCGATCATCATCTAATGATACAACGAAATTGTCGTTCAAAGTCTCTGATTCAATAGCTCTGATAAACTCTTGAGTCACTAGATTGATGATATGAATCATACAAGATATTGAGTTTTGTGCTCTATCTCATGAAATGTCACGTCGACTGAGCGCTCTTTCAAACTTCTTCTTTAGAGTGTCATTGTTGCTTGCATTATTGATAACAACATCAAAAAGCTTGTTCTTAATGTTGTATGTATTCAAAATCTTGAACAGCTCTTGCATTAAATGACGATCAGTATGCTCAACTTGAAGAGACGTAAATTCAATGAGATGTTCATGATATTGAAATGTAGCATTCATTCAATATATCAAAACTCTCAGATAAGCGACTTTTTGAGAACTAAATCATGCATTCAATGCAATAGAAATCTGTCGTGACTCTTTTAAGTCTTGCTTTATCTTTGCTTGAATTTCATCATATTTCAAGAAAATCATGTTTGATAATTTAGTGCAATGCACAAAAGTAATTTCTGAACGAAGCATTTGTAGTAACTGTCAAAAATGCTTGTTTTCGATGATTCAAAAAGGTAAATTCAGTGTAACGAAGATCTGACACAATATCTTTTTTAATTCTGTTGATTGAATTGAGATGATAAGTTGATATGACTTTTCTTCTATAAATACATCAACTTTGCATTATCTATTTGCATTATCATATTGAACTTACACGATCGAAAGATATCTCGAGCTGTGAAAGAGAGTTGAATCATTTTCGTTTCTAACAAGCATTTGACTTGAGATGCTTGATCATATTGAACGTACTAGATTCATCAATAGTCGTAGAATGATTTAGAATTTCAAGACAATTCTTGCATGAAATCTTAGAATATTCTTTCAACGTCGAGATCATTTGAATAAACTTGTTTCAGATGTTGAATTGTTTATTTACTTCAATCTTCTTAGTTCAAAGTGAATTATCTATCTTTCTTTGAGTCTTGTTGATGACACTTTCATCAACAGACGTCTGTAATCATTATTGTTGAAATTGAGCATTGATATCAGCACTTCACTCAACATACTGATTATTCTCTCTTAATATTAGAAGAGAAGTATCGCGATGAATTCTATTCATCGCTTCTTGAAGAGTTCATTTCTTTTCAACGAAATTCTGATTGATGTTTCGTGACTCTTGACTTGCGAATTCATTAGAATGAAGACTACTGAAAGTAAACGAATGAACGATCAAGAAATTAGATTCTTTCTCGATCAAAGATCTTGATAATTCATATGTCTTATCAGAATCAGACATCTTGCAATATATTTTATTGATAATGCAACAAGGTAATGCAAATAACGAGAAGAGAAATAGATTTATTTGTTTCACGTAAGTCTTTCAAATATAATGATGTAATAGATTCAAAAATAGTAAATCTTGACATTTGACATCATTTTCGATTTCTTGATGAGTCGAATTGAGAATTCGAATTTGATATCAACTTGAGATTGATATCAGATCGAGTCAGAATGTTGAAATCGAGTATTCAAGTTGAGTCAGAAGATTGAACTTAAGTACTCGAGTCGAGTCAGAAGATTAATATTGAAACTCGACTTGATGATCAGTTTAATCTTAGTGATTCATTGAATCTAAATTTGATTCAACAAATCTAGTACTATCTTATATCAATTATCGTTCATTTAAGAACATTAACATGCTTCATTTCTTTAACATAAATCAATGTTGAGATCATGTCTAGAAACTAATCAGAGTGCATGCGTGACTAAAATGTTTGATCTATAAAGATAGCTATAACTAAGACTTTAAGAATACAGAAGAAAGAAGATACAAAAGATAAGAAGAACACGCTCTATATAGTAGTTACTTAGATCGACGCTAGTCTCAAAGAAGACGTGTTGAAATACAAGAAAGATGTTGATTTGAAAGATGTTTGTGACACAAAGAAATGTGTTTGCTCTAGAAATCTGTTTATCACTCGTAACACAAAGAAGTGTGTTTATTTAGAAGACAATAAAAGCTGATTAGAAAATGCTAGAGAAGAAAAAAGATGCTGAGTCATATCTGAGTCAAATCTGAGTCAGATCTAGATCAGATCTTGACTAAATCGTTAACTAGTTCTAATCAATTCTGACACATTTGTAACATTATCTTCTTCTTTGAAAATTTATGTTTGCATAAATAAAACAAATGAAACGCAAACTTTCACTGTTTTTCAACTTAGTATGACTTGTCTGAATAGAGTTTATGAAATTCAACTAAAACTTCTTTCAAGCTCTTGTATTTTTCTTTATCAACATAGTATCATTTATCATCTCAATCTAGTCTCGTTCATTTGATCTTATATTGTATTCAATCTTGATAGCATCTAGAGTTTAAAATATTATCTATCTTTCAATGTTCATTGTCTTTGATAGTGAGAAATTTAAATGATTCTGAATGCTGTTCTGATAAGAAACCATTAAAATAAGAACATAATAGTTTTAAACTGAACATTGAATGCAGCTACTTCATGCTTATTGATAAATAAAGATGATAAAAGATCTCAACTTTGACAGTGATTTGATAATGTTTTAGCTGTTTATCTTTCAAATTCTTACATGATTTAATTGTTTTTATATTTCTAGAGAATAATCAAACTCAGTCATTTACTTCATAGATGACATCTCGTCTATGTTTATTGATCTGAGCTTCAATGATTTGCTTCATCTTTTTCAATTGTTGATGATCAAAGATAAGAAGCTCTTTCATTCAAATGATAATATCATTTGCTTTTCTAGCTTCAAGACATTTATGAATAATCTTGTAATCAGTCGTATCTGAATTGAAACTCATTCATGAGTGAAAACTCTTATTGAAGTAGAACAAAGTCATTGAGATGATTGAGAAGATATTGAAATTCTCGCTGAATTCTATCATTGATAATCATTTTGCTCAGTCATTCTGCATGTAATTGCAGTAAATTCTTAGTTCTCATTCAACATCTTAATTAGCTTGTTTTAATTGATCATTAATTTTAGAATGATAAGCTGTTGATAAATTAGTTGTGATCTTTAGTTGCTTGCAAAGACTTTGTCACATGATTGATATGAACTGAAAGTCTCTGTTTGAAACAATAGAACTAGGCAAATCATGAAGTTGATAAACGTTTCATGACATGATTCAAATCATTTCTTCGATTGAGATATTATCATCTTTTTAATGACAGAAGACATAGTGACATTTCTTGATGAGATGACATATGATTGTGCAAACGATGTTATAATCTTTTGATAGAAGTAGCTCAATGATGAAGTTCATAATTATATTTTTTCAGCGTTTCTGTGAAATCAATAAAGAATGAAGAAGTTCATTGATGCTATCTTTAAATATTTTACTTCATTGATAAACATGACAGTTTTGAATGTAATGTTTAATCATTGCTTAATGATCTGATCAATAGTAGAAACGTTGAACTAGATCAGTAGTTCTTTGATTGTCAGAGTGAGAAATGAAAGACTGATTATGAATTTTCTTTAGTAATTTCATATGCATTTTCTCAGAAACTCACAGTAGATCTTTTCTGAACAAAACGTCATCAATGATCTCATAGTGCTTCAATTCAGTGCTATGTAGCTTGAGCTTGTTTTCGCTTATAGCTTGTTTATATTTATTGCAAAGCTTATTCATCTTGTTGACATCTTTTACTCGCTGATAAAGATCAACTTCAGATTTAATAGCTAGAACATTTACTTTATTGAATGTCAGAATGATTCAATAGTAATCTTCAGTACGTTGAGTTAATTCAGAAATGTTGATCAGAAACATTCTGATTAAAGCATTGACTTTAATGTTTATTTTGTCTGATCAAAATATAATTTGAAAGTTGAACTTGAATAGAATGTCTAGATAATTAACTTGACGTCAAGTTAACTGTTTATTTTTCATGAAGATTTTCAGAGTCTGATGATCAATGAATATCTGAATGAGTAGTTCAATGCATTCAAGCTTGAGTCTTCAATATTTGAAACATTGAATAATGACTAGCAATTTCTTGTCATAGATATGATAATTGCATTCAGCAAGAATCATGCTTTTGCTGTAGAAAGCTACTGAGTGAAGAACTTTCTCATCATCATACTGTGATAGAATTTCATCTTTGACGTAGTTAAATGCATCAATTTCTAGAATAGTCTGTCGTTTTGAATCAAAATGTTGTAGAACGAAAGTCAAGCTGACTTGTTTCTTTAGATCATCAAAAGCTTGAACACAGACTTCGTTTCAAACAAAAGACGTGTCTTTTCTAGTTAGCTGAGTGAATGATTTAACTAGCTTCAAGAAGTTCTTAATGAAACAATGATAGAAGTTAATGAATTTCACGAAGTTCTGAACTTCTTTTAGATTGATCAACGTAGCTCAGTTGACTATGACTTTCACTTTGATAGAATTCATACAAAGATTTTGTTTTGAAACTATGACTTTTAAAAAGACAGTTTCTTCTACGTTGAATTTGCACTTTCAAATATTTACTTGTAGATCAGCTTCTCATAGACGATTTAATATCATCTTGACATGTTGTTAATGTTCTCATTGAGTTTTGCTGTAGATCAAAATGTTGTTTAGATAGACTTGACAAAAGTCATTTAAAAAGTTTTAAAGAACGTCATTCATATACTGCTGAAACGAGACAGAATCATTAATAAGTTCAAAAGATAGCATCTTTGATTTGTACATTTTTAAAGCAATGATAAAGATAGTGTAGTTCTTACTATCAAAATGCATTTGCAGTTTGTTGAAAGTCGAAATGATATCTAATCAAGTCAGATGCTTGCAATCAACTATTTTGTTGATTATCTCATTTATGAGCAATAGAAAATAGTGATTTCTTCTGATAATAGCATTAAGCTTTTGATAGTCAATGCAGAATCGTAGATCTTCATTTGCTTTTAGAGCGAACAGAACGAAAGAAGAATATGAAGCTTTGCTAGAAGTTATAAATTCTTTGAAAAAATTCTCGTTCAAATATTCTTTTACTTTCTGTAGCTTGTAGAAGAACATTCAATATGCTCAACAGCAAAATGACGTTGCGTCACTAGTAAGCTCTATCTTATGATCATATGAATGATGAGACGATAGCTTGTCTGCTTGAGCTCGATCAAAGATGTTTAGAAAATTCTGATATTTCAATGATAGCTTGACTTTAATATCTTCTAGATTCTGAGTCGTTTCATCAACTGAAAAGACGTTTATGATATCAAGTTTGCATTGAGTATTGTAGATGATTTCTCTATCAATGTCTTTGATAAAAATGACAAAAATTTCTGTTCAATCTTTCTTTTTTCGTTTTACTAATGCTTGAAAAGAAACAATGTTTATGTTTTGAATTGAGAATGACTCTTTCTGAATGAATGAAACTGAGTGCTTGAGCATCTTAAAAATCTTGCTGTGAGCTGCTAAAGAAATTGAAGTTGATTGCAATCAACTTGAGTACTTGATATTTGACGAAATTGAAAAAACCGAAATAGAAATATTTAATTGATCAGAAAATATGATAGTATCATGTCTTATGTTCAATAATATTTCATTTTTGTTCATTCAAAGTTTGCTCAATATAACTTCATGATGTTCAATATCAGCTATCAGCATTGACATAGTCAATTTCTTATGACTTTCAATCGTGAGATTGAGTAGAATCTTATGAGTAATAGTCTTTCTAGCTAATTTCTCATCATAGTCTTGTATTAACTTCTCTTTTGCTAGTGATATAAATTGTATTTCAAGTTTCTAACATACTTTATTGACTAGCTTGTCATGTATCAGCGTGTAGACGATGAAATCACTATCTATCAAAGAGCGAAGACTGAAAGAATTGCTCTGAGAGATAAGAAAAGCATTGATCAGAAATAACTTTTCAAAATAGTTTTCTTTCAATAGAACTTCAATTTAACTGCACAAAGATATGATCTCTATTTCTTTAATGATTCTGAAAGAAATAGCTAGTTTTTTGAATCAGAATTGAACTCAGAGTTCAATGTAAATCAATCAAACTCATTATTTTCTAATGTATTGACTCTCGATTAATCAGAGCACTCTCTAAAAGTATGATCTAATTTGTGACAGATGAAACAAATTTCAGCTTGTAAATCAATGTTTTTAATGCTAGTTAAAATCACGTTGTATGACTTTGAATGATCAACGAATGTAATGACTTCGATCTTTTTATAAAGATTTAATGAATCTCATTTCTCAGCAAAGATGACTTGCTTTCTGACTTTGATCAAGAAGTTCTTTTCTTTGATGTCATTCATGACTCAATGCTCATTGTTCAAATGAATCAGATAACTACGAATTTCATTGAGAGATTTAAGCTGAATTAATTAACTACTTCAAGCTGCATCAAGATGATAAACTATCTTGTTTCGTAGATTGATGATCAATTGTTTTTCGTGATATTCTAAATAGAAGAACAAATGTTGAAACATTGAATAGAAATCACTAAATTTACTCTTTTCTTGAATGAGATTAGCATATTCTCTTCGAAAGTTTGTCTCTTTGTTGAAATCATTGTATAGCTGAGCAAGTTCATTTAACAAATCATTGATCATTTTATAAAGATTCAATGAATCATGTTAATGTTAAGCTAAAGTAACTTTGACTGCATTTTCATTAATTCTGAAGTGAATATAAATCAGTATGACTTTATCAGTATTAAAATGATCGATGTTGATTTCTAGCTTGTCATGAATCTTTTCTTGTCAATCATCTCAGAAAGATTCTGTTTCATCAGTAAATAAAGATGAATTTGAAAGCTTTTGAGATTGTTTGAATGAATTAAACATGATGAAAGAAGTAAAAGTATCTTTTTTAGTCAATTGAAGTCAATGTTGTAGTTTCATCATCTGATCTTGAAGTTTTTTAAGATTTAGATTCAATTGTTTTTTTGCTCAATCAATTTCTTCAAAATGAGTCTTTCATATTTATTCACTGAGTATTCTATTAAATAGCTCACAAGCTTCTACATTTAGATCTCGTTGAGTTCAAAGATTGTTTAAATCTTCTAGAAAAACTTCTGAATCTTGTTCAACTCAATGTTGTAACTGCTTTACATTTTTGATATTTCAAAGAGTAAAGACTTTCAGAAGTTCATCAAGTGTCTGAGAATGAGGCAAGAATTGATGATGTTTTCATACAAAGTCAGTTCTAAGAAATTTTAATAAATGAGAAGATAACTTGAGATAAATAATTGAATCGAAGCTTTGATTATTCTTGAAGAAATCGAGTTGAATATTTACAGATGATTGAATCATGATGAAGATTTTGATGATCAAGTGAATGATGATGCTCAACAGTATGTAGTGAGATCATTTGTTAAAGTGTTTAATCTTCAAAGAAGAGTGTTGCTGATTTGAGAGAGTTTTTTGATGATTCTTAAGCAATCAAGATCTTAATTTCTTGATTCTATCAATCGATCTGAACTGATGCTACTGACTGAGCGATAGATTCTCTAGCAATCACATGATCATATGTTCTTGTTGATTTTATTGATTTCTTGATGTTGTTCTGTCTTTTGATGTCGTTGATCATCAGATACACAAATTTCTTTATACTTGTTTCGTTGTCAGTTGAGTGAATTTGAATGAATATAAAGATTAGTATCATGTGATTAATGAATTCTTAAAGTAATGTTGAGATCATGTCTAGAAACTAATCAGAGTGCGTGCGTGACTAGAATGTTTAATTTATAAAGATAGTTATAACTAAGACTTTAAGAATACAGAAGAAAGAAGATACAAAAGACAATAAGAACACGCTTTATATAATAGTTATTCAGATTGACGCTAGTCTCAAAGAGAATGTGTTGAAACATAAGAAAGATGTTGATTTGAAAGATGTTTGTGACACAAAGAAATGTGTTTGTTCTAGAAATCTGTTTATCACTCGTAACACAAAGAAGTGTGTTTATCTAGAAGACAATAGAAGCTGATTAGAAGATGCTAGAAAAGAGAAAAGATGCTGAGTCATATCTGAGTTAAATCTGAGTCAAATCTAGATCAAATCTCGACTAAATCATTGATTAGTTCTAATCAATTCTGACACATTCATAACAATTAATCGCAGTGAGACTTAAGATATAATATCATACAAGTACAGTTTGTCGAGCATTTATATAATTTCACGTCATTAATATGATATTATTACTATATATCACTAATAATAAAAGTTCTACAAATATTAAGACGTGATGTGAGAAGTAATTAAATGTGAAGTGACAGTTTTCATGCTTCTTACTTCATCTTCATTTGAAAAGACATATTCTCTTCTTTTACACATCATCAAATCATCTTTCTTCTTCTTCTTAATTTTATCTTTTATCTTTTTCTTTTAATATATAACAGTGAATTATTGTATCAACACATATATTTTCTTCTTTTGTTGTTTAGTCTTTTTAATGATCTAGTCTTTATCTTCAACAACATACTTTTTCTGTCAAGTTTATGCTGAATTGAAACGTAGCATAAATCTTTAAGACTGAAATTCTAAGATTTTAGAAACTTTTCAATTAACTCATTAAAATTGAAAGAATATCTTTTTAAAGCGCTTCTTTTGAATCATATTGTTAATCATGAACAACAACATCTTTGTTGATGCAAACTCAGCTAAGTTATATATTGACAGTGATGATAGTTGCAATGTACATGCAGTCTTCTTTACAAGAAAATTCGATCAAGATTTTAATCTGTCTATCATTGAACAGATGAATCATGAATATACTTTCAAAACTGACTTATGATGTTAAATTATTATTTTGAATTCTTATTAACTAATTTACAGAAAAGTTCGATCAGAGCTTCAATTCTATCTGTCATTGAACAGATGAATTAAAACTTGAAACATGTCTGAAGACTTGAAATTAAAGCTTCAAAGAAAGAGAATCAACTTTGCATACATGTATCATATAATTCTCAGCTCAATGATTATTGACTGATGCTGTTGATTCGTCAGCTGAGTTCAAAAAGATCAACTCTCAGAATGTCAACTCACTTATCTGATTAAAATTCTTCATTGCTGATGAGAGTATCATGTTCTATTTATTTGATCAATAACTTGATCATTTAGCTTAAGATTTTTCTTACACAACTCTAATTCTTTCTGTCGTCTTCAAGCATACACACTGCATTGAAAGCAAAGCACATATACTCTTGAAATTGACTTCTGATGTTAAATTCTTATTTTGAATTATTATTATGCTGATCTGCAGAATAACATGATCAAAATTTCAACTTTGTTTGCAATTAAGCAGATGAATCAAAAATATATTCTTGTAATTAACTTCTGACGTTGAATTCTTATTTTGAATTCTTATTATGCTGATTTACAAGATAATTCAATCAAGAATTCAATCTGTCTATCATTGAACAGATGAATCATGAATATACTTTTGTAATTGACTTCTGATGTTGAATTTTTATGACATTGATCTGTCAAGACAGAGACTGTTGAAGACTTTATTAAAGACGTTGTGATGAAGCGAAAGAGTAAAAAAATACAGAAGCATTTGAAAATCTTTCAAGAGTTCAAATTTAATATTATATCTTATCAAGAACTCAAGATTCATCTCAGATTCTGTGAACTTCTTGAATTTTTCTATACTTATTTAAAGAGTCAACTTGTTAAGATATAACACATTTCTAAAAGTATGAACAAAGTTCAATGAACATTCAGTCAATGTCATTCTGTTCAGCAAAGTGTGTGACAAGAAAAAATAAGATGATGTATCAAATCAATTGAAATCACACACAACATTTATACATTTGTTATTGAAAATGAGAAAATTCAAAGAAAAGATGCTGTTTCTCGTCAATAAAATACAAAAAATGTACTCAGATTGACTTGTCAAATTCAAATAAACATCAATCATGAACAAAGTTTTTGAAAAAATCGTTGCAACGACAAGCATAATTGACTTCAGAATGTTCAAAAAGCTTATAAAGATGAAGTCAACATACAAAGTATCTCGATTTCAGCAAAATGTTTAATGTATCAAGAATGACAAATTAAGAAAAAACTTATTTACTGACTCAATGATTTTGTATGTTGACTTGACGAAGATCTGAACATGCTTTCTTGAAGTTGAGATGAAAGTGTTGAAGAAAGCTAAAATCTCTGATAGATTAAATGCAAAGTCAAATTTGTGTTTATTTTGAATCACTTCAGATTTCTTTGAAACTGTTCATCATCTTTATTGATCATGATAAAGAAGATCTAGTCTTGATTGTTTTTTCTGTCTCTGTAACACATGACACTTACATACATACTATTTATCTAGTTCATCAAACTTCTCAACTACTCTCATTTTATTAGTAAGAAAGTCTTCGTCATAAAAGATATTATAAATGTTTCAATCAATAAAGTTATTAATGTAAAAGAAGTTTCTCTGTTTTACTTTCTTTTGCTTAGTAATTGTTGATACAACATGTAAACTTCGTAAAATTGTCAACATGTTGTAAAATCTTCTGTCGTTAATGAAACGAGAATTCTTGAATATTTGTTTTGATCAGTGTTTTATCTTCATCATCTCATGTACTTTTTGTTGTATGTTTTTATTTCAAGACTTCAGTAGATTGATGAGAACATTAATGTATTTTAAAAGACAGTTTCTGTCATCTTGTTAAAATCAATTAATAACTGATATGATGAGCTGTAATCGCTCAGACAGACAATCATTCAGTGTGTTTGATGAATCATTGCTCGAAGCAGATGACTTTTGTATCAGAACACAGTCACGTCTTCATTTTTCATTCTTCTGTCAGTTTGATGCACAAATAACTTTATCTTTGACAAGACTATTTAAATCATTCTCATTCTTCTCATTTTGCTTTCAGCATACGAGAAAGTCATGAATTGTTATAAAACATAATTTTGCATCGACTACATTCTTGACTTGCTTATCAAGATCATGATTGAATACTTGAATTTCATTTATGACATTGCAAAATTCATGAATGAACACAGTTAATGCATTCAGAAATTTGAAAATATTGAGATTCTTCATCAATATAAATGTAAGACATCATTTCTTTGAATTTAGTCTTGCATCTAGAATTTGATAGTACTGTGCGTAAAATACTGAAATGTTCAATTTGCTAAAATTAATAGCTCAACAGAAGATTATTATCATTGCACTCATCATGTTCTTCTTTATCTGAATGAATTTAGTCTTTTCATACAATAATACATTCTTCATTGCTAGCAGATTAAAATGTCTTGTGTTGTGATGTATCAGTTGATTCGAAAAAGTATCACGTTTATTTGTGCAATCAAAGAATTTCTTAATCAGATGTCTATGACAAATCTTCTCATATTTCATGTTAACATTGTTGATGACATCATATCAATGAATAAAATTCGCGTAATGAGTCATTGCATGAAATTTCAAAATATTGAAATGTTTTTGTTGTATATCTGTATCAAGAGATTAAAGATGTCAAAAAATTTTCTTTAATTTATTTCATTGAAAAAGAGCGTGCTGCATATATCTAAGAATGTCTTCATCATGTAATGTATATTGAGCGAGCATTATAAAATCTATCATTGTTTGAGTACAATGCATCGCTGCAGATGATTCATGAGTAAGCAGTGATGCAATGATCAAAAGTATTTAACAAATCACGATTTTTCTATTCAAAGTCATTCACTGTTTAATGATGCTATACTTTGTAAAGATTTTAAGTTCAATGAATGCAGATACATTATGAAATTGTTCATTCAACAAAGCTATATTGAAAGCATGATTAATATGCAGTTAATATTCTTTCTTCTTTCTAGATGCAAAAATTCTCTTTTCAATAAGTTCATCAAGTCAATTGAGTATGTAAATAACTGTGTCTTTGAGTAACTGATGCAGAATATTGATCATCATATACTCATGTATGTTAATCATGTAATGAGATCACACGAAGTTGCAAATGAGATGAACTCAGATACTATTCTTTTTACAATTTTTTTTTCTGCTGTCAAATCTGTCTCTGAGTGAATTGATGAATACATGACTGTCAGATACTCATGAAATTCTCTCTTTTCTGAGAGAATATCTGACAGATAGAGCATTGCTGAATCTTCTTTATGCTCATAATTAAAATTTGTTCTTCATAGTTCATCATGAATTCAACAATAATAGAATGATACTTTCTTGTAAAATCTTCAGCACAGATGATGTCAACATCATCTTTAATCACTTTCTTAATCATTGATATAATGAATATCAAACATATTCTTAAAAAGATGATGCTGCTTACGTTCAAGTATAGTTAATAAAGTCATATGTCAAATCTGAGATTTTATTCTATCGTAATCGCTGTTAACAATGTTAGAAGTCAGCATAAAGCGAGTCAATATGAGTGTCATTTAACTAGAAGATAAATGCTAAGAAAGAAAGATAGCTACAGAAAAGAAGCTGACTACATATGTGTGTTTCTCAGTTGACGCTAGGCTCAATAGAGACTAGTCAAGATGACGAAGCGAGAATAAATCTGACAAGACTAGAAGACTGAGTCTGACAAGGCTAGAATCGTGACATTACTCTCTTTCTTCGACGATTCATATTTGCATGAATGTATTTTCTGCTCGACTCAATTGATTAGCGCGATTTGTTCGAGTATTGAATATGAAAATCATCAACGATCTTCTGAGCGTTCATAAATTCGTCGTCATCAGCGTTGTATCAATTGAGATCATTGTCATAGCTCTTTCATTTGACTTTATACTGAAGTCGTCTTCGATATCAACGAAAATTCAATATATCATCGATTTTTTATTTGTCTTCGTCGTTTATCACTATTGACTTGAGAGGCTCGTTCTTTTGATCAGGCAAGAGATCATCGACGACAGAGCGAAGCAGATTAGAATGAAATACATCATAAACATGCATAGACTTTGATAATTTCAGTTTATATGAAGAGTCAATGAAATCTAGATTGATGAAAGAATCGAGCATTTTGTCATCTAGCTTCTTGAAAGATCTCGCTGTAATGATGTTTCTTTCATTCAGAAACATCTTTGATTCAATCTTATAATTAATCTTCTTTCTATGCTTATTAGCTTGATTCATCATTTGTTTTTGTGTTTTGATCAGAGCTTCACAAGCGAAGATCAATGTCTTGTTCATTTGTTTAGATATATTCTTGACTCAATCGACTTGCAAGCGTTCGCGAATGCTTTCATACTCGATTATGTCAGAGTTGAAGCTCATACAAGAATGAAAGCTCTTGTTCATGAAGAAGAGAGTCAAGAAAATGATTAATGACAAGATGTTATTGTTGACAAACTCAATCATGAGCAGTCACTTAGATCAGTCGTTCTGTATATACAAACAGAAGAATTGAAGATATCACTTGACATTCTGATTTGCTCATTCGCTTTGATCGTTGATCTGAAAATGATAGACGATGAACAATTGAAGAAAAATGCTCAGTCGTTTGCAAAGAAACTTTCATAGTATAGAGATGAATTGCAAATCTCGATCAAATACTATGAAGCTTGATAGATCATGAGTTCAATATACTCATTGAATCAGCATTTCAGCTGTATTTTTGACAGTGATATCTTCATCATCAGTGATGCAAGAAATATAATGTCTTTTCTTTGATAATCTACAGATGATTGTCAGAATAACGTTGTACTCGCTTGAATCAGATAGATTAATAATGAAGTTCATTGCTATGTCTTGTCATCGTTGTTCAGATATCAATAGAGATTGAAGCAAGTCATTTAATTTATCTTTAGATGTCTTTGAGCGTTGACAGATATAGCAGTTTCGAATATATTGATCTATCGTTTTTCGCATGAATGATCAATAGTAGTTTCGCTTTATGACTTTCACGATTCTAAGAATATCAGAATGATTAACTGATGATTGATCGTGTATCTCACGAATCAGATTCATTTGTAGAAGCTCGTTGAACAAGACTCATAGCTGACTATCATGATACAAGATTTCATTCTGAGTTCAACAATTCTTCAATTTGATATCTTCATATTGTGTCTCGTTTCTTGCTATTGCTTCGCGAAGTAGCATACAATTCTCGTCAATCTTATTAGTCTTAAGAATCTGTTTATAGATTGATTCACTGATGTTCTTCTCTAGATCAGCAATTTTCATTCAATTTGAAGTCAGAATAGTGATTCATTGATAGCGAACGCGCTCATCTTCTGAACTTCTAGAAACTGAATCGACTTGATGAGTCAATGTATCGACTTTGATGTTTTATTTGTCTGAGCGATACATGATTTTGAAGTTGAAGTCGACGAGCTTTTGTACTCAGCGCATTTGACGTCTACTTAGCTCTTTATCTTTCACTAATGACATTAAAGCTTGATGATCGATGAACATCTTTATGAATAGCTCAGTCAATTTCAGCTCAGATCGTCAATGTTTGAAGACACGAATGATTGCTAGTAGTTTCTTGTCATAGATCTTGTAATTGCACTTAGCGAGACTCAGATTCTTGCTGTAGTAGATCATTGATTGCAATGTTTCTTTCTCGTTATACTGAGAAAGTATATCATTGTTGACGTAGTTGAATGAGTTTGTTTCAAGAATAGTCTTTTTATTCTGGTCAAAATGACGAAGAATAAATGCTTCAGTCATTCGTTTCTTCATATGATCAAAGATCATTTGACAAACGTGATTTCATTCAAATATCATCTCTTTTTGAGTGAATTGAATCATTGATCAAACAATCTTCGAGAAGTTCTTTATAAAGCGACGATAGAAATTGCAGAAGTCAATAAAGAACTGCATCTGAGTGAGATTTGTAGAAGTAGATCATTCAACAACTGCTTGTATCTTTCGAGAATTCATCTTCAGTCTCTCAATGAATAGCAATAGTTTTAAAAAGCTGATTTCTTGAACATGAAACTTGCATTTGTTTATATTCATCTGTAGATTGATCTCTCATAGTCTATGTAGAACTAGTCATACGTGTTTCTTATGTTTCTTCAATGTTTTGCTGTAGATAATAATGTCATCTAGATAGATCTGACAAAACTGATGTAGATAATCAAACAGCACGTTGTTCATATAGTGTTGATAGAAAGTTGAGTCGTTGATTAATTCAAAAGACATTACGTGATATTTGTAGAAGTCAAAAAAGATAATAAAGATAGTCAAATCTTCGCTTCTTAAATGCATGCGTAGTTTGTTGAAGACGACTATTATATTCAATCGAGTCAGATACTTATTATCTTGAATACGAGCGAGAGTTTCGTCTATTAGCGATAAGAGATAACGATTTCGTTTGATCAAAGCATTGAGCTTTCTATAATCAATGCAGAAACGCAGACTATCGTCTTTCTTTTCGATGAATAGTATGAGCGAAGCATATAAGATCGAGCTAGAAGATATAAAGTCTTTATTCAGATGCTTGATCAGATAATTCTTCATCTTTTGAAGCTTGTAATCAGACATATGATAGAGATGACTTCAAGAAGATGTTTTCTTGTCGATCAACTCTAGTTTATGATTGTAGAAGCGATGAGAGAGTAGTTGATCAGTCATCGCTCAATCAAACACGTCTAGATAGTCATGATATTTCGAAGAAAGCTTAGCTTTGACTTCTTTCAAGATCTCTTCATGTGAAAGCTCTTGTAGATTTACGTCTTCTGATTTATTTCTAGCTGTTTTTAGAAGTCGATCGATTTTCGTGATGATGATCGCGAAAGTAGTCACATTCGATCGTTTGACTAGTGATTTATATGCTGCAGCCTCTATCATTGCTATGTTCATTGAATCGAAAGACGAAGCGAAGTTGATTAAATTAAATGATTTCACGATTTTACTGAATGAAGATGACTTCTCGCTGAGTTGAATGACAACAGAAGAGGTAAATCTCTTTAGTATTTGAGTAGAGATTAAACTCTTCTGCTTCGTGATTGTCTTGTTGCTTGAGAGTAGAACAATCAATTTCTGACTAGAAATGAAATTCGAAAATCGTCGAAAATCGGTTTGCATATCAATTACTAGATTGATTTTGTTCATTCATGTTTTTTTGAGAATCATTTGATGTTGATTTAATCGAGTGATCAACATAGAAGCTGTGTCAATCGTATGATCTTGAACAGTCAGGTTTGAATAAATGGCATGAGTAATGAGTTTCTTAGCATAATGATCGTCGAATTCTCGAATTGACTTCGCTTTGATCAAAGTCAGAAGCTCAATTTGCAAATGATTACAAACATTCTGCGCAGTTAATTCATCAATGAACGAATAGTCAGCTGCTTCAATGTCAATCAATGACTTTAATGAGTAACTAATTTCATTGCTAGATAGTACACATTCAGTAGTCAAAGATTTCGAAGCAAAGAAATCATTTGAGCTGCTCATTGTTGAAGAAATTAACACATCTTTCACTGCGTCTTTGATGAAAGTCACTAGTTTTTTGCCTCATTCTTCGATTTCTCTGTAAATAATTTCTTCTCTTCTTTCGACATGATGATCTCATTGAGACGAGAAATGAATGCACAAGATGTCGAAGTACTAGTCTTCAGCTGAGAGCAGTTCTTTGAAAGATAACTTGATACTTTGCAGTTGAAGCAGATGATTGACATTCTTGATCATTCAGATTCAAGAATGGAAAAAGTAGCGAGTTGAACATAGCTAGTAGTCGAGATTGATGTCAATGAAGACACAAAACGTTTTTTCGAAGCTGCTATTGATTTGACTGTTCATTGCTCATCACGTAGCTGATAATTGACTCATTGTTTATTATTCACATCTTGAAGAAAGATCTTGAGCTTATCAAGTGAGCTAAACTCTATGAGGCAAACTGACAACATGTTCTGAAGATGATTGTTGATTTTATTCTGAATGTCGTTCATCAGAATGATATCATCGTAGTTCAGAAAGCTGAATATTCTAGTAAATTCTGAATAGAAGAAGCTGAAGAGCTTGTTGAGCTGCTTCAGAGCAACGTATTCGCGATGACACTTTCGAATCAGATTCTGATCTTTGTAAATTTCTTTCAGATGTTTCAGTAGCTTTGATAGTGACTGATAGAATGAGAAAGCATCAACATGATGCTTTGCATACATTTGCTGATCAGCATCATCTTCTAGCCTGAAAATCACATAGACAATACGAATCTTTTCAGTAGAGTAATGATTCGCGTTGACATTGAGCTTGTCAACTATTTTGATGTTTCATGTCTTTCAAATAAAGTCATCTGTTTCAATGAAAATGAGTGAATTCAAAAGCTTGATAAACTTGTGATGATCATTTTCGTTATCAGATAGAGTAGAAGATTCTCGTTGAAAGTGAGCTTCTTTCTGATTGACTCGATACTCAGCTGACTGAGTATCTTGACGAGACATAGATTAATCAGCTTGACGTTGTTTCACTCTGAAGTTCAATTGCTCGTCTTATAACTGATTGATCTTTTTCTCTAGCTCATCGTTCTTATCAAAAGCAACTTCTAGTTGTTTCGCTCTCTTTTTGTGATCATCTTGTACAAAAAGTCAGTGTTCATTGAGTTGTAGAGTCAAGTCTCGCTGACTTCAAAACTCGTTCAGCATATTGATGACTTTGTTGAGTTGATTGCTGACTCAATGAAGTAGTTGTTCTTCAATGTTTATGTTTCATGAGATGACAGCTTTCTCAGCTTCGACTGAAGCATTGATGAGTAAAAGTGAAACTCTTCTACTAACAGTGTTTCTGAGCAGACGAGTTGTTCTGAGCTCAACTGACTTGATGTCACGTATCATGATGAAAGAAGATAGAAGTTGTTGAGATAAGAGTAGATGAGAAATTGATGTTTTTTGATGAGTGAAAATTCAAAGAATTTCTTGTGAATTTCAGATAATAATTGAATGCTTTATTCGAAGAATTTCTTGCAAATAGAATGATGAAAATGAGTGTAGAATCGAAGAATCTCTTGCAATCTAAAATGATGATGCAAATTTGAAGAATTTCTTGCAAATTTTTCTTACTGAATAGATTGTTTCGTATCGTCTATTCATCGATAGCAGAGTAAATGATGAGCATTTATCTAATGTCAGAGATCAGCATAGAGCGAGTCAATATGAGTGTCATTTAACTAGAAGATAAATGCTAAGAAAGAAAGATAGCTACAGAAAAGAAGCTGATTATATATGTGTGTTTCTTAGTCGACGCTATACTTAATAGAAACTAGTCAAGATGACGAAGCGAGAATAAATCTGACAAGGCTAGAAAACTGAGTCTGACAAGACTAGAATCATGACAAACAATGAGAAGAAATATTTGAAGAATCATTTCTGATCTGAATTGTGCTCATCATATATGTTGTCAGAATCATGTTTAAATGATACAATCAATGAAGATCAGAATTGATAGTGCTTGATCTTTAAAGATAGCTATAACTGAATATTAAGAATACAGAAGAAGATTAATACAAAAGCTTTTATTTATGTAATGTTCAAAGACTGCATTAAACTTGAAAGAAATGTGTTTATGACATGAAAAGAAAATGATGTAAATGAACAAGATGTTGATGAAAGAAAAGAGTGTTGAGAAAGAAAAAGAGTGTTGAGTCATATCTGAGTCAAATTTGAGTCAGATCTAGATCAGATCTCGATTAAATTGTTGACTAGCTCTAATCATTATGCAAAGTACTCGCTAGTGTGCACTGCGAATTGATTAGAACTTCAGTCTTGTTCAATCTTATTGATCTTGATACGCTTGTAACATTACTTCTCTCTTCAAAAATTCATGTTTGCATGAATGTAACTTTCTTGCTTGCTTTTATTGATAGTTATTTCGATATTTAGCGCGATTTGCTTGAATATAGCTTATGATATTCATTCAAAACTTTCTCTGAATCATTAAATTTCTCTTTATCAACATAGTATCATTCATCATTTCTATCTAGATTTTTTCATTTGACTTTGTACTGTATTCAATCTTGATAGCATCTGAAGTTCAATATATCATTTATCTTTCAATGTTCATTGTCTTTAATAGTGATTGATCTGAGTGATTCTGAATGTTGTTCTGATAGAAGATTTTCTAAATACAATTGTAGTAGCTTTGAGCTGAACATCAAATGCAAATGCTTCATGCTGACTGATAAATAAAGATAATAGAAAATACTCACTTTAGCAGTGATTTAATAAAGATTTAGCTGTTTATCTTTCAAATCTTTGCAAAGTCTTGTTGTCTTGACATTTCTGAAAGATAGTCAAACTCAGTCATTTACTTCATATGTGACATCTCGTTTATGTTTATTGATCTGAACTTCAATGATCAGCTTCGTCTTTTTCAATTGTTAATGATTGAAGCTCAGTAGCTTTTTCATTCAAATGATAATATTATTTGTCTTTCTAGTTTCAAGTTGTTCATAAGTTGTTTCATAGTCAGTTGTATCTGAATTGAAACTCATTCGAGAGTGAAATTCTTTATTGAAGTAGAAGAAAGTCATTGAAGTGATTGAAAAGATATTGAAATTGTCGCTGAATTTCATCATAGATATTCATTTAACTGAGTCGTTCTGCATGTAATTGCAGTAGATTCTAAGTTTGCATTCAACGTCTTGATTGACTTGTTTCAATTGATCATCAATCTCAAAATAATAGACTGTGAATAAACTAGCTGTGATTCTCAGTCGTTTGCAAAGACTCTTTCACATAGTCAATATGAATTGAAAGTCTTTGTTTAAAACAATAGAACTGAGTAGATCATGCAGTCAATAAACGTTTCATAGTATGATTTAAACTGTTTCTTTGACTGAGATGTCATTGTCTTCTCAATGATAGAGAACATAATGATGTTCTTTGATGAAACAACATATAATTATGCAAATGATGTTATAGTCTTTTGACAGAGATAGCTCAGTGATGAAATTCATAACTATATCTTTTCAGCATTTCTGTGAAATCAAAAGAGAATGATGAAGTTCATTGATACTATTTCTAAAGACTTTGCTTTGCTGATAAGCATGATAGTTTCAAATGTATCATTGAATAGTAGCTTAATGATCTGATCAATAGTAGAAACGCTGAACTAGATTGATGATTCATTTATTGTCAAAGTGAAAGATTGAAGATTGATCATGCACTTCTTGTAGTAATTTCGTATGCATGTTCTCAAAGACTCACAGTAAATCTTTTCTAAATAGAATGTCATTAATAATTTCGCAGTTCTTCATCTTAATGCTATGAAGCTTAAGCTTGTTGTCGTTTTTAGCTTATTTATATTCGCTGCAGAACTCATTCATTTGATTGACTAATTGTACTTTCTGATAAAGATTGACTTCTGATTTTGAATTTGCATTCAATTTCAAGTCAATAGATAGAATATCAACTCTATCAAAGATAAGAATAGTTTGAAAGCAATCTTCAAATCATTTAACTGATTCAAAAACGTTCGCTAAAGATATTCAAGTTAGCACATCGACTTTAATGTTCATTTTGCCTGATCTAAAGATGATTTGAAAATTGAACTTTGATTGAATGTTCAGATAGTTAACTTGATGTCAACTCAGCTTTTTGTTTTTCATGAAAATCTTCAGAGCTTAATGATTGATAAATATCTGAATAAGTAATTCAGTATATTTCAGCTTGAATCATCAATGTTTGAAACAACAAATAATGATCAGCAATTTCTTGTCATAGATATGATAGTTGATTTCAGCAAGAATCATGCTTTTGCTGTAGAAGATCATCGAGTAAAGTACACTTTCATCGTTGTACTGAGACAGTATTTCATCTTTTACATAGTTCAATGCATCGATTTTCAAAATAGTCTGACGTTTGAGATTGAAATGACAAAGAACTGAAGTGAAACTGATCTGTTTCTTCAGATTTCTGAAAGCTTGAATGCAGACTTCATTTTAAACAAAAGACGTGTCTTTTCTAGTCAATTGAATGAATGATTTGACTAGTTTGAAGAAGTCTTTAATGAAATAACGATAGAAGTTCACAAATCTCATGAAGCTCTGAATTTCTTTCAAATTGATTGAAGTAATTCAGTTGACTATAATGATCATTTTACTTAAATTCATGCAAAGATCTTGTTCTAATACAATGACTTCTAGAAAGACTGTCTCTTCTACATCAAATTTGCACTTTCGAATATTCATCTGCAGTTTAGCTTCACGTAGTTGACTCAATACTAGTTTAACATGATCTTTATGTTTCTTTCTTGTTTTGTTATAAATGAGAATGTCATTTAAATAGACTTAACAAAAGTTGTTCAGAAAGTTTCATAAAACATCATTTATATATTTTTGAAAGAAGATCGATTCATTAGTGTTACGAATGTATCAAGATCAATAAGACTGAACAAGGCTGAAGCTCTAATCAATTCGCAGTGCACGCTAGCGAGTACTCTGCGTAATGATTAGAGCTAGTCAACAATCTGATCGAGATCTGATTCAGGTTTGACTCAGATATATCTCAACGTCTTTTTTCTTTCTTAACATTCTTTTCTTTCACCAACATCTTGTTCATTTACATCATCTTCTTTTCATGTCACAAACACATTTCTTTCAAGTCTAACGCAGTCTCTGAATATTACATAAATAAAAGCTCTTGTATCAATCTTCTTCTGTATTCTTAATATTCAGTTATAGCTATCTTTAAAGATCAAGCACTATCAACTCTGATCTTCATTGATTGTATCATCTAGACACGATTCTGACATTATATTAAGAATTCGTTAATCACATGATACTGATCTCATTACTCATTCAACATACTCGTACAGACAGAATGAGTCTAAAGAAATTCGTTTACCTGATGATCGACGCAATTGAAAGACTGAACAACACTAGAGAGTTTGATAGAATCAACGACAAGACTGTTTGAATCGCTAGACAACTTATCGCTCACTAAGTATGCACAGTTCAAATCGATCAAGAGAATCAACTCATTCTCATGAAACAGACGAGTGAAAATAAGCTGTTCAACTCAATTAAGAGAATCAACGATAAAGAATCTTCGTGAATTGCTCAAGAATTAAATCAATCAACAAACAAATTTCATCTTTTTTGTTGAAGATTAAACATCATTCTATACGTCTTTCTTCTTCAATTGTTGAGCATCATCATTCGTTCAATTCTTCTTTCAAACAAATCTCATCATGTCTAATCATTCATTTACTGAAGAGCATTCTGAGAGATTTCGAAATCGTTTCTCTCAAATCTCTGATGCTGATTCATCGAAATCACGAACGAAATCATCAAGTGCTGCGTCATTCATTCATGAAAACGACGAATCATTCGCTGAAATGATAATACTTCTCATGTTCTACGAAATCTGAAAAGCTTAAAGCCTAGTTCTTGATAAAGAAACAGATCAACTCTACGAGTTAAATAAACAATAAGAAGACGAAATCAAAGAGTTGAAGACAAGACTTCAAACTAAAGAAAACACTTCTTCTGATTTCATCTACTCTGAGCGTTCTAAATCTCAAAAAATATCTGATTCTTCGCTGTTTACTGATGAAAAGAACTCTACTTGAAAGAACTGATACGGAAAAATTCAGAATAAACTAGAGATCAACGTCGATCTCTTTTCTAATGAATGAGTCAAATTGAGCTATTTACATTCTAGATTATTCGATGACGCAGCAAAGATCACTCAAGTCAGACGCGAACGTGATTGTGTCAATCTTTATAGAATCATCGAAGATTTTTTGAAAAAGCTAGCTCAGTTGTTTAATGATTCAAATAAGAAAGTCAACTTTCGTAAAGAATACTACAACTTGATTCAAGAATTCAAGAAATTCAATGAATTCTATACTCAGTTTCAACGTCTATTTTTCTATCTAGACTATCACGAAAAACAACTGATCGTTGATCTGAAAGATAAAATCAATTCTCGTCTTCGATTCATTTGAGTAGATCAACTAGTTCAATCTGATTTTCTAAAAGAAATTCGTTTCTATCTAATTCATTTGAATAATGATCAGCGAGTCATTCAAGAGATCAAGAACAAGCTCAAACATGTTGATGATATTTCAAAGACTATCTTTCATAAAGCGATTGTTGTCACTCAATCAGTCGATCACTCGAAGTCTGATCATCTAAAGTCGCACAACGCGATTTTAACTAACGTCAAAGAAGCAGACATTCTAGTTGAAAGTTGTTTCATATGTCATAAATCAGATCATAGCTCTAAGAAGTGTCTCAATCGATCTACTAGAATCAATGCAATGAACAAAGAATATGATTGATTCAATTTCAATTTGAATTTCGATTCAAAAAACTAATCATCTCTTCAAAAGTCATTGAAGAAATAAAGATTATATCTTTGTGCAAACTAGATGAAATTCTATCGAAAGAGAATTACTTTGAAAAGTCATTTCTAATTGATGCTCATCTCATCTCTCAGAAACGATCTTTCAGCCTTCGTTCTCTAATAGACAGTGATTCAGTCATCTACATGATCATACATTTCAATCTAGTCAATAAAGTATGCAAGAAACTGAGAATTTAATCTATATCATTGACAAAAGAAAAGTTAATAAGAGACTATGATGAAAAGATATTTAAGAAGATCATCACTCATAAAATTCTATTCAATCTCATCATTGAAAGTCATAAGAAATTGACTGTATCAATGCTGATAGCTGATATCAATCATCATGAAGTCATATTAAGTAAGCTTTGAATGAACAAAAACGAAATATTACTGAATATGCAAAACAACGTCATTGTTTTTTCGAATCAATTAAATACTTCTATTTCGATTTTTTCAATTCTTCTCAATTCAAAGCACTTAAGTTGATTGCAATCAACTTCGTTCTCTTCAATCACTCAGACTAAGATATTTACAATGCTCAAACAACTCATTTCAATCACTGCTTAGAAAGAGTCATTCTTGATTCAAAGCATAAACGTTGCTTCGTTCAAAACATTGTTGAATCATTCAAAGAAGAACAAGATTGAAGTCTTTGCTCTATTTATGATGAACATCAATAAAGAAATCGCGTACAATACTCAGTGCGATTTGAACGCTTTAAACGTCTCTTCAATCAATGAAATGACTCAGAATTTAAAAGACATGAGGGCAAAGCTGCTCTTGAAATATCACGAGTTTCTAAATGTTTTTGATCAAGCTCAATTGAATAAACTACTCTCTCATTGCTTCTATGATCATAAAATCAAGCTCACTAGTGATTCAATGCTTTCTCGCTGTCGAGCATATCAAATGTTCTCTGTCAAACTTCTGAAAGTAAAGAAGTATCTGAACAAGAATCTGTCAAAGAAATTCATCATTCTCAGTCAGACTTTCTATTTCTCGTCGATTCTATTTGCTTTTAAAGCAAATGAAGATCTTCAATTCTGCGTGAACTATCAAAAGCTAAATGTCATTTTCAAAAGAAATAGATATTCTCTATCGCTGATAGATGAGATCATTGATAAAATAGTGAGTTGCAAGCATCTGACTAGATTGAACATCATATCAGCGTTCAACAAACTTTGAATGCATCTCAATAACAAGAATTACATCACTTTTATCACTGCTTTAGAAGCATATAAATACAAGATGCTGTCATTCAAACTGACTAATGAATCAATCTTCTTTCAGCAATATATGAATGATGTTCTATGAAACTTTCTGAACGACTTTGTCAAGTCTATCTAAATGACATTCTCATCTATAGCAAAACAAGAAAGAAACATAGAAATTACGTCAAACTAGTATTGAGATGACTACGCAAAGCTGAACTGCAGATGAATATTCGAAAGTGCAAATTCAATGTAGAAGAGACTGTCTTTCTAGAAGTCATTGTATCAGAACTAGATCTTCGTATGAATTTCAGTAAGATGATAGTCATAGTCAGCTGATTCACTTCAATCAATCTAAAAGAAATTCAGAGCTTCGTGAAATTTGTTAACTTCTATCGTCGTTTCATTAAGAACTTCTCGAAGCTAGTCAAATCATTCACTCAGCTGACTAGAAAGAACACATCTTTTGTATGAAATGAGATCTGTATTCAAGTCTTTGACAATCTAAAGAAACAAGTCAGCTCAATCTCAATACTTCGTCACTTCAATCTCAAACGACAAGCTATTCTGAAGATTGACGCTTCAAACTATGTAAAAGATGAAATATTATCTCAGTACAATGACGAGAGAGTTCTTCATTCGATGATCTTCTACAGCAAAAGCATGATTCTCGCTGAAATCAATTATCACATCTATGACAAGAAATTGCTAGTCATTATTCGATGTTTCAAACATTGATGACTTGAGCTGAAATGCATTGAACTATTCATTCAGATGTTCATCGATCATCAAACTTTGAAGATCTTCATGAAAAACAAACAGTTAAGTTGATGACAAGTCAATTATCTGAACATTCTATCAAAGTTCAACTTTCAGATCATCTTTAAATCAGACAAAATGAACATTAAGATCAATGCTTTAATCAGAATGTTTCTAGCGAACGTCTCTGAATCAGCTCAGCATCTTGAAGATCATTTTCAGACTATTTTGATTTCTGATAAAGTTGATGTTCTATCTGTTGAATCAAAAGCAAATCTCTATTAACGAGTATATATGATTAATCAAACAGATGAGCTTTGCAGCAAATATAAACAAGTTATGAATGACAACAAGCTTAAATTTCATATCACTAAACTGAAGAACTGCAAAATCATTGATGACATTCTATTTAGAAAAGATTTACTGTGAGTTTCTGAAAACATGCATATGAAATTACTATAAGAAGTGCATGATCAATCTTTAATCTCTCATCTCGACAATAAATGAATCATCAATCTAGTTCAGCGTTTCTACTATTGATCAGATCATTAAGCTACTATTCGACAATACATTTGAAACTGTCATGCTTGTCAGCGAAGCAAAGTCTTTAAAGATAGCATCAATGAACTTCATCATTCTCTTTCAATTTCACAGAAACGTTGAAAAGATATAACTATGAACTTCATCACTGAACTACTTCTGTTAGAAAATTATAACATCATTTGCATAATCATATGTCATCTCATCAAAGAACGTCACTATGTTTTCTGTCATTGAGAAGACAATGACATCTTAGTCGAAGAAACGATTTGAATCATGCTATGAAACGTCTATCAACTGCATGATTTACTCAGTTCTATTGTTTCAAACAGAGACTCTCAATTCATATCAACTATGTGAAAAAGTCTTTGCAAGCAACTGAGAATCACAGTTAGTTTATTCACAGTTTATCATTCTGAGATTGATGATCAATTGAAATGAGTCAATCAGAATGTTGAACGCGAACTTAGAATCTACTGCAATTACATGCAGAACGACTGAGTCAAATGAATATCTATGATAGAATTCAGCGACAATTTCAATATTTTCTCGATCACTTCAATGACTTTCTTTTACTTCAATAAAGAATTTCACTCTTGAATGAGTTTTGATTCAGATACTACTGACTATGAAACAACTTGTGAACGACTTGAAGCTAGAAAGACAGACAATATTGTCATTTGAATGAAAGAGCTACTGAGCTTTGATCATCAACAATTGAAAAAGACGAAGCTGATCATCAAAGTTCAAATCAATAAACATAGATGAAACGTCACATATGAAGTAGATGACTGAGTTTGACTATCTTTCAGAAATGTCAAGACAACGAGACTTTGCAAAGATTTGAAAGATAAACAGCTAAATCTTTATTAAATCACTGCTAAAGTGAGTATCTTCTATCATCTTTATTTATCAGTCAGCATGAAACATCTGCATTCAATATTCAGCTTGAAGCTACTACAATCGTATTCAGAAGACTCTCTATCAGAACAATATTCAGAATCACTCAGATTAATCATTATTAAAGACAATGAACATTGAGAGATAGATGATATATTGAACTTCAGACGCTATCAAGATTGAATACAGTACAAAGTCAAATGAAAAGATCTAGATAAAGACAACGAATGATACTATGTTGATAAAGAGAAATTCAATGACTCAGAGAAAGTTTTGAATGAATTTCATAAGCTATATTCAAACAAATCGCGCTAAATATCGAAATAACTATTAACAAAAGCGAGCAAAGAAACTATATTCATGTGAACATGAATTTTTGAAGAAAAGAGTAATGTTACGAGCGTATCAAGATCAATAAGACTAAACAAGACTGAAGTTCTAATCAATTCACAATGCACGCTAGCGAGTACTCTGTGTAATGATTAGAGCTAGTCAACGATCTGATCAAGATCTGACTCAGGTTTGACTCAGATATGTCTCAACATCTTTTTTCTTTCTTAACACTCTTTTCTTTCATCAACATCTTGTTCATCTACATCATCTTCTTTTCATGTCACAAACACATTTCTTTCAAGTCTAGCGCAGTCTTTGAATATTACATAAATAGAAGCTTTTGTATCAATCTTCTTCTGTATTCTTAATATTCAGTTATAACTATCTTTAAAGATCAAGCACTATCAACTCTAATCTTCATTAATTGTATCATCTAGACACAATTCTGACAATTAGTTAGTTTAAATGATAGCACTTTGTATTTATATGCTTCTAAAGCAGTGATAAAAATGATGTAATTCTTACTATTGAAATGCATTTGAAGTTTGTTAAATGCTGATATGATGTTCAATTTAGTCAGATGCTTACAACTCACTATTTTATCAATGATTTCATTTATCAACGATAGAGAATATTTATTTCTTTTGAAAATGACATTTAGCTTTTGATAGTTCACGCAGAATCGAAGATCTTCATTTGCTTTGAGAGCGAATAAAACGAGAAAGAAATAGAAAGTCTGACTGAAAGTGATGAATCTCTTTGACAAGTTCTCATTTAAGTACTTCTTTACTTTCAGAAGCTTGACAAAGAACATTCAATAAACTCAACAGTGAGAAAGTGTTGAATCACTGATGAGCTCAATTTTATGATTGTAGAAGTGATGAGAGAGTAGTTTAGTTGATTGAGTTCAATCAAAAACATCTAGAAACTCATAATATTTTGATGACAGCTTCGCTTTAATATCTTTCAAATTCTGAGCAGTTTCATTGATTGAAGAGACGTTTAAAGCGTTCAAATTGCACTGAGTATTGTAAAGCAAAGACTTTGATCTTGTTCTTCTTTGAACGATTCAACAGCATTTTGAACGAAGCGACATTTATGCTTCAAATTGAGAATGATTCTTTCTGAATGTTGAAATCATGCCTAGAATTTAATCACACTGCAGCGAGATAGTGCGTAGCTGAATAGAATGTTTGATCAATAGAGATAGCTATAACTAGAAAACTAAGAATACAGAAGAAAGAAAACAGTTTCAAGCTGTATCTATAGTAGAGCGAACAAAGAAGCGAAGTAGTTGATTTGCTAGAGCTCAAATAAATGAAATGTTTCAGCATATTTTGATTCGAAACATCGTTGTTTCTTGTTCACATATTGAAATCTCTAGAGTCTATTGACTAGATTCTATTCAATGTTAACACGCTTTGTAACATTACTTTCTTCTTTTTAAAAGTCATGTCTCTATGACTTGTAGTGTAGTTCATAGTACTGACGTAGAGCTCGACGCTCGTCTTTCTATCAATCTTTCTATTGATCTTTCAGATCATCGAAATGTCTATTGTAGCAGACTCACTATGAGAGAGAAAGAGCGATCATTGTAGCAGGCTCACTATTTGACGTAGAAACACGAGGTAGATCGATTCACTGATAGATAGAGCGATGTAAGTAGATAGATCATTGCATTGACAGCGTCATTGAAGCAGACTCACTAGTTGACACAGAAACACGAGGTAGATCGATTCACTGATAAATAGAGCGATGTGAGTAGATAGATCATTGCATTGACAGCGTCTTTGTAGCAGACTCACTAGAAGAAAATCGACTAGCTCATCAAAGAGATCGATTCTGATCGTGTCATTGAAGCAGACTTACTAGAAGAGAATCGACTAGCTCATTGAAAAGATTGACTATTGACTTGTCTTTGTAGCAGACTCACTAAATTGATCTGAAATTGAATCAAGTCGAATTGAATTTGATGACAGAGATTATTTTGACTCAACTGATTCATGAGCTTTTTGAAGAGAAAAGATTTGTGATTCTCTAGCAATCAAAGATCATATGTTCTCGTTAATTCTATTGATTGAGTGAATCGATGCTACTGAATGAGCGATAGATTCTCTAGCAATTCAACAGTCTTGTCGTTGATTCTATTGATTTTCTGATATTGTTCTGTCTTTCAAAGTCGTCAATCATCAGGTAAACAAATTTCTTTAGACTTGTTTCGTTGTTCATCGAGTGTCTTGAATGAATATTGATACTCATATCATAGAATTAACGAATTCTTAGTTTAATGTTGAGATCATGCCTAGAATCTAATCACACTGCAGCGAGATAGTGCGTAGCTGAATAGAATGTTTGATCAATAGAGATAGCTATAACTAGAAAACTAAGAATACAGAAGAAAGAGAACAGTTTCGAGCTGTATCTATAGTAAAGCGAACAAAGAAGCGAAGTAGTCGATTTGCTAGAGCTCGAATAGATGAAATGTTTCAGCATATTTTGATTTGAAACATTGTTGTTTCTTGTTCACATATTAAAATTTCTAGAGTCTATTGACTAGATTCTATTTAATGTCGACACGCTTTGTAACACTGAATTGTAGTTGAAACAGATCATTTGAGCATTTTAGAAATCTTTGACTGAGAGATAGAAGTAGACAAAGTTGATCGCGATCAACTTGAGTGCTTTGAATTGAAAGAAATTGAAAAAATCGAAATAAAAGTATTTAATTGATTTGAAAAAACGATGACGTTGATTTGCATATTCAGTAATATTTCATTTTTATTCATTCATGATTTTTCTAATATGACTTCGTGATGATTGATGTCAGCTATCAATATAAAAACAGTCAATTTCTTATGACTTTCAATGATGAGATTTGATAGAATTTTATGAGTGATAGTCTTCTTAAATATCTTTTCATCATATTCTTTTATTAACTTCTCTTTTGTCAGTGATATAGATTGAATTTTCAGCTTTTTACATACTTTATTGACTAGATTGATATATATGATCATATAAACGACTGAATCACTGTCTATCAAAGAACAAAGACTGAATGATTCGTTCTGCAAGATGAGAAGAGCATCGACTAGAAATGACTTATCAAAGTAATTCTCTTTCGATAGAATTTCGTCTAGAGTGCACAAAGATATAATCTTCACTTCAGTGACTGTTGAAGAGATGACTAGTTTTTTGACTTGAACTCTGATTCAATATTGAGTTCAAAACAATCATAGTTCTTGTCAACTGCATTGACTTTGATAGATTGATTCAAACATTCTTTGAAACTATGATCTGATTTGTAACATATAAAACAGATTTCAACTAAAACATCTGCATTCTTGACGTTAGTCAAAACTGCGTTACGCAACTTTGATCAGTCAGACTTCAAAGCAAAAGTCTGAACAGCAATAATTGCTCTAGAAATGATGATTTTTGAATCATCACGTTTAAGTAGTTTGTTCTTGATCTCTTGAACTGCTTTATGTTCATTGTTCAAGCGAATCAGATAGTTTCAAATATCTGATAGCTTAATGAGTGACTTCATCTGAGCTGTTTAAAAGATTTGAAGACGAAAATTTATTTTATTCTTTAAATCAACAACTAGTACGTTCTTCTGATACTTTAGATAGATGTATAGTCGTTGAAACTGATTAAAGAAATCGCTGAATTTCTTTGATTCTTGAATTAGATTAATACATTTTCTATGATAGTTGTCTTTCTTATCAGAGTCATGAAATGATTGAGCTAGTTTCTTTAAAAGTTCATTGATAATCAGATAAAAATTGTCACAGTTGAGATTGCATCTGACTTAAGTGACTTCAATGACATCATCTGCTAATTAAGAGTTAATATAGCTCAGCTTGTAGAGTTCATTTGAAAAGATGTTGATGTTCATTGCTAGCTTCTTTCGTATGTCAAGAGATCAGTTCTTTCAAGTAGAGTTCTTTTCATCAATGAACATTAAAGAGTTGAGTATTTTGTGATATCTAGATCATTCGAAGTAAATAACAATCAAGAGAGCAGTGATGATTACATTGACTGTGATAGCAGTGAAAGCTTGTAGTTTTGCTTTCAACTGTTGAATTTTGCTTTTGTCTCATTGTTTCATCTTAACAAGATGATCTGTTTCTTTATTAAGATCATAAATATGTTTCTTTCATACTTTTATATCATCAAGTATAATGATTTCAACGTTTGATTCATTGAAAGCAATGAATAAAGAAGCATGTTGTGAATCAACGATAGAAGAGAAAGCTTGTGAACGTGTTTATTGCAAAAGATCAACGAAAGCTTTATCTTTATCAGATGTGTTCTTAAATGTCATAGTGAAGAAGATGAGAATTGATTTGAATTGAACGAAGAATGAAGCTCAGTGATTTTATGAAGAAAGACGAATGTTTATTCAACAAAGAAGATGTTTGTGAAAGTGATTAATCTTGAAGCAATTCACGAAGATTCTTTATCATAATTCTATTGATCGATTTGATTCTCTAGCAATTCACGAAGATTCTTTATCATAAATTCTATTAATCGATTTTGAATGAATGCATACTGAATGAGCAATAAATCTTCTAGCAATTCAATGATTATATGTTTTTGTTGATTCTATGAATTCTCTGATGTTATTCTTGTCTTTTAAGATCAAATCATCAGATAAACAAATTTCTTTAGACTCAATTCATCTGTACAAGTTAATTGAATGAGTAATGAAATCAGTATCATGTGATTAACGAATTCTTAATATAATGTCAGAATCATGTTTAAATGATACAATCAATGAAGATCAGAATTGATAGTGCTTGATCTTTAAAGATAGTTATAACTGAATATTAAAAATACAGAAGAAGATTGATACAAAAGCTTTTATTTATGTAATGTTCAAAGACTGCGCTAGACTTGAAAGAAATGTGTTTGTGACATGAAAAGAAGATGATGTAGATGAACAAGATGTTGATGAAAGAAAAAAGTGTTGAGAAAGAAAAAGAGTGTTAAGTCATATCTGAGTCAAATCTGAGTCAGATCTAGATCAGATCTCGACTAGATTGTTGACTAACTTTAATCATTACACAAAGTACTTGCTAGCATGCATTGCGAATTGATTAGAACTTCAATCTTGTTCAGTCTTATCAATCTTGATACGCTCGTAACATATGTCAAAGCAAGTTCTTAATGATGAGATAAAAAAATCATGCAACAAGATCATTCTAATGTTGAGTTAAAACTGTCTTGTTTGTTGTCAGTAAAAGCAACATTATAATGATGTCATCAGAAAGCTTTTCTTGTGTTTCTCATCATAAATCAATCGTATGCATCTCACTATAAACTTGACAATTGTTCGCGTTGTAATAATAAATGAGTGCATAAAGAAGATCTTTTTCAAAGAGTCAATGTCTCAAAAGAAAACAAAGTGAATTAATAATATTTTGATATTTAATATTGTATTAAACTGCATCTGCTTCTTCGTACATAAATGATATACAGAATGCTCTTGACTGTCATTGTTCATTATCAATATTGTATGATATTCAATGCAATAAATTCAATCACTTATTAGATGTTCAAAAGCTTAGCGACGAATGAAGTAAGTGTAATCATATATTGTTAAAGTACTTGTGTACATTTTCTTTTGTAATTCTAGTTTGATACAGTCATAATGCAAATGCATAGTTTGTCTTGTTCTGAAAGAAATGATACTTCGTAATATATGAATCATCACATCTTTGTTAACGTTTTCTTAATCTTTCTTCAAAGATCATCACAGATATGTTGATGATTATTGCAGCTCTTTTCTTGATAATCTTCTTGAATAACTCAACTCATATGATCAAAGACGTTAACAGAAATTTCAACTTAACATGAATAAATTCAGTTTATATTGAAGCTCAATCTTTATCTGATGCATATTTCTTTTCTTTCAATATAAAAACTGATTGTCTTTCGTTGTTGATTAAATCTAGCATATCACTGACTTCATGTAGTTTATTACCTGCTTTCAAATTCAGTCATTGACAATTCTTCTGTTCAATATCTTCTGTAAGACATATATCAGCTACATTGTTAATTTTCTTTCATTAATCAACATTAAGTGTTGATACAATTATCAATGAACATTTAGATTTGAGTCTTGTTCAAAACTGTTTATGTTATGCACTTCACACTTGATGAGATGTCGCTTTAATTCACTGATGTTTTTCGTGAGCTTGTCACAATGAGAGCATGCGCGAAACATTGAATTGTTTTCTTGAATCATGTTGTTAACAAAATGATGTTTAGATCATGTTTCATCAGAGAGATATGAATCTTTTTGAACATCAAACTGCGCTTTAATAAAATCAATGCAAAGAATACTCTTGTCATTTAATAACAAGTCGATAGCAGAGTGATATTATCGATGATTGAATTAAAGTACTGTATTAAAGATTTGCATTTACTGTTCATATTTGATTAGATTGAATTTTACCTCTACTCAGATCTCATTATATTTAATTCAGCTCAAATGTCTTTTATCATTGACTCTTGAAATCAATAGAAATTAAATAATGAAGATGTTTATTGATGATCAGACTAAATGCTTGAATCAAATCATCTTTGTTTGTTAATGTCAAGTCTTATTCAAATTCAAACAAGACAATTTCACTTAATATTCTTATTAAATCAGATATGTATGTAAATCATTATGAGCAATGCTTCAAATATTACAAATCATACATACTTATTAAAGAAAGTTATTAGTACTTCTATCAATTCAACGCATAGTGAATCTTTCATCAAACACGTTGACAACGTCGCTGATGTCACTCTATTCAAAAAACTTAAATTCATTAAGAAGATTACTTTTAAGACAACATAAATCATGTAAATTTCACTTTAAAATTCAATTCAACTAGTCAACAGTGAAATCAATGATGAGATTAAACAAGAGAAGAAATATACGTTGAAGCTGCAGATGATGTTTATGCAAAGTGTGAGCAAAAAGAGAATGAAATAGAACAACATGTTTTTGCTCTTAAAAGATCAAAAGCTCATATTATATGATTGCTTGAAATCACACTTGTGAGAAGAAAAATGCTTTTGAAACACAATATTGTTGTTTGTCAAACTAAAGAATATTGATCAAATCTCACATGATGATCTTGTCATGTAGAATTGAGACTATCTCATACATATGTCAATTTGACAAACTGACTTACAAACTGAAGATGATGTTCAGCAACTAGATGAATACAATTGTTTTTTGTTCATGCTTCAGAAGCATTCTTATCAAGACATGCATTTAAGTATTACAATGTTTCTTCATTTTCTTCTGCAATTCTTCAGATCAAAAGTGTAGATTTTTGTTATCTTATTAAATATTCAAAAACATTTTCACATCTTAATTTGAAAGCACTTTTATCACTATCACGCAGCTTCTTACAAGAATAAATCAGAGAATGCTGTTTTTAAGAAGACAGATACTTTGCATTCTGTCTGTTAGAAATATGAATTACAGAGAAATGAATAAATGTTTCATAAAGATCATCTCAATTCACGTTGATAATACATATAGCAAAAAAGATAAAGTTGCTTTAGATTCTTCAATCTTCTACTGAGCGTTACTTTTGCTGCTATGAAAGCTTGTTAATCAGATTAAGTGTTTCGCAAATGTAGTTCTGATTCATTGAACATATATTTCATTCAATGCAAATGATTCACACATTTTTGTCTTGATGCGATTCACTGCTGAACGTAGATATTCACATTACAGCGCATAAATTGCAACACTATATAATCAATTAATTTGTAGTAAGTCTTTAAATTAATTTCATCTTTCATCTTTCATCTTTTGTTTACTTTATCAGAGTATGTATCACTTTCAATCAAATCATTATAAATAAATAAAAAAGATATTGCAAAGCAAACACGTCAGAATTTGCTTTAATATTTGCACTCAATCAATACATAAATGCAAGTCATCGCTCATCACTTATTGTAATAAATATCATTGTTTATCAACGACATATAAGTGCAGTTTACATTAAGTATTAAGTTACAACACATGTTTCTGTGAGTTATATTTCATCAGCATTTGCACTTTTCAATGTACATTAAACTGATCTGACTTCAGATGCTGTTGACATATACTCTACTTCAATTAACTCACTTCATTGAATAAAATCAATCTTAAGTTACAACTTTCTTATCTCAACGTCGCTTCATTGAAGCTACAACTACAGATCATTGAAACATTAAATTATTTTACACACTCTTTAATTGTAAGTTACAGATGATCAATTTATTTAGATTATACATAATGAATTGATTAACATAAAATTGTTTGTTACAGCTTTTCATTCTTTCATCTCACATTTTACAAGTGAGAATCAGTCAACATGATGAAGAAATTAAAAGTTTCACAAGATGATCAGATGATGAACTACTATGATACATCTCAAACATTTTAACGTAAGAATGTCAACTTCATCATCTCAATGCAAAAACACATCGAAAATCAGTCATTGAATGATGAGTTTTTACTTTTCGAAAATATAAATTCTTTTCAGTGTATTCTCATTATCTTCAAAGCAAAGCTGATACTACTTTATGAAAATGATCTTGATGAAGTGATTGATATCATGAGAAGCATTGAAGATGAATATTATGTCAAGATGAAAATCATCTTCAAGATGATTTCAAACTGAATTGTCAACGTCATTTTTGATGTAAAGCTTCACTTAGTGACATCAGTTGAAAAACAAAGATTCAAGCATGACATCATTCATAACTGAGTCTTTTATATCAACAGCGATTCAATGATTAAAGATGTTATCATTCATGAGTATTTGAAGCAATGTCAGAGTTCAAGATTTTGAACTGAAAAAATGTACATGCATCACAATCTTGAAGATGAGATGATGATTAATATCAGAGACTATGAACAATTGAGCTTGCTTCAACTGAAATTTCAATCAATGATGACTTAATTCAGTGAGATCAAGCTTCATATGAAAAATGTCAATGATCATCTTGCACATATACATCACATCATTTACAATCTGTTTACAACATTTGTCATTAAAAAGATAATCATTGCAACTTTTATCAACATTGCACAAAATGATCAATTTCTTGTTTAATGAGAAGTCTTTCAACACTTTTGTGCTCAAGAATGTGTTTTTTCATCAACAGATCTTTAATTCAATCACTTCATTTCTAGCAAGCACATAATTCAAAAAGATCAGATTATGATCAGAGAAAATCATTTCATTGTCAGCTTATCATATCATTGCACTTATCATGATGATCATGAATGCTGATTGTGTGAAGATGTAAATGTTGTACAAGTGAATAAAGTTCAGAAAATCATAATTTCTGAATCTTAAACATTAAACTGCAAGTTGCGTGTTCTAATTACTATGATAGATGATAATCAATAATATTTAGATTTCATTAAATTGTCAAAACGCTTCAAATATTAATTCAAAGTCGAAAATTATTTCAAGATTCAAATAGAAATTGAGATTTGAATTGCAACAATCATTTCTACATCTTTCATATTTGCATCAACTACAAATATTACAATAGCATTTCAACATTCACACATTAATAACAAATGAAGCACTCTTGAACTGAAGTCTACTCTTGATTCTTGATTCATGCTAAAGAAAATTAATCACAAGCGAATTCAAAAGTACTGTTTCAAAAATTCTTCAATTATCATTCAAGTTAATGCAGTGAGATCAGACATAACATTCAAGATTCAATTAGCAGCTATCAAAAAACTAAATTCTGCTCATATTAATAAAAAGAAATTGATTCACAATCTCAAATGAAGAAACATTCTCATTAATCAAGATTTGCATACAAAGAAAGAGATAAATATATTCAAAGACAATGATATCAAAGCGAAGCTTAATGCATAAGATATCTTTCTCAATGAAAAACAGATGAAGATACTACAGTATTATTATACTCTTTCAAATAACTTCAATTTGATCAAAGACATATTTGAATTGAGCAAGATATTCATGAATGTTGTTATCACTTTGCTGCTAATAAACATTGATCAGAAAGTTAAAGTATTAAGCTCATTTAATTGCGCTGTAGATACATTCATTATTAAGCTACATGAACAATTTAAAGCTCTTCATCAGAAGAGACTTGACATTATGAATTGACATTGCATTCACTATTATACATTCTTGACGAAGCACAAAGTTCTTGCATACAAAAATCTCAAGCATACAACTCAAAAATCTCATTTCGATCAGATGCATTGAACTGAAATCACTTCGCTTTTGAATATGATATATGATTTCATGACTCATCATTTGATTGAAAAGAGCAGAATTCAATCTCATGAAATTCATGATCATCATTATTGAGTACATAATATCAATATATTAACACTGCTTATGAAATTATATGAGTTTAATAAACATCAATCATTAAGTTTTGAGAATTTAAATGATCAATCAATTTCTGTGAAAATTATCAAGAATGATGATTTCAAGATTGATGTTTTCAAGATTGATGATTTCAAAACTATTGCACTTGAAAATGATGATTCTAGTAAGAATAATAATTTCAAGATCAGTGATTTCAGTAATAATGATTTTAAGAAGAATAATTTTAAGATTAGTGATTTCAAGAATGATGATTTCAAGAAGAATAATTTCAAGTTTAATGATTTCAAGAATGATGATTTCAAGAGTGATGATTTCAAGAGTGATGATTTCAAGAATGATGATTTCAAGAGTGATAATTTCAAGAATGATAATTTCAAGAATGATGATTTCAAAAGTGATGATTTCAAGAAGAGCAATTTCAAGATTAATAATATTAAGAATGATGATATCAAGAATGATAATTTCAAGAAGAATAATTTCAAGATTAGTGATATCAAGAATGATGATTTCAAGAGTGATGATTTCAAGAATGATGATTTCAAGAATGATGATCTCAAGAGTAATGATGCTAAGAATGATGATTTCAAGAATGATGATGCTAAAAATAATGATTTCAAGATTAGTGAACTCAATATTATTAAACATGAGAATGATGATTTAAAAAGTAATGAATTCAATAGCAGCAATGAAATCAATTCAAAGAATGATTTTGAAGAAATCAAAGATAATCATGATACAACTACTTTTCACTTAATACAAGTGAAAGACAAAACAAAGAATAAGATGAAACAGAAATTTCTAAGTCATTGTTCTCAGCTTAAACTCAACAAGCAATTGAATGAAATTGATCATCAAGCATATATTTAAGACTTTACACAGTTCTGAATCAGAGTAGAGATGAGAAAACAATTGAATTCACAAAATAAAGCATGAATAAATCTTCATAAGCAAAAGCTTTGCAAGAATATTCTTAAGATAAACATTTGTATGATGATCTGTACAATAACTATCAGTGATGATTCACTCATATAAAAGTTTAAAGTCAATCATGTCATCTTGCAAAAAATCATCAAACTTCAGAATGTTAAAATCTTCATTGATATGACATGAGCTGAAAATGTTACTACTATTCACATGTCTGAAGATGATGAGCAACTGTCATCATTTCAGAAAAATGTTCAAGAAAACTGTTTTACATCTTATCTCAATTACTTCTTGTTTGATAAATTCATGATAAATAACTATTTTCATCAAATGTTTAAAAAACAATATCATATCATTTCAATTCTAAACAACATCATATTAAAAATCTGATATAAAAATGAAATGCTATTCAAGATTAATATGATTTTTCATTCAAATATCGCTTTTATAACTGCTGTGTTGAATATCTTTTGCAACATTGCTGCATCTATTGCATTCATCAATGTCAACAGCAAAATCAACGTGATTAACATCATCAAATTCAAACAGAACAATATTGAAGTCAAGATAGAATTCAGTCTCATTGTAAATTACATCAAGACAAAGATTTTCTTAATTAACATTTTTTTTCTCATCTTGTATTTAACACAGATAGCTCTACTAAAAAAAGAGATTAATATCAGATTCACAAATGAAGAATGTGAAGATATGCACGATAAATGTCTATCAAGAAGAAGAAAAGTCAATGATTATTTTCATAATGATTGAAAATACAAAAATTGAGTTTCAATCTTTTTCTGATCATCTTCTAGTTGAATGCAGTCACTTAAAAGATTCATTTGTCGTTATCATCAATTGATTGAATCTACAAGCTGACTATTTTAAAAGACTTCATTTGCTGAATGAGTTAAAAGTTGAATTTGAGACAGTAGAAGCATACATCAACTTCAACAGATTTCAACTTTATGACAATAGAACATTAACTGCGTGATGATTTAAATGTTGAAACAGTAATAATCAACGATGTTACAGAGAAGCAAAATAGTATTATGTCATTCACAAATAATACAACGCACAACAATGCTTGAAACTCTACATCATCTGAAGAGAGTAAAACAGCTGATGATAATGAATGAGATCATCTGCTTCTTTGAAATGATAGCAATTCAAACTTCAGCTTAAAGAAATCATTTGACAAAAGCATTGAAGTGAATTAATCACAAGTTATTTGATAGTAATCAATTTGTGCTGTTCACTGAAAGTTTCTGTGAGTAGAAAAGCTAAGATTGATAATTTAAAGCATGAACAAAAGAGAAATAAAGCGAAATAGATTTCAAGACAAGATCAAAATATGTCTGATTTTAGCATGATAATCTCATCAGATACTTGCGTTCTAATTTATTCAGCAATGAACATGAGTTAAAAAGAAATCTGAATTATACATTTAAAATGACGTATCGACTGCTACATATTATTCTAAATCATTGTGAAAACAAAGAAGTTTGCAATGTTCAAATTATTTGTGATTTATTGAACATCATATTGAACAATTAATCATTGACATGTTAATTTATTTATGACACTAGCGTGAATCTCTTATTTGACAAGAATGATATTCTCAACTTCATATTACAGTAATAATAATCTCATTGAAATTCAAACATTAAATTTGCAACAGAATTTATAGTTTAAAACAGTATTTTTTGCTTGCTTTACTTAAGTGTGTGCTCTTTTAGAAGATCAATCAATCTACTCACTTCAATGTTACTGCATACTTATGTTGATTCACAAGACTATCTGAATCATTGCAATGATGCTCTTGATTTATATTTTCATTCTGTAATGTGCTTAGTTAAGTCTTCTTGCTTGAAGAATTGAAAGCAACATCATGTGAATAAATGATATATTTTGATTGTGATAAATCTTAAGAGTACGTTTAAAAGAACTTCACATACAACGAGTCATGCTTCATTGCAAGCAACGCTCATTCAGATGTAGCTTGACTTTAGTCACTGATATTCAACACTTTCAATGATTGATGAGAACTTGACTCACTAATTGCATATAAAGCGCGATCACAAATATGACATGTCAGACTTCATCTCATCTTAAGCTTTTATCTTAATCTTGTTCATTAAATCTATCAGCTCAATTCTTTGCTCAAAATCAACTCAAATGAGTGACAATGATGAATATGAATAGTGAGTATCACACATCTAAGAGAAACATCACACTTAAACACGTCAACAATTCGTTAAATGAGAATCAATTCAAATTCAACAATGTAACTCAGATGTGCAATGCTCTTCAAATCAACGTGAAACAAGTTGAATAAATATATGAATAAATCATAGTTTAACTGACTACAAATGAATCTTTCTTGACAGAAATCAAGTCAGTCAGCGATAATAAAGCATTACAGTCGTGCATCAAGTTTCTCAACGACAAATGATCAGATCAATTTGAAGATTTAAAGACTGTTTATATTCATGCAGCTTGTAAAAAGCTGATTTAACAAATTCTCTTCAACATTCGTTGTAACGTTGTCAACGAAAGATGCAAGATTCAAAAATTGTCATTACAAACAGTGATATTTTTCACATCTACGACTTCAATGAATTCAGTTTCAAAAGATGAGAACTTCACTGACGTAAGTAACACATGTTTATTGCTTGCAAAATCAGTATCATCAACGTAACATATCTTGAATCGTCAAGAGTTGAATATGAAAGTATTTCAGTTAGCAGCAACGCGAATCAATACTTCAGCAATTAGCTACTGCTCAGTTTATCAAATGATGTCAAAGATAAACAGTTCAAATTCTAACTTTATAATGCAAATATCTTTGAATGAATGAAAGAAGTTGCTAAAGCTAAATCTGAAGCTTGAAGAGCATGCATTTACTATCAAATACACATTTGAGATAAAGAAAGTGATCAGTGACAACAGATGATTTCAGCAAACAATGTATGCTTCATGACAGAATGATCAAAGACACGTCATGTTCAAGATGAAGTTGATTATGCTTACATTTAATATGTACTATCAAAGTCATAGAATTTTTCAAAACATCATTCAATATTAATGTTACATCAGATGCTATGCTCAGCTCTGATAATTACTTAATGAAGCAAAGAAACGAAACGTTATCTGAAAAATCAGTCGTGATGTTATTTATACAAGTCAAAGCTTAATCAGACTTGATCATTGATATATATCAGAAAGTTTCAATTATTAATCATCATATCACTCATATAAATGACATAGCTTCAACATCTATCATGATTATGAATAAGTTAATGCATGAGTATCAGAAAATATAAATCTCAGCTAAAGATATCTTAAACATTATCACAGAGAATTCTACTCATCTTTTGAGCGTCAAATCAACAGAGAACTCACTCAAGAAATTGTCAAATGATATCAATACAGTTGATCATTTCAAAAACTTAAGCATATAAATTGAAAAGTGAATCATTGTTGATGATAATAATGATTACAAGAATGTCATTTTGATAAATAGTGATGATGAGAATATTTCAATATGCAAGCGAGTCAAATTAAAGTCACGAAATGAAGAGAATATCATTAAGAATTATTACTCTGATTCATTAACAATCAAAAATAAAATCTGTACAATTTCTTTGAATGCAGATAGTACGTTACAGAATTTGATTAACAATAATTCGTCTGAGTCTCTTTCTGAAAATCTTATAAACATCGTATCATGATTTAATGAAGAAGAATTATTGTTGAATGTGAAAGATTTCATTGATCTTGAAATGTAAACTAATGCTATGATCAATATAAACAGTCATACAACTGTTGTTGAAAATACACTTGCAACGAAACAATCATGAAAATCTACTATCACTTTCTTTGAGAAAAAGATGAACTTGACGAATGTCAATAAAGATGATTCGATTTTTGAGCAAGAGAATTCAACAGTCAACATTGATATAAATAAGTAAGTAAATCATCAACTTTTACAATGATTGCAAGAATTAATGAAGAAATAAAACTTCTACAAAACATATTTATGAAAGATGTTAAGCATCTGAGCGACTCAAACAAATAAAAGAGAGCAATCAGATTGTTTTTACATGACAAAAACAAGATTGTCTTCATTGAATGTATTAAAATCAAAGACTTAGTCACAAAGATATATTTTTATCAAGTCTTTGATATATTTGTAATGATTGAGATGAAGACGTGACAAAATGATGAGTATTTAGCAGATGAAATGAGACTCAAAAAGATATGTAAATTGAACATGTCGTGAAAATTACTCTACTAACAAATAATTAAGATCTTAATATTTCTCGATTTAGTTGCTTTGAATTAATTACTCATACTTGCACAAATCAAAGTGATTGAACATCAACACAGAGAAAATTTCAGTTAACATCTGCGTAGAAACAGTAAAACTCAATCTTAACTAGCAAACATTAAATGTTTCTTCAATATCTCAAGTAAATGAGAGATTCAATGTTCATGCGTTGATAACAGTTCATTTGCACTAATCATTTTTATCAAGAATTTCAATCTTGTATACATGTCTTTGATCTTGCTTTCTCAATGAATATCTTAAATGCAGAAGCATCTAAATTTACATGATGACGAAATGAACTGAGAAATTTATTTTGCATACGAAGAGATTTTACTTCAAAAGAAGATTCATGAGCTGAAGTTATAGAAAAATGACAGATCAGACTTTTACAAATACAATGATCAGAGAAAACACTTTATAAATAATAATAGACTGATTTGTATCATCATCATACAATCATTCTCAAAACATCTCGATAAATTATGAACAGATTACAACGTAATGTTTAATTTTAAGAGAGAAAAGTCTTTCATTAAGATATTTAAAGATTGAAGATTTCTGAGTTCTTAAGACAGAATGACTTGTGATCAAGCTCACAATAAAGTGAAACAAACTTCATTTACAATCAAGAAATTTACAGACTTAAATGCAAAAACTCGTTGATGAATGATAACTGAAACTTCAATGAAGCGAAGTTTAATTCAAATGATTTATTGACTGAATAGTATTAAAGACTGAACGCAGTTAAGCATAAACATTAAGTGAACAGCATAAGATAAACATCGCAAAAAGTTGAAAAATTACACGTTTTCACTGATCATAGCACTAAACAAGTTTCATGAAACAATCATCAATAGATCAATTGAGAATCACGAACAGATAAAGACTCATATTGACAAGATGATCAACTTCATAAGCACAGTCAGCTTAATGCAAATCTGCAAACACTTAACTTTCATTAACGACAAATCTTTAATCAATGTATCATCTACGACGCATATAAAGATAACTGTACAATTATCTTCATAGTATGATACAGTCATCAACAAAAGCATGAATGCACATAAGAAAGTGATAAAGTGAATATATGAAAGTAAATTGACAGCATGAAAGCGAAACAATAAACTAAATGAGAAGTCAAAAGTGAAAATTCAAGAGTATTTAGCAAAAGTTAGAATATTGCAAGTGCTCAGCTCTTTTTCTCGACTTTCACAACTGAAGACAACAAAGCATCTTTTTTTAATTAATGAATACAGCAAAGAGCAGAAATGAATCAAAATAAACTCAACAACTCTGTATAAGATGACTGATAATTTTGCAAACTCATTTCAACGTTACATAAGAAAGATTTGCAATCATAATCATTACTCTAAGATAGCAACAATTGATAAGCTCATTAAGAAGTGAGATTTCAAGAAGAAGAAAATGTTTTGTTTGATGAATGATGAATTCAATGCAAGCAGAAATACTTTATCATGTAAGTGATCATGTTGTATGCTGCGTTGCTTGCTTAGCAACGTGATGATGAATATGAGAAGAATACTTTACATTATTGATGCTAACTTCAAGTGTAAAGTATTTTATAATCATGAAGAAAATTCTTGGCATCTTGATTATGAGCTTTCTAAGAAAGAGTCAGCTGCACAAGATCATAAAATTGTTTCAAGAAGAATTTACAGTTACGTTTAAGTTCATTGTATCAAAAGTCAAGTCATCTTGATATATCATAGACATAATCTCAGTGATAGATCAAAAGCTAACTTTCACTAAGACTCATTATTTAGTACAATTAAACTCAAAGTGAATGATGAGTACACAGAATCAAACGAAGAAAAGAATATGACATATCATATAAATGAGACTCATCATTATATATAACATCATATGCATGAGTTTCGACATCAAAAAAGTGATCAATGACAGACAGTTTTGTCAATAAAGTTTGTTTAATAAAATGCTTGAGTTTTAAAAGCTAAACATTCATGATTTTACTTAAGATGATCTTGATGTTGATAAAGAATCTACAACGAAAGATGATGATTTAAACTTCACTTTTGATTGAGACATATTCAACGAAAGAAGCATAGATCATCAGTTGTTTTGAACATATTCAAGATTCAATGAATGCTAACTTAAAATCTGATTTCATTGCAATGATTTCGATTTTTCACAGCTATGATATGTCTGACACATCATGTTAGTGCATTACAAGAACTGTCATTAAATGTCATAATGTGAAACTTCAAGTAGTGTAAAAATCAGAGTTCATCAGCGCAAATTCAAGACACATTAGATCAGTAAATAATATTAAGTTTATAAGCTTGTAATATTTGAAGTAATTAACATGCATTATATGCAATTGCAGTCACGTCTTTATTTTCTTTATATTTTCGACCTTGTAAGACTGAAAACATATTCAATTTTATTGATTTTAGCTGATATTTAGCTGATTAATCAGATGTTAGCTGATTATTAGCTGAATCAAGTCGACTTTTTCAGATTCTGTCATTAAGCAAAAAGTTAGCTGTTGAACATTTTTTCGATGCAACTTAAGTGCTTTGCTTTGTTATGAAAGCAGATTTAATGAATTTATTCACTAATTTCTGATTCATGAGTCTCTTTAAGATGATCATTGAAGTAATAATTAAGTTTAAGTTCTTTCATTTCATTTTGCAAATTTCATTTAATTCAAATTTGTGAAATGCTGATTGACTGCTTGCTTTTGAAATGACAGATTTCAATGTTTGAATTCTTAATAATGATATTAATCAATCATTTGCAAAATTTATTAAAATTTGATTTCTTTTCAATCAAAGATTTTCAATGATTATCTTATGCTGATTTAAACAAGTTATTAATAAAAACATTATTTCATTCTTGTGTTCTTGTATCATGATTAATGTATACAAAGCATATGTAATCGACTTTCAATCAAAAATTTCATCATATAATCAAATTGACTTTGATTTTGACAGCGATATTGACTGAATATCAAAGCATTCACATAGCTTTGACATCAAAGATTTATTAATGAAAGTCATGTTAATGACTTCAGTATTTATCAGAGCAAGAGATTTGAATATCTTTTCTAGATTACTCAAGATGATGTTAACAGTGAACGACTTGAAATTAAATGAATCATCAAACATGCTGATGAAATAGAATATAAGTATATTGCTCTCAATTATTACTTTAATGAAAACAAATCATTTTTCAAATTCGCTGTAATTTCATGCATCTGAATCAATTCAAGACAGTCACATGCTTTATATTTGAATTTCTTGCATTTGAAGCAAAGTTCTTTTTTAAACAACTTCTCTTTAGCAGAATCAACGTTCAATATTCTGAGTTTCTTTCATGCAAAGATTAAAGCTGAGATTGCAATAGTGATCATCATTAAAATGATTGACAACAAGATTTATTTATATGAGATGCTGACTACGAATCTTCTGCAAGCTATGCTTGTCAAAAGAGCTGAACAATCTCATTAACATTGACAGAGCAGTAACAGCGCTTTACTCACATGTTGAGCTCACACACAGTTGAAAAGTGAGACAATAACAACGCAGTCATTGATGCATTGAAGCTTGCATATACATAGAAAAACAGCAATGTCTTTGCATACATGCTGAAACTTACATACAACATATATATATATATTGCAAAGACATGATTCAGCTTTTGCGCATATACAGACAGATGTGATGCAGTAAATCAATTGATTTTTCGCATTTTCAGATTAATTTACACGCAGCGTAATCACACACAGAGCAGTAACAGCGCTTTATTCACACGTTGAACTTATATATGATATACACACATATACTGCAAAGGCACGACTCAGCTTTTGCACATATACACATCAATGCAATGCAGTAAATTGATCGATTTTTCAATTTGCTGATCAATTTACATGTGTCACAAATACATACATTGCAAAGACATAACATAATCTTTGCTTATATACACAGAACGACAGCAACGTCTTTGCGCATACGCTGCAACTCATATACATCACACATACATACATTGTGAAGACATGACTCAGCTTTTGCACATTTACACATCTGTATAATGCAGTAAATCAATCGATTTTTTGCTTTATCAGATTGATTTACATACATTGCAATCATATACATTGCAAAGACATGACACAGTTTTTGCTTATATACACAGAACAACAGCAACGTCTTTGTGCATGCGTTGCAACTCATATACATCACACACATACATACTGCGAAGACATGACTCAATCTTTATGCATTTACACATCTGCATTATGCAGTAAATCGATCAATTTTTCGCTTTATCAGATCGATTTGCATGCATCGCAATCACATACATTGCAAAAACATGACACAGTCTTTGCTTATATACACAGAACGACAGCAACGTCTTTGCACACACGTTGCAACTCATATACATCACACACATATACATTGCAAAGACATGACTCAACTTTTGTGCATTTACACATCTGCATGATGCAGTAAATCAATTGATTTTTCGCTTTATCAGATTGATTTACATGCATTGCAATCATATACACTGCAAAGACATGACACAGTCTTTGCTCATATATACAGAATAACAGCAACGTCTTTATGCATATGTTGCAACTAATATATGATATTCATGTTGAGATTGTGCTTAGAAACTAATCAGAATGCGTGCGTGACTAGAATGTTTGATCGATAGAGATAGTTATAACTAAGACTTTAAAAATACAGAAGAAAGAAGATATAAAAGACAAGAAGATGTTACGAACATGCCTGAATCAATCAGGGTTCAGATCTAACTCTAATCAATTTGATTAAAGCAAGTCATGACGCTATGCCTAGTTTGAACCTAGCGCACTTCTTTGAGCCATTCTCAGCACGTCTTCTCGTTGTTCAGCACTTTCTTCATTCATCTCTTTCATCATTCTTTTAGACAAACACATCTGATCTATTACATCACATCTGTATCAAGTCTAGCGCAGTCTCAAGTCATTATTTATAGAAGAGTTTGCACTCTTTCTCTTCTGTATTCTTAATGTTTTGTTATAGCTATCTTTAAAGAACAATACATACATATCAGCTCTGAGTCTCTTTGATTGAATGATCTAGACACGATCTCAACATTACATTAAGAATTTCGTTTATCATACGATACAGATACTCATTACTCGTTCAATATACTCATTCAGGCAGATTGAGTCTAAAGAAATTCGTTTACCTGATGATCGACGCAATCGAAAGACAGAACAACACTAGAAAGTCTATAGAATCAACAGCGAGACTGATTGAATTGCTAGACGACTTACAGCTCATTAAGTACGCA